>ENA-ORXC01000077-ORXC01000077.1-marine-metagenome-genome-assembly--contig:-NODE-77-length-133992-cov-6.834985_pt1 | contig 133992 bp, 128 predicted proteins | sample MGYA00237865_ERZ511478 | MGnify/ENA metagenome assembly ERZ511478
CAGCATCCTTCATTGCCATGGCGGGCGATGAGATCCAGATCGCAAAGTCTGGCTTCTTTATGATCCACAATGCGTGGGTCATGGCGATGGGTGATCAGCATGCGCTGCGTGATGTGGCTGATTGGTTGGAACCGTTTGATGCATCGATGGCGGAAATCTACGCCGATCGCAGTGGGCAGGACGTCAAGAAACTGACGGATATGATGGACAAGGAAACCTGGATTGGCGGCAAGGATGCTGTTGATCTGGGCTTTGCTGATGACTTTTTACCGCGTGACCAGGTGAGCCTGTCTCATGGTGACGGGGATGCTGCAGCGGCGCTGCGCGCAGAGCGCATGTTTGACGTTATGGCGTCACGCGCGGGTGTTACGAAATCTGCTGGGCGGGATCTTCTCGCCAGCTTGAAAGGGGTCAAGTCTGGCGCTGACCTATCCGGCATGTCTGGCGCTGCCGATATCGACGCGCGGGTCGCAGAGCTTCTTGCGCAAGTTAAATCACTCAAAGGATAATCCTATGAATAAGATGATGAAGTCGGCGGCACTGTCGGTGCCCGCCCTGATGGCGCATGCCGTGAACACACCCGCGGGGGTGTTGCATGCACCGCGCGCAGATGCGGGCAATGTTGCAGCGCAGCTGAGTGAAGTTGGTGCGAGCGTCAAAGCGCTGCGCGAGGATGTTTTGCCCAAAGCGGAGAAAGCGCTCAAGCTTGCTGAGAATGGCGAAAAGCTGACGGATGAATTGAAGGCATCGATCGACAAAGTGTTGGGCGACTTCAATGCCGCATCCGCCAATCACAAGACACTCGAAGGCAAGCTTGAAGCGCTTGAAACGTCCAACCTTGATCTCGCGCAGGCGATTGCGGGGGCAGGCGGTGGCGCATCAGATCATATGTCCGCGGGTTGCGAAATGGCACAAAGCGATGCGTTCAAGGCGCATATTGCATCTGGTGCGCAAGGCCAGTTCAAATATGAACCGAAGGCTGCAATTACGTCTGTTGGTGGTTCGGGGGGCGGGTTGATCTGGTCTGAACGTGAAACTGCGCCGGTGAACATGCCGCGTCGGCAGCTGTTCATTCGGGGGCTATTGAATGTGGTGCCAACAGGTTCCAATGCCGTTGATTATTCCAAGCAGGTCTTGCGCGACAATAAGGCTGCTATGACCGCCGAGGGGGCTGCACTTGCTGAATCGGAATATGGCTGGGAAGTCGCACAGGCCAGCATTAAGAAGATCGGTCACCACATCAATGTCAGCGAAGAAGCAATGGCGGATAGCGCGCAGCTTGCGGGTGAGATTGATGGTGAATTGGCCTATGGCACAGACCTCAAAGAAGAAGGGCAGATCTTGAGCGGTGATGGTACTGGCCAAAATCTGTCTGGGCTGATTACGCAAGCCACGGCTTTTGCTGCGGCTGCAGGCTTGCCGGATACGGATCGCATTGAGCGTCTACGCCTTGCTATTTTGCAGGTCACACTGGCCGATTATGCGGCGGATGGCATCGTGTTGAACCCGACCGATTGGGCCGGAATTGAACTGATGCGCGAAACCGCGACCGGCATGTTCTTATTTGGTGTGCCGGGCACATCTGCCGCGCCCGCTTTGTGGCGTCTGCCGGTTGTCGAAAGCAATGCGATGACGGCGGGCGAATGGTTGGTTGGGTCAATGTATATGGCCGCCAAGCTTTATGACCGCCAACAAAATGAAATCCTGACGTCGACGGAACATGATCAGAACTTCATCACAGGCATGGTCACGGTCAAATCGACCAAGCGTGTTGGCTTGGCTGTCACGCGCCCGGCATCGCTGGTGACTGGCGACTTCACATTCGCATAGATCCGCATCTTTGATGTGATTTGGTCGGGCGGCGCGGTGTCGCCCGTCAACGAAGAATAAGCCAAGGCAAGGGGCCAATCATGCTGATTAAAATGAAACGCAGTCAAAGCTGCGCCTCAGGGACATACCGCTGTGGTGTGATCTATGAGATCGACGAAAAGAACCATCTGCAAAAGCGCGATCTGGAGACCCTTTTGAAGCGGGGCTTTGCTGTGAAAGCCAGCAAGAAGGACCTTGCCGAAGGGCAAGAGGTGTTCACGTTGAAAGCAAAGCCTGCGGCAAGTGAGACGTTGCCGGCAGCCGCTGTAAAGCCTGCCGCCGATCAGGCCGTGAAATAAGATGGCCAGCGGCGTCGATCTTACGCAAATCAAGGCCCACTTGCGTGTGGACCATGATGACGAAGACGCGGTGATCGTCAGCTATCTGTCGGCCGCGCAGGCCCGTGTCGTGCGGTATCTGCGCCGGGATCTTGATGCCGAGTTCACGGCTGGGTGGCCGTTTGAGGCGGATCAAGCGGTGCGCATGCTGACATGCCACTGGTATGAACACCGCGCACCAACGACTGAGGGTGGCGCGGGATCAGGGATGCCACCTGGTGTGAAAGATTTACTGTCGGGGCTGCGGTGCCTGTCATGACGGATCATCAAGCAGGTAAACTTGATCGGCGCATTCAGCTTCGGCGTGCCATTTTGGTCGATGATGGGTTCCAGAACGTGGAACAGTTTGTGGATCATGGTGATCTGATTTGGGCCAGCAAGACGGATGTGTCTGATGGTGAGCGGATCCATGCGGGTGCTGTCTCTGCATCGCTCACCGCGCGGTTTGTTGTCCGCTCATCAGCATTCACCCGTGATCTGACGGCAAAGGATGCGCTGACGTACAACGGCGTCACCTACGCGATCTTCGGGATCAAAGAAATCGGACGCAACGATCGTTTGGAGATTACAGCCGGCGCGGAGGTGAGCAATGGCAACGGTTAAGATTGAAGGTCTCAGTGCGCTTGAGCGTGAATTGAACAAACTCAGCAAGGCCGCGGGCAAAAGTGTTCTGCGCCGGTCACTGAAGAAAGCGGCCATGCCGATGAAGGATTTGATGCAAGATCTCGCGCCGCGCGGCGACACGGCATCCGATGATCTGGCGGATTCCGTGACCATTGGCGGCAAACTCTCAAAACGTCAGGCGGGATTGCACCGCAAGATGTTCCGTGACGATCGCGCGGCGGTGGAAATGTTTGTGGGGCCGGGGCCTGATCCTGCGGCTTGGAACCAAGAGTTTGGCAACGTGAACCACGGCGCACAGCCTTTTGCGCGTCCGGCCTTTGATGCCGAAGCAAAACCCACATTGGATCGCCTTGGTCGCCATCTGTGGGATGCGTTTGAAAAGTCGCGCCTACGTGCGGCACGCAAAGCGGCAAAGGACTAGCTGCATATGGAAGAGCAATTACGCGCTCTGCTGTTGAACGACAGCGGGGTTTCCAGTCATGTCGGGACCCGCGTGAACTTTGGTGCGCACCCGCAAGGCCAGCCATTTCCAGCGATCGTGCTGAACACAATCAGCGAGACCGAAGGCTACACGTTGCAAGGCCCAAACGGCGTCACGAACACGCGCGTGCAGGTCGATTGCTATGCGCAGACCTACGGCGCTGCAAAACGATTGTCGCGCGCTGTGCGGTCGCTGTTGAGCGGCTATCAGCACGGCGCGTTCCAGGGCGTCTTTCTCGCGGGATCGCGTGAAGGGCGTGAGGGCGGATCAAATGACGCGGAACGGCCCTACCGCGCCTCATTGGACTTTATGGTCCAGTTCACAAACACTTAGGAGGCTCTTATGAGCGAACAGATTATTGCCTATGGCGCGACCGTAGAGCGCTCGCACGATGGCGTTGCATTCACCAAAATCCCCGAATGCAAAGGGCTGGCAATCCCATCGACAGAAACCGACTATAAAGAGGCGACATCGCTCGATAGTGTCGGTGGGTTCAAAGAATACACCAAGGGCCTGAAAGATGCGGGCGTGATCAGCGTGCCCGCTGGCTACACGGCTGCCGGCTATGAGCAGCAGCTTGCGGATCAAGCCGCGAGTGATGCGATTTATTATCGCTGCACACTCAAGCCGCAGCCGTCGCAAACAACGGGTGATATCTTCACATTCCGTGGCTTTCCAACCCCATCGGTTGAGGGCAACGATGTCGGCGATTTGGTTGGCATGACCGTCAGCATCCGCACGACCGGCAATGTGGCCTGGGTAAAAGGCACGGCGGCGCCATGAACAGCAAACGCGGCGGCGTAACACTCACGGTGGACGGTGTGGATTACACCTTCCGGATCACAACCAATGCTTTGATCGCCTATAAAGATATGATGGGGCATTCGTTCCAAGAGGGGCTGGAGGCGATCCAAGTAAACCAAGATGACTTCCGTACAGCACGTGCGGTGATCTGGGCGGCGCTTGCCCACGACAAAGACATATCAGTGGAAGATGCGGGCGACGTCATGGATGCGGTTGGACTTCCCGCAGCACTCGCGGCCTTTACCGAAGCCGTGAGCCTGGCGTTCCCGCCACCTGATGCGGCTGCGGTGGGAAACGGCAAGGCGGTGAAAGCCGCCAAACCCCAAACGAAACCAAAAACCCCGACGACATAGACAATCTTCTTGGCGCGTGGATTGATGCGCGCCAAGATTACCTCTTGTTTTGGGACCTCACGCCTGCAGAGATTGTGCGCATTATCACAGGGGTGCGGGCGCGAGACGCGAGGGAGCATGAGGCAGCGCGCATCCGCAATTATGAACTGGCAAACCTGCTTACCTTTGCGCTGCATGATCCCAAAAAAATGCCACAATACAAACCCGTAAGCGCCAAACCTCAACCGAGTTCTGAGGAGGTGCAGCAGGCGCGCGCACGTGGCGCTCTGATATCATGGGCGCTGCAGAATGGGGCGTGATTTTGGGATGGGCGGATAAGTAGGTGCAGTGAAGGTCGGCTAAAAGCCCAAAGTGTCTATTTCTGCACCTAGCTTGAATGACCGCTAAGCGTATCGTGCGGGTTGCACGCCTGCTTCGAATACAATGCGCCGCTGTCGAAATGCATGGCCTTCAACGATTTCGGGGCGGCTGATCCTGTCCATTCGAAAATGCCGGAAGTTCTCGCGACTTGGGTCCCATGCGACCAAGTACCAAAGCGGGGGCAAAATCAACATGGCCTGAGGCTCGACACGGCGTTTTGAATTGACGCCCTTTCCGTCGCAGTAGTCAAACGTCAGCCGTAGGCGTTCGAGAAACGCCCGCTCAAAAGCGGGGAGCAGGTCGTCGTCCATTTCTCCGACATTCGAGACATCAACTTGCGGGGCCAGTGGCCCAACGTAGAGGCATTCCAACAGCCGACGAAGGTCGCGCAGCTTGTCGGGTGGCAACGCCTTCTCGATCTTGGCGAGCCCACTATCGGCGAGGCCCGAGAACGGGAGCGATCCGGCGGCCCGCATGCTCGATATGCCAAGTATCAATGCAAAGACTTCGGCGACAGAGAGTTTGGCGGTCGTTTGCACTGAGCCTGGGTCTAGATAGAGCCCGCCACCGCGACCTTGTTCGGCATGGATCACGTAGCCCTGATCACGTAGGGCAGAAAGGTCGCGCAGGACTGTACTGCGCGATGCGCCCACCTCTCCACTCAAGGATCTGATGGTGATCGCTCCGTTGCGGCGGAGGCTTCGGACGATGGCGTCTTGGCGGGACCGGCTGTTCATTTTTCGATCCTAACACACAAAGGTATCAGATTTTGATACCTTTTCGGCATAGGCGAGTGTCGAACCAACCAAACCGGAGACACTGATATGACCACCATCGCCAATTTTCCTACACCTAAGCTCATTGCCGTCAATGGCATCGAACTAGAGGTTTTTGAGGCGGGGCAGGAGAACAAAGGCAACCCGATTGTGCTGTGCCACGGATGGCCCGAGCACGCGTATTCCTGGCGCCATCAGATGCCCGCCCTCGCGGAGGCAGGTTACCACGTCATCGTTCCAAACCAGCGGGGGTATGGAAACTCTTCCTGCCCGGAGGTTGTGACAGAGTACGACATCGTCCATCTGACAGGTGATCTTGCTGGGCTTCTGGATCACTTCGGCTATGATGATGCGGTATTTGTCGGCCATGACTGGGGCGCCAATGTCGTGTGGAGCATGGCGCTTTTGCATCCGGCCCGCGTGAAGAAGATAATCAACCTCGCGCTTCCCTATCAAGCCCGCACGCCTGTCCCTTGGATTGAGTACATGGAAGCTTTGTTCGGAGAGGACAACTATTTCGTCCATTTCAATCGGAAGCCTGGTGTCGCGGACGCGGTCTTAGACGCGCAAACGGGCCGTTTCCTGCGGAACCTGTTCCGAAAGAATGTTCCGCCCGTACCGCAGGAGCCTGGGATGATGATGATCAATATAGCCAAAGCTCCGGCGCCTATGGGCCACCCTATCATGGGCGACGACGATCTTGCCGTCTTCACTGCGTCATTCGAGAAGACCGGGTTCACCGGGAGTATCAATTGGTACCGGAACATTGACCGCAACTGGCATATCTTGGCGGATGTCGATCCTATCGTCCAGCAACCTACGCTGATGGTATATGGTACCCGGGACATAATCCCACCTTCGGAAAATCTCGCGGACTATGTCCCGAATGTGGAGGTGCTGAGCCTCGACTGCGGCCATTGGATTCAGCAGGAAAAGCCGCATGAGACCACTCACGCGATCTTAGATTGGCTAAAGGTTCTTTAGATTGCATAGCCTTGCCTAGTGCGGCCCTCCGAGATCAACGGAGAGCCGCATGCTTCGCTGATGCCCGCTCAACGTTAGTAGTATAATCGGTATGAAAGCGCACCATAAACGCGATAGCAGACCTTCAATTGAATTCCGTGGATGTCGGCTTCGTCCCGCGAACCAGTCATTAGCGAGCACGATTGAGCCAAACAAAGTTTGCAACCGAGACGAATGGCGGCAGTGAGCCCAAAGGGACCGATGCTGCGCCCTTCACAAACGACTGCTTTGGCGATTACCCTAGGAGAAAGCAGCGAAACCATGAATGAGACAAAGAATGTCATCCTACAGACCTGTGCCTGAGTTCATCATATCGAATGAAGATGATTTGCGATCCTTGTTCCCGCCTACCCATGATTTGGCGATAAAAAAGGTGCAGACGTCTATTGATAAACACGCCCGGGCGTTCATCGAAAGGAGTCCGTTTATCTGTATCGGCACGCAAAGTATCGCGGGTAAAGCGGATGTCAGCCCGCGCGGCGACCCTGCTGGGTTTGTCAAAATCATTGACGACAAGACACTGGTGATCCCCGACAGGCCCGGCAACAATCGACTTGATACCCTGTCAAATATCGTCGCGAACCCTCATGTGGGCCTGTTGTTTATCATACCCGGTTTTGACGACACGATGCGTGTAAACGGAAAGGCAACACTGGTCGCGGACCCCGGTCTTCTTGAAAGCCTGTCCGTAGATGATCGCTTGCCCAGATTGGCGATTGTGGTTGAGGTGAGTACCGTGTTCATTCACTGCGCAAAGGCGTTTCGCCGATCACATCTATGGAACCCTGATCACCATCAAGATCGAAGCGAACTACCTTCCCTTATGAAGATTGCGCTGGACGCCACGAACTCCGCCCCGAGCGATAAAGGGGAAATGGATAGGTTGAATGAGGCTTTAGAGGACGACTACCAGAATACGTTGTACTAAAAAAATAGTAGCGCGGCCTTTCGGGTTCGATTCTGAAAAGCCGACATCCGCATTGATAGTTCCAATGGCAGATAAGTCCCGCGAAGCGGACATCTGACGCTACGCGGCATACACCCGTCCTCAGGCATTTCACATCTGCCTGACCCTACCACCCCATAGCCCTCCATCTTTCACATCCTTCCCAAACCGCGACGGCTTTCCGTACGCGCTCATTGTTGTGTGCGCACGCCTCGCTCGAACAGGAGTTTTTACAATGTCATCATCGGTGATCGGTAGCCTGCGGGTGAACCTTGGCTTGGATAGCGCCCAGTTTGAACGTGGTGCTAAGCGCATGGATGCGCCTTTGCGCCGGATGCGTAAACAGTTCATGGCGATTTCTGCTGTTGCGGCAACGACGGCAACGGCATTGGCCGGTCTGACGGTTGGGGTGGCTGCGCAGGCACAGGAAATCGATAACTTCGCAAGGGTCGCGAACACCGCCCCTGAGGTGTTTCAACGCTGGGCGGCTGGGGCCAGAACGGTGGGGATTGAACAAGATAAGCTGTCTGACATTCTCAAGGATATGAATGACCGGGTTGGTGACTTTGCCGCGACCGGCGGCGGGCCAATGGCAGACTTTTTTGAGAACATCGCGCCAAAGGTTGGGGTTACGGCGGCGTCGTTTCGCAATCTGTCGGGCGCGCAAGGGCTGCAGCTTTTTGTCAGCAGTTTGGAAAAGGCCAACCTGACCCAAGCAGAAATGACATTCTATATGGAGGCCATGGCGGGGGATAGCACGCTGCTGTTGCCACTGCTGCGTGACAACGCCAGCGAGATGGACCGCTTTGGCGCGAGTGCGGCATCACTGGGCGTTATCTTGGATCAAGACGCGATTGCGTCACTGCGCAAAACGAGCCTTGCGATCGGCCAGGTGGGCGTTGCGTTCACGGGGATGGCAAACCGCATTGCCGTGCAGGTGGCACCCTCACTTGAGGCGCTGGCAAATGCCTTTGTGGCATCGATGCAAGAGGGCGGGCTTTTGCGCGGCGTGACAGATGCGCTCATCAACAACCTGGATCGGCTGGCAATCTATGCTGGCGTCGCGGTCGCCGCGTTTGGCACGCATTACGTTGGGGCGCTTGTTGCGGCGCGTATCGCGACATTCTCGCTTGCGGGCAGTTTAACGCTTTTGCGCAGGGCGCTGATCCGCACTGGCATTGGCACATTGATTGTCGGTGCTGGTGAGCTTGTGTTGCGGTTTACGCGCCTGGTTGAGAGTGCAGGCGGATTTGGCAATGCGCTTGGCTTGCTGAAGGATGTGGCCGTTGAGGTGTTTGGCCGGATAGGTAAAGCATTCAGCTTGGTGCCACTCGCGGTGAAGGCCGGGTCTGCATCAATGAATGCTTGGTTCGCGGAAGCCATCGGGTCAATGGCCTACAAGTTTGTGGAATTCACCTGGTCTGTTGCTGAAGGGCTGAACGATTTGTTTGGCACAAACCTCAGCGGCGCCTCTGGTGTCATCACGCAAGAGCTGACGCTGATGGCGAAGGCTGCGCGCGATGCCGCAGATGTGGCGACGGGGGCATTGCATGACACGGCAGCGGCTGTCGGCGCACCCTTGGAAAGTATCGCGGCACTGCGGGCGGTCACTGTGGCCGCAGGTGAGGCTATTGCCGACACCGGTGCGGATGCGGGCGATCTCTCAAAGAGCTTAGAGGATGTTGACGCGGCAGCGGGCGGTGCCGCGTCTGGGGCGGAAAGTCTCGCTGATACGCTTTCAGGGCAACTCAAATCGGCATGGGGTGAGGTTGCATCCGCCTTTGGTGATTTTGTTGCCAATGGGTTTAAGGATTTTAAGAGCTTTGCCTCTGGTATCAAGGCGACATTCAAGCAGCTCCTGTCCGATCTGATCTCAACGGCCGTCAAAAACAAGATCATGATTGGCCTGGGACTTGCGCCGACGGGATCGATGGCGGGCGGCCTAGCTGGGGCGCCGCGGGCGGTGGCCTGTTATCGGGATTGATGGGCAGCATGGGTGGATCTGGTGGGATCATGGGCGCATTCACGGGCGGCGGTGGTTTGGCGGCTGGCTTTAGTGGGCTTGCAGGTGGGAGCGGTCTGTTGGGCGGTTTGGGCAGCACATTGGCTGCCAGTTTTGGGTCTAGCGGCGGTCTTGGCGGCTTGCTGAGCATCGGGGCCAATGCTGGTTTGGCGGGGGGCGGTTTGATGGCAACGATGGGTGCCGCCTTGCCAATCGCGGGGATCGCGCTCGCGGCAGTGTCGTTTTTTAAGACCAAAGCCAAACTGTTAGACAGCGGTGTTCGTGCGACGATCGACATGGAAGGGGCCATGTTTGAAAGCTTTGAGAAGATCCAGAAAAGCAAATTCTGGGGTCTGTCTAAAAAGACCAGTTATAACTACGACGCATTATCTGATGAAGAAAGCGACCCGCTCAATACCGCGGTGCTTTCAGTGCAAGATGGTGTTGTGGCCGCGACCGCAGCGCTAGGGATCTCAGCCGATGTCTTTGACGGGTTTACGCATCAATTCAAAGTGTCCTTGAAGGGGCTTGATGAGGCCGCGCAAGAGGCGGCCATCACGGATGCGCTCGGCGGGCTTGGCGATGAAATGGCGGCGATCGTATTGGGGTGGAATGTCCAAGACGCGGCGGAAACAGTTGGCGGCTCACTGATCGACCGGATCCGCAGCGGTGTTTTGGCTTCGGGTGGTTTTGGTGATCTCGGCGCGACGATTGGTGATAGTCTCGGTCGTGGGTTTTCTGCCAGGTTTCAAAATGGCGTGGATGACGTCAGCCGCAGCGTTGACGGTGCCTATGATGAACTGATGCGGCTGAGTTCGTCGCTGGTCACGGTGAACAATGTGTTCCGGGATCTCGGCTTCAGCGCTTATGACATCTCACTCGTGGGTGCTGATGCGGCGGCGCAGTTCGCGGATCTGTTCGGGACGCTGGAAGACTTCAGCACGGCGACTGCAACCTACTACGATCAATTCTACACCGATGACGAAAAGCTCGCGAATGCACGGGTGCGCCTGACCGAAGCGCTTGGCGAACTGGGTGTGAACTTTATGCCCGACACCAACGCGGCATTCCGAGAAATGGTTGAGACTGCGATGCTTGCCGGTGACACGGATCTGGCGGCAAGCCTGATTCAGCTGGCCCCTATTTTTGACAGCGTGACAGATGCCGCTGATAGCCTTGAAAGCGCAGCCTTAGCCTTGCGTGGTGCGTATCAATTGGACGGGTCCGGCTATGCCACGGCTTTCGATGCAAAGATTGCCTATGAGGCGGCAAACCAAGGGAAGATCTCGCAAGACTTAATCAACACGCAGAATGAAGAGTTGCGCAGGCAATCTGACCTTTTGGAGAAGATGCAAAAGGAACTCGTCAAACAATCCAACGCGGCCGCCGACAGCAATTTCCAAAGCAGCTTGGGGTAAAGACATGCAGGTTATCAAACCGGTAGACTATGCGCTGACCAGTGTCAGCGCAGCCGAAGATGATGCGCCCGTTTGGGATGGGGCCACCACCTACAACTTTGGCAATCCCGTCATGCGAGATGGACTCGTTTATGTCTCATCGATCGACGGCAACCTTGGACTTGATCCATCGCTCGAAGAGCAGGGGCTAGTCGGCGTGCGTTGGGTGTTGCGTGGTGCTACCAATATCCGCAAGTTTATGGATGCCTCTTTGTCGACGCAGACGGTCGGCGATGATCCCTTGATCATTGAGGTCACGGCCGCAGAGCGCTTTACCGCGCTTGCTTTGTTTGGCCTCGATACATCAAAGACAACGGTTGAGATTATCACCGGGGTGACCACAACAACCGCAGCCACGATCTTCACGGGCGCAGAGCCGGTCGGTAGTTGGTGGGATTGGCTCAACACTGTGTTCTATGCCAGCACAGACAGGTTGGTTTTGACCGGTCTGTCAGGGTTTGCAGGCTCAACGATACGGCTGACCATCACTGGCGGATCGCCTGCGTTAGGCAGCCTCGTTGTGGGGCGCGTGATCCGCATTGGCAGCTCCATCATGGATGGGTCTACCAAGCTACGCCGGCGCACATTCACCAAGATTGAGACGAATGATTTTGGTGACGTGACGGTGACCCGCCGCGCGATTGCACGCGATGTCACCTATTCGATTGTCGCGGATCGCGATGGCTTTGGAACCAAGGCGCAGTTCCTGGACAGCATTGATGGCGTGCGTGTGGTGACCTTTGCCGCGGATGGGTGGGACCAGTTCATCAATTACGGGTTCATCACCGATTGGGAGCTGCCTGCCGATATGCCCGATAACTTCATGTTTGAAATCACCACACAGGGGGTCAGCTAATGCCCAGTACGATCATTGCCAATTTTGATGCCGGGCGCATTCCGGACGTCACAGATGAGGCCAACTTCCATACGGACGCCACATATGTGTTTGAGCATATGGCGTCCGATATCATTCCTGGCATCAACACGAATTTGGATTGGATGAATGCGGTGTTGTCGGGGTCCGAGACGATTGTAGATGCGCTTGCTGACTTGCAGGCATTTGCTGATTTATTTCCTGCTCTCACTGGGCGGGCTCTGCTTGTACCGCGAGTGACCGCGACAGAAGATGCGTTTGAATACATAGCGGTCCAGGCATTCAGTGCGAATTTAACAGCCTTTCTGACAGCGCTCTCTCTGCCTGAGGTCGACGGGACTGCTGGCCAGACACTGGCAAGTGATGGAACAGGGAATGTTGTTTTTTCTGAACCGCCGCTTGGGCTCGGTCAAGAGTGGATCGCGCTTGATGCAGAACGCACGGGTGGCGTTGTCTATCAAAACACAACAGGACGCACGATCGCGGTTATGACCTGGACCGGCAACAACAGCGCGAGTGCCTTTGCCGAGGTATCGAAGGATAACGTGACCTGGGTCTCCGTCGCTGCTGGCGTATATGATTCGGGCTACTTCACGGTGCCTGCGGGACATTACTACAAAGACAATAACGCCGTGACTAAATGGTCCGAGCTCAGGGAACCTGCCTAATGGAACACGGATTTTACCACCCTGATCGCGGATACTGGCAGACCAACGGGACAGTGTCTCAGCAGATCCGCGATGGCTATCCCGAGGGCACAGTCGAATTAACATTGAAACCGTCAATGCATCACACGCTGGTGGAGGGCGAATGGGTCTTTGTCGCGCCAGTCATTGATCCGGCAGAGGTCGTTGCAGAACGCGACCGGCGGCTCACTATTTTGGCGTCCGGTTACACTTTGGCCGAGCGGGAGACTTGGCATGCACAAGTCGCTGAGGCCAATGCGTTCAAAAGCGATCCGATGGCAGCAACCCCGATGCTTTCGCCTTTGGCTGCGGCGCGCGGGATGACTGTTCAGGAGATGGCAGACCGCGTGCTTGCAAACGGCACGGCGTTTTCTAGCGGTGCAGGTGCGATTTTGGGGGCCGCAACAGCGCTCATCGCTCTGGATCCGATCCCCGTCGATTTTGCCGCTGATGGATATTGGCCGTGAGCGCGCCGATCGACACCCAGCTTGTGCGCCACAAGGCATTACGAGGACCGTGGTGGTGCGCATTGTCTTGTCTGCTGGTCGGTGCGCTCCATTCTAAAGATGGGGGCATGAATAGTGGATGTTTACCTTAAGGATGTTCTTGCCTGGTGCGCGACGGCGGTGACTGTCGCTGGAGCGTTCTTTCATCTCAGAGGTCGGGTTTCTGTCATTGAGGCGCTGCAGAAACGCGATCGCGAAGCCGTCAAAGACGGCTTTAAAGACATCAAGGATGGTCTTCAAAGGATCGAAGACAAGCTTGATCACAAGGCTGACAAATAGCGCTTTTTACCTAAAATTGGAGTGATCTGTCATGATCGATAATTGGAAGGCCACCGCCTTAGGCGCGTGGTCTATGTGGGCGTTCTATGTCCTGATTTTACTTGAGGCGGTGCCTGAAGTGATCGGCGCCTTGGCCCCAGACATGCAGCCCAGCGATGGCGTGATGACAGTCTTGTCGATCATCGCCGTTGCCTGCGGTGCGATTGCACGGTTGCTGGCGCAACCCACCCTGGAGAGGGAAAGATGAGCGTCCGTCGTAAGGCTGCGGGTGGCATTGCAGGATCCGTAGCAGCACTAGCCCTGGCCGTTAACTTCATCGGCGGATGGGAGGGCAGCGAAACCACGGCCTATTGGGATCACTTTGGCGCGGTCTGGACGGTGTGCAGCGGTGAAACGCGCGGGGTCGGGCAGGGTGATAGCTACACCCAAGCGGAATGCGACGCGATGCTGGCCGATGGCATCTTGGATTTTGAGCGCCAACTTGATGCCTGCCTGACCCATGAGGAGGACATTCCGGTCAATGCAAAGGTGGCGTTCGTGTCTTGGATCTACAACGTCGGGGCAGGGGCGGCGTGTGGATCCACACTGGTACGCAAGGCGAACGCTGGGGACCTCGATGGGGCATGCCGTGAGCTGCCGCGCTGGAACCGCGCAGGCGGACAAATCATTCGCGGGCTATCCAATCGGCGCGGTGCAGAGCGGCGCATGTGTCTCGATGCGTTGGCGAACAAATGAACCGCTTGTCGCAGATCCTTGCGGTCATTGTGATCGTGGGGGCTGCATTCACCGGGGGGCAGATACTGGGCGATCGGCGCGGCTATGCGCGCGGGCAGGGGGAACACGCGGTCGCCTTTGCCCAAGCCGTTGCCGAAAGCGCACATGAGCAAAAGGCCCTGATGCGGGCTGTGGAAAGGGTGGCACAGAATGCTGAAACCGAACGCACAGAAATGGCCGCGCGGCTTATTGCTGCTGACGCTAGCGTTGAGCGGCTGCGACAAGCAGTACGTGACGCCAACGCCCGTGCTGATCCCAGCACCTCCGGCGCATTTGATGCAGCCCGTGCCAGATCCCTCCTTGCCAACTGCACAAGCGCATATCGAGACATGGCGGCACGCGCTGACAAACTCCGCGCCACGGTCATAGGCCTGCAGGATTACGTGCGCGAAGTGAGGCGGTAGTGGGAGATGTCATCAGAGACCAGACCTTCGCGGCCATCGCGAAGCCTCGGATCACGCGCGCAGGACCGGCCGTTCGCTAACTTTATACTGATCACGGCATGACGACGGCACCAATCTTATGCATAACGGCATAAGCCCACAGCAAACAGGAACTCTGAAGCGAAAATTTTCGCTTCCATGGTATGCATTTAGCTGTTCTTACAACATCGGTAGGGCGAAGTATCAAACAGCTTCAGTTACTAGAAATCTGCGGGGAGCCAATTGCGCGTTCCTCTAATCTATTCAACTAAGCAAGCATATTTAGGCTCTCAGTCGCATGACAGTAGATGAAATCATGCCTCCAGAGGACGCTCAAAACTGCAGGCCGACCTGAAGAGCAACAGCATAGCCTTCCACATCATCTCCTAGACTGCTGTCTGCCTTAAAGGCTAGACTGAACTCGCGCTTCGCGTCGATCTGGCTAGTGTACTCCACACCAAAACTGATGTCAGCGAAACCATCAACGCCGCTTGTGCTCAGACGTGCCTGATTGTCGGCAGTGTCAGTCAGCGTTGCGATTTGCGCTTCGCTCAGGGAGTTGTGATAGCTGGCCCCGACAAATGCATTCAGGGTGCTTTGGCCATCCGCCGCAACGGATTCGTATTGCACCGTGGCACCGACGAAGCCGCTGGTGGTGGTGTAGTCGTCAGCCGCCAGGGTTTCACCCATGTCAAATGACAGAGCATCAACGCTGGTGCTGGCAATGGATACACCGCCATGAGGGACGACGGCGAAATCGGTCTGGCCCACAGGGATACGGTAATTCAACGATCCCGCGAAGCCGATCGTCTGGGTTGTAATGCTATCGTTGGACAGGTTCAATGCCGCTCCGACACCGCCTGTGCTTGTACCAAGGGTATAATCAGTTTGGGCAAAGCGCAGTTGTGCGTCTGCAGTCAGCGCACCACGTGTGGCGGAACCGGCCAAACCGCCATAAAGCTGTTCAAAGTTCATTGCGGTGACCGAAGCGACATCACCGATCAAGCTCTGAGTAGATGACCCGCTGTTCATACCGCCTAAAACGGCATAGCTCAGATCCCAGCCACCCAACTCGCTTGCGCACCCCAAATTCGCGCCGACTTCGATCCCACTGTGGTCACTTACGAGCTTCAGATTGCCGGTGCGACCGCCACTTTGCGCGGTAGAATTGGCTGTCGCTTCTCCTCCGGTTACGCGGCCCCAGCCGCTCGCACCACCGCAGATATCTGCGACATGCGGGGCAACAAGCCCCGGCCCCCGACTGCTCAACGCCTCAATCTGTGCGACCCCTTCCAGCAATGCGCCAAGGGTCAGCGAAACTCCTGTTTCAATCGCAATATCGCCATTTGGCACCAGCTGGCTGGCGTATACGGCGATTGGGCCTATTCCGGTGGGCAAACCGTTCACGGAAAACATGAAATCATTTACCGCTGTATCATCAACATCGACAACCATTAGTGGGCTGTCCATCAGCCGAACAGCTCCGGTCAGGGGCGCAAACTGCAACGACAGATTTCCTGTCGTGCTGCCCATTACGGTTAACAAATCCGAGCCCGGCGTGCCTGAAGCGAGATCAAGGTCTAGAGCATAGGACCCGGAACTAACCAGTCCTGTCTCCATGCGCAGTTCATCTCCAGCCAACGCATTGGTCATATCGACCGTTCCATTGTTTTCAAGTAATCCCGTCACCAGACCGCCACCGACTATGTCTCCTTGGTTTGTGACATCGCCGTCGATTGTCGCCCCGTTCAACGTCATCAAGGAGGTCGCATCATTTTCCAATATATCCAGCGTGATTGTTGTTCCCGCCTGCATGGTGAATTCAGCGCCATTGCGGTTGGTAACAGTGCCGGTTGCTGCCCCGGCTGTACCAGTCAGCAGACCGGTGATCGTGGTCGTCCCCGCGTCATTGTCTAAGGCACCGTCAAGAATGCCCTCTAGGTTCAGTGTTGCGTTATTCAAAACATCGCCGCTCAAAACCCCTATCGAATCAAGCTGCGCTGTCCCGGTGTTGCTGATCCCATCGTTGCTCGTCAGGGTACCCGCGACATAAAGCGTCCCGGCATCTGCATTCAGCACGTTTAACGCACTCACCGAGGCGCCTGCGTCAATCTCGAACCCGGCGGCATCTGCGCCAGTTCCGGTGCCAGCGCTGCGATTACTTAATGCAACCACCCCGCTTATGCTACCCGCGTTTACATCCACCAGCCCACCGGCCGCGTTGTTCAGTGTATTGTCCATCGCCAGGTTGGCATCAACGATCAACTGCGCGCCATCGTTGTTCTGGATCACGCCGTTCACATCATTGCTGATGGTCGCGATCCCATCGTTGGTCAGCCCATCGTTCAAGCTTCCGGTCGATGTCAGGGTGCCACTGTTGGTCAGTGGCCCATTCACCGTTCCGCTTGCATCCACGGTAAGGGTCCCGGCATTGTCGATTGCGTCGTTTGCGTTGGATAGGGCAGTCAAAACCCCCGCAACAGCCATTGATGCGTCTTCTCCGTTGACAATGGTCGTCGCCGAAAGCGACGCACCGTCAGCCACCTGCACACCAGCGGTAGCCACCGTTGTGCCAGATACATCACTTGTGTTGGTAAAATCGCCGCTGACGTTCAGCGCGATATCTTCCACCCTCACCGTGCCGGACCCGTTGTTGAGGAAATCCCCTGTGGCGTCCAGAATGCCTGCTACCGTAAAATCACCGGTGTTGGTCGTATTTCCGAGAATACTGCCGACAACTTCCGCAATCCCGGCATTGGAAAATGCAGCCGGATCAGAAGAATTGCTAACGTCGATGGTGCCGGTGGATACCAGCGTGGCATCCGCACCGTTGGTGATCGTCGTCGCTTCGATGGTACCGGCGTTGTTGACCGTGCCAGTGCCACTATTGGCAAACGCGCCATCGACCAAAAGCCCCCCATCCGCAGCGATCTGGACGCCAGCGGTTGTCAGTGTCGTGCCCGTCCCAGTGGAAGTATTGGTCAGCGTGTCCAACGAAAATGTCCCGCCCGTGACGTTCAGGACTGCGCTGTCTTGATTGGTGAAGGCGCTGAGCGGGTTTGAGTTGTCTGCGTTCAGATCCCCCACAACGTTAAATATGGCATCCGCGCCGCTATTCACGACCGATGCACCGGCAAGCAAGCCCTGAATATTCACGGTGCCGTTGTTCGTCAGCGTACCCTCAAGCGCAATCACGCTATCTGTCGTCGCTGAATTCAGCGTTGCACCTGCATAATTGGTAATCGACGTATCGCTATACAATCCGCCGTTATTGGTGATCACGGACGCCGCGGATCCATTGGAAAGCCCGTTTTGAATGGAATTCGCATTCAATCCTGCATTCACGGCCACGGTGACACCCGTGCCGCTTGTCGTGGTGTTGGTCAGGTTCTGGATGATGCTTGTGCCGGTGTTGACGTCCAGCGTTGCCGTATCGGTGTTCGTGAAATTGAGGCCCAGACTGATCAAACCGTCCAGAATATTGAAATCGCCACTGCCTTGATTGATCACGTCGGCATTCAGTGTCCCGGAAGAATTTACAACGCCACCGGTATCGTTGGTCAGCGTATCGACAGTCAGCACACTGCCCGTCGCCATATCAATTGTGCCGATGTTGGTGATCGCATCACCCGTTGCATCCATCGTTGCACCATTCGCAACGGTAATCGTCCCGCTGTTGTCGATGGCACCCCCTGCGGAATTGACGGTTGTCACACCACCGTTGAAGTTCAGGTAGCCCACATTGGTGATAACCCCGGTCTGCACGGCGAATGTTTTGGCGTCCGCATCGTTGAAATTTATCTCGCCACCGGCAAGGTTATTATAGTCGCCCGTGGTTTCCACCAGCGCGCCACCGCCTGCCACATTGACCGTGCCTGAATTGTTGGAGGTATTCCCCGTGCCGCGCAGGGTGGAGCCGTCATTCACATTGATCGTACCGCTATTGGTCACACTAGCGGCCTCTAACGTCCGCGCCGTGCCATCGCCGATATTCACGGTGCCGCTATTGTCCAGTTCACCTACCCCGGTCAAATCACCGCCCGCTACGTTGAGTATGTCGGTATTGTCCAGATCCCCGCCGCTAAATATAGCATCGGCAACAACAGTCGCCGTTGCGTTGTTGGTAAAGTTGTAATCGGTTGTACCTGACAGGTCGTAATCGGCGTTGGCGGTCAGGTTCTCGACATCAAGCGTGACTGCGTTCAGCGTGCTGCCTATGCCGATTGTATATTTATCGCCAGTCAGCGTAATCCCCGACGCTCCGCCATCCAGCGCGCCGTTATTGACGAAATTCGCGCCTGTACCAACGGTAAACGTGACCGCACTGCCGGACGTGTTGGTCACCGTGCCATCGTTCGTAAAAGTGCCGTTCAGGGTGAAGTCAAGCGCAGCAATATTGAAATCACCCGTGTTGTCGATATCTGCGCCATAAGTGCCGCCAGAGTTTGCATTAAACACGGCACCGGCTTCGTTTGTTACGGTTCCCCCGATCGCGCCGGAATTGTTGAACGTGCCAGCACTGTTCACAACGCCGCCCGCTGTGCTGCCGCTCAGTGTCAGTGCGCCGCCGCCCGTGTTTTGGATATCGCCGGTCATCGTACTGGCGCCTGACAATTCAAACGTGCCGCTGCCCTGATAGATCAGATCGCCTGCACCTGACAGGACGCCTGCAAAGACATCATCGCCGGCGTCACCCGTCGTCAAATCAGCGTTCAGCACAACAGATGATGTCGCCGATGCACTTGCCAGCGACCCGATAGTTTCATCGCCCGCGACTGTCAGCACGCCGCTATTTGAAATCGTCACATCTGCCGTATCAGCCAGCGAGGCACCGTGAACCACGATACCAGCACCGTTACTACCAAGGTCCGTGATATTAACAGTGTTCGTTACGGTGGACCCAGTTATGTCCAATACGCCGCGGTCTGCGACAAGATTGCCGGTAAAGGTGTTGGCAGCAGAAAGTGTGCTCGTGCCGCCACCAACGCTCGCTACGTATCCTGTGCCTGACAATACGGTATTAACCGTCGCATTCTGGATCTGAAGGGCACCGGTCATGTTCAATGTGCCGTTCTGTAACGTACCACCTTGCGAGATCGTCGAAAATTTCGTGATGGTGAACCCGCCAAGATCAGCAGTGCCGCTGACGCGGAAGTTGTTGCCCGTGCCGAATGCATTGGCGTTCCCAGCGACCAAGGTGCCGCCACTGTTGACGATGGTTTCCCCGGTATAGGTGTTCGCGCCGTTCAGGGTCATCGTGCCGGTGCCGGACTTGGTCAGACCTCCTGTGCCGGATAAGACCCCGGAATAAGTGGTCGAGGCATTGTTGTCCCCAGTCGTCAAAAGATTGCCGTTGTTGGTGATATCACCTGAGCCGACAAGCGCGCCAATCGTCAGGTCAGAAGCAAGGTTCAGTGTGCCACCATTGACGCTGACCGTCCCGGTGCCAAGCGCAGAGACGTTGTTCGTCGTTACCGTACCATTGTTGATGTCTGTATCACCAGAATATGTGTTAGCACCTGACAGGGTCAGCGTCCCTGTTCCTTGCTTGACCAGCCCCCCGGTGCCAGAAATGACGCCCGAAATTTCGGCGTCAGAGGCATCACCGGTCGTCAACCTATTTTCATTGAGGTTGATATCGCCAGCGCCAAAGACCGAACCGATCGTTTCGTCATTGCCGCTGAGTGTCAGTGTAGCGGAATTGTTAATCACTACAGTATCGCTCAATGCGTCACCGTTCCCCGCCACGACAAGATCACCGTAACCGGATATACCGTCGACGATGTTGATCGCATTTGTATCGAGTGAACCGCTCAACAGCAGAGCACCGCCCTGCACTGTCAGCCCCCCTGTAAAGGTGTTATCACCTGACAATGTCCTGTCCGCATAACTATGCAGCGCACCGGCGCCCGAAATAACACCGGAATATTCCCCACTAAACGAAACGGAGTTAAGTCCGACGCTCAGGGTCTGGCCATTAGCAATCACTGTGCTGCCGCTGCCAATGAAATTATCAATACCCTCGCTCGCCGCGACATCGAACGTTGCGCCGGAATTGACGGTGACCCCATTGCCAGTCCCATTCAACACGCCTGATTTTGTAATGCTCAGCGTTCCGGCATCGATGGTCACCATTCCATAAAGATCACTGAATTCAGATAAAATGAGTGTGCCGTCGCCGGTTTTTACCAGACCGCCTTGATTAACATCTGCTAATTTTACGCCCAATGTCGCGGTTCCGGTCGCGACATCGATCTGCGCGTTTGTCCCGGTTAGCGTCAGGATATCACCATCGCCAATATTTCCGGTCAGCGTATATCCATCGGAAGTAAAGCTCAGCCCGCTGGCCGCTTGCGGACCGCTGACATCCACGGTTCCGGCAGTGCCGCCGAAAACCGCGTCGCCGCCAGATCCCCACGCGATATTGGAATTACCAACGTCAGCAGTCCAGTTTTGCGTCGCGCCATCCCACGTACCTGTCCCACCATTCACAGTATTATCGCCGGTTGTTGTGTCCCATTCCAACGTTTGCGCTTGACTGGCACTCGACACAATGACCGCCGTACCTGTGATAAAGATAAACACAAGTGCGCTTGCGCGTCCGAATTTTGGGACAACACTCTGCTGACGAATACCCAGTTGTTTGATTTTATTAATGTTGCTCATTTTAGACCTTCACGCGTCTTTTAAAATCGACGCGACATAAATGTGATTTTGAAAGATGATTAACAGGCGTGAATTAACCTGTATGTGCGATATTTCCTGAACCTCAGGTTGCCACAATGGCGGTGGTCGCCGTTCTGGTTGCAATCAGCAATGACCGAAAGCAGGAGGGATGTGGCTGGCGTAGAACCGGGCCGCTTGGCTTGACGCCGTTTTGGGCCAAATAAAAACAATAATCAGGGTTGGCTGGCCACAATAACATGACGAATTGCGGTGTCGCTGGCGTAACTCCTGAGATGAAAATATTCGCTTGCGCCGCGATCAGCCCCAGCATTTCCAGAAACCGAACAAGTACCTTAGATACTCGTCCAATTACGGTGTAATCGTTTGCTTTAATCATTTTTGTCCTAGTCGTTCACAACATACGAAACGCGCCACCCTACATAGGGCGCCGCGTGTTTCGACCGTGTTGCCCGGACTCGACCCAACAATTATGGGTAAGCATTTTAGCGGTGTCGGTCTGATCACCACAATTCTTCAAGCAATGGTTTTCTAATCCCGATATATTTCGTCTGTCAATGACCTAGGGGCAGTGCTCAACAAGGTGTCTTGTAGATGGCACAACACGCCCACCAAGAGACCATAAGTAATTCATCTGAGTATAGAAGTTCTGCAAAATAGCTCAGTATGTGTTCATTAATACCAATTAAGACGCCTTGCCCACCAAAAAACTGAGAACGGGGATAACGACCAAGCGATGTCAAAAGCTAAAACCACCAGTAATTTGAATATCCGGCGTCGGAATGCTGCACTATCGCCTTTCCGATGAAACAAACGGCAGGTTGGGGGGCGTGAGTGATGGATGTCACGCGACTCGGACCTTCGTCGGCCAACGAACTCTGCGCGATGCACGAATGGCCACTTCTCTCAAGCGGTGTCGCGTCAATTGGTTGATCTACGAAAGGTAGGTTTGCGGAGGGGGCAGACATACACCTCGCGTAGTTTCACTTTTTTGCCAAACTGTAAGCTACATCATTGATTTCATTGGGATGCCAATAATAGGTTTTTCCAGTTCAAGGTGTTGATTATAAAGTAATAGTTTAGTCCCTGTCTGTCCGCCACCTAACAATGATACCGAGCACCTAGGGTAGGTCGCACATGACCCTTGTCGTTGGCACATACGAAGTGTTCCCGATGACTGTCGAACCTAAGTATCGTGTGCCTTCACACGACTTCCTTACATATGCATCTTGTGCCCTCAAAGTAGTCGTAAATCAGGCAAGGTCGGGTCTCAGGTCCAATGCCCAAGTGACAGACCAGTCAGCTTTTCTAGGGTTGATCTCTCAGGCATGTACTGTTTGCTTAATTTGGCGCGTGTTCCCGTGCGGAGTTGTGGCACGGGGCGTCGGGCGCCTTCGAGCGTTTTGCGCAGGCGTGATCTGACAAATTTTGGGATCATGCGTTTAACTGCTGTTTGGATCGCGCCGGGATGCCGCAATGCGCGTGAGATACCTGCGCGTGAGCTGACGCTTGATAAGTTCGCTGTTTCGTTGACGCGTTTGTTGTTTGGCATTGGGCAGGCGGCAAGTTGCAGGTGATCGCACAGCAGGTGCCAACATTTCTCCGGATTTGACTGAATATCTTCGTGTGTCAAAAACAGGATTTGCTCGCGCGGGAAAACATCGAGATAACGTTCGATCTGGCGGGCATAGTGGCCGTGTGTTGCGTAACCGTGGCCCCAGCTCCAGCCTTGGGCAAGCCGTTCGTTTTCTGCATCAAGAGCCGCCTCGAATGTCATGCTGGGTTCCAGGCAATCGCGGACATGATGCAGGTACTGTGAAAAGGCGCGTTTGACTGGGTCGCGTAGTAGTATCACGATGCGTGCGTCGGGGCGTGCAGCTGCGATGCGCGCGGCAGCGTGTTCCGCGATTAGGTAGACGGGCGAGACGTCACCGCAAATGCGATCGCCTGCGCCAGAATAGATATCCTGATAGGTTTGGGCATCAGTGGTGACTTCGGAAACATAATTTGGGTCGTATGGCCCATTATGCGGCGTTGCATTGTCACCTTCGAACGCAAAGAAACCGGGTTCTTTGACGTCGGGAAGGAACACGTCAGGGTGGCTTTGTAGCCACGTCCAAACTGCGGTTGTTCCTGCCTTCGCAGCACCAACGATATAGAAGTGAGGGGCGGATTGTAATTGCGTTTGTGTCATGTTGGAAACTATCGTTCTATTTGCATGCACAAGCGAGGGCGTGCTGGGATAGGTCGCTTGGCTATTGGTGTTATCGCGTATTCTTTTAGGTAGGTGGGGCTGCGCGCATTAAGCTGAGGCGGCAACCACCCCTGTTTTTTCATCGTGGAGTTCCCTTGCATGAATCCCAAGGACCACAAGACCGGGCCATAAGAGATAGGCTTCGATCTCCACGTTCTCGCCGAAGGAAAGCAGTGTCAGTGTCATCATAATGCCCAGCGGCAACCGACCCCGAGGTCCTTTTGCTGCATCGACAAGGGCGATGAGAGTTTGCAAAACGAAGGGGATAAGAAGCGCAAGCATCCCAACAACGCCTTTCACAAACAAAAGCCCCCACCATGTGTGGTGACTGCCGATTGGCATGTATTCAACGGCATGAGACCCAGGTTGCACGCGCCCATGTCCGAACCAGTATGCTTCGTTGATCCAACGCTCACCCGCGATCCGCTGAAGCGCGGCACGGACCCGCGAACTATCTGCGCGCGCGTTTTTGAACGCTGAGATGGCATCTGTTGCACCTTGAACCAATGCAGGCCCGGTTACCGCCAGTGATGCAGTCGCGAGTGCGCCTATCTGCCACATCCAACCACGAAAGATCAGCGGCAACATACGTGGTCCAACGGTGCATGCCGTAAGGCCAACGATGCCCATACGCGATTTGGATGCAAGGATCATCAGTACGCCAGCTGCAATGCCAATCCGGCGCCATTTTGCTGTTTTTTCCTCAAGGGCAAACAGCACCATGACAACGCCCAATAGCGCGGCAAAGGGTGACCAAGGCGCATAGAACTGCCAGCGCGGCGTCCAGTTCGACGGATCGTATGTAAAGAAATAGACGCTAAAGTATTCTGGACCCGGTCCGCCGACTGCCTTTAGCGGTGAAGTCAGAATTTTCTCGGGCAGGCCGATAAAAGGCGCCACTAGCATAATGGGAGCAAGAACCAAGGTTCCCATCCCAATAACACATTGTCCCCGAACAAGAACTTCGCGCCGGATTGGCAAGAGAGCCCCAGCAAGTGGGAATAGCGCCATGAGGGCCCATCCCTTGGCCCAGCCGATTGAGGATTTGATCGTCGATTTCATGCCCATCGACCAATTCAAATGGCCGACCCAGAGGGCAACTAGCATAACGAACATTCCCAAAATCCAAGCCCAGATAACTGGTGGGATTGTACCAGTCACCCGAAGGTCTTTGCGCATGGCTGGGCCAAGGTAAAGCGACAGCACTGCCAACCCACCCAAAAGCCATGCGATAACGGGACCAACGAGGTAGAGCGCACCGACAGCGTAAAAGGGCCAGGTCAGAACAAGAGTTTTGTAAACGAGGCGTTCGGCCGGGTTCATTTTGCATTGCCCGTTGTCTTGCGGATGAGCGTCGTAATGATCGCAGAGCGTGACCAACCCAACAGAAGGCCGATAAACATCATGAATGTCGCCGCGCCGCCTGCTGCGATTGCCAGCTTGCGATTTGGTGAGGATGGCTTTTCTGCAAGAGATGGATTCTCAAGAACCTGAACAAGTGGGTACGACGCATAAACGTCTGTCTTTGTTGATTGGGTGCGTGCGATTGCTGAGGCAAAGACGGCCTCTGCAACCGAGAAGTCGCGCTGCAAATCCTGCAACTTGGCCGCCGCAGGTGCCATTTCTCTAAGGCGTTCTGCTTGAACCTCAGCTTGGCGCTTTAACGTGTCCAGCTGTTGGGCTGCACCAAAGCTTTTGGCGTGCATTTCGACCAACTCTGCGAGCAAAGCTGCGCGCTGTCCGTTCGGGGCAACATCAAGCGTTGTCAGTTGTGCGGCATCCAAGCCAGTTAGCTCTGTCGCAAGGTTGATGGCGGCTTGCTCAGCCTGCGTTTGGGCACGGCGCGCTTCTTGGACCTTTGGGTGCTGTCCGCCGAATTGGGCGCTTGCTTGGGCGAGGGCAGCTTTTTGGGTCGCTGCTTGCGCCAGCAAATTTCCATAACCTTCGTCCGCAAATAGCTTTAGCGTCGTTGCGGCGTTATTCGCTGTGATACCAAGGCTTGTTTCCAGCGTCGAAACAGCATGTAGGCTTTCATCAACCTTTGCCTGCTGTCCGCGAACTTCTGCATACAGTACACTTTGCTGTGCCAAAAGGGCGTCATATTGCGCAACCGAAATCAGGCCGGTTTCCGACTGCAAGCGTTCGATGTCTGCACGCGTGTTCGCAACAGAGTCGCGGTAGTCGTTGATTGCCAAGAAACTGCTGTCTTCGCGTGTTTTTTGTTCATCTGCACGTAGCGCATTCAATTCGTCAAAAAACGCAGTCAGGATTGCGTCGCCACGTTGCTGTGCCTCGACGGGGGTCCCACCTGTCAATTCGAAGTGGATAAGGCTGGTTTGGTCCACCAAGTTGACCCGTGGCTTGCCAAGTTCATTACGCGTAACGCCAAGGCTTTGCGCGGCTGCATCAAGAATACGGTCCGCATTCAACAGCCGTTTGTATGTTTCAGTCGGGCTGACAGAGTTGCTGGAGAAAGCAGAGTTCGCAAATGAAGAGGCCTGTCCGATACCGTTCAGGTTCATTGAAGCCGAAGCGCCAGAACCAGGTAGGATGAGCGAAGTCGATGACTTGAAAGTAAGAGGTGCCGTCTTGAGGTAACCGGTGATCGGACCCCATATCGCGACACCATTCAGCAACGCGAAAGCAAGATATCGGGGCAGGCGGCCCAGGTCGCTAAGCCGGCCACCCATGATAGCACGCCGGATCCAACCCTTTGCTCTGCGGGCTGTCTCAACTTCAATTACTGGTTGTGTCGCTGCGGTCATTTTGCTTTCTCCTTGCGAGCAGACATTACCAAGCCAATCCGAGACATTCATCCGCGCAAAAGCTTTGGAGCAAAGTCCAAACGCTACATGCTCTAACCTAATGGGTAGGGTGGAAAGCGCTATTTGGATTTTTGATGTTATTTAACATGCTGAAAATAAATATGAAAAATAGATAATGAGGGCCTGAAGTCCCTGTTTTGCGTCTGGAATCAGCGTCGATTTTGGAGAGATCACCTACCCGCAAGGATATGGCGGCGTTCAAATTGATCATCTGATTAGCGCGTTCGTTCAAATTTGCCTTCTTCTGTTCCACCTACCTGTGCGTGTGCTTCGTTGAGTTGATTGCTGACTTTCCCCATCAAGAAGGAAATCGAATACGAACCTCAGGAGCCCTGATATGAAACACGCCGACATCGCCTTTAACAGCGCAACGCCAATCAAATCCCTTCGCGGCGTGAAATCATCTTACCTACCCGCTATCGGCCTTTCGCTGGTAGATGCAGATCAGGCCACAGCGATTGAAGCGTTGCTAGCCCCAGGTCGTCGTCGTGCATTCTTTATTAACGCGCATTGCTGCAATGTTATGGCCAAGTATCCAGCATATGCAGACGCCGTACGTGATGCTGACGCTCTACTGCCAGACGGTATCGGTGTTGAACTGGCTGGCAAGATGACTGGCCAAACGCTGACTGCGAACCTGAATGGAACTGATCTGGTCCCAGCTTTGGCTGCACGCGCTGCCGAACTTGGGCGTTCAATCTACCTGTTCGGTGGTGCACCGGGCACAGCCGAGGCTGCGGCGAAAGCATTAACAGACGCAACACCAGGTCTGAAAATCGCCGGCACACGTGACGGTTTCGCAGGTGCTGAAGATCCAAACGCAGTTATCGCCGACATCAACATCAGCGGTGCCGACATCGTTGTGGTAGCGACAGGCGTACCAATGCAAGAGCTTTGGATCGACCGTTACGCCGACCGTCTTGGTGCATCACTGTGCTTGGGTGTGGGTGCTTCGCTTGATTTCCTTGCTGGAAATGTTGCGCGGGCTCCAAAGCCCATTCGCAAGGCTAAGATGGAATGGATGTGGCGTCTGGCCATGGAGCCAAAGCGGATGGCAAAGCGCTATTTGGCGGGCAACCTGACATTCCTTGCACGTGCTGCAAAGAACGCAATCAAGCAGACTCCGACACGTTTGATCGCTTGCCGCGCATTGGATGTTTCAATCTCTTCATTGGCGCTGATCAGCTTGTCACCAATCCTAATTGGCACAGCTCTTGCTGTTCGGCTGGAATCAAAAGGCCCGGTGCTGTTCCGCCAGACACGGGTTGGCCGCAACGGTGAACATTTCTCAATGTACAAGTTCCGTTCAATGCATCAGGACGCTGAAAAGATGCGCGCCGCGCTTGAGGCAAACTCAGACCGTGCTGGCGTTTGCTTTAAGTCACGCCGTGATCCGCGCATCACACGGGTTGGTCGTTTTATCCGCCGCGCTTCAATTGATGAGCTTCCACAAATCATCAATGTACTTAAGGGCGAAATGTCGATTGTGGGCCCACGTCCTGCTCTTCCTTGCGAAGTCGCAAAATACCCAGCCCACGCTTACGGTCGTTTGGCCGTAAAGCCAGGTATCACGGGCATTTGGCAGGTTTCAGGTCGCGCTGACGTGAGCTTTGAGCAAATGGTCGAGATGGACTTGGTTTACGCGTCAACACGCACTGTGTTGCTTGACCTTGTCATCGTTCTCATGACCTTCCGCGCAGTCGTTTCAGGTCGCGGCGCTTACTAATAACTTAATTCTCTGCAAAGAAAGGACAATCACATGTCACATATCCGTAAAGCAGTTTTTCCTGTCGCTGGGCTTGGCACGCGCTTTCTCCCTGCAACAAAATCCATCCCCAAAGAGATGCTCACTCTGGTTGACCGTCCGCTCATTCAATACGCCGTTGACGAAGCGCGTCAGGCTGGCATCGAAGAGTTCATATTTGTGACCGCAGCTGGAAAAGGCCCACTGGAAGACTATTTTGATACGGCTGCAGCCCTAGAGCATCATCTGGAAATGAAGGGCAAGAAAGAGGCGCTTGCCGCGCTAGAAGATACCCGGATGCGCGAAGGGACCCTTAGCTTTGTACGTCAGGACCAACCTCGTGGTTTGGGACACGCTGTGAAACTCGCGCGGCGTGCCGTTGGAAACGAACCATTTGCAGTGCTTTTGCCCGATGATGTGATCCGTGCACCGCGTGGCGTTCTGGCGCAGATGGTTGATGCGCACGCCAAGATTGGCGGGCACATGGTTGCGACGATGGATGTGCCTCAGAAGCAAACATCCTCTTACGGTATCCTTGATATCGAATCTAAAAAGGGTCGTATCGCGCAAGCACGTGGTTTGGTTGAAAAACCCCGTCCCGATATCGCGCCTTCGACGCTCGCTGTGGTTGGCCGTTATATCCTGCAACCTTCGATCTTTGATAAACTGGCAATCCAGGGCCCCGGTGCAGGTGGAGAGCTTCAGCTAACTGACGCGATTAATGCCGATGTGGCAGACGCTGGCGTCGTCGGCTACCGGTTCGCAGGCGAGCGGTTCGACTGTGGTTCTGTCCAAGGTTTCGTGCAAGCAACCACGGCATTCGCTTTGGATCGCCCTGAATTGCAGCAAGGCTATCAAAAATTCCTGCAAGAACGAACAGAGATCGTGGCACTACGCGCCTAATACCGAATAGCGTTCTTAACTCTTCTGTGTCGGCGTCACTTGGCCAATAAGATCGTTGTGCCAATGACGCCAAGCGCCCGGCCGATTTCGGTGACGTTTGTGATCGCACTATCATAGCAGGCTAGGGCGTCGCCCGGCAGAAGATAGGGGTCATAATCATCCCGGTCTGCACGACGTAACAAATCTTCGATGTCACGTTCGATCACGACAGACACTTTGGTGATTGGGTTGCGTGAAAACAGAACAGATGATCGGTTGGCGCTGGTCGCGCGCGCGCCGCCTACACAGTTGCTATCAACGACTGCCTGAATATAGCGCGTACCATAGGGGACTTCGCGAACGCTGCGTTCAATCGCGGATGACGCGTTGCTTGGCGAAGGTTGCGTTAAGTTTGACAGGAACAGACTGATCCCTGGAGGGCTGATTGGGCTCGGGCGCATCAGGTCTTCTTGAAAACACTGGCGGCTTGGCACGCGGATCTCATCGCCGGTCAACAGCATGATGTCGACGACGTTTTGTCCTTCAAAGACGCCGCGCATATCAATTTTATAAACTTCGGAACCGCGCCGTACTTCGATCGCAGAAATATCGGCATCAGGACGGACGCCACCCGTGGCACGTAGAGCGACCGAGAGATTGCGGGATTCGCTGGATGAGCCGATGGCCTCTTGCCGGCGCGAATCTATTCTGTCGCCGGGTACGCCGCCAATCTCGACCGAATGGGGTTCAAAGACTGCGCCAGAAACACCGACAATCACTGATGCAAAGTCGGCAACGCGCACCGAAATCCGAGGACGGTCAGCATAGAATTCGTCGGCCAACAGCTGGCGAGCGATTTCGTCTTCGATTTCATCGGTCGTACGGCCCTGCGCTGCGATGGGGCGCAAAAACGGGAGCTTCAGGGTTCCATCCCGCGAGATCACATAGTCTGCGTTAAAGGTTTCGTCGTCACCGACGCGAATATTAACAAGATCGTTACGCGTAAGACGTTCACCGCCTAGCGCAAATGACGCAAGTCCAGCACCTTTACCGCCACCCGCACCGCCTTCACCACCGCCGTAGGGCAAGCATTTGCTTTCGTTGATACGTGCGGAGCGCAGAAATTCATTGTTCTGTCGGGAAACATCGATAGCGCGGTATTGCGCCTGATAGCCATCACCAACTTCAACTGGTTCCAGATTATCTGGAACATCATAATTTGCGCAGCCCGAAGCAAGCATAAAAAGGGTTGCGCAGTACGCAGTTGCTGATCGAACGGCCATATAATTCTCCGCCAGTATTAAGGGCTTTGTTCTTGTTAAGCTAACATACGAACAGCGTCTACTGTGCTGTCAGATTGGAAGTATACCCGATAGGATATAGGACCACACCATTGCTCTGGCTGATAGAGCTAATAGGACGGCGACGCCCTTGCAAGACATCGATAGTTTCATGGCAGATCAGTTGGAAAGCCACTTCGATGTCTTGGAATACAAAAACACTCGCGCAGAACCTTTTTGCATATGGCGCATCAGAAATCGCAGCGAAAGCGTCGCGTTTGCTGGTGGTCGTTGCCGTTGCGCGCACATTGGAGCTGGCTGAGATTGGTCTAGCTGCAGCGGCACTGGCTGCAGGTGATATCCTAAAGGCTGTCAACGAGAACGGTGTTGGACAACGGATCATCTCAGCAACAGATGATGAATTGGATGCGACCTGCGCGACAGCACACCGGATTTTTTGGGGTTGGTCGCTGGCACTGTTCACGTTGCAGATCGCCATCGGCGCCACGATCTATCTGGCAGGCGGTAGCGCCATGTTGTTTGCGCTGATCGCTGTTCTGGCAGCCGAGTATCTGTTTATGCCCGCTGGCCTTGTTCAGAACGCATTGGCAATGCGCGCAGGCAAGCTACGCTCAACCGCTGCCATCGCTGGCATGCAGTTGGTTGGTGCGAACCTAATGTCAGTTGTCCTTGTTTTGATTTGGCCTGCAGCCTTTGCGCTTGTGTTGCCACGCTTGTTGGCCGCGCCAATCTGGCTCATTGCGATGCGTCGTTTGCACCCTTGGTCACCAAGCCGCGGTGCTATCTTCGCGCCTTTGCGTCCGTTCTTTGACTATGGCTGGGCCGTACTGGGTGTCGAAGTAGTCAAGGCTCTACGCTTTCACGCAGACAAGATCATTGTTGGGGCATTGATCGGGGTAGAAACATTGGGCCTATACTTCATGGCTTTCAATGCGGGGCTAAGCCTTTCAAATGCATTCTCTGCAGCCTTTTCGAAAGTGCTGTTCCCATATCTCAGCCAAGCCGCAAACAAAGCTGTCGCATTGCGCGAAAGCATGATGCTGGGCCTGGCACTGATCACACCCGCAGTGTTCCTGCAGTCAGCCTTGGCACCAGTTTATGTACCAGTTCTGCTGGGCGATAAGTGGGAAGACGTATCAGCAGTTGTTTCGATCCTTTGCCTTGTCGCCATCCCAACGACACTTTGGTCAGCTGCCGCTGGTTGGTTGCGCAGTGAAAACCGCCCCCAGACAGAGCTTTGGAGCACCGTAGGACTGACCGTAGGCCTAACACTAAGCACCGCAATCCTTGCCCCACACGGGCTGATGGCTGTCGCCACCGGATACACCATTGTCAGCTTCGTCCTCATGATCATGGCGTCACTGCCGGTGATCGTCGAAAACGCAAACCCAAAACTGGAAAGGGTATAATCATGCCACTCTTCTCGATTGTGATCCCTTGCTTCAACGCCCAAAACACTCTGACAGAGACGCTAGACAGCATCATCGCGCAAACCTGTGACGACTGGGAAGTTATCTGCGTCGACGACGGTTCAACAGATGAGACACGTGAAATCGTTGTTGCTGCCGCTAAGAACGACGCTCGCATTCGGCTGGCTCGCAACGTTGGCAAAGGTCCTAGCATCGCTAGAAACTTTGGTGCCAGCGAACTGTCAAAGGGCAAAATCATCGCCTTTTGTGACGCCGACGACGTTTGGGCACCATACAAGCTCGAAGAACTGCAGACTGCATTCGCTGACAAAGAAATTGACGCAGTCTATGGACAAATCGCTTTCTTTAAGGCTGATCCGGCAAGCGCCAAAGTGTTCTCAACTGTGCCTGATGATGTGCTCACAATCGAAACGCTTTTGGGCGAAAATCCAGTTTGCACAATGTCCAACCTAAGCATTCGCAAAGGCATCTTTGTTCGCTTTGGCGGCTTTGACCCATCAATCGTGCATAACGAAGATCTAGAATGGCTCATTCGGATCGTGGGGCAGGGTGGCCGCATTGTCGGGCTAAAGTCTTTGCACGTTTGGTATCGCAGCAGTGCAGGTGGGCTTTCCTCGGATTTGACCGCGATGCGTGCTGGTCGCGAATATGCTCTTGCCACAGCAGCAAGCTATGGCGTGACACCGCAGCCTGCATCAAACGCTGTGCATTTACGTTACCTAGCAAGACGCGCTTTGCGTTTTGACTATGGCCGGACATTGGCCCTGAAACTGGCATTTGCTGGTTTGCGTCAAAGCCCCGCTGGCTTCTTGAACCCTCCTCGGCGTGGTGCGCTGACTTTTGTCGGTGCGCTCGCCAACCTAATCCTGCCTCGCGTTTGCTCGCGCATGCTCTTCTCTCAGTAACGAAAGGTCTTGTTATGACACTTGTTTCAATTGTAGTTCCCGCGTTCAATGTATCCCGCACTCTGGCCGAGACTCTGCGTGGACTGTTTAAGCAGACATACGCACAGTTCGAGGTTATCGTCGTTGATGATGGTTCAACCGATGACACCCTGGAGATCGCACAGTCTTTTGCAGATGATCCACGCCTTCGGATCATCCAGCAAAGCAATCGGGGTCTGGCTGGTGCGCGCAATACCGGAATTGCCGAGGCGCGCGGTGCGTTCATCGGGTTTTGCGATAGTGATGACGTCTGGGAGCGTGATAAGCTTGCTGCACATGTAAAACACCTAGAGAATAACGCTGATGTTGGCATTAGTTTCGCTGGCTCACGATTGATCACCGACGATGGTAAACTGATGTCAACTGCGCAACGCCCCCGTCTGCGCAACATCGACGCCAGCCACGTGCTAAAGCGCAACCCAATTGGTAACGGTTCTGCTGCTGTGATCCGTCGCGAAGTATTCGAAGACATCGCATATAGCCCAACCCATGAGACTGTTCGCGACTGGTATTTCGACGAAACCTTCCGCCAGTCAGAAGATATCGAGTGCTGGTTGCGCATCGTTTTGACGACACCATGGCGTATGGAAGGTGTACCTGGCCTGCTAACGCGCTACCGTGTCAACGGCGAAGGCCTTTCTGCGGGAACTGACAATCAACTGGAGGCATGGGAAAGAATGGTAGCTAAATTGACACCGATGGCCCCAGAGTTCTTTGCAGAACATGTTGATTCAGCGCGTGCATATCAGCTGCGTTACCTTTGCCGCCGCGCGATCAGTAGCCTTGATGTGCAGCAGGCATGCGCGCTTGCAGCCTCTTGGACACATGCATCATGGCGGCCGTTTTTTGAGGAACCACGCAAATCGTTCACGACCTATGCCGCAGTAATCGGGCTTCGGATCGTAGGAGCGCGGACGCTCGAAGGTCTACGTGTACTGCGTACGGGGCGTGCATGATGCCAGTAAGCCATAAAACAAAGGTTATGCACCTGATTGATGACACGACCGCTGGCGGTGTGATGCGCGTGCTTGACCACCTCACGAACTCAAAGGAGCTGGCCAAAGACGCCGATCACGAAGTGCGATGTGTGCCACGTGGTGCAATCTGGGGCGAACGGACCGATGCGGATGTGATCGTGTCACATCTTTCCATCAGTTGGCGAACACTGCCGTCACTTATTGCGTTGCGCCTGCGATATCCGCGCAAAAAGCTTGTTCACGTCGAGCACAGCTATACCGAAGCTTTTGTACGCAATAATGTCCCGCAGGTTTCTAGGTTTTACAGATTGCTTCGGACCGCGTTTAAGCGATTTGACAAGGTCGTCGCTGTCAGCGAAGCGCAAGGCGCATGGCTAAAAAGCGAAGGTCTGGTTTCTGATGAGAAACTTACTGTGATCCGTTCATATGTGGACCTAAAGCCCTTTGAATCTGTGCCGCGAAGATCAGGCAAAACAAGCGTATTTGGCGCGATTGGTCGTATGGATCGACAAAAGGGCTTCGACACTTTGATCAAGGCTTTCCGCATGACCACCGATCCAGAGTTACAACTGCTCTTTTTCGGAACCGGAGAGGAAGAGTCGAAACTACGTGAACTTGCAAAAGGCGATGATCGGATCGTTTTTATGGGTTTCGTCGCATCACCAACCGAAGCTTACGAATTGGTTGACGCAGTCGTCATGCCATCACGTTGGGAGGCCTATGGCCTTGTCGCAATCGAAGCGATTAGCAGTGGACGGGTGGTAATCTGTAGCGATGTTGACGGTTTACAAGATCACGAGGTGCTTGGCGCCAGATTGGTCAAAGATCACTCCGCTGCTAGCTGGCGGGATCAACTGATCAGCGCAAGCAACGAAACAAACCCACCATGGAAACAACCAAATTTGGTCTCAACCCTAGGCGCACAAAGCGCGGCAAATTGGCGAAGGCTTTGTAAGACTTAATACAGGTAGATGTAATAGTCTGAGCGGTTGATGTATTTCGGCCACGACGTCATTGTTGCACAATGATGAAAGAACTAGCTATGCTATAAGCTACACGTCTCTATATGAAACGTCATATTATCAGTCTATATTAATTCGTGAAATAAAGTTTCAATCAAGTGCCGCCGCATTTCTCAAAGTAATGCAATACACAAAACCTTTTTTGTCTTCAGGCAATTACGCCTAATCCCGCACGAGTTCCTGCATGCGGCTTTGTTTCACAAATAAGTTGAATGTCGTGCTTACCCTTACCCAAGACGGATTTACCCTGCCGTCACGGTTTTCGGGATTCCGAGTGCGATGAAGCCATTGAGGATCGCGGCGGGGATCTGGATCTCCGCTCCCCGCCGGTCAAAGCCTCGTGCCGAGAGGCTCTGAGCAAGTAATTTCAAACGATGCATCTTTGTCTCAACGCGGCTTCGTGAGTGGTATCTTTAGCGTGAACGATGACCCGTCTACCGAATGGACATTGGCGAAAAAAACGGTGACCGGATATCTGAATCAGCCGCCATCGACGATTCTTTCTTTGGCAATGAGGCACTGCTGAACGTCCGCTATCAGGTCGTGCACAACTGAGACCTACTAGTCGAAGGGCGGGCACTGCACGCTGAAGACATAGAGGTACCACCCAATACAGCTGCCGACCGCCACGTCGGCGATAACTTAAGAGTGGGGGTGGAATACTATACAAGCAGCCTATTAGACGGCCTGCGCGTGGTCAGATACGAAGACAAAGGCGTCTTTATTAACTTCGTCGCAAAGTTAAAAATACTGAGAGAAAAAGTGGATATGTCATACTAAGCATTCCCTCATGAAATCCCGCATGTCTCGCACAACGAAAATTGCGGAAGGTTCATGTAATTATTTGATATAAATGACTTGTCGTGACGTGAGTTGAGCAATGTCGACGCCCTGTCTGTCCGCCACTAAACTTCCGTAATGGCGGTATTTTATACATGAAATATTGTATCTTTTCAGTCCTGCAAGGTTTTCTTGGCCTTTTGGGGCAGTCTATTTCACATGACTTCCTGCAATCAACGGCCGATAAAAGCAAGAGTTGTGACCGAGCGTCACGGCGTTGATAAAGCCATAGCAATAAAGCTGCTATCAACATCAGCGACTGGCACTTACACGCATCCGATAATGTTCTGGATCGGGCTGATTTGCTGCCCGAGATTACCAGGACTGCCAGTGCCAAGTCCTGTTGTGTACAGGCGAAAGTGAAATAAACGAATTGATGACGAACAATTTAGTGCGGTTCGTTTGGGCACCTGGACCAAAGCGAGTTTGAGTAAGTCTTTTTAGCAATTCTGGTCGAACAAAGCTGACCGAGTAGTATTTGAATTCGGTGGGCCTTGATGGTCAGGTTTTGTTTGATCAGCCTATAGTTGCGTTGAGTATGCATTGTGTTTGATCTAAAATTTTAAACCGAAACTGGTCGGTGGTGCCATGTCTGTCATAATACTGAGCGATTAACATTCGACATCCCCAATAGTAGGTCATAGGGTTTAGTCGAGGCATTAGCGCTTTGTGGCAAATGCTCGATATCGACAACAAATTTTAAGAGTTAGATGGCGGTTTTTGCGGGGTATTAAGAATTATTTTCATCTAATTTTGTGGCCGTTCATTGCACGTCTGTCAGTTGATGAATGGCTGGCGTTATGAGCTGTTCAATTCGCTGCTGTTGAAGTGAAGTCGGGTTGATTTTCTTCGCTTGGTATCTTTTTAGGGGTATTAAGTTAAATAAAACAATAACATAAGTGATAAGCGCCCCGTGATAACTCTTTTTGAAATTCTAATAATCACGGCGGAGCGCGCGCTCTAAAATTGTTTTGTGTGGGGTAACAAAGGTACAGGTTGAGTCCTGTACTAAAGTTAGCTTTCAAATTTCTGTCAACTTTTAGTCATATTTTCCTGATTTCACTAATACACCCAAAGATTGAGTTTGCGGATTTGTAAGTTAGTTTTTGGGGAGTGTTTTAGTACTTTTGAATAGCGACATATCCGTTTCCTACACTGCACCGACGCAGTTTATTTCGTTAAGTTTTTATCAGTTAACAAGTTGCCCGCCATACGCGGGCTGGTCATGAGTAGGGGAAATAAACTATGTCGACGCGTTCAAAATCAGGGAAATACCTGAGTACAAGTTCGATTGCCGCAATATCAACCGTTACACTTACGGTTGCATCTCCATCGGTATCATATGCGCAATCTGTGCTTTGCGCATCGGAAGGCACTGACAGCACATTTGAATGGGTGACGCGTCTAGGGGTCGACGGAAATGATATCGCCGTTCCAGCCAAGACCGGATATTTTGACGGATCTGGGAACTCAATAGCGACTGCCACAGCAGGGCAAACATTTGGTGTCGAGGTTGATGTCGGAATTGATCTTAAGGGAATTTACGCGCCTTACAGAGAATACGTTATTATGTGGCTGGATCTAAACCAAGATGGAAACATCGACGACCTTAATGAAAGGGTCTTTCAACAGGATTTTGTGGTTAACGAACCGGGCGCACTTTTTTCTGGCCTAGGGAGTTTGCCAGCGACAGCATATAACGGCGAAATGTATGGCCGAGTTATCATGCAATTCAACGCTAATCCCGCACTGTGCGGTACGTATCAATATGGGACGACCGTTGACTTTAAGGTGGACGTTCAAGGCGGTGTAGATAACCCCAACTTACCGGAGGCACCTGAAAGCGTTGTTGCAACTGCCGGAAACGGAAGCGCTTCCTTAATCATTTCTCCGCCTTTGTCGGGGAATACGCCAACTAGCTATATTGTGACGACCCAACCGGGCGGCGCAGAAACAATCGTCCTCGCGTCCGAGATTGGTAGCCCAGTGATTATTACTGGGTTAACCAACGAACAGGAATACACGTTTGAGGTCACCTCAGTTTACGATTTCACGGGTCCAACGGGCCAAGTTGTACCGTTGCAGAGCGACACTCGAACGACAAGCAATGCGATAACGACAGACGGTATTGCCCCTGATGCGCCGACCGGGATTGATCTGACGGATGCGACGAACACCGGCGCGACGGATGATACGTTAACCAGCAATGCGACCCCAACCATCGCTGGCGTGGGCGAGCCGGGTGCGGTGATCGAGGTGTTTGTCGGCGGTGTATCCGTTGGTACAGTGACCGCTGATCCAGTCTCAGGTGCGTGGGAATTCCCCTTCGCGGCGGGCAATCTGGCCGCGGGGGACAACGCAATCACCACAACCGCGACCGATGCGGCGGGCAATACATCGCTAGCATCAGCTGCTTCTATCCTGACACTGGACGATGCAGCGCCAGATAGTGCGCCAATGGTTGACGTTGCCACCGCAAGTGACAGTGGTACGGGCGAAGACAACATCACAAATGTCCCGACACCAGAAATCGGCGGGGCGGTTGAGCCTAGCTCGGTGGTTGAGATCTTTGTTGCTGATGTCTCAGTCGGCACTACGACAGCCGATGAAGACGGCAACTGGTCGTTTGTCTTTGCGGCTGGTGATTTGGTTGAAGGTGACAACGTCGTCACAGCAACGGTTACAGATACTGCGGGCAACACCTCTGCGCCATCTGAGCCGCAAACGATCACAGTCGACACCATTGCACCGACTGCTGTGTTTGGCATGCCGGCAGGTGCGCAATCTGGTCCGTTCCAAGCGACACTCGCGTTTAGCGAGCCGATCGATGCGCTTAGCCTTGCGGAATTGGTCGTCGAGAACGGTGCCGTTTCAAATCTGTCGACGACTGATAATGTGACCTTCACGTTCACCGTTGAGCCGACTGAAGATGGCGTTGTGAATGTATCTGTGCCAACAAGCGTCGCATCCGACGTGGCAGGGAACCGAAACAGCGCGGCTTCTAGCTTGCTGGTTCCCTACGATTCAACTGCACCGACGGTTGCGATTACTGGGCCGAGCGACAATGTGACAGAAACATTCACGCTGACGTTCGACTTCTCAGAAGATGTGACGGGCTTTACGATTGACGACATCTTGGTGACTGGCGGAACTGTCTCAAACTTCCAAGGCTCGGGTACGAGTTATACCGTAGATGTCACACCAAACCTTGGCGAAGTCGTCATGGTCGATATTGCAGGTGACGCTGCTCAGGATATCGCGGGTAATGGCAACGTTGCTGCGGCAACATTTACGGTGCAGTCCGGATCCCCAGCGGTCGAATTTGCAGAATCCGAAGATGAAATCCGGGACATCGTCGTAGACGTAGCAACACGTGATCTACAAAACCGACTGGCTGCTAATCGCCAAATGGTAGACGATGCACGTACGCGGTTCATTGCCAATAATCGTCGTGAAAAGCAGTGCTTTACTGACGAAACTGGCTATATTCAGTGTCCTGATGGTGTCGGACGGCGCGACGTGCCGCTCGATATCACAGGTGATCTGAAATTCCAGAACGGTTCACTGGCAACGCGCGGATCATTCTTTGGTCAGCGGGGCAACGATAACGGTGATGTTTGGCGCGTCATTTCGGGCAATTTCAACATCGTCAGAGACGACGACGGTTCGACCTCAGCGCTCATCTCTGGCCGTGTCGCTTGGGAGCATGAAACGTCAGAGGATACCATGCTTGCCTATTATGTTGCTGGTGATGTTTCGCGCTCGGAAATCGCGGGACAGTTTAATGGCACTGCTGAAGGTTACGCACTGACGTTGGGTAGCTATTTCGTAAGCGCGCTTAGCGAGAATGCCTTTGCAGATGGTTACGCGTCAGTGGGCTACGGCATTAACAACCTTTCACTTTCGAATGATACGCTGGGCCTTGAAGGCGAATACAGTGGACTGTCATTCCAAACAGGTTTGAGCCTGACTGGCGTCTACGGTGAGGGCAACATCGAGTTCTGGCCGCATCTGTCACTTGACTATGGCTATTCTGAAATTGGCACCGTCGATTTCGATGCGCGCGCCTATGGCTTGTTTGATGAAGTGTCTCTCGAAGGGGGGGAAGTGTCGATCTTTAAGCTGAGCTTTGAGCCAGAGATCAAGATCGCCGTCACTGGTGAGGTCGAAGGCCAAGGATCGACAACCCTGACGCTAACACCGCGTCTTGTATGTCAAAGCCTAAGTGGAACTACGACGACCCAAGAATGCGGCGGCGGAGCGGGCATATCACTATCCTCGCGTTCTACAGATAACCTTGGACACTTCAACGCAGGCCTTGCCGTCGATAAAGTTGGCGAAACCTTGCAGTCGAACCTGCACCTCAAGTTTGAGCGGAGGTTCTAGTTAGAACTGACGATACACCGGGTAGGATTACGATCTTTCCCGGTGTTCGCTATACTGGCGTGTATGATGTGTGAAATCGAGTTTTGATGAAACTAACCAAGGTCTTTACTAAAAGATGCATTCGTTTCCTATTCAAGTCAGTGGCGAAGATTATTTAGGTAAAAGGATAGCAACTCTGGACTGATTTTTCGTTTCAGTGCACGTTTACTACGCGGCAGATCTTCATAGATCTCGCAATCTTTGCTGGGGGCTAGCGCGCAATTACAAGTTCGGCCTTAAGGCCGCCCAAACGTTCACTTTTTCCAAGCCGTAATACGCCGCCGTGGGTTCGGGCGATGTCTGCTACAATGGATAGGCCAAGTCCAACGCCGCTGCCTTTGTCCTGGTTGCGCGCTGGATCAAGGCGAACAAATGGACTCATGGCGTCCTCAAACTGGTCTGGAGGTATGCCCGGACCATCGTCTTCGACCCAAAATCGGACGGCGCGGTCTGTTACGCTGACGCCGATTTCGGCCCGATTGCCGTAGCGTAGGGCGTTTCCAACAAGGTTATCTAGCGCGCGCCTGATCGCTGTCGGGCGAAGGGCGATGGGGGTATTTGGTCCTTCGATTTCAGCAAGGGTCAGCGAATCTCCCATGCGTTTGTTGTCAGCAAGCACCGCTTTTACCAATTCACCTGGCGCAATCTTCTTAATCTCATCGCCCGCGTCACTGCGCGCAAAATCTAAGAATGCATCGAGAAGATTTTGCATCTCATCGACATCCTTGATCAAAGGCGCAGCATCTTCTTCGTCCAAGAAAGATAGTCCGAGGCGCAGACGGGTGAGGGGGGTGCGTAGATCATGGCTGACCCCAGACAGCATTAGGGTCCGGCTTTGAATTTGCCGCTCCAAGCGGTTGCGCATGTCAAGAAAGGCCATGCCTGCGGCTCGGACCTCAATTGCGCCTGTCGGTGTAAAAGGCGTGATGCGGCCACGCCCGTAATCTGTAGCAGCCACGGCCATTCTTTTGATTGGGCGAAGCTGGTTGCGCAGAAAGATGAATGCGACGGCCGTCATCAAGGCGCCCATTACAACCATGATTACCAGCAACTGATGTGGGTTTGACGCAGAGACCCGCCGGCGGCTGAGTTCCATTCGCAATGGGCCATGCTCGGTCTCTACCCAGACGACGACGACCCGACGATTGGCAAGCGATATTGCAAGAACATTGGGAATGCTTGAGCGGACAGTCGAAATAACGGTGTTTCCGGTCAAATCCTGAAGGGGCTTTGTGTCAGTGTCCGGAACATCAAGCGCAGGTAGTGCTGTCGCAATTTGTAGCGGCTCGTCGATGTCCGACAGCATAGCGCGTGCCGCCGAGATGTCTGGCGCTTGATTGGTGGTATCAATGAGATACCGTAGATCAATGGCTTCGGCACTTGTCATCAACCGTGTCACACCGTCAAAGTGGCGTTGAATGAAGACGACCGAGATCAACAATTGCAACAGTAAGACTGGCAATATCAAGATGAGCGCGGCGCGCGCATAAATACCGCGCGGCATGTAATTTTTGAGCCAACGAAAGAACATAGGCGCAGGCTATCGTTGGCGCACCGAAACGGAAAGCGAAGAAAACAGTGATGGCGGAAGAAAAGATGCCGGTCGCGGGACAAGCAGAAACCATAATGCCGGGTTTGCAAAGGGTGCTTGCTCCAAATCCATCACCAATGACGTATTGGGGGACCAATACCTATATTCTTGGCGATCAGGATGTTGTTGTGATTGATCCCGGACCTAATGATGAATCGCACCTTGCAGCGTTAATGCGAATTTTGTCAGGACGGCGTGTGGATAGGATTCTGGTGACACACAGTCATCTCGACCACTCTGGTTTGGCGGGAGCACTGAGTACAAAGACCAATGCCCCAGTCATAGCTTTTGGTGATAGCGGGGCAGGGCGAAGCCCTATCATGACCGATCTCATAGCTAGCGGATTAACAACGGGCGGCGAGGGCGTAGATCACGGTTTCCAGCCTGATGAGCATCTCGGTGATGGCGCAATGATCAGTGGCAGCTGGGGGGGCATTGAGGCGATACATACTCCCGGGCACATGGCCAACCACCTTTGTTTTCGATGGGGGGATGTGGTCTTTACGGGAGACCACGTGATGGGCTGGGCGAGTTCACTGATATCGCCACCCGATGGCGACTTGACCCAATTTATGAAGTCTTGTCATCGCCTTGCCGAGATTTCTGCTAAGTTGTTCTTGCCCGGCCATGGGGGCACTGTTGATGATCCGACTGATCGGTTACGCTGGTTGATAGAACATAGATACGCGCGTGAAGCGCAAATTCTATCCGTGCTGTCCGGGTCAGCACTGACCATTTCTGAAATTACAGATTCGCTTTACCGTGACTTGGCGCCCGGATTGCGGCGAGTCGCGCAAAGAAATGTCTTTGCGCACCTCATTGACCTAGCCCAACGCCAGAAAATCGCAGCGGAACCCAGGATAAATTCTGACGCAAAATACTGTATTATTGGGACTTCGGATGGTTGACCAAAAGGAATGCAAAAAACTATTCAAAAGCCCCTAGACGCCACTGAATCACGTTGCTATACGGCCCTCAGTTGTTCCGACGTAGCTCAGCGGTAGAGCAGTTGACTGTTAATCAATTGGTCGTAGGTTCGATCCCTACCGTCGGAGCCAAATCACCCGCAAGGTGTTGATTTACAACAGAAAAAGGCATCCTCAGGGATGCCTTTTCTCGTTTCTGGTCACAACAAATGCACGCCGCTCGTCACAACAAGTGCACATCAAGTGCACAGAGTCCTTACGGAGTCAGAGCATGAAGCAGCACCAACGCATGCGCTTTCTGGAGAAACGCGGTGACGGATTTTATTGGCGTCGCAGGCTGCCAAAAATAAGAAACTATCAAACAAACTTATTTCTCACTTTCTCTTTGCGAACCGACATCCCTTCTAACGCAAAGGAACCTCGCGGCACGCCTCACCGCGCTGACCACCCTTGCATTCGACTACGCGAAGGGATGCTACGATTTGTAACTGGATATGCTGAGACCGCTCCTGACTGACCTGATCCGGTTTGAAATTGCCGCGTTCGAAAAAGCGCGTCTATCCGAAGGGCAGCGTTCTTCAGCGGCCGCAGAGCTGGCAGCCCAACGTGAAAAAGCCATTCAGGAAAAGCTCAGGGAGGCGATTTTCTTACGTGATTGGGAGGTGATGCGTGCGCCTCTTGAAGCTGTAGCAAGACGCTTGGGCGTAGCACTTCTAGACGGAGGTGATCGATCGTCAATAACCTATACGATTTCTTGAAGTATAGACGGATAGGTTTGAAAGACGGGAGTCATGATTTGAGTGCCTCGCGAAGTGACGCAGGTGCGGATTTTCTCGACCTCAGATCAAGTGAGGTTAGGAGGTCAATAAGATGGCTTTTCATCAATTCTTCGGCCAATTCTCCGTCTTTGGTTCGGAATGCCTCAATCAGGGCGTGATGGGCGTGGCTCTCGCATAGGGCGGTCCGACGTTCCCAGTAAAGCGCGATGATGAGAGAAGAGCGCGAAATCAGCTGTGTAATAAAGGCTGCAATCGTAGCTTGGTCTGCGATGCGTGCAATTTCTATATGGAATAGCCCGGATAGATAGATGGCGCGACCTGTATCTCCATTGGCGATTGCAGCGTGTTCGGCATCGATATGGGCTTGAAGGGCTGTAATATCCGCATCTTTCATGCGCTCTGCGGCAGAATGCGCTGTGCGAGGTTCCAAAAGTGCGCGCGCTTCAAAGACCTCATGTGCTTCGGTAACTGAGGGTTGCGCAACAAAGGCACCACGGTTGCGCTTTAGTTCGATGAGGCGGTTGTGCGAAAGGCTTTGGAGCGCTGTGCGGATGATGGTTCGGCTCACACCATAAACGTCGCTCAATTCGTCCTCGCCGAGTTTCATTCCTGGAATAAGGCGGTGTTCATGGATGGCCAGTTCGATCGCGTCAGCGACAGCGGTAGCAGACCCAGATTTTACCAAAGTGTTTGTCATTGTTGCCTTACTCCTTTGATTGATTCTGGTCTGGTCTCAGCGAAAGGCCAAGAGGTGAGTGTGATTATTGGCTATGATCCAAATTGTATACAATATTGTGATTAAAGATGCGCACATGATGGCTTCGGTTGAGGAAAAATTAAGCATTCCGTTGATGTAAAGGGTTCTTGCGCGAAATTCGCTGCACAGTTTCCGATGTTTCGCTGAACCTGAGGGGGCAAACATTTGGAGTGGCAATGCGCACAGGATATGATCTCGAACTTGTCCATCTGAGCAAACGCTATGGGGATACCGTGGCGGTGCGGGACTTGAACCACATTTTTAATGCGGGAAGTTACGTGTGCCTGTTGGGGCCCTCAGGGTGTGGGAAATCATCGACGCTACGGATGATCGCGGGCCACGAAAGCGTATCGGATGGCTCTATCGTTCTCGATGGCCTGGATGTGTCGCATTTGGCCCCAGCTAAGCGGGGAACAGCGATGATGTTCCAAAACTACGCGCTGTTTCCGCATCTGTCTGTACGTGACAACGTTGCCTTTTCCTTGCGGATGAAGGGCGTTGATAAACCCACGCGTTATGGTCAAGCGAACGAGTTGCTCGAACTTGTTGACATGAATGACTACGCGGACCGTCTGCCAGATCAGCTGTCTGGTGGGCAGCAGCAACGGGTGGCGCTCGCGCGTGCGCTGATCACTAAGCCGAAGGTCTTGTTGCTGGACGAGCCGCTATCTGCGCTTGATCCGTTTTTGCGAGTTCGCATGCGTGCAGAGCTGAAACGGATACAGCGCGAGCTTGGGATTACGTTTATTCACGTCACGCATGGACAGGACGAAGCGCTCGCATTGGCTGATGTCATGGTTGTTATGAATAACGCAGTCATTGAGCAAGCCGGGTCTGCACGTGATGTTTTCAATGCCCCCCGTACCGAATTTGTCGCCCGTTTTATGGGCGGGCACAACGTTATCTCATTGGATGGCAGTAAAGTTGCGTTGCGTGCTGACGCGGTTGCTTTGGCTGACCACGGATTGTCAGCGACAGTTACCGGGGTGGAGTTCCAAGGCGCACATGTTGCCATGACTGCCACCACAGATGGCGGTGAGGAAATCCTCGCCCTGCTGCCTGAAGAGACATTTTATCACTCACCAAAAAATCCAGGCGACGTGGTTTCGCTCGCTTGGGACGAGGGGCGGCTACACCGCCTCCAAGCATAAATCTAACAACAAGGGACAATAGATATGTCTAAAATGCGTTATAGCCGCCGTGCGGTTTTGAAGAACGGGGCTGCGGCCGTCGCTGCTTCGACCTTACCAGCCCCAATGGTTTGGGCCCAAGAAATCAAAGACATAACACTTCGCCAATTTGGCACCGGTGTGTCGAACCTGAATGACGTCGCCAATAAGGTGAAAGAAGACCTCGGTTTCACGCTCGCGATGACTGCGCTGGATAGTGATAGTGTTACGCAGCGCGCGGCGACCCAGCCTGACAGCTTTGATATTGCCGATATCGAATATTGGATTTGTAAAAAGGTCTGGCCGACAGGCAATCTACAAGCGATGGATACGTCAAAAATCGCGAACTACGACAAGATTGTCGGCATCTTTAAGTCTGGAAAACTGACACCTGAAAGCGTAATCGCGCAGGGTACCGCACCGCATAGCGTTGGCTTTGTCGATGGTCCCGATGGCAACTCATTTGCCGACGAGGAAACTGGTTGGATGACGCTTATCCCGACGATCTATAACGCAGATACGCTGGGTATTCGCCCAGATTTGATCAACCGTCCGATCAACAACTGGTCCGAACTTTTGAACCCAGAATTCAAAGGAAAAGCTTCGATCCTTGATATTTCTTCAATCGGGATCATGGACATGGCCATGGTTTGTGAATCCATGGGCGAAATCCAGTACGCGGACAAAGGAAATATGACCCGTGAAGAGATCGACAAAACTTTTGCGATCTTCACGGAGGCCAAACAAAACGGCCAATTCCGCGCGTTCTGGAAATCATTCGACGAAAGCGTGAACCTGATGGCCGCGGGAGAGGTCGTAATCCAGTCGATGTGGTCACCAGCAATCACGGCGGTCAAATCGCGCGGCATTCCATGCGTCTACCAGCCGCTTGAAGAAGGTTACCGCAGCTGGGGTGGTGGCATCGGTCTTTCAAAGTCCCTGTCCGGCATGGAGCTGGACGCGGCCTATGAATACATCAACTGGTACCTTGATGGCTGGGTCGGTGGTTACCTGATGCGTCAGGGCTACTATTCTGCCGTGCCTGAGACATCGAAGAACTACATGTCTGAAAACGAGTGGGGCTATTGGTTCGAGGGCAAGCAAGCCACCGGCGATATTACGTCTCCGACAGGGGATGTGTTGGCTAAGGCTGGTGAGACCCGCGATGGCGGGTCGTTCTATGACCGTATGGGATCAGTCGCTTGTTGGAACGCCGTGATGGACGAAAACCAATACATGGTCCGCAAATGGAATGAATTCATCGCATCGTGATGAAATCGCTGCGAAGGGTGTTCGCCATCCTTCGCGGCAGCCGTCCTTGATTGAGAGAAGCCATGCATCGAACACTTATAACCTGGCTTCAGGCCGCGCCGCTTGCTGTAATCCTGTTAGGGTTTCTTGTGGCGCCGATCATTATGATCGTCATCGTTAGCTTTTGGGGGGCGACAGAGTTCTCAATTTATCCTGATTTTCAACTTGATAACTACAAGTTTTTGTTATCTTCTCCAGTTACTTACAAGGTGTTCTTCGCAACCTTTAAATACGCGTTCATCACTTGGGCCCTTACCCTAACAATTGGCTTCACCGTCGCATATTTTCTGGCTTTCCATGTTCGAAGCCAAACCACACAAATTGCGCTGTTTTTACTATGCACCATTCCATTTTGGACATCGAACATCATTCGCATGATTTCATGGATTCCGTTTTTAGGTCGTAATGGGATCGCTAACCAAACCCTGATGTCCTGGGGCGTGATCGATGCGCCGCTTGATTGGCTGTTGTACTCGGATTTCTCGGTGATCCTTGCGTTCGTACATCTTTACACGCTGTTCATGGTTGTCCCGATATTCAACACTATGATGCGGATCGACAAATCATTGTTAGAGGCAGCACGCGACGCAGGTGCCAGTGGGTTTCAAACGCTGTGTCATCTGATCATTCCACTGACAAAGCCGGGCATTATGATTGGAAGCATCTTTGTCGTAACACTGGTGATGGGTGATTTTATCACTGTGCGTTTCATGTCCGGATCGCAAAAGGCCAATGTCGGGCGGCTTATTTCGAATGACATTGCGCTTCTACAGTATCCTTCCGCGGCTGCGACTGCCGTTGTTTTATTGTGCACTGTGCTCATCATGATCGCGATCATGTTGCGGTTCGTGAATATCCGAAGGGAATTGTAAGATGGAAAAACGACCACGGTCCTTCTACAGCCTTGCCAGCTTCTTTGGGTTGTTCATTTTGTTCCTTTACGGGCCAACACTGACAATTGCCATTCTATCGTTCCAAGGACCAAAAGGTGGCCTGACATTCCCAATGAATGGTGTGTCATTGCATTGGTTCCGCGATCTTTTTGAGCAGCAAGCCGTCGGCGATATTTGGGGGGCATTCCGAAGGTCGTTGCTCCTTGGGTTTATGGTCATGCTGACAACCGTCGTCGGGTCTGTCATGGCCGGCCTTGCTTTCCGCAAAAGGTTTGCCGGGTCATCGATGCTATTCTATCTGGCAATCACGTCACTTGTGATCCCGTCGATCTTGATATCCTTGGGGGTTGGCCTGATCTTTAACCAACTGGGATTTCGCGTGCACTGGGCCACTTCAGGTTTCGGTAGTCAGCTGACGTGGACGTTACCCTTTGGCCTGTTGATCATGTTCGCGGTATTTAACCGTTTCGACAAAAGTTATGAGGAAGCCGCACGCGACCAGGGCGCGTCTTCATGGCAAACCATCCGATTTGTCGTCCTACCGATCATTGCGCCGTCGTTGATTGGGGTAGCGCTGTTTGGGTTTACACTTTCATATGATGAATTCGCACGTACGCTGCTAACAGCCGGGTCATACAATACTTTGCCACTCGAGATATTTGGCATGACGACCAACGTCACCACACCGGTCATTTACGCGCTTGGCACGCTGACAACGCTATTCTCACTCGGCGTCATTGGCTTCTTTCTTCTGGCATTCTGGCTCATGAGCAAACATCGTGCGCGATTTGGTTCGGACGCAGGGAAGGGGCATTGATGAAAATCGTCTTCACGAACCCGAATTCCTCTGAAGCGATGACACAAAGCATCCTTTCTGTTGCGCGCGCTGCCACTACTCCAGATGTTCAGGTCGTTGGCTGGACCAACAAAAACGGACCTCCATCGATTCAGGGGATTGAGGATGGGCACGCTGCCATCACCGGGCTTCTTGCAGGGCTGCAATCGGACGAAGTCGCTAATGCAGATGCAATTGTGATCGCTTGCTTTGATGATGTCGGATTATCCGAAATGCAACGTGCCGCGCCGTGTCCTGTCATCGGTATTGGGCAAGCATCTTATGTGATGGCAGAATTGCTTGGGCAACCGTTCTCTGTCGTGACATCTGTCCAAGCGTCCGTTCCCGTGATCGAAGACAATATAGCTTGCAGAGGCACTGGTTTGAATTGCGTTTCAGTACGTGCGAGCGGATTGCCGGTTTTGACGATAGAAGAGGGCTCCGAGCAAACGCGCCAGCACTTGGCCAAGGAAATTCTGAAAGCGCAAGAACGCGATGGGGCGAAAACCATAGTGCTGGGTTGCGCTGGGATGGCAACAATGCACAAAGACCTAAAAGCGCGCACCGGCATGGTTTTGATTGAAGGGGTCAGCGCCGCAGTTGCGCTGTGCATGTCAGTTGAAGGCCTCAGGCTCTTTTGAACGAAGCATCCAAAAGGGCATGCGAGTTTATGCTTGTTGTTGCGGTCCTCAAAAAATTTTAGACTTCCTACAATACTGATGCGGCCAGACGATATGCGAACCCTAAGAAGCAGCTCCCAGACACAAGTAAGCCTACATGAGTCCACGGCGCTACTGCGTCAATAAAGGCGCGACCAATTGGAGAGTAGGCATGGCCGAGGTGATTTTCTTTTCAAAGAAAGAAGAATTTGCAGGCTGGATTGAGGCCAATTCCGATGCCAGTGAACTTTGGGTTGGGTATTATAAGAAAACTGCCGAACAAACGGGGCTGTCATGGTCCGAAACCGTGGATGTGGCTCTTTGCTACGGCTGGATTGACGGCATTCGTAAAACCATTGACGAACACCACTATAAGATCAGGTTTACGCCGCGCAAATCTGCGAGTGTTTGGAGCGCGGTCAACGTCAAAAAGGTTAAGGCACTGATCAAGCAAGGGCAGATGAAGCCGGCGGGCCTTGAGCAGTTTCACAATAGGACAGATACCAAGGGTTATTCTGCAGATGATAAGAATGTCCCTCTTTCTCAAGAGTATGAGGACCTGATCAGAGCCAACCCGCACGCATGGACGTTCTTTTCCAATCTCGCTCCCTCGTACAAACGGGACTCGATTTGGTGGGTCATGAGCGCCAAGCGGGAAGAAACCCGCGCAAGACGGTTGGGCGTGCTGATTGCATCAGCAGAGGAGGGGCAGAGAATACCTATGTTACAAAAGAAATAGGCAATCCATCAACGTTCAGAGAGCTTGTATTGCTCCAGCGAATGGCAGCACCATGATCAGTAATCCCAAAGGGAAATTGGCGTTGCGCATTTCTTATTGCTGAAGTGCACAATCACTGACACGATCAATTACACATCGCGAAATCTTTGGGTGATCGGACGAGAATCAGGACAATTTACTCTGTTAAATCATAATGTTATGCGCGTGAGGTCGGCCCCTACCGTTGGAGCCAATTACCTTTTAAAGTATTGGCCAGAAATGAAAAAAGCGCCCCTAATTGGGGCGCTTTTTTCGTTTTGGGTGTTCGTACCAAGGTGAGCAATCTACGCAAAAGGGGCTTGTGAGAGCCGTCTGTAGCAACCGATGAAGCTGCTAATGGCATGTGATGCATCCCAAGGGCCTGTGCTGCCCTAGCTCACCGTTGGTTTTGCGTCCTAGCGTGCCCCGATCCGTAGTGTGTCGCCGTCAAACGTCTTTAGCGACATCACAAAGGGGTCGGTTGGGTAGCACAGTGCTTGTTCTTCTAACATGCCAATTGCGATTTCTTCGCCCATCCGCAGACTATCATAATAGTCCGAGAAGTAGTGCACACCCGCCATATTCCGGCCGATTGAGATATTAGCCGCTAGCTTGTTCAGCTCGCCCTCCAACGTCAGGGCTTTTGTTGGGCCGGTGTCTGTTAACGTGGTCCCATCCACACGAGACTCGTAGGCAACTGCGACGTCATCAGGGCCGGGGTGGCGGAACGAAGGGGTGCCGTTTTGGCCAGTTTTGACAAAGGATGACCCGGTGTCAAAAAATGCCTTAAGCACCGTGACACAAGCGCCCGCAACAGTCGCATGTCCTGCTGCATATGAGGGGTGCATTGGTGAACCTTCCTTAAAGGCCATGGGCAACAGCGTATTACCACTTTGGGTGATTACCTCTTGGACGGTTGCGTCAATCTGACTGGCAAGAGCCTGACATTTTCCGCCTAGATCAGGGAAGATTGCAGCAATGTCGTCAGCCTTTTCAATTCGCGCAGCCAAGACTTCTGGTCGGCAGCGGATATGGGTGTTGAATTTTTGGAACCGCGCCGCTTTCAGTGCCCGGGTTGCGACTTCGGTGACCATCGTCAGAATGTGCGGACCGCCGTATAGGGCAAAGCCGCCAACGTTTGATGCGCGTCCTGCCATTTCAGCGCCAGATGGATAGCTGTCGCGGCCACCTGATAGGCTGTCAAATCCAGGATCAAGGGGTGCGTTCATCCCTAAAAGGATCAGGCAGGCGTTAAGATAGGCCTCATATAGCGCATCAAAATGAACATAGGTGGCCAAGTCGCGGGGCGTGTAGATGAACCTTTTCGTTCCGGTGAATTCCTGTCCGGGATCACCGGGGCCACGCACGTCAAAACCTTGCTGCACATTGTGCCAATCTTCCCATGTTGTCATGAAATCAGCCGCGGCGGCCTCAGGCACGCGTTGGTCGACCGTCAGTGCACCATAGGCGATCATGCCGTCTTTGGGTTCCGCAATGCCCGGTATTTCATTCCCAATCAGCATGAATTGGGACAGATAGGGGCCTTCTTCCACGCCGGGAGAAGATCCGCGAAATACTTCCTGGCGCGAGATTAGCCCGTTTTCTGCCGTCTTGCGCGGCCGGTTTGGAAAGTGGCTGGTCGCATAGGGAAGATCATTGAGCCGCCCAACCGCAGCCGTCAAATCCGCACTTCCTCCAGCTGCATCAAAGTTTGCGAATGGCACGTCACGCAGAAGTGCAAGTTCATAAACCTCGGCCATCTCAAAGGCCAATTCGTCAGATCCAAGTGCCGGAGCAGGGGCCATGGTGATGGCTTGGCAGTCTGGGCCTTGCAGATCATAGCAAAGCCCGGCAGTCGGTGCTTCCCACTTACGACGACTATCAAAGGGTGCTTCGGGTTCGGGTACGGGAACGCGATTGTTAAACGCATCAATGTAACCGTCATCAATTGCTTGTCGAAATGCCGCGAAATGTTTTGGGTCGCTGATCAGGCCGATGTTGTCGTGATCAAGGCCCTTGGTAAAGCTGAGTGCGAACCTAGCACATGAATAGGCTTGTTCGTCACCGTTGGCTTTGTGTTGTAGAATGGGGCGGTCGCGGGCCATTTCGGCGGCAGACACGCGGGCGTTAAATGCGCTTTTATTACGATAAATAGACATAAGTCTCTCCAATAAAAAAATGTTTAGTTGGATAGTAAGTCTTACTTGGCAGGCCATAAAACTTGGCTGCTCGCCCAGTTAAATGATCGGGCTGTCGCCCTAATAATTGGGCTGAGGTAAGAGTAAAGTTTGCTGGAAGTCGCGTAAAGTAGCACATTCCTTACCAATTGGGGGCGGTGACCAGACCCGAAAGTGCGGTGACGCTACATTAGAATTGCTGATTCAGTGATAGAGAACAGCCACTTGCGCGATGCGAATCTCGTTTTCGCGTGAAAGCACTATGGTTGAACCTAGACTTGCGTCGTGGCCGCTTGCGGGGTTCTATAAAACACAATGAAAAAGAGGGCCCTTGGCCCCCTCAATTACATCGTTCTCTAGTTGGTATCTTTAGCCGCGCCATGTCCGGATTGGACCGCAGTCCATGTGGACAAAGTTCGAACCGCTGTAGCGGCCAACTCCACCGGCACGACAAGCAACGGCAGCATTTGCCATTTGCGATGTAGAGCGGCTTTGTAGGCGAAGGTCAGCAGCTTGGCCACGCATGTGCAAAGAGTTGCGGGCAACGCCAGAAGAACGGCTGCGTAGCATCGCGTTGGTTTGTGGAGAGCGGTAACCAGACAAGAGCATGTAAGGTTCGTTCGCATCCATTAGGTTTGCAGCTGCTGCCATAATGTCGATTGTGCGCAGATCCATTTGAACCGCTTCGCCGGTCCGCCAGTCGCGCATGTGAACGTTAATTTCACGTACTGCCTCGGCGATATACTCACCTTCGATCCAGTAAATCGTGTCCAGACGTTCGCCTGTACGCCCTGAATGCATCGAGATGCGACGAATATCGCCTGCACCGCGAAGAAAACCTGCTGCATTTGCGTAAGTTGGTGCGGCTGTTACCGCGGTTGCCGCGAATGCACCAAGCAAACCGCGACGTGTAATCCCAGAGGAGTTTTTGTTGGTCATTGAATTGCGCCTGTCCCGTCGCTCAACTATGCCGCTTTGCGGCTTTTTTCATCGTGTCCCCAGATGTGCATATTTTATGGCACATTTTGATTCGTTCACCAAGGGGTGTTTAACGTCAACATACCTAATAAAGGGGAAATAAGCGAGAAATTGCGCAGGAATTGTGCATCAGTCATCGTCTGCGTCTGTTCGCTAGGCTGCAATGACGCAACACAAAATGCCTAGCTTTGGCCGCTCGCGGGATTATGAATGGACTTCCGCGAAGTAAGGATATTCATACTCTTCTTTAAGTTAATGGCCCACTAGACTAAGTCGGGACCACAATTTCTTGGGGGATTAGTAATGTTGATCAAGAGTACGCCTGTTAACACCGCGATGGCACGAGTTTGGTTGATTGTTAGCGCAGTTACCATGCTGCTGTTTGCCGCACCCGCGGCACAAGCACAGGTCACCGATTTCCGCCAAGCTGTTGCGCAGGCTGCAGCGTCAGATGAAGATATTGCCGCATTCTATCGCGAACGCAATTTTGAAGGCATCTGGAGCGCAAGCGGGGATCGCCGCCGGCGTAACGCGTTGATGTCTGCTTTTGCTGCTGCGGGCGATCATGGCCTGCCAGCCGGACGCTATGATCCTGAACCTTTGATGGCACGTTTGCAGGCCGCTTCAACCCCAGGAGAGCAGGGCCGCGCAGAAGTCGAGCTGACACGCATGTTCCTACAATATGCGCGTGACGTGCAGACCGGTATGCTGGTTCCTTCGCGTGTTGATAGCAATATTCACCGTCAGGTGCCTTACCGTTCGCGCCTGTCAACTATTCGTGCCTTTGTTCAATCTAGCCCCGATGGTTTTTTGCGTGCGCTTCCCCCAAGCTCGCCAGAATATACACGTCTCATGCGCGAAAAGATGGCGATGGAGCGTTTGCTTGCCGATGGCGGTTGGGGCCCAACAGTACCCGGCGGCAAGTTAGAAGCAGGCAGCAGCGGTAACAATGTTGTAGCACTGCGTAACCGGCTTATCGCGATGGGGTTCCTAGAGCGGACAAATACACAAACCTATGACGCGGCAATTGTTAACGCGGTACAGCGTTTCCAACAGGCCCATGGTCTAGCGATTGATGGTACTGTGGGGCAGGGCACGCTTCGTGAAATTAACGTGGCACCTGAAACCCGCCTTCAGTCGATCATCGTCGCGATGGAGCGTGAGCGTTGGAACAACCGCCCACGTGGTTCGCGCCATGTCTGGGTCAACCTGACAGATTTCAGCGCTAAGATCGTGGATAATGACGTTGTAACGTTTGAAACGCGTTCTGTGATCGGTGCTAACCAAGATGACCGGGTTAGCCCAGAATTCTCTGACGTGATGGAGTTCATGGTCATTAACCCAAGCTGGTACGTACCACGTTCAATCATCACAAAAGAATACTTGCCGCAGCTTCAGCAAAACCCGAATGCCGTTAGCCAGTTGCAGATTACCGATTCACGCGGTCGGACCGTTAGCCGTGGTTCTGTCGACTTTAGACAATATACAGCTGCGAACTTTCCGTTTTCGATGCGCCAGCCGCCAAGCCGGGGTAACGCATTGGGTCTTGTAAAGTTCATGTTCCCGAACCGCTACAATATATATCTTCACGATACCCCTGCCAAAAGCTTGTTCGGTCGTGAAACACGTGCGTTCAGCCATGGCTGTATCCGTCTAGCTGACCCGTTCGATTTCGCCTATGCACTGCTGGCGCGGCAGGTAGGAAACCCACAAGAGTTTTTCCAAAGCCGTTTGGCAACGGGCACCGAACAGCGCGTTGATCTCAAAGATCCAGTGCCTGTTCACCTTGTTTACCGGACAGCGTTTACAAAGCCGGATGGTCGGATGCAGTTCCGTCGCGACGTTTATGGGCGTGACGCCCGCATTTGGAATGCACTTGCGCGCGAAGGGGTGGCGGTCCGCGCAGTTCGCGGGTAAATCTGACCTCGGAATTTAATCCGGGGGCACCATGGCACATTCAGTCAAAGACATCGCAGCGGCGCTCGGGGCACAGGCCTTTGGCGCCGTTGATCTTTTGGTCGATGGGGCTTCTGAACCTGCGACTGCTGGCACGCGCGATCTTGCGCTTGCGATGACCCCTGCGTATGGCGATGCGCTGACTATAGGCAAAGCACGGGTCGCCGTGGTTTGGCCCGGTGCGGATTGGGAGGCATTAGGGCTAGAAGCCGCGATCTATGCGCCACGCGCGCGCCTGGCCATGGCCGGTTTAACGCAGATGCTGGATAAACCGCTGCAGGGTTCCGGGATCAGCCGACACGCTGTCGTCGACCCGACTGCCACCATTGGCGCAGATGTCGTGATCGGTGCGTTCGCTGTGATTGGCGCTGATGCGATGATCGGGGCGGGGACTTGGATTTCAGACAGTGTCAGTATTGGTGAAGGAGTTTCGGTCGGCGCTAATTGTCAGCTGCACGCTGGGGTTCGTTTACAACGTGGATCACGGTTGGGGGATCGCGTGATCGTACAACCGAATGTCGTGATCGGCGGCGATGGCTTTTCTTTCGTTAGCAAAGAACCTTCCAACGTGGAACTTGCGCGTGAATCGCTTGGCGTGGCACCGATGACCGCGCCCGAAGATCCGACATGGCACCGGATTCATTCACTCGGTGGTGTCGAAATCTGCGATGATGTCGAAATCGGAGCAGGGTCCACGGTTGACGCAGGAACAATTCGTGCGACCCGTATCGGCAAGGGAACTAAGGTCGATAATCTGGTGCAAGTCGGCCACAATGTAATCGTCGGTGAACACTGCCTTCTGTGCGCGCAAGCCGGTGTCGCGGGCTCTACAGTTGTTGGGGATCGCGTTGTTGTTGGTGGTAAGGCCGGGATTGCCGATAACGTTACAATTGGGGCCGATGTGGTGTTGGGCGGTGGATCAGTCGTGTTGTCAAACGTGCCCGCTGGCCGGGTCATGATGGGGTATCCAGCCACCAAAATGCACACTCACCTCGAAAGCTATAAAGCCCTGCGCCGTCTGCCACGATTGTTGAGCAGTTTGGCAAAACGTTAAGAAACTGTTTCATTCTTAGGCAAAACGACCTAAATCCCATTAAACAAAAACGGATCTCAGACCATGAGCATCAAAGAACAGGTGATCGTAATTATTGCAGAGCAAGCCATGCTCGAGCCATCGGATGTTAAGATGGACCACACGCTTGCTGACTTGGGGATCGACAGCCTTGGTTTGGTCGAAAGCATTTTCGCCATTGAAGAGACCTTTGATATTACGGTTCCATTTAATGCGAATCACCCAAGCGAAAGCGATTTTGATATTTCCTCTGTTGCGGCCATTGTCGATGCAGTGGTCAAGCTAAAGACTGAGCAATCCAAGTAATGCGTCGCGTCGTCATAACCGGGGCGGGCACAATGAACCCGCTTGGCGCAGATGTTGCCACTACATTTGAAGCATTCCGCGAAGGTCGCTGCGGCATCGGCCCGCTAGACATCAAAGACGTCGACCGTCTGTCGATCCAAATTGGTGGTCAGATCAAAGGCTATGAGGAGGCGGACCATTTTAACCGCCAGCAACTCGCGCTCTATGATCGCTTTACGCAATTTGCATTGCTGGCTGCACGTCAGGCGATCAGCCAATCAGGTCTGACCTTTTCTGGTGAACTGGCCGACAATTCTGGTGTTGTCCTGGGTACATCGGGCGGTGGGCTCACAACGCAGGACGAAAACTACCGTGCTGTTTATGAAGAAGGCAAAAATCGGGTTCACCCGTTCATTGTACCACGGCTGATGAACAACGCGGCCGCTAGTCATGTTTCGATCGAATGGAACCTGCGCGGTCCGACATTCACTGTTGCAACCGCTTGCGCGTCATCGAACCACGCGATGGGTCAGGCATTCAACATGGTGCGCAGCGGCATGTCTAAGGTGATGATCACCGGCGGATCAGAAGCAATGCTATGCTTTGGCGGGATCAAGGCATGGGAAGGTTTGCGGGTCATGTCCAAAGATGCGTGCCGACCGTTTTCAGCAACCCGCAATGGGATGGTTCAAGGCGAAGGCGCCGCGGTTTTCGTGTTCGAAGACTATGAACATGCAAAAGCGCGCGGAGCCGAAATCCTTTGCGAGGTGGCAGGTTTCGCTATGTCTTCGGATGCATCCGACATTGTAACGCCGTCCAAACAGGGCGCTGCGCGTGCCATTGCGGGCGCTGTGCGCGATGCAGGGATTTCACCTGACAGAGTTGGCTACATCAATGCGCATGGCACCGGGACTGCGGCAAATGACAAAACAGAGTGTGCCGCTGTTGCTGATGTCTTTGGTCATCATGCTGATCAGTTGATGATTTCGTCCACGAAATCCATGCACGGCCATCTCATTGGTGGAACGGGTGCCGTCGAACTGCTCGCCTGCATTATGGCGCTCAAGGACGGGATCATCGCGCCAACGATAGGCTACGAAGAACCCGATCCAGAATGCACGTTGGATGTAGTGCCGAACGAAGCGCGCGATGCCAAAGTTGATGTCGTTCTCTCAAACGCCTTTGCGTTTGGCGGTTTGAACGCAGTTCTTGCACTGCGAAACCTATAGGGTCGTCAAGGTACCCGACCCATAGGCCAGGTACCCATCGTTTATTCGCTATCGGGGCCAACCGAACCTTCATAACCTGCGGTAAAGCCTGTCAGTGACAGGTCGAGCAGGATTTCTTGGCTTGGGTTGGCTGCGTGGACAAGACGCACAGTCGCAGCTGCACCGCGTTTGAATTGGTCTACTTCTGCTGCGGTGAAACCAAGACGCGCGACACAGCCACCTTGGTTACAGAAACGGAACGGGTAGCTGCGTGCATTTTGGCCATCAACAGAAAGGGTCAGCTGTTGTGTTAGCAGTGTTTCAAGAGGAACAACGACGGTCGCGCCGGCTACTGCAGTCGAACCTTCTGGGAGGCGGAAGAAGTTGAATTCCGCGATCGCGTTACCCTGATCATCGCTTAGCAGCTGATACAGGTTGCATGGATCCGCTTCGCCTTCTGGGGCGCGGACGCAGCGCATTGCCCAGTCACCGAACTCTTGCAGAATGTAGGCTTGGCCAACTGCGGGGCCCGCTGGCTCTCCAAGATCAAGGTCAGTAGCTGACGTAGAATCAGTGACGTCTTCTGCTGGTGCCTCTGTAGGGGCTTCGGTTGTCTCTTGGGCGAATGCAGTGCCGCCTTGCATAAGCAATGCCGCGACAACGATTGATTTGAATGTACTGCGCATAAGATAGGTCCTTTAGCTTTTGGGCTTGCTTAGCACGGGCTTTTCCTACTGTCAGCGGGGAATGGCGTTGTGGTGGCTGTGTTTCGCTCACAAATCCGAGGGGTAAAATAGAAAAAGGGCCCTCGAAAGGAACCCTTTTCCATTTTTCCCTGCCGGACTTGGCCGACTAATTGATATGAAAGCTACGCAATGTGCTTGGGGGCGTCAATATCAAATTAGAATTGAGTGACTTACAAAAAATCGCGGCCAATCAAAACACCGTGTCTGACGGGGAAAAACACGGTCTAAAACGCAGGTCTGCGACTTGGGGATGCTTTGTGCTGGCATCAATTGGTCAAGGATGTATTTTGATCCTGAAATAGATCAAAGGACAGATGCATGGCGGATCATATCTTTATCGGGGGCGGGGCGCAGGATTACGGCGTGGCGCAAACCATGTTGCTGGATAAGGCCAACCGACACGGGTTGATCGCTGGTGCGACTGGTACCGGTAAAACCGTTACGTTGCAGATCATGGCGGAAGAATTTTCTGCGGCTGGCGTGCCGGTGTTCCTATCTGACGTAAAAGGTGACCTGTCAGGACTTGCAGCGTCCGGGAGCGCCGATTTTAAATTGCACGAGGCGTTTACCAAACGTGCGGAAACCATCGGGCTTGATCTGCAGTACGATAGCTTTCCAGTAACTTTCTGGGATTTGTTTGGTGAAAAAGGTCACCCAATTCGCGCGACAGTCGCTGAAATGGGCCCGCTTTTGCTAGCGCGTTTGATGGACTTGACTGATGTCCAAGAAGGTGTGTTGAACGTAGCATTCCGCGTTGCTGACGAAGAAGGCTTGCCGCTGCTAGACCTCAAAGACCTACAGGCTTTGCTGGTCTGGGTAGGGCAAAACGCGAAAGAGCTTTCCTTGCGCTACGGTAATGTTGCGTCGTCATCTGTTGGGGCCATTCAGCGCGAATTGTTGGTTCTTGAGAACCAGGGCGGATCGTCATTGTTTGGCGAACCCGCACTTGATCTGGCCGACATGATGCGCAAGCGCGACGGACGTGGCGAGATCAATATTCTTGCCGCTGATCAGCTGATGGGCAGCCCGCGTTTGTATGCGACTTTCTTGCTTTGGTTGCTGTCTGAACTGTTCGAGGAACTTCCAGAAGTAGGTAACCCCGATAAGCCAAAGCTCGTGTTCTTCTTTGATGAGGCACATTTGCTATTTGACGACGCGCCAAAGGCATTGGTGGATAAAGTCGAACAGGTTGCGCGTTTGATCCGGTCCAAAGGCGTTGGCGTCTATTTCGTGACCCAAAATCCGGGCGACATTCCTGATGATGTGCTTGGTCAGCTTGGTAACCGTGTGCAGCATGCGCTGCGCGCCTTTACGGCGAAAGACCGCAAAGAACTCAAGACCGCCGCAGAGACTTATCGTGATAACCCTGCGTTCGATACAGCAGAGGCGATCCAAGAAGTTGGTACCGGTGAAGCAGTGACGTCGTTCCTTGATCGTAAAGGTATTCCGCAGATTGTCGAACGGACATTGATCCGCCCGCCGTCCTCGCAACTGGGGCCGATTGGGGATGCCGCGCGTAAGGCCGTGATGGATGCGTCCACAATGGCTGGCAAATACGACACTCCGTTGGATCGCGAAAGTGCGCATGAAATGCTCGCCAAGAAGGCTGAAGCCGCCGCCAAGGAGGCCGAAGAGGCTGAAGCAGCAGAAGCTGAAGCAGATGAAAAAGAGCGCGAGTTCCGCAATGCACGGCGTTATGATGGAGGCCGCAGCGCAAGCCGTGGCCGTTCATCATCACGCAAATCAGCAGGAGGCGGCTTTGGCGGTGCGTTGGCATCTGTGGTCGCCAAAGAATTAAAGGGCACCACCGGCCGTCGTATCGTTCGTGGTATCTTGGGTAGCTTGTTCAAAGCACGCTAAGTATTGATAGGGTGGATTAAAATCCACCCTACGTTAAAGCTGCCTGATTTTCAGCGTAGCGATCCGGTTTTCTTCTTTATTCAGAACCTCAAAGCGGAACCCGTGGAAAGAGAATACCTGTCCTTCGACAGGGATCATTTGGGCCTCATGAATAACAAGGCCAGCAACGGTGTTGGCCTCGTCATCAGGAAGGTTCCAGTCATGGGCCCGGTTCAGGTCGCGGATTGTCATGCCACCATCGACGATAAACGCGCCGTCAGCGGTTGCCTCAATCAGGTCTTCTTCGTGGTCGTCGAATTCATCGGCGATTTCACCCACGATTTCTTCGAGAATGTCTTCAAGCGTAATCAGCCCCTGCAATCCGCCATATTCATCAACGACCAGCGCAAAGTGCGTTTGCCGTTTCAAGAAGTTGCGCATTTGATCGTCGAGCGTCGTCGTCTCGGGAACAAAATAGGGCGGCATTGCGACCTTCATCACGTCAAAAGCAGCAAGGCCTTTGGCGTCGGACCCCGCTAGCAATTTGTGCATCGCACGCAGCAAATCTTTGGCGTGGATAACGCCGACGATGTTTTCCTGATCGCCACGGAAAAGCGGCAGGCGTGTGTGCGGGCTATCAAGAATTTGCGCCAGCATGTCTTGGGGGCTTTGGTCTGCATCAACCATTTGAATGCTGGAACGGTGCAACATGATTTCTTCAACGGCGCGTTCGTTCAGATCAAGCGCACCCAGAATACGGTCACGATCTTCTTTTTCGACGATACCTTCAGAATGGCCCAATTGCAGTGCGCCAGCGATTTCTTCACGAACGGCAAGAATGTTGCTGTCTGGGTCTGTCCGCACGCCAAACAGATACAACACGCCGCGTACCAGATAGCGCACAGCGGTCACCATGGGTGAGAACACCAAAACGACCAATGCGATCGGACCTGCAACCTTGGCAGCAACTGTTTCAGGGTAGGTAATCGCGAATGTCTTTGGCAGTACTTCGGCGAAAATCAGGACCAAGAGGGTCATGATCAACGTGGCTGCGGCTACACCGTTTTGACCGAAAATTTTAGTGAGTAGCGCGGTGGCAAGCGACGTCGCCAAGATGTTAACCACGTTGTTGCCCAGCAATACCGAGCCGATCAGCCGCTCGCTGTCTTCGGTTACACTTAGCGCCGTTTCTGCGCCTTTGGACCCTTTGTCTGCCGCTGACCGTAACTTACCCCGCGACGCCGCAGTCAGTGCGGTTTCAGAACCGGAGAAAAATCCAGAGAGGATCAAGAGGATTAGGATCGCGCCAGCTGTTATCCAGAATGTGGCGTCAGAAGTCAGGGTGTCCATTAGGGTCTTTCGGTTTTGTTCGTTTTTGCGAGCGGATGATGTTCAAGCACTAGCTCTTTTAGTCGTTCATCCAGGACATGTGTATAGATTTCTGTGGTTGCAACATCTGCGTGCCCCAACATTGTCTGGATTGACCGCAAATCAGCGCCTCCTGCTAGCAAATGCGTGGCAAATGCGTGGCGCAAGGTATGGGGCGTCACTTTTTCTGGCGACACACCGCCAGCGACGGCAAATTCTTTGATCAGACCAAAGAACCGATGCCGGGTGAGGTGGCCCAGTTTGCCGCGCGATGGGAACAAGAAAGGCGACGCTGGTTTTCCATCTTTGCGCCCGGCATCTTCCGCCGCATCGCGTGACGTAAGGTAGATGGCAAGCGCATCGCGGGCAGGGGGGGACAGCGGCACAAGGCGTTCCTTGCCGCCTTTACCCCGCACCAAAAGCATACGCGGATCGCCGCGTGCTGCCGACACGGGCAGGCTGACCAATTCGGTCACGCGCATCCCTGTCGCATAAAGCAATTCCATCAGACAGGCGTTGCGCAATGCCTCGCGCGGCGTATTACGCGCGGCTTCTAACAGGCGGTCGACCTCGGCTATTTCCAGTGTCTTAGGCAATCGCTTTGCGCGACCGGGCCCTTTGATCTGGATCGCGGGGTTGTCTTCGCGCCAACCTTCTTTGAATGCGAAACGATAAAGCTGTTTGATGGCTGATAGCCGCCGCGCCCGCGTTGCCTTTGAGAGGCCTTCGTTCTCGCAATCTATCAAATAGCTTTCGACGTGGTCGCGCGTTGTCGTCGCAAAATGCAAAGATTTGTCCGCAAGCCAAGCAGAGAAGTTCTGCAGGTCCCGCGCATAGGCCAGTTGCGTGTTCGTGGCCGCATCCAGTTCGGCGGCCTGTGCTTCTAGAAACACTTGGATCCAGCGCGCCATAGGTTGATCTGCGTTTGTCACGTCGCACGTTCCAAGATCATCAGCTGAAGTGCTGCACGACGGGCGACGTCCTCTAGTCCGACGGCACGCATCAGCGCGAGCGCATCCGTGAGTGAACGGAAATCACCTGCATAGCCTTCGTTGAAAATGGCAGTGGCGCGTAATAATGCCTCGCCCAGCTTGCCTTCGTCAGCGAGGTTTTGCAGGACTTCGGGTGGTTGGACTCCGTTGAATGCTGCCTGAATAGCAAGCGCGGTGGATGATGTGACGCTGACTTCTTGCGGGCGACCTCGGGCAAGCGCGATCAGGAATGGGTTATATGTTGTGTCTGCGGCGCTGATTGCTACCGTTTCATAATCGGGTGACAGCAGGCCAACTGTGATGGCGATGGAACGAGCCTCTCCCGTCAACACTATTTCCTGCAGTGCGGGGCTGTAGCTTTTTGCAAATTGGATTTCAGTGCGCGCCTGTTTCATGGCGGCCCATGCAGCGGGCAGGGTGTTTGCCACGGCGTCAGGGTCTTGGTCTGATATCGCACGATCAAAGCGTTGTACTGCGCGCGCACGGTCCCAAACCCCGCCAGAGGCGGCAGGCGTGTGGGCCGTGTAGAAATCCTGTAATACATTTTCCGAAACGGCTCCGTGACGTGCTAGCCGTTCTGCCGCTTCGATCTGGGACTTCCAGCCAACTGTCGAACGCAAATCAGCATGTGAAAACGCGAGAGGGAGGTTTGCCGTGATCAATCCTTCACCGATGGCCTCGTGCATTCTAAACATCAAAGGACTGATGCGTTCAGGCGGATCAAGCGGAGCTTCGCCTTCGAAAAGTTCGGGATCAAGGAAGCGTGTGAGCAGCATTTCCTCGGCTTCGCTAATGTCGCCTAGAACACGATGTGTGTTCAGCGTCAGTGCAGCAGTGGCCCAATCGCCGTTGCGTGCCAAGCAAAAAATTCGTGCGGGGTAGGTCGGTGCGATGGATGGTTTCTGGCCCATGACCTCACAGGCTTCGTTTTCGGTGCCGGTCAGCAGTGCAACATCGAACCAACGCCGAAATAGCGCTGGCGTGTCCGGCTTTGCTTGCTCAATCAATGCTTTGGCAGGCTCGATCGCGCCAAGGTCAAGGAGCTTATCAACGCGGGCCAAGAATAGCGTGCCGCTTGGGCTCGCATTTAGTGGCGGATCAGCCTCGGCAAGGATGAGCACTTTAAGGAAATCTTGGATGGCTGGCAGGGTTTCAAGCCGCTCTGCCCGCAAAAGTGTAACAAGCGTTTCCTCATCGCTTGATGACCAGAGCGTTCGGGGCAGCCCTGTTACGTCGTTTGGCAGCAGGCCAATCGGATCTTTGGATGGGCGGTCAAGTGGCGTCACAGTGACACGCGGTGACATTGCGCCGCTACTGATAGGGGGTTCAATGGCCGCAACGCTTGGCTGGACGCTACGCGAAAGCCAATCGATCGCCGACAAAGGCTCGTCTTGGGCAAATACGGGCGTGCTTATTGCACAGCAAAGAAGAGCGGCGCGTTTAGTTTGTTTCCAGCGTAACAGGGCGCGTTACCTCGCTTGAAGGGGCCGCAAAATCAGCCGGAAAAAATATCGGTCCGATATAGGCAAACGCGATCAAACCGACGCCTGCCAAAACGAATAAAAACAAAAGTGCCTTGATGAGCCGCAACATTATCTGCCCCGTTCCTCTTTATATGCCTCAGTATGTGGTCTTAATGCCAACTATTGAAGTGTTTATATATGGCCTTTTCCGCAAGATCACGGCATTCATTCATTAATTTTACGTGAGGCGGCATTATGCCGAATGTCGGGGGGCATAATCGAATGACGGACGGACCGGAATATCAGCTGCATCGCACAGTTGTGTTGGTGGGGATGATGGGGTCTGGGAAGTCGGCGATTGGTCGCGCGATGGCCGAACGTCTTGGTGTGCCGTTTGTTGATAGTGACGCCGCCATCGAGGCCGCAGCCGCCTTGTCTATCGCTGAAATCTTTGAACGCGACGGCGAAGCGTTTTTTCGCGAACGTGAAGCTGAGGTGCTACGCCGGTTGTTGTCTGGCCCGCCGGGCATTGTATCAACAGGTGGCGGCGCGTTCTTGGCCGAAAGAAACCGAACAGCGATCAGTGAGATGGGCGTTGCGCTTTGGCTTGATGCTGATCTCGATACGCTATGGGATCGTGTGCGTCACAAAGATACGCGGCCGCTGCTACGGACGCCCAATCCCAAACAGACGCTGACGACGATCTACAACGAACGTCGCCCCATTTATGAACACGCCGGTGTTCGTTTGCAGGTCGCACGCGACGCAACCATCGAAGACACAACACAAAGCGCGCTAGATGCTTTGACCTCACGACCTGACATCATGGAGATCACATAATATGACCGCCACAGTACACGTCGATTTGCCTAGTCGCGAATATGACATTCATATTGGTCCGGGTCTTTTGGCACAGGCTGGTGCCTATGTCGCAGCGCTAGGTGGGCGCAAACATGTTTGTATCCTGACTGATGAAACCGTTGCTGGTCTGCATCTGGCAGAGCTTCAGGCCGGATTAGGGCGGGCAGGGCTCACATCAGAGGCGCTTGCGCTTCCGCCCGGAGAATCAACGAAATGTTGGGCGCAATTAGAACGTTCTGTTGAGTGGTTACTCGCCCAAAAGGTCGAGCGCGGCGATATCGTGATCGCTTTTGGTGGCGGTGTCATCGGTGACTTGGCTGGCTTTGCGGCAGCGATCATGCGGCGCGGTGTGCGTTTCGTGCAAATTCCAACCACGCTTTTGGCGCAGGTGGATAGCTCAGTTGGCGGAAAGACAGGCATTAACTCTCCGCACGGGAAAAACCTGATTGGCGCGTTTCATCAGCCAAGTCTGGTTCTGGCTGACACCGCGCTATTGGGTACGCTGACTGCACGCGATTTTCTGGCTGGTTATGGCGAAGTCGTCAAATACGGCATGCTCGGCGATGCCGCTTTTTTTGACTGGCTCGAATCCCAAGGGCCAGCATTGGCTGCGGGCGATATGGATGCACGGATTCGTGCGGTGAAACGTTCATGCGAGATGAAAGCAGACATCGTGCAACGTGACGAGACAGAGCAGGGCGATCGGGCGTTGCTGAACCTTGGTCATACGTTCGGACACGCGCTTGAATCCGCAACGGGTTACTCTGACCGATTGCTGCACGGCGAAGGCGTTGCTATCGGGTGTGCGCTAGCGTTTGAACTGTCGGCGCGTCTAGGGCTTTGCAGTCAAGAAGACCCAAGCCGCGTGCGTGCGCATTTACGTGACATGGGTATGAAAGTGGATGTCGCTGATATCCAAGGTGATCTGCCGGATGCCGAAGGGCTCTTGGCGCTGATGGGTCAAGATAAAAAGGTCCTTGATGGCAAGCTACGCTTTATCTTGGCGCGTGGGATTGGGGACGCTTTTATCACCTCCGATGTCCCATCAGATCAGGTTCTCGCGGTATTGAACGATGCGCTCGCGTTGAAGCGCGCTCGCACGTAACGGAAGGGCAACGGCAGCTTTAATCGCTGTTGCCTTCTTAAGCCGCCTTGTCTAAACGGCGCTCCACCGGTCGCAGCCTACCCGGTCAACAAAACAAGGACTGAAGAATGAAGACGATTGTTATCTGCTCTGGCGGACTGGATTCTGTTTCGCTTGCGCATGTGGTTGCCAATGACGGCAACCTTGCTCGGCTGGTGTCCTTTGACTATGGACAGCGTCACCGCAAAGAGCTCGACTATGCGGCAGCATGTGCCGTTCGGTTGGGCGTGCCGCATCACATCATCGATATGCGCCAAATCGGTGCCGCGCTTAGCGGTTCCGCACTGACGGATGATATCGATGTGCCCGACGGCCACTATGCCGAAGAGACCATGAAAATCACAGTGGTGCCGAATCGCAATGCGATTATGCTGACCATTGCCTATGGTATTGCCGCCGCGAACGGTGACGACGCCGTGGCGACAGCGGTTCATGGGGGGGATCACTTTATCTATCCCGACTGCCGACCTGCATTCACCGAAAGTTTTGACCGGATGCAGCGCGCAGCGCTGGACGGTTACGCAGATGTGACGCTGTCAACGCCGTTTGTGCACCGATCCAAGGCCGACATCGTGACCGAAGGTGCGCGCGTTGGAACGCCATTTGCCGAAACATGGTCGTGCTATAAGGGCGGCGAAAAACAGTGCGGACGCTGCGGAACCTGTGTTGAGCGTCGCGAGGCGTTCCATCTGGCAGGTGTTGAAGACCCGACGGGTTACGAAGACCCAGATTTCTGGCAGGCCGCTATTGCGGCGCATGAGGGCAACTGATGTTTCGCATATCGAAGGAGTTTCACTTTTCAGCCTCGCATCAACTGTCGCATCTGCCACAGGATCACCAATGCGCGCGTTTGCATGGTCACAACTACATAGTGGTTGTTGAACTGGCCGCAGCGTCGCTTAACTCGGATGGTTTTGTGCGTGATTATCACGGACTAAAACCGCTGAAGGATTATATCGACGGCACCTTCGATCACCGGCACCTAAATGATGTTCTGGAAGGCCCATCGACGGCCGAAAACATGGCGCATCATTTCTACCAATGGTGCAAAGCGCGCTGGCCGGAAACGTCGGCGGTTAAGGTTTCGGAAACGCCGAAGACTTGGGCCGAGTATCGTCCATGACCTTGCGAATTGCAGAAATATTCGGACCGACAATTCAGGGCGAGGGCGCGCTGATCGGTGAACCGACCGTATTTATCCGCGCTGGTGGGTGTGATTACCGCTGCGTCTGGTGCGACTCGTTACATGCCGTGGACAGCGCTAATCGGCACGATTGGCACATCATGGAACCGGTAGAGGTCTGGAAAGAAGTTGCGCAGCTCTCTGGTGGACGGCCACTGACTGTGTCGATCTCTGGCGGAAACCCTGCGATCCAAGACTTTGGGCCAGTGATCGCATTAGGTAAAGCCGACGGTTATAAATTCGCCTGCGAGACACAAGGCTCGATCGCCAAGCCATGGTTCGGTGATCTTGATACACTGGTGCTAAGCCCCAAGCCGCCTTCAAGCGAGGAAACCGTTGACTGGGCCGCATTCGACAAGTGCCTTGCCGCTGCAGAAGGTGGGCCCGAAATAGTGATGAAAATCGTGATCTTTGATGACGAAGATTATGCTTGGGCCAAAGCTGCATCCGAAAAATATCCGCATCTGCCGCTATACCTACAACCGGGTAATTCAGAGGTCGACCCAAACGAGCCAGTGGACCTAACGGCCACAATCGACCGCCTGCATTGGTTAATTGAAAAGGTGACGGCTGACCGTTGGTTCACCCCTCGGGTCTTGCCACAACTGCATGTTCTGGTCTGGGGCAACAAACGCGGCGTTTAATCATTCCGATAGGAGAAATCGTATGAGTGACGATATCTATAGCAATCTAAAGCAACTGGGTGGTGCGACGGTGATGCCAGCTACCCCCGAAGAGGCCGAGTTGGAGCGTGTTCCAAATCCACAGGCTGACGTTGCATATAACGTGCGCTTTACCGCGCCTGAATTCACGTCACTTTGCCCGATGACCGGACAACCGGATTTTGCCCATCTAGTGATCGACTATGTGCCCGGTGCTTGGTTGATCGAAAGCAAGTCACTCAAGCTGTTCCTAGGTTCGTTCCGGAATCATGGTGCGTTCCATGAAGATTGCACAGTTTCGATCGCTCGTCGGTTGGCAGAGTTTCTTGAACCTCAATGGCTGCGCATTGGCGGATATTGGTATCCGCGCGGGGGCATCCCAATTGATGTGTTCTGGCAAACAGGTGCGATGCCCGAAGGCGTCTGGATTCCCGACCAAGGTGTGCCACCTTATCGGGGTCGGGGATAATCCTGCCTGCGATGTTAGCTATGAGATAAACGATAAAGGCCGCGCAAATTGCGCGGCCTTTGTTTTATGGTAATATTTCTTAGGCTTAAAACGGGATTTCGTCGTCCATGTCGCTACCGCCGCCGCCAGCAGGGGCACCACCGCCTCCGCCTTGGCCGCCACCATAGCCACCGTCGTTGCCGCCGTAGCCACCACCGCTACCGCCGCCATAGCCGCCACCATAGTTGCCGCCACCGCCTTGGCCGCCGCCTTCGCCACGTCCGTCAAGCATAGTCAAAGTGCCGTCGAAACCTTGCAGAACGACTTCTGTGGAATAGCGGTCAGCACCTGACTGGTCCTGCCATTTACGTGTTTGCAGTTTGCCTTCGATGTAAACCTTTGATCCTTTGCGCAGGAACTGCTCTGCAATGCGGACCAGACCTTCTTGGAAGATCGCAACAGAGTGCCACTCTGTTTTTTCACGGCGTTCGCCTGTGTTCCGGTCTTTCCAAGTTTCAGAGGTTGCGATGCGCAGGTTGCACACTTTGCCGCCGTTCTGAAAGGTGCGTATCTCAGGGTCGGCACCTAGGTTCCCGATGAGAATAACTTTGTTCACTGATCCGGCCATAGCGGTATCTCCCACGATTCTTGTTTGCGCTTTTGTGACAGACTGGGGATGTCGCAACAAGGTTAAGGAGCGGTTGCAATTGCAAGGATTGCCGGAATGAGGCAGAATGCCCAAGTTGACACAAAGTAATTGGATGCTGGATAGGATCGTGCAGATGAAGACACCGATTATTGGCGTCGTTATTCTTATGGTTGCCGGCCCGACATGGGCGCAAGACCAAGTATCGACAATGAATCGTACCCGGCTTTTGCAAAGCCAGACGTCTGTTTTGGATAATCGGGCAGCAACACAATATCGCAATTCCGACAGGCTACAGCCGCCACGGGCGGAATTCGCGGCCTTCATCGCGCCCTATAATGGGGCCTACCGTGGACCATTTATGGCAATGGCCCGTGATGCAGCTACGCGTAACGGAATCCCTGCTGATTTGTTCTTGCGGCTTGTGCAGCAAGAAAGCGGATGGAATGCCAACGCGGTATCTATAAAAGGCGCAATGGGATTGGCACAATTGATGCCACAAACCGCAGCTGGTCTTGGCGTGGACCCCGGTGACCCTGCACAAAACCTAAATGGTGGGGCGCGGTATTTACGCCAGCAATACGAAAAGTTTGGCGATTGGCGCCTCGCACTGGCGGCGTATAACGCCGGGCCGGGCGCGGTAGAGCGTTATGGTGATGTGCCGCCTTATGCTGAAACGCAAAATTACGTCCGGGTGATTTGGGGGCATTAAGCCCCGTTTTTATACGGCTCTGCGAAAATGTGTCGGCGTTTCGCCGGTTCTATCTTTGAACGTACGCGTGAAATAGGCGGCTGACTGAAATCCCAACCGATCTGCAATATCCTGAACCGAACTGCGGGTTTCGCATAGCAGCGTACATGCCTCAAAATGGATGCGTTCGTTTAGCAATTTCAAAGCAGAGCGGTTGCAGGTTTGCTGGCAACAGCGCGTCAAATGCGTTGGCGTTACTTTAAGATCAGCCGCGTAATCCGCAACTGTGCGGTCTGACCGGAATTCCTGTGCGATTAGCGTTGTGTAACGTGCAACAAGTTTTGCAGCGGCTGAATTACGTCGTGCGTCGCTTGCAATGTCTTCACGAGCATTCAACTGCCGTTCGATAAAGATGCTCAGTAGCACGCGATGGCAGTTCACGGCACGTGGGTCGCCCGTTGGTTTTAATTCGCGCTCGATCGCTTCAAAAAGACCCTGTAGTTCCTTTTGCGGACCGACATCCAATAAACGAAGGTGGAACGGTACCGCAGGCATTCCACCGTCATCGGGCAAGGACATGATCTGCGCGAAAACGGTTGGGCCAACTTCCATCCCGTACATTGTGTGCGGTGGGATATAGATTAGGTTGTTCGGCCCGTAGCCATTTGTCAGGCCTGCAACCGTAATGCGGCCTTGACCTTTAGTAATGTGGATCAGCCGTGGCGTCGCGTGGCTACGCATCGCCTCATTGCGCCAACGCTCGTTTATCCCGTGGTGTTTTAGCGGCGACAGAGTAGGCGCCGACTTTACTTCCGACATCATAGTCATCAACGTTGTCCCAATGTTGACTCTTTCCATCAGTCTGATCGAAAACTGTTTTAAATCAACGCGTCCGTCATTTTGCAAACTGTACTGTTGCGGATATGTCAGCGAAATCAATCGGAAGTTGAAGCCACTGCTTGTGGCGTGACCGAAACCACGTGCGTTGACGTTTTGCGTATTGCCTTGACCCTATGATAGCAGCATCGCGCGCTTCTTCTAAGGTCATTTCACCACGTAGATGCGCGATAAGCTCGGGCGCGCCGATCGCTTTGGATGAAGAATGGGCGGGTTTCCAAGTATCAAGCATAGCCCGTGCTTCATCAAGCGCGCCCATCTCTAGCATTTGGTCGAACCGACGGCTGATCCGGTCATTCAGCCAATCGGTGTCTGCGTTCAAATTGATCCCAACGGCTTGATCGAAAGGGAGCAATGGGGGTGGTGTATTATCCTGCCATTCCGCCAATGGACGTCCCGTCGATTTCAGAACTTCCCACGCCCTCTGAACACGCATCCGATTTTGGGTATCGATCCGGCCTGCAGTTTCTTCATCAAGTTCTGATAAAAGGACATTTAAAGGCATATCGTTAGCGGTCGCTCTTAATGTATCAGGTGTGGCGGGAATGTCCGCCAATCCTTGTGTAAGAGCATTGAAGTTTAACCCGGTGCCTCCGACGATAATCGGTCGTAGTTTGCCTTCAATAAAAGGCGTCACATCGCGCAGCCAGTGTCCGACAGAGTAGTCCGCATCAAACGGAACATGACCATAGAGCGCGTGTTCGGCCAAAGCCAAATCTGCGTCATCTGGGCGGGCCGTTACGATCCGCCAGCCATCGAATACCTGCAGGGCATCGGCATTGACGATCACACCGCCTTGCGTTTGCGCGATATGCAACGCTAGCGCTGATTTGCCAGAGGCGGTCGGCCCCGCGATGAGGACAGGTTGGTGGGGGTAAATGGTGATCATTACTCTATTTGCGCAGCTTCGCGATTTGTGGGCAAGGTGCCATTGAATTCGGCGTCGTTTTGCGACATTTTGCCCGGCAGAACAACATAGAGCCGGGGGCCGCCATGAGTGACACTGAGAAGACAGCGTATAAGCGCGTAATGCTTAAAATCTCGGGTGAGGCGCTGATGGGCGATACTACCTTTGGCTTGCATCCCCCAACAGTTCAGCGCATCGCAAAAGAAGTAAAGTCTGTCCATGATATGGGTGTCGAGATCTGTATGGTCATCGGTGGCGGCAACATTTTCCGGGGGCTTCAAGGGTCTGCGCAGGGGATGGAACGCACGACAGCAGATTATATGGGGATGCTCGCGACCGTTATGAATGCGCTGGCAATGCAATCCGCGCTTGAGGAACTGGGTATCCACACACGGGTCATTTCCGCGATCACCATGAATGAAGTAGCAGAACCCTACATTCGCCGGCGCGCTGTGCGCCACCTTGAGAAAAAGCGGGTTTGTATCTTTGCTGCGGGGACCGGTAACCCTTATTTTACAACGGATACCGCTGCGACATTGCGTGCGAATGAGATGGCCTGTGAGGCGATCTTTAAGGGTACGAAGGTTGATGGTGTATACGACAAAGACCCAGCAAAACATGACGACGCTGTGCGTTATGATGAAGTCTCATATGACGAAGTCCTGCAAAAGCACCTTGGCGTGATGGACGCGAGCGCAATTGCATTGGCGCGCGACAACGATCTGCCGATCATCGTGTTCTCTTTGGACGAGCCGGGTGGTTTCCGCGGGATTTTGGCGGGCGAGGGTACGCATACGATTGTCCACGAATAACGAGATCGCGAGTCGTCGGTATGTTCAAAGATGGCCGGATCTGCACAAGCGCTGCACATTCGCTGATCTATACAACCGACACGGTTTCCCGTAATACGATTAAAAGTCGGGCAATGCCCGCCAAGGAAGAGCAGTAGAAGATGTCAGAAGATTTTGAACTTGATACCGATGATTTGGGTCGCCGCATGGACGGTGCTATCGCAAATCTACGGACTGAACTTGCGTCGCTCCGGACGGGCCGTGCTTCGGGTTCGATGCTAGAGCCTGTTATGGTTGACGCATATGGTTCGATGACCCCAATCAACCAAGTTGGTACAGTAAACGTGCCAGAACCGCGTATGGTTACGATCAACGTGTGGGATAAAGGCTTGGTCGGTAAGGTCGAAAAGGCGATCCGTGAAAGCGGCTTGGGTATTAACCCACAGCTGAATGGCACGATCATCATGCTGCCGATCCCCGAGCTAAACGAAGAACGTCGTCGTGAGCTGGGCAAAGTTGCTGGCAACTATGCAGAATCTGCACGTGTTTCGATCCGGAACCTACGTCGCGATGGCATGGATCAGATCAAAAAGGCAAAAGCCGACGGTATGTCCGAGGACGACCAGAAATTCTGGGAAACAGAAGTTCAGGATCTGACAGACGCATATATCAAAAAAGTCGATGAAACGCTTGAGACAAAGCAAGAAGAGATCATGCAGGTCTAATAGACAGTACGGGAACGGCGCAGCGTAATGGGAAGGCCAAATATGCCTAAGGATCAAGACGACCCAAAGACAGGCCCAGCCCATGTTGCGATTATCATGGATGGTAATGGACGCTGGGCGCAGCAACGCAACCGCCCACGTTTGTTCGGGCACCAAGCTGGTGCTCGTCGTGTCCGCGAGATTGTTGCTGCCTGTCCTGAGCATGGTGTCAAGTATCTGACAATATTCGCTTTCTCGACCGAGAATTGGAAGCGTACGCAGACTGAAGTGTCCGGCCTGATGACCCTGTTTCGGCTATATATCGAGCGCGAAGCAAAGGCGTTGTTAGAGAACGGTGTTCGCGTGCGCTTTATCGGTGATCGGATTCGGTTGGATGACAAACTAGTCCGTATGATGGATGAATTGGAACTGCTAACCGCTGAAAATGATCTGGTGCATTTGACGGTTGCACTTAACTATGGCGGACGGGACGAAGTCACACGTGCGGCTAAGCGGCTCGCTTATGAAGTAGAGCAGGGACGCATTTCGCACAAAGATATCGATGCCGAAACGCTGGCTGGTTTTCTGGATACCCATGTACTGCCTGATCCTGATTTGGTTATTCGAACCAGTGGCGAAGCACGCATTTCTAATTTCCTTTTGTGGCAGTCTGCCTATTCGGAATATGAATTCATCGACACGCTGTGGCCCGACTTTTCGGCAGAAGAATTCGCCAAGGTGCTTGCCAATTATGGCAGCCGTGAACGGCGCTTTGGTGGAGTAATCGCTTAATATGACGACCTCGAAACCTTCGAACTGGGATGATCTGACCGTTCGGATCGTGTCCAGTATTGGGATGACTATTGTTGGGGCGGCTGCTGTGATTATGGGGGGCGTTTGGTTTCAAATGCTTGCCGTTTTTGTGACGGCAGTGATGGTTTGGGAATTGTGGATGATGATCCGCAATGACGAACCGACCAAAGGTATGCTGTTGGCCGCACTTGTAGCGTCTGTTTTGTCTGGGCAAATCGCCGATGGCACGCTTGTTGGGCTTTTGTTGTTCTTTGTCGTTCCCGTGATCGGGGCGACCCAGTTGAAAAAAGAGCGGGTGACGTTCTTTATCTTTGCACTTGGCATTCAAATTGCGGGTTGGGGTCTTGTTCATTTCCGGATGGATTACGGCTTCATCTGGCTGCTTTGGCTGATGCTTGTCGTGATTACGACGGATATTTTTGGGTATTTCGCGGGGCGGAGCTTTGGTGGCCCGAAATTCTGGCCCAAGATTAGCCCCAAGAAAACATGGAGCGGTACTGTCGCTGGCTGGATTGGCGCTGCGCTGGTCGGCTATGTCTTTACCCTGTTCACAAATGCAGGTCAGTGGATCGTTGTGATTTCGATGGTGCTTAGCTTTGCTGGACAAATGGGCGACATCGCAGAAAGCGCGCTAAAGCGTCGTATGGGGGTTAAGGACAGTTCTACGCTGATCCCCGGTCACGGTGGATTGTTTGACCGCTTTGATGCTTTGCTTGGCGCAGCGCTATTCATGCTTCTTGTGGCCACTGTGTTTAACGTCCCAGGAGTAGCCTTTTGAGGCAAGTAACGCTGTTCGGCGCGACCGGTTCGATCGGTCAAAGCGCTATTGACCTGATTGAGCGCGATCTTGATGCCTATAATGTTGTTGCGCTGACAGGGGGGCGTAACATTACGCAGCTGGCTGATGATGCAAAGCGGCTTGGCGCTGATGTTGCCGTGACCTGTTACGACGAATGCTATGCTGAGCTGAAAGATTTGCTTTCAGGAACAGGGATCGAAGTGGCATCAGGCGATGCCGCCATTGCCGAAGCTGCTGGGCGGCCTGTCGACTGGGCGCTTTCTGCTATCGTTGGAGCAGCGGGACTTGTCCCGGGGTTAGAGGCATTGGCCCACGGCACAACACTTGCTTTGGCTAATAAGGAATCGTTGGTGACAGCGGGGCCACTGCTGCTTGGGCGTGCAAAGGCACATGGTGCCACTGTATTGCCGGTAGATAGCGAGCATTCCGCAGTGTTTCAGGCGCTTGTCGGTGAACATATGGCAGCGGTTGAACGTATCATCATCACCGCAAGCGGCGGTGCTTTCCGCGATTGGCCGATGGAAAAACTCGCGACCGCGACGTTGGAGCAGGCATCAAGCCACCCTAATTGGGATATGGGCCAACGGATCACAATTGATAGCGCGTCCATGTTTAATAAGGCGATGGAACTTATTGAAACAAAAGAATTCTTTGGTGTTCCGCATCAGGTGATAGAAGTGCTGGTCCATCGCGAAAGCATGATCCATGCCATGGTCGGGTTTAACGATGGCGCACTTATGGCCCATGTCGGACCACCCGATATGCGTCACGCGATTGGCTACGCATTGCACTGGCCCGAACGGCGTAAACTGCCTGTTGAGCGGCTTGATCTGGCAAAGATCGGGCAACTGACGTTCGAGGCACCGGATTCAGAGCGCTATCCTGCGCTAGACCTCGCGCATCAGGTTATGGAAACTGGCGGACTGTCAGGCGCTGTATTCAACGCAGCCAAAGAACGCGCGCTTGATGGGTTCATCGATGGGCATATCGGATTTTTGGATATGGCAAAGGTTGTTGAGATGACGTTGAACAAAATGTCATCTGACAATGGGGTCACTGCGGGTGCCATTACCCTTGAAAATGTCTTAGAGACAGACAATCTTGCACGCATTCACGCGGGCGAAGCAATTGCACAACTAGGATAAGACATTGGAATTAATCAACCAGATCGTGCCGATGTTCGGTAATGCTGCATTTGCTATTGTTGCCTTCATCGTAGCGCTTTCGGTGATCGTGACTGTGCATGAGTACGGGCATTACATTGTTGGCCGCTGGAGCGGGATCCACGCTGAGGTTTTCTCTGTAGGGTTTGGCCCACGGCTGTTCAGTTGGGTTGATAAACACGGGACCCGCTGGCAGGTCGCTGCCCTGCCATTGGGCGGCTATGTGAAATTCTTGGGCGACGCGAACGCCGCGAGTGTCGGGTCAGAGGATGTTGCGCCTGAAATTGACCCGCGACGTACAATGCTAGGCGCGCCACTTTGGGCGCGCGCCGCGACTGTTGTTGCGGGCCCAGTGTTTAACTTTATCCTTGCCGTATTGGTGTTCGCTGGTTCTGCGATGGTGCAGGGGCAGGCAGTTGACCCTTTAACCTTTGATAGTGCGAACGACCTTCCACCCAGTTTTGAAGTGGGATTGGAACATGGCGACGTGCTGGTTGCGGTCGAAGGGCTGAAGTTCAACGACCCAGAGCGCACCGAAGGTCTGGTTGATCTACTGCCAAGCCAGCAGCAACTTGACTATACAGTCCTGCGCAATGGTGAAGAAACAACGGTGACCGGCCCCTATATCATGCCGTCACTTATCGGGCAGGTTACTCCTCGGTCAGCCGCTGATGAGGCCGGGCTGGTAAAGAATGACGTCATCACTGCCGTCGACGGCGCGCCTGTGTTTTCGTTCATGCAGTTGCAACAACACGTGATCGCGGCCGAAGGCACACCTGTGACGCTAAGCCTCTGGAACGAAGGTGAAACGCGTGATGTGACCCTGACCGCGCGTCGGACAGACGTGCCGAAGACGGGTGGTGGTTTTGAAACCAAATACCTGATTGGTGTTAGCAGCAGCTTCTTCTTTGAGCCGTTGACCGAAACGATCAACCCTTGGGCGGCTATTAAGTACGGTGCAAATGGCGTGTGGTTGTCCGCGACCACGACACTGTCAGCGATGAAGCATATGGTGCTGGGCAATATCTCGACCTGTAGCCTATCCGGTCCGGTTGGCATTGCGGAAACTAGCGCGTCTATGGCGCGAAAAGGAACGCAAAGCTTTATCTGGCTGATTGGTGCCTTGTCTGCGGCAGTCGGTCTGATGAATCTGCTTCCCATTCCTGTTTTGGATGGCGGTCATTTGGTCCTGTACGCTTACGAGGCAGTCGCCCGTCGCAAGCCGACAGAAAAAGCGATCCAAGTGTTCATGTTTATTGGGCTTGCGCTGATCCTGACGATGATCCCATTCACGATCTTGAACGATACCGTACTCTGTCCTTAAGGCCTTTCATTAGACGTTTGTAGTTTTGACATCGCACCATAATCCGGCTAGTTCCTTAGGAAGCAGGGTAAAAAAACAGGCGGGCAAAATGTATAAATTTGTGGGGCGCCTTGCGGCGCAGGGCAAAGCGGCAGTTCGCCGCATTGGTGTGGTTGCTATATTTACAGCATTTACGGCAGGCGCCGTATCCGCACAAAGTTTCATTTTTAATAGCGTTTCAATTGATGGCAACCTAAGGGTCGCCGACGGCACAATCCTAACCTACGCAGGTATTTCGCAAGGTGAGGCGCTTAGCACAGGTGATCTGAACGATGCGGCGCAAAAAATCCGGGCTTCTGGATTATTCGAAAGCGTAGACGTAATTCCGAGCGGGAATACCTTGATTATTCGCGTGGTCGAATACCCAACCATCAACCGGATCAACATCGAAGGTAACGCGCGTCTTCGCGATAGCGAACTGATTCAGGTTGTGCAGTCACAGCCACGCCGGGTGTATAACCCAACGCAGGCCGAGGCAGACACGGCGGCAATCACGCAGGTCTACGCGCAACAAGGGCGCATCAATGCGACCGTTACCCCAAGTATCATTCCATTGTCAGATAACCGCGTCGATTTGGTATTTGTCGTAACAGAATCCGCTGTGACCGAGATTGAACGGATTTCGTTCCTTGGTAACCGGACGTATTCGGAATCACGTTTGCGTCGGGTGCTCGACACGAAACAAGCGGGTGCACTGCGCGCACTGATCCGTCGCGATACATATTCACCGGAACGTTTGGCAGCCGACCGCGAACTGCTGACTGACTTTTACCATTCACGTGGCTATCCAGATTTCGTCGTTCAAAACGTCGATGTTGCACTGACCCGTGAACGCGACGCCTATTTGGTCACTTATAACCTACGTGAAGGTCAGAAATTCGAATTCGGTTCGGTTACGGTTTCCAGCGAAATCGAAGGGCTTGATCCCGCGCCATATCAAAATGCGATCCGGGTTCGTCGCGGCGCAACTTATTCACCTGTTCCAATTGAAACAGATATCACGCGTATCGAACGTCTGGCTGTGAACCGGGGTGTAAACTTTGTACAAGTCGACACTCGCATTACCCGTGACCCGCGCGATTTGACCTTGGATTTGGCCTATGTGCTCGTCCGTGGCCCGCGCATTTTTGTTGAGCGTATCGACATCGAGGGCAACGGTACAACGCTTGACCGCGTAATCCGCAACCGTGTTGAAGTCGTCGAGGGTGACCCATTCAACCCACGTGCAATTCGTGACAGTGCAAGCCGCATTCGTTCGCTTGGGTTCTTCCAAGACGTGTCAGTAAACGCGCGTCCTGGCACTACGGAAAATCAGGTGATTGTGGATGTGGACGTTGTCGAAGGTCCGACAGGTAGCCTTAGCTTCGGTGCAAACTACAACTCTGACACTGGGGTCGGATTGATCGCGTCATATAAGCAATCAAACTTTCAAGGACGAGGCCAGCGTTTGAACTTTGATCTGTCGACAGCGGAAACCAACCGTCGCTTGGCGTTTGGTTTTACAGAGCCGCAGCTTTTGGGCCGCGATCTACGTTTGGGTATCGATTTGTCATATGCGACAACCGATAATGAAAACGCGCTTTATGATACTGAAATCTTGCGTTTCAGCCCTTCTCTTAGTTTTCCGGTCAGTGAGAACGGTCGTCTGACCGCGCTATATGCGTTCGAATATCACGACCTTACTGATGTCGCGGCATCGGCAAGCCAGATTATTCACAACGAAGCTGACGAGGGTGCGGTAACCACAAACGCACTTGGTTATAGCTATAGCTATGACACGCGTCGTACAGGTCTAAACCCGAATGCGGGCGTTCTTCTCCGCTTTGGTCAGGAATTTGGATTTGGTGATACCCAATTCATCAAGTCGACTGCGCTTCTCGGTGCAGAAACTAAGATCCTGAACGAAGAGGTGACTCTACGCGCGACGCTTGAGGGTGGTCACCTTAAGTATCAAGACGGTAGCAGCCGTGTGACTGATCGCTTCTTCATGGGGAGCCGCGTGATGCGTGGTTTTGAGGCTGGCGGAATTGGTCCACGTGATGACGCCACTGATGACGCGCTTGGCGGGAACGCCTATGCTGTGCTGCGTTTGGAAACTGAGTTCCCGCTGGGGCTGCCAAGCGAGTATGGGTTGTCCGGTGGCGCGTTCGTTGATTACGGTTCCGTTTGGAACGTTGGTGAAACCTACGGCGAAGCGGTCATCTACAATGACTTCACGCCACGTGCGGTCGCAGGTGTGTCACTGTTCTGGACAACGCCAATCGGACCACTGCGGTTCAACTTTACCGAAGCACTCGATGCACAAGATCGCGACCAAACCAAAGCGTTTGACGTGACCATTTCGACGAGCTTCTAATGAAACTGTGGCGCGCCATTGTTGTTTGGTGGATGTTGGCTTTGCCCGTCGCCGCGCAAGATGCCGCGCCACAGATTTTGATCATCGATAGTGATCGCATTTACTTTGAGACGCTTTATGGGCGTCGGATTGCTGCAGACTTGGCTGCCGCTGCCCAAGAAGTGCAGGCCGAAAACGAACAGATCGTCGCGACCCTTACCGAAGAAGAGCGTAGCCTAACACAACGTCGCCCCGATATGGCGCCTGAGGACTTTCGCGCCGAAGCCGATGCATTTGACGATAAGGTCCAAGAAGTGCGCCGCGTGCGGGATGCCAAGAACATTGAGCTTCAGACCAAGAATGCTGAACAGCGCACTGTGTTCGAAGACCGCGTGCAGGGCATTATTGCCAATGTGATGATTGAACGGGGGGCGGTGATCGTTATGGAACAGCGCAACGTTGTCATGTCTGTACGCGCCGCGAATATCACCGATGACGTAATTGTCCGTGTCGATGCTGAATTGGGTGATGGCACGCGCTAGCGCGTGCTTGCCCGCGCGGCAATCCCTTGGTACTCAGATCAGCAGCAATAACAAGGAATACCATCCGATGTCTGATCCTGTCACCGAAGCCGACATTATTCTGATCCAAAAAATTCTACCACATCGGTATCCGTTTTTGTTGGTGGACAAAGTGCACAGCATCAACGGCACTACTTCTGCAGTTGGCATCAAGAATGTCACGATGAATGAACCGCATTTTCAAGGTCATTTCCCCGGCAACCCAATCATGCCCGGCGTCACAATCGTAGAGGCCATGGCGCAAACAACAGCTGTAATGGTTGGCACAACTTTAGGTCTGACCGAAGGCAATCTGCTTGTGTATTTCATGGCGATTGATGCCTGCAAATTCCGCCGCAAAGTTGTGCCCGGTGACGTGCTTGAAATGCATGTGGAAACAACGCGTGGCAAACCCGGCGGCAAGGTTTGGAAATTCAAAGGCGTTGCAACCGTCGACGGTGAAATGGCTGCAGAAGCAGAATTTACCGCGATGATGGACCTGCCAAAAGAATGAGCGATATTCACCCTTCTGCCGTCATCGCTGACGGTGCTGTGATTGGGGCAGGTTGCGCCATCGGTCCATTTTGTGTGATCGGGCCTAAGGTCGTTTTGGGCGACAGGGTGACACTCAAAAGTCATGTGGTCATTGATGGCGATACGCATATTGGTGACGATACTGTCATCTTTTCGTTCGCCGTCATTGGTGAAATCCCTCAAGATTTAAAGTTCGACGGTGAACCGACGCGCCTGCGCATCGGTGCGCGCAACCGCATCCGTGAACATGTGACGATGAACACGGGCACGGCCCAAGGTGGCGGCGAGACACGTGTTGGTGACGATGGCTTGTTCATGGCGGGTTGCCATATCGCACATGATGCACGGATCGGTGACCGCGTGATTGTCGTGAATTCTTCAGCCGTTGCTGGCCACTGCGTGATCGAGGATGACGTCATCATTGGTGGGCTATGCGGCGTCCATCAATGGGTTCGGATCGGAAAAGGTGCCATTATTGGTGCGGTTACGATGGTCACGAACGATGTTGTGCCGCACGGGCTGGTCCAAGGTCCAAGAGGCGTTCTTGATGGTTTGAACCTTGTTGGTTTGAAGCGCAAAGGGGTTGCACGGTCTGATATCACTGCGCTTCGCGCTGCATTCCAGATGCTGAAAGACGGTGAAGGTACGTTTCAAGACCGCGCAAAACGGCTGTCGGATGAAAGCGATAGCGAATACGTTCAACAGATGGTGGCCTTTATCCTTGGCGATACAGACCGCAACTTTTTGACGCCCGGCTGATGCTTGCATTGATCGCAGGGACGGGTGATCTGCCTGCCGCGCTTGTGGCACGACTGCCCGAGCGGCCGCTGATTTGTGCCATGCGGGGTTTTGAACCAAGCATGACCCCCGATATTACATTTCGGATGGAGCATCTGGGCAGCTTTTTGGCGGACCTCAAGAACCGGGGTGTGACGCAGATTTGTATGGCCGGTGCAGTGCGCCGCCCGCAGATTGATCCGGCTCAGATTGACGCCGCCACCATGCCTCTGGTGCCAAAGGTCCAAGCTGCCCTGACACAAGGTGACGATGGGGCGCTGTGCATCATCATCGCGATCCTTGAAGAACACGGTTTCAAGGTCATGGCGGCACATGACGTCGCGCACGATCTATTGCCGCGCGCTGGTGTGCTAACCAAAAAGGGACCAGCTGCGGGGCACACGGTTGATGCCTTCACGGGCGAAGCATGCGTCGTTGAGATGGGTGTTTCGGATACAGGGCAGGCGTGCGTCGTCCGTGATGGTGGGATCATCCTACGTGAAGATGCAAATGGCACGGACGCCATGTTGGAAAAACTATGCGCGCCAAACGACCGCAAAAGCATGCCCGGTGATCCGCTACAGTGGGGCATAGAAGCAACCGCCGCTGCAGCCAAGGAGATTCGACGTTGGCTTGCGGGTCACCCACAGCGCGTTGAAAACGCTGAAGGAGGCATTTTGTTCAAGGCGCCAAAGCCCGAACAAGATTGGCGTGCTGATCTGCCACTTATTGGCCCACGGACCGCAATGCTAGCTGCCGAAGCCGGCCTAGATGGTATTGTCATTGAGGCGGGCGGCGTCATGGTGCTCGATTTATCTGCCGTGCGCCGCATCCTTGATGCGCAGGGTATGTTTTTGTGGGTTCGCCCCAGAGGTGGGGCATGAAGGTCTTTGTTATCGCGGGTGAACCTTCAGGGGATAAGCTGGGCGGCGCATTGATGGCCGGGCTCAAGCAGCTTCGCCCGGAGGTGACCTTTGACGGGGTTGGCGGACCATTGATGCAAGCGGAGGGCCTAGTTAGCCGCTTCCCAATGGATGAACTCAGCGTCATGGGGTTGGCCGAGATATTGCCGAAATACCGTGCGCTGAAAGCTCGGATTCGCGAAATGGCGGATGCGATTATTGCGACGCAGCCGGATGTTCTCATTACGATCGACAGTCCTGATTTTTGCCTCCGCGTTGCCAAACTGGTGAAGGCAGAGAGCGACATTCGCACCGTGCATTATGTGGCCCCAACGGTGTGGGCATGGCGAGCCGGTCGCGCCGCCAAGATGGCTCATCATATTGATCACGTGCTGGCGCTTTTTCCGTTCGAACCACCTTATATGCATGCCGCAGGAATGGACTGCGACTTTGTTGGACATCCAGTGGTGGCAGAGCCAATCGCGACAGAGAAACAGGCAAATGTATTGGGGCAGGGCACGGTGGTGCTCGTGCTTCCCGGTAGCCGCAAGGGAGAGGTCGGGCGTCTAGCTGACCGCTTTGGTCAAGCCGTCAAGCAGATCGCAGCCAGAACCCCCGATGCGATGTTCGTCATTCCGACGACAGAAGGCGTGCATGCGCTCGTCCAAGAGAAGGTCGCCGACTGGGATGTGCCGGTGACGGTGTTGGCACCAAACAGCCCCGACAAAGCTGCGTGGTTCAAACGGGCAGACGTCGCGTTAGCGGCCTCTGGGACCGTTTCGCTGGAGCTGGCTGCAAACGGTACGCCGATGGTGATTGCCTATGACATGGCGTGGCTGAGCCGGATTTTCATCAGCCGGATGCTATTGGTTGATACTGTCACGTTAGTGAATTTGGTGTCAGACACGCGTGTGATCCCGGAATTTATTGGCAAGAACTGCATCCCTTCGGACATTGTGGATGCGGTCATAGGTGTATTGGCGGACCCAAGTGCCCAGAACGATGCGATGGATTTGACGATGGATCGGCTTGGTCGTGGGGGCGAAGCACCGGGCCTACGTGCAGCGCGCGCCGTATTGGCACGACTGCCTTAGCGCCGGAACAGTAATCGACCGTCGATTATGACCAGCCCGAGCGCCAGTAGGGCAAAACCAGCGTAGGCACGCACGGGCAGGGATTCGCCCAATACAATCGCACCAAGAATGATCGCGACTGGTGCGATAAGCAGGGTACAAAGCATAAGATTCCCGCTGCCCGCCATCGCGAGGATCCTGTAATATAACAAATAGGCCAGCGCGGTTGCGATTACGGCATAGTATCCAATGGCAAGCCACGTTTGCGGCATCAGGCCAAAGCTGATCGGCCCTTCAATATACCAGGCAACTGGAATGATGGTGAGGCTCGACCCCGTTAGCATACCTGCCGCTGCGACTTGGGGGGGAAGGCCAGCCAGCGTCTTGCGCGCCCATACGCCTGCAAATGCATAACTGATCGTGCCGCCAATAACTGCGATTTGCCCCAAAGAACGAATATTGAACTCGCTTAGTGAGGAAAGCCCGATTGCGGTCGCAACACCAGAAAACCCCAAGAGAACGCCGATTAATTTACGGGTTGTGGGTTCCTCGTCAGCAAAGAAGATAGCTGCAACGAGGACACCGAAAACGGCGGTTGCTGCATTCAAAATTGCAGTAAGACCCGTCGAAATATGTAGCTGCCCCCACGCCATGAGAGAGAACGGGATGACATTGTTAAGCCATCCCATCACAAAAAACGCGCCCCAGATTGCGCGTGAACGTGGTATTGGCAAGCGGCGCAAAGCGACATAGCCCCACAGAATGAGCATTGCCCAACCGGTTCGATGTGCCACTGCCGTCAGGAAACCAATTTCATCAAGTGCGACACGGACCGCCAAAAATACGCCGCCCCAAATTACGCTGAGCAAGACGAGTTCGGACCAAGCACGGGAAGAAAGCGTTTTTTGATTCATAAAAAGACTTGATCGCTATTCTACGCGCCAAGCAACCCGAATTATGCGCAACAGAAAACCCCGCCGGTTGGGCGGGGTTTAAGAGTTCTGTTATGGCGTCCGCTTAGAAGCTGTAACCAATTGTCAGGCCAACACCGATAGCAGAGTTGTCTTTAAACTCTACGCCGGATGCGTCTGTGGCATCGCCAAGCATTGCGTATTCGATACCACCGGTGAATTCGACGCCATTTGTAGTGTAGCTGCCACCCAGTCCGATGCTTGTTGAGCCATCGGTAGGTGAAAGACGTGATGCTGGACCACCTGTTGCGTCTTCATACGTTACACGGCCAAATACGGAAAGTTCGTCATTGATACGGCGACCTACACCGACGCGATATGTAAACACGTCGTCGTCAATGCCTGTAACTCGGTCGCCTGCTGCGCCCTCATAGTATGCAGGGCGAACTTCCCAAACGGACCATTCGGACCAACGTACTGAACCAAACAGGAGCGTATCTGCAGCGATGCCAGACTGAAAATCGAGGGTCACTGCTTGCGGCATTTCGATATCGGTCGTGCTTTGGAGTGTCGTCGCACCGTTTACGGCTTCTGTCGTATCAAAGTCATGTGTCACGCCGCTCTCGTAGGTCAATGCGACACGTAAAGCGATTTCGGGCCGTTCATACGCAGCGCCTAGGATATATCCGATTTGCGTATTCTTAGCTGTCTCAGCTGTGTATTCTGCTCCACCAAACAGTGCAGGTGGGATGGTGATCGTGGCTTCTGACTGGATCGCGCGGACACCACCATAGACTGAAATGGCATCAGACGTCTGGTACTTTCCGATCACTGCAAGCTGTGTACTGTTCCACTCTGCAGCCAGTCCAGTGTAGGGGCCGCCAGTATAGTTGGCATCCGCTCCGTACGGTTGGTTCAGCATCACAGCAACGTCAACGTCGTCGTTGACTGCATATTTTAGCGCAACACCAGCGCTAATATAGCTTTCCGCCATGTTGTCTGTGGAGCCACCGCCAAATGCTGCGGGGTAATCTCCAGATACATCAGGCGTAGCTGAGCTAAAGGAAAGCTGCACAAAGTTTCCGTCTTCAAACAGAACGGAATATGGGTTCCCTGACCTGTCAATTCCCCCCGCGCTTGCGATGCTTGTTGTAAGCAGCAGTGCTGCACCTGCTGTAAATACGTTTTTCATGTCCTCATCCCTGTCATGAATCTCCTCGTGGATCGACCCTAAGGAGTGGGTTAGCTTTGCGTCAATTCTTGACGCTGCGTCATCCGCGCGTCCTAAACGCGGCGTCATAAAATTGCAATAAACTGAACGGTTTAGTTGCTGTTTTTATCGCGTCGCAGGTTTTGCCGGTGGGGTACTGTAGCTGATATTTAGATAATTTGCAGTAAAGATCAGCGCAGCGCCGACAAATACCATCAGTTGGATCGGTTCATCAAATACCAACATGCCAACCACCGCGATTGTGGGGAGCCGCACAAAATCTATAGGCATGACGATACTTGCGGGCGCGAGGCTGAGCGCGCGCGTGAGGCAGAAGTGGGCGAAAAGGCCGGCAAAGCCAATCATTATGATGAGCGGCAAAGTTTGTGCGGATGGCAAGGTGATATCGCCGTCGTAACCCGCGCAGATTAGGCCAAAGGCGGCCTGCATCGTTGTGAGGTAAAACATGATCACTGTGATGGGCTCTGTCATTGTCAGTTTGCGCGTAAAGATCGCGGTAAGTGCAAAGAAGATAGCACAGGCGGCGCCTGCTATTAGGCCGGGACTAATCGTGGCGGAATCTGGTCGCGTGACGATAAGAACGCCGACGAACCCGATAAGCGCGCTTAGTAATCCAATGGGGGTCATGCGTTCGCGCAAGATGAGTGGCGACAAAAGGATCACCCAAATGGGTGTCGTGAATTCCAGTGCAAAGACCTGAGCCAGTGGAATGGTTGCAATCGCGAAAAACCAAAGATTCTGTCCAGTAAAATGAAAAATATTTCGAACAAAGTGTAGCCCGATACGATCATGTTTGATCTGTCTGATCGTTCCCAGATACGATGCAATAGCGACCACAATAACGATACCCGTTATGCTGCGAAACAGCATGATTTCAAAGGTATCCAGTTCAAAGCTAACCGCGCGTCCCGCGATTGCCATGCTGGTGAATGATGCGATTGCGCCAAGCATCCAGAGCCCGGCCTTCAAGATATTATTCATCAGAGCAGTTGCACCTGACGCAAAGGAAATTGCAAGTCGCTACAATGTCTCTTTGTGAAAATCTCGGCTCAGGTTGGCGCTCGCTGGCCCCCAACGTCGAGCCGCACCATTCTTTTGATGCGCGGCAAATGCATCTTCACATGTGAACAGTTCGCTGACGTGGAACAGTTCGGGGGTTTCGGCGTCTTGTGTAACGTCGAAATGAAGGCAGCCCGGTTCCTTGCGTGTCAGCACGATATGCTCTTCCAGAAGCGGAACCAAATCTTCGAGTTGGTCCGCAGGAATCACTATTGTGCCTGTGAGTCGCACATTGCCGGGCTTACCCATTATTCCCATTCGATCGTTCCCGGAGGTTTTGATGTGATGTCATAGGTTACCCGATTGATGCCTTGGACTTCGTTGATGATCCGCGTTGCGGTTTCACCAAGAAATTCGTGGGTAAATGGGTAGTAATCCGCTGTCATGCCGTCCACGGATGTCACCGCACGCAATGCGCAGGCGAAATCGTAGGTACGGCCATCGCCCATAACGCCAACGGTGCGTACCGGAAGGATCGCAACAAAGGCCTGCCAGATATCATCGTACAGCCCGTGTTTGCGGATCTGGTCGATATAGACGGCGTCTGCTTTGCGCAGGATTTCCAGCTTTTCACGTGTGATTTCACCGGGGCAGCGGATCGCAAGGCCTGGCCCAGGGAATGGGTGACGCCCGATAAAGCTAGGTGGCAGTCCCAGTTCTGCACCAAGTGCGCGGACTTCGTCCTTGAACAATTCGCGAAGCGGTTCGACCAGCTTAAGACCCATCTTTTCGGGCAGGCCACCAACGTTGTGGTGGGATTTGATTGTGACCGACGGACCGCCGGAAAACGACACCGATTCAATCACATCAGGGTAGAGCGTACCTTGGGCAAGGAACTCAGCGCCTTCGATATCATTTGCGTATTTCTGGAACACGTCAATGAACAGCTTGCCGATGATTTTGCGCTTTGTCTCGGGGTCGTCTTGGCCCTCTAGTTCGCCCAAGAAAAGTTCTTGTTCGTCAGCGTGGATCAGCTTCATGTTGTAGTTGTCGCGGAACATGGTCACGACTTCTTCGGCTTCGCCTTGGCGCAGCAATCCGTGGTCCACAAATACGCATGTCAGTTGATCGCCGATAGCTTCGTGAAGCAAAACCGCCGCAACAGATGAATCGACGCCGCCAGACAAGCCGCAAATGACTTGCTTGTCGCCAACCTGTTCTTTGATCGCTTCAATGGCTTGTTCGCGATACGCGCCCATTGTCCAATCGCCGGAGAACCCAGCAATCCGGACAAAGTTTTCATACAGCTTTGCGCCGTTTGGCGTGTGGTGCACTTCGGGGTGGAATTGCACAGCATAGAAGTTGCGTGAAATATCTGCGGTCACCGCAAATGGTGCGTTTGGTGATGTTCCATAAACATCAAAACCCGGTGCGATTTCAGATACATGGTCGCCGTGGCTCATCCAGACCTGTTCTTTGTCGGTCAGGAACCAGCCATCAAGTAGCGCAAGCTTTTCTTTGGGGGTCACATAGGCACGACCAAATTCGGCGGTGCCGTGACCGGATTCAACTTTGCCACCCAACTGGGTCATCATCGTTTGCTGACCGTAACAAATGCCAAGGATCGGCACGCCAAGATCAAAGACTGACTGCGGCGCGCGCGGCGATCCTTCGCGGGTCACACTATCGGGGCCACCAGACAGGATCACGGCCTTCGGTGCGAATTCCGCAAGGAATGCATCTGTAACCAACTGATAGGGGTGAATTTCACAGTAGACGTTTAACTCGCGCAGGCGACGCGCAATCAGCTGCGTAACCTGGCTGCCAAAATCAATAATGAGAAGGCGTTCGTGGGTGCTGTTTTCCATGGCGCTTCGGTAAAGCCAGTCACGGATTTGTGCAAGAGGCGCGCGGTAATTCTGCAGCAAAGGATGAGGCTTTGTTCGTTTTTTATGCTTCGTGGCGCTTGATGTCGTTTTCGCGCCTGAAACGGCGCAAAAATAGCAGGTCGTGGAGGGCGCGTTCTATATTTGATGTGCAGGATAGCGTTAAAGGAATGTTTCATGTCAGATGCACCAGTTAGATCAGGACGCCGCGCACGCGGTGGTGGTGGCGCGGCCCGCCGGGCAGAGCGTACAGCCGTTAGCATCGAAACCGCTAAGTACATCGAGCGAAATATTCCCAATTACGAGGTGCTGAACGAAGAAGCACTTCAGGTCATCGAGGCCAACGCTGAAACCGTGCTTGCCGAGATCGGCGTGAATTTCGTTGATAACCCCGCGGCGCTAGAACGTTGGAAAGCTGCCGGTGCAGAAGTTGACGGTGAACGTGTCCGTATCCCACGTGGTTTAGCACGCAAGCTATGTGAAACGGCCCCATCAACATTTACGCAGCATGCGCGTAACCCAGAACGTAATGTCGTTATCGGTGGTGATAGTCTTGTGCTAGCACCTGTTTATGGTCCGCCGTTTGTACGTGATGCAGAAGGTGGCCGCCGTTATGCGACGATCGCGGATTTCGAAAAATTCGTGAAACTTGGCTATATGTCGAAATGGTTGCATCATTCGGGTGGGACGGTGTGCGAGCCAACAGACATCGCTGTGAACAAGCGTCACCTCGATATGCTTTTGGCGCATATGGTATATAGTGACAAACCGTTCATGGGCGCGGTGACAGAACCTGTTCGCGCACAAGATTCGGTCGAGATGTGCGAAATCTTGTTCGGCAAAGAGTTCGTGCAAGAAAACACCGTCATGACATCGCTAATTAACATCAACTCTCCGTTGACGTTCGACAGTACAATGATGGGCGCGCTTGAGGTATATGCCGCTAATAACCAAGCCTGCATCATCAGCCCGTTCATCGTTGGGGGCGCAATGGCACCTGTTTCGGTGGCGGGTACGCTGACGCAAACATTGGCAGAGGTGCTTGCTGGCGTTGCCTATTCACAGCTGGTGCGCCCGGGCGCGCCTGTGATCTTTGGGACGATGGTGACATCAATCGATATGAACTCTGGCGCGCCGACATTTGGCACACCAGAGGCAGAGCACATTACTTATGGGGCAGGGCAACTGGCCCGTCGTATGGGGCTGCCATACCGTTCGGCGGGTTCATTCTGTGGATCCAAATTGCCAGATGCACAGGCGGGCTACGAAACGGGCAGCAGCCTGAAGATGGGTTTGCTATCTGGTGTGAACTTTATGCTGCACGCCTGTGGTTGGCTCGAAGGTGGCATGGTTGCATCATTCGAGAAATTCGTCATGGACGCGGATCAACTGGGCACGTTGCACCACTTTGCACGCGGCGTGGATATGTCTGAAAACGGACAAGCCATGGATGCGATCGCAGAGGTCGGCCCCGGTGGTCACTATCTGGGATGCGCACATACGCAAGCGAACTTTAAGACTGCGTTCTGGCGGACGGATTTGTTGGACTACAAACCGTTTGAAACATGGGACGAAGAAGGCGCACGCGATACGCAAACGCTGGCCACTGCACGGGTCAAGAAGATGCTTGATACGTACCAGCAGCCCGCCCTCGACCCTGAGATCGAGGCACGGTTGCGGGCCTATGTTGCTGACAAAAAGGCAAGCATGCCTGACGCCTTCGGTTAATCCGAAGGTTCAACAAGCCGCAGGCGGGTCGCACGCATCAACTGTGCTTCGCCTGCGATCGCGATCAGAACATCGACATGTCGGGCGACGCGATATTCGCCCGAATGCTCCAGCCGCTGCGTGTTCATCTCAGCTTCGATATCAAGCAAACGCATGATTGCTTCGGCATGTCGCGGGAGCCGTTCTTCACCAAGAATGCGGCGTAAATGCACGTCACGCCGATAGTCATCCATTCCAAATCTAGCAGCCCGCGCCAGTAACGTGGGGCGTTTGAGCGTGCGAATGCGTGTTTCCAGATCAAGCATAATCGTTCCCTTCTCGGTGTATTGCTGAGTCGGTGAAACATGCCACAGCCCCCGTGGGTGTTGCGGGATGACGATTTGTTAAGAACGCATTGGTCAGACTTGTTTATCATTTGGCAAGAATAGTTGACGGGCCAATATGGTCGTTAACACTTAGGTAACCAAGCACTCATAGGTTGATTTTTCTATGTGTCACCGTTGTTTAGGACCTGCGATGGCACATTGAAATCTGCGGAAGAGGACGCGCGACATGACTTTATATAAGGGGCCAGAACGGTCCGAACGGCTGCCGGTGTGGATACCGAACGCTGCGCGTAATTATTTGGCTCACACGCAAAAAGGTCTATCGATCCGTGCCGTTGCACGGGCAAGCGATTGCCATCCGTCGACGGTTTTACGGCAAGTTCGGCGTTTTGAGGGGCGTCGTGACGACCCTTTGATCGACGCGGCGCTGGATGCGCTCTCTCATCAGGTTTCATCAGTTGATATTGCGAATAAACGGGGAAAGACTGCAATGATCGCGCAACTCAAGTGCAAAGAAACACATGCGGGGCCAGAGCTTACTCAGCGCCGCATCGACCAAGAAGCAAAACGTATTTTGCGCAGGCTTTGCGAGCCAGGCGCGATATTGGCTGTGGCCCGCGACATGGAATCAGCGGTTGTTGTCCGCGAGGCTGGTAACGATGATCAGCTACGGACAGCATGTGTAGATCGTGAAATCGCACAAGCGATGGCGCTTAAGGATTGGATTAGCTGCCCAGATCCCGAAAGCCGCGTCGCACGATATTTTATCACAAATACTGGTCGTGCCGCGCTGCGCCGTCTGACCGCAGAAGATGAAAACCGTGCCCATGGTTTAGGTCACAATCGCGGTGATCCCGAAGCCGAAGCAGCTTGGGATCTGGATGCAATCGATGGTGGGTCGCGCAGAACCCGCAGATATCATGGGACCGAAAGCCCGCTAGTTGGGCTTGCACGGCGGAAGGATCGCGATGGCAGCCCATTCTTAGACCGTGCGTTGGTTGCTGTCGGTGAACGGCTACGCGAAGATTTTGAATTGGCTCAATTGGGGGGCGATCACATCAAAAGCTGGGAAGATATCATGGATGATGATGAACCGGCCGATGATGCCCGCAAGCGTGTGAAAACGGCGCTGGCAGACTTAGGGCCGGGATTAGGTGACATTGTTTTGCGCTGTTGTTGCTTTCTTGAGGGGCTTGAACAGACAGAAAAATCTATGGGTTGGTCTGCGCGTTCAGGCAAAATCGTCCTGCGGATCGCGCTAGAGCGGTTACAGCGCCACTACGAAACCACCAACGGAAAGTATGCGCCGATGATCGGTTAGCGCATCACCCCATGCAATTAACGCAGTGCTGGCATGTCGTGTATCATCAGCGTTGGACAATTCCCCGTACCGACGCTAGGTAATCAGCAAGAGCCATCGGAGACCGACATGCCAACACGCGATCTGAAAATTCCGGCGCAGCGTCACCCGGAAAAGCAGCGCCGTCCAGATGCGGCGCAGCCTAAAAAGCCAGATTGGATTCGTGTTAAGGCACCTACGTCCGAAGGGTACAAACAAACTCGCGATATCATGCGTGAACACAAGCTGGTTACGGTTTGCGAAGAGGCAGGTTGCCCGAACGTGGGCGAATGCTGGTCGCAGGGCCACGCTACCATGATGATTATGGGTGAGGTTTGTACGCGCGCTTGTACATTCTGCAACATCGCGACCGGTAAACCGCCCGAAGCATTGGATGTGTTTGAGCCGGGCCGCGTTGCTGATGCTGTCAAAAAGCTGGGCTTGAACCACGTCGTTATTACGTCGGTTGACCGTGATGATGTCGAAGACGGTGGGGCAGAGCATTTTGCCCAGACCATTCGCGCAGTTCGTCGTCAGTCACCTAACACGACGATCGAAATTCTGACGCCCGATTTTATTCGATGCAAACCAGAAGTGCTTGAGGTCGTAGTGAAGGCACGCCCTGACGTATTTAACCACAATCTGGAAACCGTGCCGGGCCTTTATCCAGAAGTACGCCCGGGTGCGCGTTACTTCCATTCACTGCGCCTATTACAGCGCGTGAAAGAGCTCGACCCGACAATGTTCACTAAATCCGGCATCATGGTTGGACTGGGCGAAGACCGCCAATCTGTGATTCAAGTGATGGAAGACATGCGGGCCGCTGACATCGATTTTGTCACAATCGGTCAGTACCTGCAGCCAACACCAAAGCACCACAAAGTGGATCGCTTTGTAACGCCGGAAGAATTTGCAGCCTATGAAAAGGCCGCATTTGGTAAGGGTTTCTTGATGGTTTCGGCCACGCCGCTGACACGGTCATCCTATCATGCGGGCGATGATTTCGCGCGTCTACGCGACGCGCGGATGAAAAAGCTGGGTATGGCCTAATTCACAGGCTTGGGGCGAACCCGAAGTGTTTCGTTCGGCGTTAACCACTCGGGCCAACCGATAAAGCGTTCTATTCCGTACAGTAGGGCGCAAAACAGAATAATCCCGACTACCATTTTAAACATGGCTTCAGACGGCGGTCGCGCTGCTATCCTTTTGGCGCGCAAAAGCCAGCGGATATTCATGGTTCGTCGATGAACCGCACCTTGCCAATGTAGGGCAGGTTGCGGTTGCGCTGTGCAAAGTCGATTCCGTAGCCGACAACAAACTCGTCCGGAATCTCAAAGCCAATCAGATCGGCCTTAAAATCAACCTCGCGACGTGCGGGTTTGTCCAACAAGGCAATTGTGCGCAGGCGGGCAGGGTGACGGGTTTGCAGGTATTCGGTCACGTGCTTCAACGTGTGGCCAGTATCAACGATGTCCTCGACAACCAGCACGTCACGTCCTTCGATCTGTCCGCGTAAATCCTTGAGAATGCGCACTTCGCGGCTGCTTTCCATGCCGTCGCCATAGGATGACGCCTCTAGGAAATCGACTTCGACTGGTAAATCAAATTCGCGGACCAGATCTGCAATGAAAACGAATGACCCACGCAGCAGCCCAACGACGACCAGCTTATCGGTGTCTGCGAATTCACGACCAATCTCACGGGCAAGGTCTTCGATTCGTGCCGCGATGGCCTTTGCGCTGATCATTTCGTCGATTTTATAGGGGCGGTGCGGCATAGGGTACTCAGTATCAGACAAGGGTTGATTTTCTGGCCGCAGTTTACGACATCAGGGCGTGAAGTCACCCGTGAAAGACCCAAAATGCCGACCCACTCTGAAACCAAGACGCTGCCCTACACGGCAAAGCAAATGTATGATCTTGTCGGTGATGTGGGGAATTACCCTAAATTTCTTCCATGGACTGCGGCAGCACGGGTGCGTAGCGTTGATGATCAGGGCGAGAAACAGGTCATGCTGGCCGATCTGGTGATTTCTTTCAAAGTATTCCGCGAAACATTTGGAAGCCGGGTAACGCTTTGGCCCGAGGCGCAAAAGATCGACACCGAATACCTAGATGGCCCATTCCGTCACTTGGAAAGTCAGTGGAATTTCAAAGACGTAGATGGCGGTTGTGAAGTGTCTTTCTACGTGGATTTTGAATTCAAGAACCGCCTTTTGCAGGGTGCCGCTGGCATGTTCTTTAATGAAGCTATGCAGCGCGTTGTGCGCGCGTTTGAGCGCCGGGCATCTGAACTCTACGGATAATTTTTTACCTGCCGGCGACGGAAAACGCGCAAATAAACGTACCATCTGACATTGCACCCAATGAATTGGAGCCGTCAGATGCGTATCATACTTCTTCTTATGCTTTCGTTGATCCCTTTCGGCGTTCAAGCCGAGACCGTCAAATTCTCTGACGGTCGCTATTACCGCATCGACCTTCCCGATGATCTCTCAACGGCACGCGTGATTTTAGGTTTGCACGGCGGTGGCGGAAACCCTGATCAATTTGCCCGTAGTTCGGGGCTAAGTAATGCAGCGCTTCGATTGGGCTATGCCGTGATTTACCCGGCAGGTACCGGGCGCATACCCACGTGGAATGTTGGCTATTGTTGTGGTCAAGCCCAGCGCAATCAGGTTGACGACATCGCATTCATAGATCGCGTTATTGCCGACGCAGGGGCGCGGTTTGATTTGGATGTCAGACGTGTTTACCTGACGGGAATGTCAAACGGCAGTATGATGTCGGAACGCTACGCCGCTTATCGGCCCTTGCAAGTTGCAGCTGTCGTTGGTGTTGCGGGCACCATGGATATTGCATCTGATAGGCTCCGTGGCCCAGTCCCGTTGCTGGCGATCCACGGCACGGCGGACCAGAACGTACCATATAATGGTGGCAGTGGCCCTCGTACGCGAGGGAACTCAAATTTTGTTGCAGTTGACGATGTTGTTAGGGCGTTCGTGGCGGCGTCAGCCCGGTCGCTACAGGGGCGTGCGATCCAAAGTGGTGTCGTGACGCGCACAGACTATTCCACGCAGCGCGGTGTGCCGTGGGTCAGTTTGATCAAGATCGAAGGAGGTGGCCACGTTTGGCCGGGTGGGCGTCGGACGTTCCGAGAGCCGCGTAGCATTGATGCCACGCATGAGGCGCTGCGCTTTTTCGCGCAGCACCCCTAATTTCTTAAGAGTCGAAGTGATAGGCACGCTCACCATGAACAGTGATATCAAGGCCTTGAACTTCGGTGTCTTGGTCTACGCGCAGCGGTGTAATTGCTTTGCAGACATAGATCAGAACGATCGTGACGACTGTGGTGAAAACACCAACGATAGCAAGTGAACCCAGCTGAGCAGCCCACGAACCCGCGCCAAACAGAGCGATCATAATTGTACCAAAGATCCCACCAACGCCGTGAACAGCGAATACGTCTAGCGTATCATCGATCTTAAGGCTGTTGCGGATCAGGTTGACCATTTCTTGGCAAAGCACACCAGCGACAGCACCGATGATCAGCGCTTCGATAGGGCCAACAAAACCAGACGCTGGGGTGATAGATGCCAGACCAGCAATCGTACCAGTCACGATGCCAACCAAGGATGCGCGACCGAACTTAATCCGCTCCCAGAGGGCCCAAGTCAGTGATGCTGTTGCTGCAGAGATATGTGTGACTGTGAGCGCCATAGCTGCGCCGCCATCAGCAGCAAGCTGTGAGCCACCGTTGAAACCAAACCAGCCGACCCAAAGCATTGCCGCGCCGATCATAACCATACCAGGGTTATGAGGGGGCTTTGTGCCTTCGCGACGTGCACCAAGGAAGATCGCAAGGATCAGGGCAGCAAGACCTGCAGTTTCGTGAACAACGATACCACCGGCAAAGTCGCGCACACCAGTTTCACCAAAGATGCCGCCATCAGACAAGAAGCCGCCGCCCCAGATCCAGTGAGTCACAGGTGCATAGCAAAGCAGCATCCAAAGCGCCGAGAAAAGTAGCACAAAGCCAAAGCCGATACGTTCAACATATGCACCAACGATCAGTGCGGGCGTAATGATGGCAAAGGTCATTTGGAAGGCAAAGAACAGCACTTCGGGAATTGAACCGCTAAGCGTGTCGGCATCGATTCCAGAAAGGAACATTTTGTCCAGACCACCCCAAAAGGCGTTGCCTGAGCCGCCAAATGCGATGGAATAGCCCAGCGCGAGCCAGAGAATGCTCATTAAACATGCGATTGCATAGCAATGCATAAAGACGCTGAGAACATTGCGTGCGCGCACCAGCCCCCCGTAAAACAATGCCAGTCCTGGCAATGTCATGAATAGTACAAGCGCCGTGGCTACGATGATCCACGCTGTATCCGCTCCGTTCATAATGTCCCCTCCGTTTGGGTTTTCCCATTGAGGCGGCGTTAATGCGGATTCGGAACGCTAAGAAAAGTAGCAAAGTTGGAAATCAACTGCCTAAGTTTGCATCGGTTCGTAGACTGCGATGTGAATGATCAAAAAATAAACGGTGTGATTAATTATTGTGCTTAATTGAATCTAATGCGGTTAGCAGCAGTGCTAGCGCATGATCGCGTGCGCGCAGCCTTACATTTTCGCGCCCAATTGCCCCAAATTCTACAGTTTCTGTTTGGCAATCGCCGGCTGTTGCAATGCCAAAGCAAACGCGGCCTTCGGGTTTGTGTTCTGATCCGCCCGGACCAGCGATGCCCGTGATCGACACCGCAATTTGTGAATCGGAATGCGTAATCGCACCGCGCGCCATTTCGTCTGCGACCTGTTCGGATACAGCACCATAGGCGGCAAGCGTTTTATCGCTTACCCCCAACATCTGCATTTTCGCGGCGTTCGTATAGGTGACAAACCCACGGTCAAATATCGCAGAGCTTCCGGCCGTATCCGTGATTGCAGCCGCTACCATGCCGCCCGTGCAGCTTTCTGCGGTGGCTATCATCACGCCTTTGGCGCTGGCGGCATCGATCAGCGTTTTCACATCAGTAACCCGTGTGAAAGCCCAGCGAGTACGATAACGACGACTGCAGCAAAAAGGCCCGCGATGACGTCGTCCAACATGACTCCGGTCGCGTCATTGCGGCGATCTGCCCAGCCAATCGGACCCCATTTGGTGATGTCGAACAGGCGAAACAGCACGAACGCCGCGATCCAACCGGGCCAAAGCGCGGTGATGTTCGCTGACATCATATGCGCGCCGTATGCGACAGGCAGCAACGCGATCCATTGGCCACAGACTTCGTCGATGACGATCTCGGATGGATCGTGGTTTTCTTTTCCGCGTGTTTCTTCTTTCGTGGCCCAGACGCCGACGAAATAAGAAACCACAGCACCAGCAAGCAGCCCCCATGGGCCAAGAAGTGTATAGATCAGCCATGCGGCGGGCAGGGCGGCCAGTGACCCCCACGTTCCGGGTGCAGGGCGGATATGCCCGACGTAAAAGAAGGTTGCGATCAAATGGGTCATGGTTTCACCAATGTTGCTGTTGCGAGTGCGGCGATGCCTTCACCGCGTCCTGTGAAGCCCAGGCGCTCTGACGTTGTGGCTTTGACGCTGATCCGGTCAGCGGTAAGCCCCATGATTTGCGCCATGGCTGATTTCATTGCGGGTTGATGTGGGCCAACTTTGGGAAACTCGCAAACGAGCGTGCAGTCGACGTTGCTAATGCGGTAACCCTGTTCGGTCGCGAGTGCGACAGCATGTTCAAGGAAGATATGACTGGCTGCACCTTTCCATTGCGGATCAGTGGGCGGAAAGTGCTGGCCAATGTCGCCCATCCCCAATGCACCATAGATGGCGTCGGTCACGGCATGCATGCCAACATCAGCGTCTGAATGACCCTGAAGGCTGCGATCAAAGGGAACTTTCACACCGCAAAGCCACACATGGTCGCCGGGACCAAAGCGGTGCACGTCGTAACCATTCCCACATCTGATATCCATCTCGCGCCTCATAAGTTTTTCCGCGCGCGCAAAGTCGCTCGGGGTCGTGATTTTGATGTTATCTTCATCGCCTGCCACGATGGCGACGTCTAGTCCTGCGGCGCGTGCGACCGACACATCATCGGTTGCGGTAATGTCGCTTGTTTCATGTGCAGCAAGCAGCGGCGCGAGCGCAAAGCCTTGCGGAGTCTGTGCGCGAAAAAGGCCATCTCTGTATTGTGTTCCAGTGACTTGCGCATCTGCGCCATGCCACAATGTATCTGTCACCGCGACGGCAGGGGCAGCACCCGGGTGGGTTCCTAAGGCAACGATCACGCGGTCGATAATCTGAGATGTGACCATTGGGCGCGCAGCGTCATGAATAAGGACATGTGTCGCGTCCGTCACCGCCCGAAGCCCGGCAAGAACAGATTCTTGTCGTGTAGCTCCGCCGGTCACAATCGTGGCTGGTGGGGTGTCACTCCAAACTGCAGTGTCGCGATCATCAGGATGTAACACGAGTATGATCTGTCCGACATCTGGATGATCTGCAAATGGTTGCATCGCATGGGCGGCAATTGTCTTGCCGTTAAGCAATTGCCACTGCTTTGGTAGCTCACCACCTGCACGGGTTCCGCGCCCGGCTGCTACGATGATTGCGGCTGTTTTCATGTTGCTGCGTCCTTTGGTCTGCACTGGTTTATGCTTCAACCCGCTGGGGCGCAATTCGACAGTTTGCGCGGCTAAACGCACAATAAATAGGCATTTGCCATTTTATTTCGTGATTTGTCTTGGGGTTTCGTTGTGAAAACAGGCATTTCGACTTAGGTCATGCACAACGCACACCCTTTAAGCGAATGACTGTTCCTTTGGCAAATAACGAATCGATCACGCTCAACGATGTGGCTTTGCAGCCTCCCGTTGCGCTCGCGCCTTTGGCGGGCATTACCGATCTCCCATTTCGGCAGCTTGTCTCGTCTTTTGGCGCGGGCTGGGTCGTCAGCGAAATGGTCGCGAGTCAGGAAATGGTTCAGGCCAAGCCCGGGGTGCGCGAACGTGCCGAGCTTGGCTATGACCAAGAGGGTACTGCAGTTCAGATTGCCGGGCGCGACGCATATTGGATGGCCGAGGCAGCCCGCATGATCGAAGCCAATGGCGCGGCCATGATCGATATCAATATGGGATGCCCTGCGAAAAAGGTGACCAACGGTTATTCGGGCTCTGCATTACTACGAACACCTGACCACGCCTTGTCGTTGATCGAGGCCGTAGTGAATGCCGTAAACGTGCCCGTCACGTTAAAGACGCGGCTAGGTTGGGATGATGACAGCCTGAACGCCGCTGACGTTGCTAAGCGTGCAGAAGATGCTGGGATCAAACTTGTTACGATCCACGGGCGTACGCGATGTCAGTTTTACAAAGGTGCCGCCGATTGGTCAGCGATTGGTGCGATCAAAGATGCCGTCACGATCCCTGTCATCGCAAACGGCGACATTATTGATGCAGCCACTGCACGTCAGGCGTTGGACCTGTCAGGCGCTGATGGCGTGATGATCGGGCGCGGTGCGCAGGGGCGGCCTTGGGTCCTGGCGCAAGTTGCAGCCGCACTTCATGGCGGGCCGGACGTGAAAGTCCCAGTAGGGGACGCTTTGGTCAATCTAGTCAGCGCTCATTATGAGGCAATGCTGTCGTTCTATGGAGCTGAATTGGGGCGCAAAGTCTCTCGTAAGCATTTGGGTTGGTACATGGATGATGCCCAAGCCGATCCAGTCTTGCGCAAAGCCATTTTGACCCACGCAGACCCGCGCGATGTCTTGCGTGATCTTCCCGAAGCTCTTAGCCAAAAGGTACCCGCATGATACTTGATACTGCGCTTTGGTCGTCTTTGCCTGTGCCTGCGTTAATGTTGGATGGGGACGACTTGATTATCTCAAGTAACCCTGCCGCTGAAAGCTTTTTGAACATGTCGAGCAAATCGCTGACAGGTCAGCGGATTTGGGAAAAGGTCATGATCGACGCACCGCTAGAGGAGCCATTCGATCGTGCACGCGAGAACCGTTCGTCGCTGTTTGTGAACGACGTGAACGTCGGTAGTGGTGAACGTGCGCCGATGATGTGTAACCTGCAATTCGCGCCATTACAGGGCAGCGAAGAGGTCATGATCGTGATGATCAGCCCGCGCGAAATTGCGAGCCGCGTCAACCAGCATCATTCGTCAGAAAAGGCCGCGAAATCGGCGATTGGTATGGCTGAAATGCTTGCTCATGAAATCAAGAACCCGCTGGCTGGGATTACAGGTGCAGCCCAGCTTCTTTCGATGGGGCTCAGCACTGAAGATCAGGAAATGACGGACCTGATCGTCGAAGAAAGCCGCCGTATCGTGAAGCTACTGGAGCAGGTGGAACAATTTGGGAATCTGCGGCCGCCGTTGTTGAAGGCTGTCAATATTCACGACATTCTAGATCGCGCAAGACAGTCAGCCTCGGTCGGGTTTGGCGCGCATATGCTTTATATAGAAGACTATGATCCGTCATTGCCGCAGACCTTGGCTGATGGGGATCAACTGCTGCAGGTCTTTTTGAACCTCCTGAAAAACGCATCAGAAGCGAACAAAGAAGGTGGGGCAATCCGGCTTCACACCTTTTATGACACGTCGCTGCGTGTACGTCGGTCAGACGGAACACAGGCGCGTCTGCCGCTTCAAATTGAGATTATTGATAATGGTCCGGGCCTGCCGCCCGAGATTGCCGACGATATTTTTGAACCATTTGTGTCGGGCAAAGAAAACGGAACAGGGCTTGGGCTTGCGCTCGTGTCCAAGCTGATCAGTGACGGGGGCGGTTGGATTACTGTCGATAGCGTCCCGGGCCGCACAGTGTTCCGCATTTCATTGCCATTGGCACCAAAAGAGACTGAAGTAGGAGAAAGCTAATGGACGGTACCGTTCTTGTTGCAGATGATGACCGGACAATCCGGACCGTACTGACCCAAGCGCTGACGCGGGCAGGGTGCAAGGTGCACGCGACTTCGTCGCTCGTGACGTTGATGCGGTGGGTAGACGAGGGCAAAGGTGACCTAGTGATCTCGGACGTTGTGATGCCCGATGGTAATGGGCTTGATCAATTGCCAAAGATTGCTGCAGCGCGACCGGGCCTGCCTGTCATCGTGATCTCTGCGCAAAACACTATCATGACGGCCATCCAAGCAGCCGAGGCAGACGCATATGACTACCTGCCGAAACCCTTCGATTTGCCTGACCTGATGAAGCGTGCTGCGCGTGCGCTTGAAGTAAAGCGCCGTGCACCCAATACCCGTGCGCCCGATGTTACCGCATCGGAACAGGCGGGTGATTTACCTTTGGTTGGGCGCACACCCGTCATGCAGGCGCTTTATCGCCTTGTCGCACGGGTGATGAACACGCAACTGCCCGTTTTGATCACCGGCGAAAGCGGTACCGGGAAATCCTTGATCGCGCGCGCGGTTCATGACTTTTCGGATCGGCGGAGCCTTCCTTTTGTCGTGGTCTCCGCTTCCGATTTGGAAGGCATGGATGGCCCATCTGCGGTTTTAAGCCGCGCAAAGGGTGGTTCGATCCTATTTGACGAGGTCAGTGATCTATCAGACGACGCCCAAGGCCGTATCGTGCGTATGCTGGATGCGCTGGGTGATAATGCGCCACGCATCATGGCGACATCGCAGTCTGACCTGATGGCACGCATGGAAGAAGGCAAATTCCGCGAAGACCTGTTTTATCGGCTTGGCGGTGTCACCGTTGATGTGCCTTCGCTGCGCGAACGCGTTGATGATATTCCGCTGCTCGCTGAACACTTCCTAGCCCGCTCAGAGCGCGACGGTGCACCCGTGCGTCGCTTTGGCGAATCTGCGTTGGAATTGGTTCGCGCTTACAGCTGGCCCGGTAACGTGCGCCAGTTAGAAAATGCGGTCCGCCGCCTGGTCTTTACGGCCGCCGAAGAAGAGATCACCCGCGCAGAAGTCGAGATGGTCTTAGGCAACCAGCCGGCTATTGAACCACTCCGGTCAGGCGGCGAGGGCGAGAAACTGTCAGCTAGCGTTGGTAAGCATCTACGCCGGTATTTCGACCTGCACGGCGGAGTCTTGCCGCCACCGGGCCTGTACAATCGGATCCTAAAAGAGGTCGAAGGGCCGTTAATTGAGATCGCATTGGACGCAACTGGCGGAAATCAGGCCAAATGTGCTGATTTACTTGGTATCAATCGCAATACTTTGCGCAAGAAGATCACTGACCTCGATATCCGCGTGACACGCCGCCGTAAATTGATGTAAAACCGCAACAGGACCGTGGCTGATGTGCTTCTATGATGCATAGCTGCCACGCGTACCGGCGGTAATGTGGGAAAACCCACCTAAATAAAATGAGACTGAGGCGTGCGGCGTACCTTTTGGGCCTCTTATTTGATGCGGTTTGGCCGTTGGCAACGCCAACGCCATATTCAAAGCTTTGTCACTGCGGCTCTTGTGGTCGCGGGGCCTGTTTTGGCTGTTGCGACCTACATTGTAGTTGGTCCGTTAAGTCAGGGTGCATCCTCACCGCCGCTGCGTTTGATCCTGCTCAGCGATCTTGTTTACGTCTTAATCGTGATGGCCGTTGTGATGCGGCAAGTCGCACGAATGGTCGCCGCGAGACGCGCAAAATCTGCGGGTTCAAGATTGCACCTGCGCCTGACCGGGGTTTTCGCACTCTCGGCCCTGATTCCGACGGTACTGGTTGCGGTATTTTCGGTTCTACTTATTTCCGTCGCGCTTGAAGGCTTGTTTTCCGAACCTGTCGGGAACGTCCTGCGAACGTCACTGACGACTGCGCAAGCCTATGAGGAAGAGCACCGCCAAGAACTGACAAGAGATGCAAGGGGCCTCGCCGGCTATCTGAACCGCGAAAGGCAGGCAAACCTGTTTATGGACGATGGCGAAGTGCGCCGCGCCCTGGGGGACGTGCAGCCACAGATCGATAGATCATTGTCCGAGGCGTTTGTTATCGATGGAAATGGTGACATCGCGGCGCGTGGCACAGGCTCTTATGATTTCGACTACGAACGCCCAAGCGCCGAGATATTTGCCGTCGCGGACAGTGATGGTCTCGCTATCATCGAGGACGTTGAAAACAATGAATTCCGCGCCTTGATGCCACTGACCGCATTTCGCAATCGCTATTTATATGTGACACGAAGTGTGGATGGTAACGTTTTGTTATTGCTTAATGACACAACGCAAACTGTTGAACAGTACGAACTGCTTGCAACAGAGCGCGGTAAGATGTTGTTCCAGTTTGGCCTCTTGTACCTTGGCTTTGCGGTGATCTTGATTTTGGCCGCTATCTGGGGCGCGCTTTGGTTTGCAGAGCGCTTATCGCGGCCGATTGGACGTCTTGTTTCCGCTTCACAGCGCGTCGGCGGTGGGGACTTGGACGTACGCGTTATCGAAGACGACGGCGATGATGAGATATCGCAGCTAGGTCACTACTTTAACCTTATGACCGGGCAGTTAAAGGGGCAGCGTGATGAGCTGTTGGAAACGAACCGGATGACCGAACAGCGCCGTCGGTTATTTGACTCGGTGCTTAGTTCTGTGACGTCAGGGGTTGTTGGTTTGGATGCGGACGGCCGTGTCACATTGGTAAACCCGTCAGCGCAGCGCCTATTATCAGTTAACCCTGACAGTGGCCCGACGGCACTGCCTGTCGCAATTCCAGAGTTTGCGGATCTGTTCAGTCAGATGATCAGCGCCGGATCTGACAACGTACAAGAACAAGTAAACCTAATACGTAAAGGCCAGCAAGAAAGCCTTTTGGTGCGGATGTCACCACGCCGGAACGCGGATGGGGCGCTCGAAGGTTATGTTGTGGCGTTTGACGACGTGACCGATCTGGTCAGTGCGCAGCGATTGGCGGCATGGGGTGATGTCGCCCGGCGCATCGCCCACGAAATCAAAAACCCGCTTACGCCCATTCAGCTGTCAGCAGAGCGTATTAAGCGTAAGTTTGCCAAGCAATTGGGTGACGATGCGAGCAAGCTTGAACAAATGACAGATGTCATCGTACGTCAGACCAATGACTTGCGACGTATCGTCGATGATTTTTCAAAGTTCGCTAGAATGCCCGAACCAGAAATGGCAGTTGCTGACCTGACCCAGCTTGTTGCGGATGCTGTGGCTTTGCAGAAGGCCGGACAGCCGGCAGTCAAAATTTCCGCGTCGCTTCCCAAAAGCGCCATACTGGCTGACATGGACGGTACGATGATCAGTCAGGCGTTGATCAACCTGATTAAGAATGCTGGTGAGGCGACTGAAACATATAAAGAAACACACGGCACAGCTGAGTATAAGCCTGAAGTCCGCGTCGAAATGCTACAATATGACGATCACGTGCGCATTAGCATTTCTGACAATGGCATCGGGCTACCCGAAGATAGGGCGCGGTTGTTCGAACCCTATGTTACCACACGGGACAAGGGCACCGGACTTGGCCTACCAATCGTGAAGAAAATTATCGAAGAACACAGCGGTACGTTGACACTTGCCGACGCTGAGATCTTTGACGGTCAGGACCACGCCGGTGCCTGCGCAATTATTCAACTACCATTAACGTCTGCCGGAGCGCAGACCATAAAAATACCAGCATGAGGACGATGATGGGCGATATTTTAATTACCGATGATGAACGTGATATCCGAGAACTCATTTCGGATATTCTAAAGGATGAGGGTTATACGACCCGACTTGCAGGCACATCCGACGAATGCATGGCGCAGATTTCTAAGGCGCCACCGGCGCTCATGATCCTTGATATCTGGCTCAAGGATAGCAACATGGACGGGATCGATATTCTGAAATCGGTCAAACGTGATCACCCAGATATTCCGGTGGTGATTATATCTGGGCACGGAAACATCGAAATCGCAGTCGCAGCAATTAAGCAAGGCGCCTACGACTTTATCGAAAAGCCGTTTAATATTGATCAGTTACTGGTCGTTATTCGTCGTGCGATGGAAACGTCCCGACTGCGCCGCGAAAACGTGGCGTTGAAACGTGGTGACGTTGCAAGCGCCGAAATGCTTGGTGATAGCGCAGCATTCCGCACGCTGAAGTCGCAACTGGATAAGGTAACGAAATCAAATGGCCGGGTCATGCTGACCGGCCCAGCAGGCGTCGGTAAGGAAATCGCGGCGCGGTACATCCACGCGAACTCTAACCGTTCCAGCGCTCCCTTTGTCACGGTGAACTCCGCATCGATTGAGCCAGACCGCATGGAAGAAGTCCTGTTTGGCCGCGAAGACAGTGGACGCGGCATTGAGCCAGGGTTGCTTGAGGAAGCAAACGGCGGAGTTATCTACTTTGACGAAGTGGCCGATATGCCATTGGGAACGCAGTCAAAAATCCTTCGCGTTCTTGTTGATCAGCGTTTCCAAAGGGTAGGTGGCACTGACAAGGTGCAGGTCGACTTGCGGGTCATTTCAAGCACCAATCGTGATCTACCATCAGCCATCGACGCCGGTACTTTCCGCGAAGAACTATATCACCGCCTCAATGTCGTGCCGATTGGGGTGCCATCACTTGAGGAACGTCGCGAAGATATCCCTGTTTTGGCCGAACATTTCATCGAGGTCTTTAACAAGGCGCAGGGCCTGCCACTGCGTAAACTTGCGGATGATGCACGTGCATTGCTGCAAACCATGCTGTGGCCGGGAAATGTGCGCCAGCTTAAGAACGTTGTGGAACGTGTTCTTATTCTTGGTGAAAATACTGGTGACATCGCCGCAAGAGAGCTGCCCACAGGTGAAGAAAGTGGCGGCAGCGACGAAGGCCGCATTGTCTTGGCTGGTGGCCTCGCGACACTGCCATTGCGTGAAGCGCGTGAATTGTTTGAACGCGAATACCTCTTGACCCAGATTAACCGATTTGGTGGTAACATTAGTCGGACAGCGACTTTTGTCGGAATGGAGCGTTCAGCTCTGCACCGTAAGCTCAAATCGCTTGGCGTAGTGACAACAAACAAGGCGGGCGGTCGTGTCGCCTATGTCGAGGACGAAGCGTAATGAAGGTCATTATCTGTGGTGCGGGTCAGGTCGGTTGGCAGATCGCGCGCCATTTGTCGGGTGAAAAGAACGACGTAACGGTGGTGGATAACAATCCCGAACTGGTGCGCCGCGCGACCGACACGTTGGATGTGCAGGGTATCGCAGGACACGCAAGCTATCCTGACGTCCTTGATCGTGCGGGTGCCCGTGACGCTGATATGATTATCGCAGCGACCCATTCCGACGAAGTAAATATGGTGACCTGTCAGGTGGCCCATTCGGTTTTCGCCGTCCAGCGCAAGATCGCGCGTCTACGTGCGCAAAACTATCTCGACGCGATTTATTCTGACCTTTATCGCCGGGATCATTTGCCGATCGATGTGGTGATTTCCCCTGAGAAAGAGGTCGCCGAAGCAGCGCTGCAGCGTCTTGCGGCACCAGCGGCATTCGACACCGAGAGTTTCTTAGAAGGTCGCGCCCAACTGCTAGGGATCACGATTGATGAAGACTGCCCGGTCATCAACACACCGCTGCGCCAGCTGACGGATTTGTTTTCGACTTTGCGCGCGATTGTTGTCGGCATTCGTCGTGACGGTGCATTGTTTGTACCGTCGGCAGGCGACCAGATTTTTGCGGGCGATGATTGTTACATCTTCTGCGTGACCGAAGACATGACGCGCACGCTCGAGATTTTCGGGAAAACACAGTCAAAACAAGAACGTATCGTCATTATTGGTGGTGGTAATGTTGGGCTTGGCGTCGCACAGGCTCTTGAAACGCGCACAGAACGTGTGCGCGTTAAGGTGATCGAAAAGGACCGTACAATCGCCGAAAACGCGGCCGATGCTTTGGACAGAACAATCGTTCTGCACGGTGATGGTCTAAACAGTGGGCTGCTTGACGAGGCGAATATTTCGACTGCTGATGCCGTCCTTGCTGTGACCGACGATGATAAGACCAACATTCTGGTGTCCGTCCGCGCCAAGGAGATGGGCTGCCCGATGGCCATCTGTTTGATCAACGACCCAACGTTGGTGCCGTTGATGGGCCCGTTGAATATCGACGCCTACATCAATCCGCGTGCAACGACCGTTAGTTCTATCCTGCGTCATATCCGCCATGGCCGCGTGCGCGGTGTTTATTCGATTGGCGACGCAGAAGCAGAGGTCATCGAAGCGCAGGTGTTGGGCACCTCGCCAATTGCGGGCCAACGGATCAAAGAAATCGATTTCCCAGAAGGGACATTGATTGGTGGTCTGATGAAGCAGAACAAATTTGTGAAGCCGACGGGCGAAACACGCATTGAAGAAGGCGACGTAATTGCGATTTTCGCGATGAGTAATGACGTGCCAGAGGTTGAACGCCTCTTGCAGGTTTCGATTGATTTCTTCTGATGAAATGGCTCGTTAAGCTCCCGTTTTTCGTGATCCTCATGGGTTTGGGTGCGATCGCTATGCTCGTGCCGTCTGCCCATGGCGTGATCATGGAAGATTTCACTACCATGCGCGTGTTCTTTTACGGGTTCTTGCTGTTCTCAATTTTGACAGTGATCGTCGGTCTGGCGACTTCTGGCTATGCGCCGACAAACGTTGCACGTAGCCAATTGATCGGGCTTTTGTCCGCATTCACGATACTGCCGCTTATGTTTGCTGTCCCGTTCTACGAGGCGGTTGGAAACACGACCTATCTGAATGCGTGGTTTGAAATGGTGTCCAGCTTCACCACCACTGGCGCTACGGTTTACGACACCTCTGGGCGGCTCACACCATCACTGCACCTCTGGCGGGCGTTGGTCGGCTGGCTTGGCGGTTTGCTTATCTGGGTGACGGCTGTATCAATCTTTGCACCAATGAACCTTGGTGGGTTTGAGGTGCGTGCAACCACGAACATCGGCAAAGGTGCTGTGTCTGGGTTTAGCCAAATCTCTCGCATTGCGGATCCGTCCGAACGGCTTGTGCGCTATACTCTCACGCTGACACCGATCTACGTCGGTTTAACGTTCCTTCTGTGGATAGGCCTCGTCGTGGCGGGAGAGTTACCCTATGTCGCGCTTTGCCACGCGATGTCGACGTTATCAACTTCGGGGATTTCACCCATTGATGGGCTTTACTATGCGGCATCTGGTTTCTGGGGCGAATTGCTTATTTTTTGCTTTTTTGTATTCGCGCTGTCGCGTTTGACGTTTAGCCGCGGATTAATTGGCGAGGGTGATCAGGGCCTAAAACGTGACCCCGAATTCCGGACGGCTCTGGTTCTTATTGGTCTTGTTACAGCGGGGTTATTCTTGCGCCACTTTATCGCTGCGGCGGACCGTCAGACCGTTGTCACCATCCAAGAGGTCTTTGCAGCACTTTGGGGTACTCTGTTCACTGTGGCTTCATTTCTAACAACGACAGGGTTTGAATCGCATTTCTGGGGTGGTGCCGCGTCTTGGTCTGGGTTGCAGACTCCGGGCTTGTTTCTGACGGGGATGGCGTTGATTGGGGGCGGTGTTGCGACCACGGCAGGCGGTGTGAAATTGTTGCGCATCTACGCGTTATATCGGCACGGCGAACGTGAACAAGAACGCCTGCTGCATCCATCATCCATCGGCGGTGGAGGTCGCGAAGCGCGGCGCATTCGTAAGCAGGGTGCTTATATCTCTTGGATATTCTTCATGCTTTTTGCACTTAGCATTGCTGCGATCATGACGCTGATGTCTTTAACGGGTGTGCAATTTGAAACCTCAATCGTGCTTAGCGTGTCGGCGCTGTCAACGACAGGGCCGCTGGCCGCAGTCGCTGCCGAAGTACCGATCGCCTATTCTGGGATACCTGATAGCGCTAAGGTCATTTTGGCCGCTGCAATGGTGTTAGGGCGACTAGAAACGCTTGCGATTATCGCGCTATTTAACCCTGAAATTTGGCGCGGTTAACACAGGTCAGTCTGTTTTCCTTTTGGGGCTGGAAACTCTGTCAGGGTCGCGACATACTGCGGCTAACAGCGAGGGGCCGATGCGCGGCCGTAATAACAAAAAAAGGGTGTCACAATGGCCGCCGACAAAGCAAATTTGCAAGATGCATTTCTTAACCACGTTCGTAAAACCAAAGTTCCGGTGACGATCTTTCTGGTGAACGGGGTTAAGTTGCAGGGTGTAATCACATGGTTTGATAGTTTCTGCGTTCTCCTGCGTCGCGACGGGCAAGCACAGCTTGTCTACAAAAGCGCGATTTCGACAATCATGCCAGCGCAGCCTATCAGCCTTTATGAAGGCGAAGAATAAGATTGCTAGAACATGATCGGCCCGTAACGCGGGCCTGGGTACTTCACCCAGATCTAAAGACAGACCACAGCCGCCGTGCCGCAGGCCCCGCGCTTGAAGAAGGCGTGTCGCTTGCGGCCGCCTTGCCTGATTTGCAGGTTGTGGGTGCTGATATTGTACGTCTGCCAAAAATCCATCCGGGTAAGCTGTTTGGCAAAGGCAAAATCGCAGAGCTAAAGACAGTCTTTGAGACGAATAAGGTCGAGCTGGTTCTGATCGATGGCCCAGTGACACCAGTACAGCAGCGTAACCTTGAAAAGGAATGGGGCGTTAAGCTGCTTGACCGGACCGGGTTGATTTTGGAAATCTTTAGCGACCGCGCGCGGACCTCTGAAGGTGTGCTTCAGGTCGAGATGGCAGCGCTGTCTTATCAGCGCACGCGGCTGGTGCGGGCTTGGACCCACCTCGAACGTCAACGTGGTGGGCTTGGCTTTGTTGGTGGTCCGGGTGAAACCCAGATCGAGGCTGACCGCCGCGCAATTGACGAACAGTTGGGGCGCTTACGCCGTCAGTTGGCAAAGGTCGTTAAGACACGCGAATTGCACCGTGCATCTCGTGCTAAGGTGCCATTCCCGATTGTTGCCTTGGTTGGTTATACCAACGCTGGGAAATCAACGCTGTTCAACCGGCTGACAGGTGCCGAAGTGTTCGCTAAGGACATGCTATTCGCGACGCTGGACCCGACTATGCGTAAGATCGTTTTGCCGACGGGTGACGAAGTGATCATGTCCGATACTGTGGGCTTTATCAGTGACTTGCCGACCGAACTTGTTGCGGCGTTTCGTGCGACACTTGAAGAAGTGCTTGATGCCGATCTGATCGTGCACGTGCGTGACATCAGCCACGAACAGTCCGAAGAACAGTCACAAGATGTGATGACAATTTTGCAAAGTCTCGGCGTTGCTGAAGAAGCACCATTGATCGAAGTGTGGAACAAGATCGACCAGCTATCGCCGGAAGATCACGACGCCATGGTCACGCAGGCGGCACGCACAGATGATCTGTTTGCGGTGTCAGCGATCACCGGCGAAGGGATGGACGCGCTATTGGCGGCGATCCCAGATAAGCTCAAAGATCCGCGCACCGAGGACAGCATTCATCTTAGCTTTGCCGACGGACGCAAACGCGCGTGGTTGTTTGACGCTGGTATCGTGACGAACGAAGAGCAGACCGAAACAGGCTACGATCTTACCGTGTTCTGGACAGCGCTACAGCGCGAACGTTTCGCCCGACTTTAAGGTTTGGGGGTCAGTACTGTGACCCCCACAGCCGCTGCCCGTGCCAACGCCGGGTCTAGCGACATCGGGATATACTCTCCGCGTCGCCATAGTTCACCTAGGTTGTCATAGTAGCGCGAAAGCGGGTGCCCGGATTGCCCGGTTGCCGTGACAAAGACTGAACTATCAGGATCGGCAAAGTCATAGACACCGCGATAACCCGCTGCATGGACGTTTTGGAACGGGGTTGGCCCAACACCGGATGTTTTTCCACGCTGTAATGTATTATCGCCACCGCTTGTTGATTGACGGATATTGACGACCCAGTTCAGAATTGGTGTTTGGCCCAAAACGGCATGATCATGTTTTGCGACATGCGCATCGCCCCAACGGACAGCTTCGATTGCCGTGCCATGGTTTTCCGTAATCCAGATCAAAGCGTCATCCAGAGCTTGGCGGGCGATGTCTGTGCAGGTTTCGACTGGTGCCGATTGGATTACATCGCACCAAATGCCCGCGCCATCGACATTGCGGAAGACACGTTCAATAAACACAGGGTCAACATGAGTGAACTCAGCCGAGAGCGGCCCTAGTTCGTCACGGATAAGGCGTTGTTGCACCGCACGTACCCAAGCCGCATAGATCAGGGGTTCTGGCAAGTGTTCGTTCATTTCGCCGTTCCACGCCGATAGAAGATCAAGCGCGATCTGCCTACGCCGTTCGGGTGTACCTTCGGGGGCCGCATCACCAGTGTACCAAAGATCAGCGCCCATGAGTGCTGAAAGCGTCCGCGCAGTGAAACTGACGGTATCCAACTGCGCCTCAATAAAGCTGTCACGGGTGTGGACTTCGCGGGCTTGCATCAGTCGACGCCAGCGATTGATCCGCTGCGTATCGCCCCAAAGGTACGACACATGGCGCGGGAATTCGCGATCAACCGTTTTGTTGTTGGTATTGCCGATGATCCCGCCTTCTGGGTTCAGGAAAATCGGGTTGTCGCTATAGGGGAAACGACCCTGCCACCGGTTTTCCGGCAGGTACCCAAATGATGGAAAACGACCGCGGCTTTGATGGTTCGGGTCACGTGCCGGAATTGCGCCAATGGTTTTCATCGCGATGCGGTTTCGATCCGCAAGCGTCAGGTTCAGCGCAGGTGCAATAAAGGTTTCGCCGGCGCGAATGGCCTCATTCACTGTCCGCGCGCGCATGATGCCCATGGCGGCAGAAATCGACGTATCGCGATCTGATAGGGCGCTCCACGCGATTGCAGTAACGTGATCCGGTGGCGTGATTGTCCCAAGGTTAAACTGGTTGCCCGACATGACCGGCCCATTTGCCGTCCAGCGTAGGCGCAATGTGACGGCTGGTGCGTCCTTAATGTTGACGATGCTGTCACGGGTGCGGAACGGCACCCACCCATCAGGCCCGCGATATTGATCGCGGTTGTCGGGGTTCACTTCTTCGATCATGATATCAAGATCGTCGACATAAGCCGCTGTAATGCCCCAACCAAGGCTATCACCGCGGCCCGACATGATAAGCGGTAGTCCCGGAATCGTAGCGCCAATCACGCCGCCGCTTTCAAGCTCTAGCCGGGCGAGATACCAGATAGTTGGAGCTGTCAGCCCCAGATGCGGGTCGTTAGCAAGTAGCGTTGATCCGGTTGCCGAACGGTCAGCATTTGCGGCCCACGCGTTGGATGCACCGGCAAGCTCTGGCGGGTGAAATGGCGACAATGGATCGGACGCCAACTGCGTATCAGGTGTGAACGACGGGACATCGGGCACGAGGCTCGCGTATGCGGGGAGGGCGGCGATTCCACTTGTCGGATCGTCTGGCATGATGTCACGCAGACGGTCATTGTCGATCAAAAGCGAAGTGCGCGCGCGTAATACTTCATTCGCCAGATTTGGCGAAAGTTGCAGCGCCATTAGTTTTAGAATTGCGATGGAATCCGCTGGCTGCCAAGGCGAAACGGGATGGCTAAACAGCCACATCTCGGGCGCGCCACGACCACGCGCTCCTGCGTTCACTTCATTCAGCCAAGCATTCACACCCGCAGAATAAGCATTCAGGGCCGCAGTCGTTTCCTCATCCTGCGCCTTTTCTGAAGCGACCGAGAGGTTGTAGATGTCATAGCGGCGCATCGCTTCGTCGATCTTTAGCGTGCGTTCGCCGAATAGTTCAGACAAGCGTCCCTGTACCGTGCGGCGCAACATGGTCATCTGCCAAAGCCGGTCTTGGGCATGGGCATAGCCAAGCGCAAAGAACACGTCTTGGTCGTTGGCGCCAAAGATATGGGGCACGTTGGCGTTATCGCGCACGATCTCAATTGTCGCGCTAATTCCAGCCACATCAGTCTGGGCATCGTAGTCGGGCAGGGACCGCGACGCAAAGTAGTAGGCCAGTGTAACGGTCGCAACGCAAAGAACAATCAATGCAGTTGCGAACCAGATAAGCCAACGGAAAATCAGCGCCATAGGAACCTCGGGGTTTTTTGTTGGCCCCGTTGTACCAATGCTATCAGGAAGAACAAGCTAGCGTTCTGGGATCAGGCCTCTTGGGCTGAAACGCAGCACCAACAACAGGACAAGCCCCATGGTCAGTAGGCGCATATGCGCTGCAGATTCGATCATCCGCTCCTTGAGTTCACTGCCGTCAGCCAAGCCGCTGGACAGGATATTCATCAAGCCAAGGCCCATTGGTTCAACCTGAACCCATAGCCACCAGATCAGGATACCACCAAGAACAGCGCCAAAGTTATTGCCGGAACCGCCAACGATCACCATGACCCAAATCAGGAAGGTAAAGCGTAGTGGCTGATACGTGCCGGGCGTCAGCTGACCATCGAGCGTCGTCATCATCGCGCCGGCAATCCCGCAGATTGCTGAGCCAAGGATGAAAATCTGTAGATGGCGCGCGGTAACGTCTTTGCCCATCGCCTCGGCTGCGGTTTCATTGTCGCGGATTGCGCGCATCATACGGCCCCATGGGCTGTTAAGTGCCTTTTGCGCCAACCAAAGCAGTACTAGCAGCACAATCGCGAACAGGACTGTGTAGCAAAGTTTAGTATAGATCGTGGATGCGGTGACCGGATCAAAGCCAAAGCTTGCCGCACGCGCGATAAAGCCCGGATCACTTTGCAGCGTGACCTCATAGGGAACGGGACGGGGCAGGCCGTTCACGTTCTTCACGCCACGTGCCAACCAGTCCTCGTTCTTCATGACGGCGATGATGATCTCTGCAATGCCAAGTGTCGCAATCGCTAAGTAATCAGACCGCAGGCCAAGTGCTGTTTTCCCGATGATCCAAGCCGCACCAGCTGCCAGCAGACCACCCATCGGCCATGCCAATAGGATGAAATAGTCGGGCAGGAGCATGTCGTTGGCATCACGGTGGGGGCCAAAGATGTTCAAACCACCCAAGTAACCAGTCGATGCAGGATCAACGGCCTCAATCGCGACCACGCCTGCATCAAAGACTGCGCGGTAAATCACGAAACCAACAATAAGCGCGGCAATCGTACCCAATGTACGTGCACGACCTGTTAGTTTCTTGCGGAGGAACACAACGGCGACCACAGTCGCAACACCCAGCAGCAGTCCTGCGATAACTTGCAGGCCGCCAGCTGACCATGCCTCGCCCACGGGGGGCATGCCGATCAGTACGGTGGCCAACCCGCCAAGCGCGACAAAACCCATGACGCCGATGTTAAACAGTCCGGCAAAGCCCCATTGCAGGTTTACGCCAAGTGCCATGATCGCGGACACAAGCCCCATGTTTAGGATGAACAGGGCAGAGTTCCAGCCTTGCACAAATCCGGTGCCAACAAGAAGCAGGCCAACGAATGCGAAAAGCAGTGTGTTTTTCAATGCAGGGTTCATACGGATTGCCCCTTGAACAGGCCGGTCGGTTTAAACAGCAGCACGATAATCAAGATCGCAAAGCTGACGGCGAATTTATAATCGGTAGACATCAACTGGACGAGGCCATCAGGCTCAAGGTTATCTGGCATCATATATACCAGCACCTTTTTCCATGCGTAGGTGATCGTGACTTCGCTGAATGCGATGACGAAACCACCTGCGATAGCGCCCAATGGGTTGCCAAGGCCACCAACGATGGCAGCAGCAAAGATAGGTAGCAGCAGCTGGAAGTATGTGAAGGCTTTGAAAGACTTATCCAAGCCATAAAGAACACCTGCTGTGGTCGCGAGTGCGGCGACAATCATCCAAGTGACCTTAACCACCCAATCAGGGTTAATGCCGGAAAGAAGTGCCAAGTCTTCGTTGTCCGAAAACGCACGCATGGATTTACCAGTGCGGGTTTTGTTGAGGAACCAAAACAGTAACGACACGGCGATGATCGCGACGACGACGGTGATTGCCTGCGTCGTCTTGATGGCAAGACCTTCACGCAGGCCAGTCATTTCTTTGAAGTCGCGTGCGGTGATCAGGAACCGTTCACCATCGGCAAAGCGAATGTCACGCACGCCGATGATAAAGCGTACAATGCCGTTCATCACAAACATCACGCCCATAGACACGATGACAAGAATGACAGGCTTGGCCTTTTGGTCACGGTAGAATTTGTAAACCAACCAATCGGTGAACAGCACCAAAAGGATCGTGGCGCCAATGCCAAATGGCAAGGCGAGAAGGGCGGTCGGCAGTGGACCAAAGGTAATCCCAAGCGCAAGTAGCGCATTGGTCCCGATGATCGTCATCGCGGTCCCAAAGGCCATGGTATCGCCATGGGCAAAGTTCGAGAACCGCAGGATGCCGTAGATCAGCGTGACACCAAGCGCACCGATAGCGAGCTGAGCACCATAGGCGAGGCCCGGTACGATGACAAAGTTAGCGAGGGCCACAAGGGCGTTTAAGAAGTCCATTAGTTGATTTCCTGACACATGCCTTGATGGCTCGAATTATAGAAACGCCAATCATCGATTTCAAACTCAACAAAGAAACTACTTTGCAGAGAGGCTTGTAGGTTTGTAGCGATGGACAAACTGTCATGAGCGCTCGAGGTCCCGCGTTCAGGGCGTCGATCTGTATCGACCGCGCTGTTTAGTACCATTAGATGTTTCATTTGGATAAGTTCTGCTTCGCTTTCGCGCGAATTTAGTGCGTCAAAAACTGTGTGGCGGCGCTCGCTGGGATAGTAGCGAACAATTTTCCAGATGTCATAATCGTCGCATTCGGGTTTACCTAGCTCACATGCCGGGCCAAATTTACAAGATAACAAACTCTCGCGTTCTTGAGCGTGAAGTGGCGACGAAATCGACAACGCCGTTGTCGCTACGACAATCATGGCGACTGTTTTTATTAAGCTGCTCATCCGCCCAGAAAACTCCGTCGTACGTCTTCGTCGGCAAGCAGTTCCTTACCGGTACCAGTATGCGCATTGCGGCCCTGTACTAGAACGTACGCTTTATCTGCAATTTCAAGTGCTTGACGTGCGTTCTGTTCAACCATCAGAATCGGGATTCCTGTCCGAGCGACCTCAATGATCCGGTCGAAAAGCTCGTCCATCACGATGGGTGACACGCCTGCGGTGGGTTCGTCCAGCATCAGTACTTTGGGTTGGGTCATGAGTGCGCGTCCGACGGCAACTTGCTGACGTTGACCGCCCGACAATTCGCCTGCGGCTTGGTTGCGCTTTTCTTTAAGGATCGGGAACAGGTCGTAAACCTGCGTCATCGTATCCTTGAAATCGTCGCGACGGATGAAGGCACCCATTTCTAGGTTTTCTTCAACCGTCATCGACGTGAAAATATTGTGGGTTTGGGGGACAAAGCCCATCCCCTTAACGACGCGTTCCTGCGGCGACAGTTTGGTAATGTCTTCACCATCCAGACGCACTGCGCCTGAATTGACGTTCAACATGCCAAAAATGGCTTTCATCGCGGTGGATTTGCCAGCCCCATTGGGGCCAACAATCACTGCGATCTCGCCTTTTTCGGCGGCAATCGTACAGCCATGCAAGATATCAGGACCTTTGCCATAACCACCGGTCATGGCGTCGCCGATCAGAAACGGTTCGCTCACTTGTTAATGTACTCCGACAAGAAGGGCAGATAGGTGATCAGCGTGTTGCGCATCAGCGCCTGCTCGGATCCATCTGCGTGATAGAGGTAGATGTAGTACAATGTGCCGGCTGCGCCCAATACGGCACCGAGCAACACGGTTAGTAAGAATTTCATGTCATAACCTTATCTTTGTTTTTTAAGCCGGTGCCGAGGTAAGCCTCGATCACCTGTTCGTTGGCTTTGATTTCGGCCAATGTCCCTTCGGCCAAAACGTGGCCTTCGGCCATACAAATAACTGGGTCACAAAGGCGGCCAATAAAATCCATGTCGTGTTCAATCACGACGAAAGTGTAATTACGTTCTTTGTTCAGGCGAATGATCGCGTCGCCGATCGTGTTCAATAGGGTACGGTTCACGCCTGCACCGACCTCGTCCAGAAACACGATCTTGGCGTCGACCATCATAGTCCGCCCAAGTTCGAGCAGCTTTTTCTGTCCGCCGGACAGGTTACCTGCTTTTTCGTCTTTCAGGTGGTCGATTGTCAGGAATTCAAGAACTTCATCCGCTTTGGCAAGTAGGGCGCGTTCTTCGTTGGCGATCCGTTTGCGGCCAAACCATGCGTTCCACAGCGTTTCGCCGGATTGCGCGCCGGGCACCATCATCAGGTTTTCGCGCACTGTCATAGACGAAAATTCATGCGCGATTTGAAACGTGCGTAGCAGCCCCTTGTGGAACAATTCGTGCGGTGGAAGCCCTGTGATGTCTTCGCCCATCATGGTTACGCGGCCAGATGTTGGCTTAAGAACGCCTGCGATCACATTGAAAAGCGTTGTTTTTCCGGCGCCGTTTGGTCCGATAAGGCCCGTGATAGACCCCTGTTCGATGCGCAACGACGCCCCATCAACGGCCCGAAAACCACCAAAGGTTTTCACCAAATTCTCGACAACGATCATATCTTCCTCTCGCACGCCTTTTTGGCATGTCTATTAGATGAAGCGGCGCAGTCTCCTGCGCCGCTTCGACTTTGGTGCGATATATTAGCGGTAACCGATTGTCGAATACTCGCCGTCAGCGAATTCGATTTCTTGGTAGTTACCAGCAGATTCACCGGGTCCGATCAGTTCAACTGCGGACGCACCGACGTAATCGATGTCTTCGCCAGCTGCGATCAGCTCGAGGCCTTTTGCCAATTCACCAGGGTAGATTTCTACACCGGGTGCGTTTGCAACGTCAAAGACGTGGTCCTTGAATGCAGCAGAATCGCTGGAACCAGCAGCCTGCATCGCCAACATGATCAGTGCCGCAGCATCGTATGATTCTGGTGCAAATGCGCCTGTGCCGTCGAAACCAGCTGCTTCGGCCATTTCAACGAATTTTGCAGCGCCCGGGCTGTCGGTGCCGGGGTAGGCGCCATAAGAACCGTTCAGTTCTTCGCCAAAGTTTTCGTTCAGCTTTGCGCCAACCATGCCGTCAGGGAAGTAGAACGTATCGAACGCACCAGAATCGAGCGATGAACGCACGACACCTGAACCGCCTTGGTCAACGTAACCAGCGACAACTAGAACTTCGCCACCAGCAGATGCCAATGCGCCAACTTCAGCAGAGTAGTCCGCTTTGCCGTCTTCGTGCGCTGCAGAGATTGTTACTGTACCGCCAGCAGCTTCGAATGCTGCTTGGAATGCATCAGCCAAGCCTTTGCCGTAGTCGTTGTTTGTATAAGTCAGTGCGACTTCTTCGACGCCACGATCCTGAAGGATTTCAGTGATGATAACACCCTGACGCGCATCAGAAGGTGCTGTACGGAAGAACAGGCCGTCATCTTCGGCAGTCGATAGGCCCGGTGATGTCGCGGATGGAGAAATCATGACAACGCCGTTTGCACGTGCAACGTTTTGCAAAATCGCACCAGTCACACCAGAACAATCCGCGCCCATGATCGCGTTCACGCCATCAGACGTTACAAGACGTTCTGCCGCCGCTGTCGCCGCACCGCTATCGATACATGTGCTGTCACCGCGTACAGAAGTCACTGTCGCGCCGTCCAAAAGTGCACCAGATTCGGTGACTTCGGCCATAGCAAGCTCTGCGCCTGCGCCCATGGCAGGAGTGATCGACTCAAGTGGGCCTGTAAAGCCAAGCACAACGCCGATTTTCACTTCGTCAGCAGCCATTGCGCCACCAGCAATCATTGTCATGGCGGATGTCGCCATCAGTAGTTTTTTCATTTTAGACTCCCAGTTGGATCTTATTGTCCTGCGCGCCAGCTTATCAGCGTGTTTCCAAAAGGAAAGTCGGAACCAAAGGTCAATTTCACTGAATCATCGGCCTAAAACGGTAAAAACGTCTAAGTTTTTACGGCTTATGATCAATCCTAGTTGAAAACAGGCTTTGTTCAGGAGGGCGCACGCGAAGCGTGACTGCCGCGTTCGCGGTAGGGTGTAGTGTCATAGTGCGACCGATAGCATTTTGAAAAATGCGACGGTGACGCAAAACCACAAGCCAAGGCGACATTAATGACGGTCATGTCTGTCTGCATCAGCAGGTTCCGGGCCTTTTGCAGGCGCAGCTCCATATAATAGCGTTTGGGGCTGCGTGATAGGTAACGGCGGAATAGGCGCTCCAATTGACGGGTGGACATGCCGACATCAGTTGCAAGGGTCGCAGGGCTAATCGGTTCTTCGATGTTTTGTTCCATCATCTGGATAACACGTGACAATTTTGGATGACGGACCCCAATACGCGTCGGGATAGAAAGGCGCTGTGTATCCTGATCTGTTCGAATGGCTGAGTAAATCAGGATGTCCGCGACCGCATTGGCAAGGTCTTCTCCGTGATCATCAGCAATCAGTTTGATCATCAGATCAAGCGAGGCGGTGCCACCGGCGGTCGTAATCCGATTTCCGTCAATGACGAAAACCGATTTGGTGAGCGTCACATCTTCGAACTCTTCAAGAAAGCTGTCGTGATTCTCCCAGTGGATTGTGGCCCGTTTGCCATCAAGCAACCCAGCTTTCGCGATTGTATAACCAGCAGTGCATAGGCCAGCGATTGTAGCGCCGCGCCGCGCTTCGCGTCGTAACCAGTTTAGCAAGCGTTTGGTGGTAGCGATTTGGACGCTAATCCCACCGCAGACCATGATAGTATCGTCACGATCAGTTTCGCTTAGACTATGTTCCACACGAAAGGCGCAGCCATTGGAACAAACGGCGTCTTCGCCGTCTTCGCTGACGATTGTCCAAGTATACAGTGATTTTCCGGCAGTCCGGTTTGCTATACGCAGGCTTTCCACGGCTGCTGCAAAGCTAAGCATCGTGAAATTGTTCAGCAGAACAAACACGAAGTGGCGTGGTTTGCCGCTGTGGTCAACATCGACGATTTGTGGGTCTGCATACATACGAGATAGGTCCGAAGAAGGTATCGAAGGACCGAACCAGTTTTGACTTTCGTGATCAAGCCCCAATCACGTGAATTTGGGTTTCAAGCCAGCAATACACTTTCGTATTGGCCCTTTGGGCTGTGCGGGTTATACGGTCCACCTAAATTTAATTCACTATACATGGATATGGAGCAATAAAATGACCAACTGGCAAAAATCTGACTGGCGCAGCAAGCCCCGGGTACAGATGCCTGAGTATACCGACGCAGCCGCGCTTAGCGCTGTAGAAGGTCGTCTTGCCAGTTATCCACCATTGGTTTTTGCTGGTGAAGCACGCAAACTGAAACAACAACTTGCCGCGGTAAGCCGTGGAGAGGCGTTTTTGTTGCAAGGTGGCGATTGTGCCGAAAGCTTTGCCGAATTTGGTGCCGACGCTATTCGCGATACATTCAAAGTAATGCTACAGATGGCGATGGTTCTGACCTATGGTGCAAAGGTGCCTGTGGTTAAGGTCGGTCGTATGGCGGGCCAGATGGCCAAGCCACGTTCAGCGCCAACTGAAACAGTAAACGGCGTTGAACTTCCTAGCTACCGTGGTGACATCATCAACGGTTTCGATTTCACAGCTGAATCGCGTATCCCAGACCCAGAGCGTATGTCGCAAGCCTACATGCAGGCGGCTGCGACGTTGAACTTGTTGCGCGCGTTTTCAACAGGTGGTTTCGCGAACGTTCACGAAGTTCATAAATGGACTTTGGGCTTTACTGACACCAACGAAGTTAAGAAATACAGCGATATGGCCGCCCGTATCACTGATACGCTTGATTTCATGGAAGCTGCTGGCCTGACCACAGAGACCAATCATGAACTACAGACGGTTGATTTCTACACCAGCCACGAAGCGCTGTTGCTCGAGTATGAAGAGGCGCTTTGCCGTTTGGATTCGACGTCTGGTAAGTGGCTTGCGGGTTCCGGCCACATGATCTGGATCGGTGACCGTACACGTCAACCAGACGGTGCGCATGTAGAGTTCTGCAAAGGTGTGCTTAACCCCATCGGCCTGAAATGTGGCCCGTCGATGACCTCTGGTCACCTCAAGGCGTTGATGGCGTCATTGAACCCTGAAAACGAAGCGGGGCGTCTGACACTGATCGCACGCTTTGGTGCGGGTTCCGTTGGTGAACACCTGCCTCGCCTGATCAAAGCCGTCGAAGAAGAAGGTGCAAACGTCGTTTGGACCTGTGACGCGATGCACGGGAACACGATCAAATCGACAACGGGCTATAAAACCCGTCCGTTCGATAGCGTGCTGCGCGAAGTCAAAGAATTCTTTGCCGTTCATAACGCAGAGGGCACGATCCCAGGTGGTGTGCACTTTGAGATGACCGGTAAAGACGTGACTGAATGCACCGGCGGTATTCGTGCCGTGACAGACGAAGACTTGTCTAGCCGTTACCACACAGCTTGCGATCCTCGTTTGAACGCGTCTCAGTCGCTAGAATTAGCGTTCTTGGTTTCCGAAGAACTGTCGGCACGCCGTAACAAGCTGGACCAAGCCAAGGCAGGCTAATCAGCCGTTATTGATAACCAAACGAAGGGCCGGATGCGTAGCGTCTGGCCCTTTTTCGTGGGCGGGCTGCGGGTGGCTTTGGGCTGACGCCAGCTTCACACCTAGAGTTTCGTGGCGCAGTGGCATGTCTTTGGCGATCTCAAACCGGCGCGGGCGGTTCCCACGCGGGCCTTTGGTCACGATAGCACCTAGCATACGATTGGTTTGGCCAGTTTCGTCGCGCAAGGGCAGCATCAGCATGGTACCTGTCAAAGGTGCACGCACAATATTCCCCGGTGCGCATAGTGGCACGGCAATGATCGCGGGTTCGGAAAATGCCTTGTCGACCAGTGCAATGATCTCATCACGTGCACTGGGTGCAAAAAAGGTCCCAATCGGCATACCCCGCGCATCCATCTTTAGTAAATCATGCAATTGCTGGCCTGCGACCCGCATCCGGGCAACGCCGGGTGATATGCGCTGCAAGATGAATGTATGGGGCAGGGCGTTGTCAATTTGACGCGGTTGTATGTCATTTCGTGAAGGTATTTGGCGGGCATGACGAAGTGCCTGCCAGTATGCCTCTAGGCTTTGCAGGATGGGATCATTCGCGCCGGGCATATCGTGGTTGGGGCGAAACGGTATATTACTAACGACTTCCATGTGATCCTCGATGATCCTTTAAACTCAAAACTTAGGATAATTAGCTTTTCCTTTAAGTAGAATTTAACACAGTTTGATCATGGTTTCATTTAACAAAGTGTTAAACGGTTAACGCGCGCAGGCTTGCCCAATGGGCCATTTATCCAATAGGACCAATGCAAACAGTAGCGTAGGCGGTGACACATGACCCAATCGATGACAGCATTTGCAAGCAGGACAGGGGCGCTTGGCCCTGTATCATGGAGCTGGGAAATGCGGGGCGTGAATGCGCGTGGCTTTGATCTTCGGTTACGCATGCCCGAAGGGCTGGACGGCGTGGAACCCGCGCTGCGCTCTGCGGTTGGCGATGCTATCGCGCGCGGGAATGTGACCGTGAACCTACGGTTAAACCGCGAAGAGACAGCCGGTGAGCTTGCGATCGACGAAACCCGACTAGACGCCGTGCTTGCGGCACTTGATACCGTCCAAGAACGCGCGTTCACCAAGGGTGTGACGCTTGCGCAGCCGACAGCGGCTGATGTTTTGGGGCAGCGCGGGGTTTTAGTCGCCGCACAGCCGCAAGATGACGCTGAACAGCTGGTCGCCGCGTTAAAATCGGACATTCCGTTGCTTTTGGCCGATTTCTGCGAAATGCGCCGTACCGAAGGCACCGCATTGCACGACGTTGTTGCGGGGCAGCTAAACCAGATCGCAGTACTGACTGAGGATGCGGCGAAAGCGGCGGCTAATCGTTCGCCACAAGTGAAAGAAAACCTAACGAATGCGCTTCGCCGCGTGTTGGACGACGTTGCCGAAGTCGAAGAAGGGCGTATCGCCCAAGAGCTTGCCTTGCTTGCAATGAAAAGCGACGTGACCGAGGAAATAGACCGTCTAAAGTCGCATGTCCAAGCAGCACGCGATTTGCTTGCCGATGATAAACCATCTGGCCGCAAGTTTGATTTCCTCGCGCAGGAATTCAACCGCGAAGCCAATACACTCTGCGCCAAGGCGCAGTCCGCGCCGCTAACCGCAATCGGGCTTGACCTGAAAGCCGTCATCGACCAGATGCGCGAACAAATTCAGAATGTGGAGTAACTGATGTCCCGACGCGGCCTTTTGATCATTCTTTCGTCACCTTCAGGGGCGGGAAAATCAACGCTCGCTGGGCGTTTACGCAAATGGGACGACAGTTTACGTTTTTCCGTTTCGGCAACTACACGCGAACCACGCGAAGGCGAAGAGAACGGCAAAGACTATTTCTTTGTGTCAGTGCCCGAATTTCAAGAGCAGGTCGCAAGCGGCGATATGCTGGAACATGCGCGGGTCTTCGGGAACTATTATGGATCGCCTAAGGCACCCGTGCAGGCGGCGATTGAAGCAGGGCGTGATGTCTTGTTTGATATTGATTGGCAGGGCGCGCAGCAGATCAGTAACTCAGCGCTGCAGGAACATGTGCTGTCGATCTTCATTCTACCGCCATCAATTACAGAGCTGCACCGCAGGTTGGTTAGCCGCGGTCAAGATGCGCCCGAAGTTATTGAAAAAAGGATGCAAAAAAGCTGGGATGAAATCAGCCACTGGGACGGGTATGATTATGTTCTCGTAAACGATGATTTGGACGCGACCGAAGAGCGTCTTAAGACAATCATCAGTGCAGAACGCCTTCGCCGGTCACAGCAGCCTGACCTAGTGAATCATGTGCGTGAATTGCAGACACAATTTGGAGAACGGGAATGACATTCTATGCACTAGGTAACCTTCGTCCATCGGTCGCAGATGATGCTTGGGTTGCTCCGGGCTGTCATATTGTAGGAAATGTCACCCTTGCTGCAAAATCATCGGTTTGGTTCGGGACTACGATGCGTGGCGATAACGAGATGATCACCATCGGCGCCGGCAGCAACGTGCAAGAAAACTGCGTGATGCACACCGATATGGGTTATCCGCTGACCGTCGGGGCAGGGTGCACGATTGGTCACAAGGCGATGCTCCACGGCTGTACGATTGGCGATAACAGCCTGATTGGGATGGGTGCCACTGTCTTAAACGGCGCGGTCATCGGTAAGGGCTGTCTGATCGGGGCAGGTGCGCTGATCACAGAAGGCAAAGTCATCCCCGATGGATCACTTGTGATGGGCGCGCCGGGCAAAGTTGTGCGTGAACTTGACGCTGCATCGCTCGCGGCCCTAAAAGCCTCTGCAATTCATTACCAAGAAAACGCCGAACGATTTTCGCGCGATCTAAAGCCGGTTTAGACGGGCATTGTAACGATATCGAACCGAAGTCCGGGTGCTCTGGCTTTGACTTCGGCAATGACCGCGTTTTTGTTGGGGAGGGGATCAGCAACAACGCAGTATTGACCCTGAAACCCGATTTGATGAAGCGTTTCAGCGACATCCATCGCATCGAACGTATCCGCGACGAGGGGGGAGAGGATCGTATCGGGTGATACTTCGGCGATTGTCTGGGCGCATAACGCATCGATGGAAACAAACGTCAGCTCGTCAGTGGGAGACAGGTTCCGTCCCTGTGCTTTCCAACGTGCGACATCGCCGATGACGATCGTTTTGGTCTTTGCCATTCGTTACCTCGGTTTAGGGGGCACAACTTGGGCGAATATTATCGGGAGCAACAAAGAACACTTGTACATTTTTTCTTCGCTGATGCAGTGACCACGTGGCTGGTTACCTTTTGTTGCGTAATAAGAGTGTTGGCGCAAACAGTTTTTGACGTTTAAACACGCTAACTGACAGTATTAAGGACCTATTTTGACTTATATTCACATTGCAGACGTAATTACGGCGATTCCGATGCCTGTTATGGTTATTGGTCGCGATGACCGTGTTGGCGCGGTCAATCCCGCGCTCGAAAGTATTTTAGGCACGGGGCTAGTCGGAAAACACTATATATCTGCCTTGCGCCAGCCCAGCGTTGTCGAAGCTATTACAACCGTGCGGGGTGGCGGGGCTGCGGGAACTGTACGTTACAGTAGCCGTGATGGCGCAAAGGATACGGTGTATCGTGTTACTGTGTCACCAGCGGGGTCTGACATTGTCCTTAGCTTTGAAGATCAGACCGCATCAGAGGATGCCGGTAAAATGCGTCGTGATTTCGTGGCCAACGTCAGTCACGAATTACGGACGCCACTGACCGCGCTCATGGGTTTTATCGAAACGCTGGGCGGGGCGGCACGTAATGATGCTGCCGCGCGTGACCGGTTTCTAGGGATCATGGCACATGAAGCCAGCCGCATGACCCGGTTGGTCGATGATCTACTGTCGCTTTCGCGCGTCGAAGAAGATGAACGGGTGCGTCCGCGTGAACATGTCGACCTACCAGCCTTGTTAAATTCGGTCATCAAAGGACTAGAGCCGCAAGCCGCTGATGCAGGCGTAACTGTAGAGCTGGACACTGCGGATGGCAGTGAAATGGTACAGGGTGATGCTGGTCAGTTGGTGCAGGTGTTCACTAACTTGATTGAAAACGGAATCAAATACGGGGCTAGCGGTGGCATCGTTAAGGTAACGATTCACCCGCGCGCAATGGACCTTCGGCTTCGTGCGCAGGCGGTGCAAGTCAGCATTGCTGACAAGGGCGAAGGTATCGCGAGCCATCATATCGCCCGCTTAACGGAACGATTCTACAGGGTTGATAGCCATCGGTCGCGCGAAGTGGGGGGAACAGGCCTTGGTTTGGCCATTGTGAAACACATCGTAAACCGGCATCGCGGTCGTCTTCTGATAGAAAGTGAAGAAGGTTTGGGAACGACGATCTCAGTTTTTTTACCAATTTAGTAGCTGTCATAAAACTTTTACATTAATGTCACAAAAGCTTCGAGCGCCGCTTCTAGACGGAGCGCAATGGTTGCGCGGCTCGCGTGTAACTGATGTTTGACTGACTGGAGTGATTAGATGTCGATCATGAAACTGACTGCGACAACCGCAGTTCTTGCTGCCCTTACCGCAACTTCTGCTGCTGCACGTGACAACGTACAGGTTGCTGGTTCTTCCACTGTGTTGCCATACGCATCCATCGTGGCTGAGGTATTCGGCGAAAACTTTGACTTCCCAACACCGGTTGTAGAATCAGGTGGTTCATCTGCTGGCCTAAAGCGCTTCTGCGAAGGCGTTGGTGAAAACACCATCGACATCGCAAACGCATCACGCGCCATTAAGTCTTCTGAGGTTGAAGCATGTGCCGCCGCTGGTGTTACAAACATCATCGAAGTTCGTATCGGTTATGATGGCATCGTGTTTGCCTCTGACATCAACGGCAACGGTTTCGAATTCACGCCTACTGATTGGTACAACGCTTTGGCTGCCGAAGTTGTCGTAGATGGCGCATTGGTTCCAAACACTGTTGAAACATGGGACCAAGTAAACCCTGCGTTCCCAGCACAGCCGATCCAAGCCTTCATCCCAGGCACAAAGCACGGCACACGTGAAGTATTCGAAGAAAAAGTTATCCTTGCTGGCTGTGAAGAAAGCGGCGCGATGGAAGCAATCATGGGTCTGAACGGCGGCGACGAAGATGCAGCCGAAGGCACATGTATGGCGATCCGCACTGACGGTCGTTCAGTAGACATCGACGGCGACTACACAGAAACACTTGCCCGCATCGAAGCTGACAACAACGGCATCGGCGTGTTTGGTCTGGCTTTCTACGAAAACAACACAGACAAGCTGCAAGTTGCGACAATGTCGGGCGTTATTCCAACAACCGAAAGCATCGCTGCTGGTGACTACCCTGTGTCACGCCCACTGTATTTCTACATCAAGGCTGACCACATCGGTGTGATCCCAGGTGTAAAAGAATTCGCTGAATTCTTCGTATCTGACGATATTGCAGGCCCAGACGGCCCATTGGCTGAATACGGTCTGGTCTCTGATCCAGAGCTAGCAGCGGTACAAGCGACTGTTGCTGACGAAGTTACTATGGGCAGCGGCTCTTAAGTTTACTATTAGCATGGGGCGCCACTCTGGTGCCTCATGCGAACCCTTTATACGTTGGAAACGATCATGCAATCGCTGACCCTTCCGCTTCTTGTGATTCTAGGCCTGACCATCACAGGTTACTTCCTAGCCAAGACGCGGGCATTGCAAGTCGCTGGCGGAGACATCCGCAAGTTGGTTTCACTGCCCAAACAACACGCCCTTAATACTGTTCTTGCCACTGCGATCCCGCCACTTGCGGCGATCGTTTTGTTTTCGCTGTACCGTCGCCTCGCAGAGGCAGAGGGGTCTTGGCTGTTTACGCTTGTCGTAATTGCCTTGGCGGTGACTGGCTTTGCGCTTTCACTTATCGGTATCAAAACAGAAACCCGTGCAAGAACTTTTGCAGAGCGTTGGATCATGGGGCTGTTGATCTTTGCTTCAACCATCGCAATTCTGACGACGGTTGGCATTGTGTTTTCCATGCTGTTTGAAACGTTCAACTTCTTTGAACAATACGACTGGCGGAACTTCTTCTTTTCGACGAATTGGTCACCTAACTTCCGTGGGAACTCTGATCTGGGTATTTTGCCGCTTCTTTGGGGTACGCTTTATATCAGTTTTATCGCGCTTACCTTTGCGGTGCCTATTGGCCTGTTTGCAGCGATTTATCTGTCTGAATACGCAAGCAGCCGTATGCGGTCTGTCGCAAAGCCTGCGATTGAAATCCTCGCTGGCATCCCGACGATTGTTTACGGTCTTTTTGCGCTGGTGACAGTGGGTCCATTCTTGCGCGATTACTTTGCTTCACCAATGGGTTTGGGGCAAAGCGCATCGTCAGTGATGACCGCTGGCCTTGTTATGGGCATCATGCTGATCCCATTCGTAAGTTCACTGTCAGATGACATCATTAACGCTGTGCCTCAGGCGATGCGCGACGGGTCATTTGGGCTGGGTGCCACGAAATCCGAAACCATCCGTCAGGTGGTTATTCCTGCGGCGTTGCCCGGCATCGTTGGTGCAATCCTGTTGGCTGCATCACGCGCCATCGGCGAGACGATGATCGTGGTACTTGGGGCAGGGGCTGCAGCGCGGCTTTCGCTTAACCCATTTGAGGCGATGACGACCGTCACCGTTAAAATCGTTAGTCAGCTGACTGGTGATACCGACTTTGCTAGCCCTGAGACGCTGGTAGCCTTTGCACTTGGTTTGACATTGTTTGTCATCACCTTGGGCCTCAACGTCTTTGCGCTGTTTATCGTGCGTAAGTATCGGGAGCAGTACGAATGAGCACCTCTTTGCTAAAAACGGACGCACGCACCAAAAAGCGTAACGCAGCCGAGGCACGTTTTAAGGCTTATGGGCTGGGCGCGATCATCGTTGCGATGTTTGCACTCGTGATCTTGCTCACATCCGTCTTGGGCAACGGCCTTAGCTCCTTTAAGCAGACGTTCATCGCGCTTGAAGTGGAACTGCCCGAAGACAAGCTGGATAAATCTGGCGTGCGCGATCTTGCGGTGATGTCCAAGGTCACTACCATTGGCTACGCCCCGATCTTGCGGAACGCACTGCTGGCGACATTGGCCGAGCAGGGTATCGAAACCGAACTTTCGAACAAAGAGATCAGCAATATGATCTCGAAAGAAGCAGCAGCAACTGTACGTAACCGCGTTCTGGGCAACCCAGATCTAGTCGGACAAACTGTTCGTTTTGATGTGCTTGCCTCCGGCCGGATTGATGGCTTTTTTAAAGGCCGCGTCACGATGGAAAGTGCTGCGCTTGATAACAACACATCACCAGAAGCATTGGAAATTGCCCAAGCACTGGCCGATGCCGGTATCATGCAGACAAAGTTCAACTGGAACTTCTTTGTCTGGCCAGACGCATCAGACCAACGGCCAGAGGCCGCGGGTATCGGTGTTGCGATCCTTGGTTCGCTTTACATGATGCTTGTTGTGTTGTGCTTGGCGCTGCCGATTGGTGTTGCCTCATCCATCTACCTTGAAGAATTCGCGCCGAAAAACCGGTGGACCGATATCATTGAGGTAAACATCTCAAACCTTGCGGCGGTGCCGTCGATTGTGTTCGGTATTCTTGGCTTGGCGATTTTCATCAACTTCATGGAATTCAACCAATCATCGCCACTTGTTGGTGGTTTGGTTTTGACGTTGATGACATTGCCAACAATCATCATCTCAACGCGCGCTGCGCTGAAATCTGTACCGCCGTCGATCCGCGATGCGGCATTGGGCGTCGGCGCGTCAAAGATGCAGTCAGTATTTCACCACGTTCTACCTTTGGCAGCACCTGGGATTTTGACAGGGACGATCATTGGCCTTGCGCAGGCATTGGGTGAAACAGCGCCTTTGCTGCTAATCGGTATGGTGGCATTCGTACGTGAATACCCCGCCGCCTTTACCCCAGAAAGCGGGCTGTTTGGCGAAGCTTCAACTGCGCTGCCAGTACAGGTTTACAACTGGACACAACGTGCTGACCCCGGCTTTGTTGAGCGTGCATCCGGTGCGATTATTACATTGCTGGTTTTTCTGCTAATCATGAATGCGGTCGCGATCTACCTGCGTCGCCGCTTTGAACGACGCTGGTAGAGGAGAGCAAAAATGGAAGATATGATTCAAATGGACCGCACAATGAGTACCCAGCAAGACATCAAGATCGAAGCCAAAGGGGTTCAGGTCTACTATGCCGACAACCATGCGATTAAAGACGTAGATGTTAATATCGCAGATAAGACAGTAACGGCATTTATTGGCCCGTCTGGTTGCGGCAAGTCGACATTCCTGCGCTGCCTTAACCGGATGAACGACACGATTGATATCTGTCGTGTCGAAGGAAAGATCCTGCTCGACGGGGAAGATATCTATGATCCAAAGGTAGACCCGGTTCAGTTGCGCGCAAAGGTGGGCATGGTTTTCCAAAAGCCGAACCCATTTCCAAAGTCGATTTATGACAACGTGGCCTATGGCCCGAAGATTCATGGTCTAGCCCGCAACAAGGCTGACCTTGATGAGATCGTCGAACAGTCCCTGCGCAAAGCAGCACTCTGGAACGAGGTCAAAGACCGCCTTAACGCGCCTGGCACCGGCATGTCAGGCGGACAGCAGCAGCGTTTGTGCATCGCACGCGCGATTGCCACGGCTCCCGAAGTGCTGTTGATGGATGAGCCATGTTCAGCGCTTGATCCTATCGCGACGGCTCAGGTCGAAGAATTGATCGATGAATTGCGCCAAAGCTTCTCGGTTGTGATCGTGACCCACTCGATGCAGCAGGCTGCGCGTGTGAGCCAGAAAACCGCATTTTTCCATCTTGGTAACCTCGTAGAATTCGATGATACCGACAAAATATTTACCAACCCACAAGACCCCCGCACGGAAAGCTACATTTCCGGCCGGATCGGTTAAGGAGCAGACCCGATGAACGAACATATTTCATCCGCCTATGACCGCGACCTTGAAGGGATCACCACGCTCATCATGAAGATGGGCGGCCTAGTAGAAGAGGCAATCTTGCGGTCAGCCAATTCGCTTGCTGATCGCGATGTGGAATTGGCCGAAACAGTCCGCAAGGCAGACAAAGCCATCGACGCACTTGAAGAGCAAATCAACGAAGAAGCGGCGCGCACGATCGCATTGCGTGCGCCAGTTTCAAAAGATTTGCGTGCAATTTTGACGGTCCTGCGTTTGTCAGCCTCGCTTGAACGTATTGGCGACTACGCCAAGAACATTGCCAAACGTACCAGCGTATTAGTCGAGATGAGTCCAGTGAGCGGTGCTGATACCGCGCTACGTCGCATGGCCCGTGAGGTCGAGCAAATGTTGAAAGACACGCTTGATGCTTACCTGCGTGGCGACGCTGAACTGGCCGAGGTCGTGCGTCAGCGTGACCAAGAAGTAGACCAGATGTACAATGCGTTGTTCCGCGAATTCCTGACCTTCATGATGGAAGATCCACGCAATATCACGGCCTGTATGCACCTACACTTCATGGCGAAGAACATCGAACGGATGGGCGACTTGACCACCAACATGGCTGAACAGGTCATCTATCTCGTCACAGGCGAAATGCCCGATGATGCGCGTCCCAAAAGCGACAAGACAGCGTTTGTAGCGGAACCAGGCTAAGACCGATGGCACAACAACCCCATGTTCTTGTCGTTGAAGACGAAGCCGCACAGCGCGAAGTCCTTGCCTACAATCTAGAGGCGGAAGGGTTTCGCGTCACCCGCGCCGAAAATGGCGAGGAAGGGTTATTGTGTGTCGAGGAAGATACGCCTGACGTCATCATCTTGGATTGGATGATGCCGCATTTGTCTGGGATCGAAGTGTGTCGCAGGCTCAAGGTAAAATCCGAAACACGTGCCATTCCAGTCATCATGCTTTCCGCGCGATCAGAAGAGGTCGATAAGGTGCGGGGTCTCGAGACAGGTGCCGATGATTACGTGGTTAAACCATATTCGGTATCAGAACTGATGGCGCGTGTGCGCACCCAATTGCGCCGGGTACGACCGGCAACAGTTGGTCAGGTTCTAACCTATGAAGACATCGTGCTGGATGCCGAAACCCACCGGGTCACGCGCGCAGAAAACCCTCTGAGGCTTGGTCCGACCGAATTTCGGTTGCTGACGACCTTTATGGAAAAACCGGGTCGGGTTTGGTCGCGCGATATGCTGCTAGATCGGGTTTGGGGGCGTGACATCTATGTCGATACGCGAACCGTTGACGTTCACGTCGGTCGCTTGCGCAAAGTGTTGACGCAACATGGTGGCGATGACCCTGTACGGACGGTTCGCGGCGCTGGGTATGCACTTGGTTAGACACCGCATGGTGTAAGGTGGGCCTTAGCCCACCTTTTTATTTCTTAGCTATTGCTGTTGCCCCAAGGGCCGTGGTGTCCAGAGCCACCGTCGGTACGTGCAAACCCGTGCGCACCAAAGAAGTCGCGCTGACCTTGAATCATGTTCGCAGTACCGCGTGCTGTGCGCATGGCGTCAAAATAAGCCAGACCAGATGACAAGGCGGGCAGGGCGATGCCGTGCAGCGCACCTTGTGCGACGACCTGACGCAGCGAATCGTGATTTGCTTTCAACTTGTCGGCAAAGGTTGGCGCAAACATGAGGTTACGGGCTTCGTCTTCGCTAAGCGCTGAAGACATGTCATCCAGCATATCTGAACGAATGATACAGCCTTCGCGCCAAACCTTTGCGATTTCAGGCAAGGGCAGGGACCAACCGAATTCTTTCGAAGCGCTGTTGATCATGTCAAAACCTTGCGCGTAGCACAGGATTTTCCCAGCCATCAGGGCCTGTTCCAATGTATCGAGCGTCAACGTATCATGGGGTAGTTGACGTGGCGCAGTTCCGAACAACGCTTCGCCAGCGGCGCGTGTTTCCAACTGAGATGAAAGGTTACGCGCAACAACCGCTGCTTCGATCGCGGGGATCGGCGCGGCCAATAGTTGACCTTCGATGACAGTCCAACGCCCGGTACCTTTTTGGCCCGCCGCATCAACGATCACATCCAACATTGGTTGACCTGTCTTAGGGTCGATCGCACCAGCAACTTTGCCCGAGATTTCAATCAGGTAAGATTTCAGCGGGCCAGCGTCCCATTTCGCAAAAGTTTCGGCAATTGCTGCATTGTCCATACCCATGCCATCACGCATGATCCCATAGACTTCGGCGATCATTTGCATGTCGGCGTATTCGATGCCGTTGTGCACTGCTTTGACAAAGTGGCCTGCGCCGCCTTCACCCATCCAAGTTGCACAAGGCGTATCTTCATGCTTAGCGGAAATGGCTGTCAGGATATGTGCAACGCGATCCCAGTATTCACGTTTGCCGCCGCCCATGATGGATGGGCCAAAGCGCGCACCTTCTTCGCCGCCAGAGACGCCAATGCCCAAGAATGGTAGATCACCTGCCTCGGCAGCACGACGGTTGGTGTCGTGAAAGTTCGCATTGCCTGCATCAATGATCAGATCGTTATCACCAAGCAGTGGACGCAATGCGGCGATTTGATCATCGACAGGCTGCCCAGCAGGTACCATCAAAATAATCGAACGAGGTTCTGCAATTGACGCTACCAGCTCTTCAAGAGTTTCGGTCGGCGTGATCCTGTCCGCGAGGTCACCAGCATTTGCGTGGAAGCTTTTGGTGACTGCGCTGGTGCGGTTCCAGACAGCGATGTCAAAGCCGTTGTCAGCGATGTTCAGTGCCAGTGCAGCACCCATTGTACCAAGGCCGACCAGGCCGATCTCTGCGTTGCTCATTTACGGGATCCCCGAGTAATACGATTTCGACAGTCGTATAGGCTGTCCGTAAGGGGATGGAAACGGGGGTGACGGGAAAACTTACGTTGTTCTTAGTTTTCCCGACGTTGTTTTATGCGCCTGCTGGAATGATATATTGCGCAGCAGTAAAGGCGATGTAGGCAGCAACCATGACGATCCCAACGGGTTTGGTGATCTTGCCGACTGTAAGCATCCAAATCGAAAAGCCGACTGCGATACCGACGGTTGCCCACAGCTGCATTCCCATCAAAACAGGTGTAACCTCTAGCGGTTTGATGATCGACGTCAGAGCGACGATCGACAGAATGTTAAAGGTGTTTGATCCAATAATGTTTCCGAGGATCAGGCCGACAGAACGTTTGCGTGCAGCCGCAATGCAAGTCGACAGTTCTGGCAGGGATGTACCAAATGCAACGACCGTCATACCAATGATCGCCTCAGGCACACCAATCAACGTGCCAGTTACGACGGCACCTTTCACCAGCATCTCTGACCCAACCGCAAGCGCACAAAGCCCGCCAAGCAACACCAAAAGAGCAGCGCCCATTGATGAAATGCCACATTCGTCATCGGCTTCCTCGATCTCGATATCAAGGCTGTCAGTTTTATACTGGTAGAAAATAAAGCCCGCGAGAATACCGAACATGACGAGGCCCAGTGTGAAAGAAAAGACACCGACAAACATTCCATAGGTCAAAATAGCCGTCGCAAGCAGCATCATTCCCAGGTCTTTTATCAAATCCTTGGCTTTACCTTCGATTTGAAAAACGATCGCAGTAGCACCCAGCACCAGCAGAATATTGGCAATATTTGATCCCAGAACGTTGCCTAAGGCGATACCAGGGAACCCTTGAAGGTTTGCGTTCACCGATGTGAACAGCTCTGGCACAGATGTCCCGAACGAAATGATTGTCGCACCGATGAACAAAGGCGATAGGCCGGTCCGTTCAGCTATAAAAACGGCAGCATCAATCGTCCAGTCGCCGCCTTTGATCAACAAAAATAGCCCAAACATTATCGCGCCAGCGGAGAGAACAAAGAGATCGTAACTAGGGAGTATCAATTTTGTTGATCCTGTAACTTCGAGTGTCGTCTGGGCACTTATGCATCGCATGCGCGCGCGTGAATACCCCAATCGAAACAGTTTTATTTTCGGTGGCAAATAATATTGCGAGGTATGGTGTGTGAATTCTTGTGAGGCTTGCGATTGAATAGCCCCTAGTATTGTAGACGCTTTCTTCCCTAATTTTGAGGCAAGGAGGCTGTTATGGGGAAGCCAAATTT
>ENA-ORXC01000078-ORXC01000078.1-marine-metagenome-genome-assembly--contig:-NODE-78-length-133715-cov-4.267731_pt1 | contig 133715 bp, 132 predicted proteins | sample MGYA00237865_ERZ511478 | MGnify/ENA metagenome assembly ERZ511478
TGAATCACTTCACCTGTAAATGGATTCGTAATTCGACGACGATAGTCTAATACACCATTAAGAATTGGTAATGTTTCAGGTTTAGCCATGTTAATTTCATCAATATATAATAAATGGCCTTTTTTCATTGCCTGAATAACAGGTCCTTCTACAAACTCGATACCTGTTTTACCTTCTTGTTCAGAAATTGTTTTAAAGCCAAGCAGCGCTTCTGCATCTAAATCAACCGAGCAGTTAACGCTATGCATCGGCTGAGAAAATAAATGCGACAGCGTTTCAGCAAGCTTGGTTTTACCTGAACCTGTCGGCCCTTTTAAAAGTACGTTTTTCCCTAGTGACAAGGCAATAATGGCATCTTCTAAAATATCTGCTTCTTCTGCTGTATAGCCGCCTTTTCCGATTAATAGCTGATCAGCATGAGACAGATTTTCATATTTACGATTCGCTAAAAGCGAAAGAACCTCTTTTGGTAATGATAATTGTGATAATTGAATTGACATAACAAAAAATCCTTTCTTTCTGCATACTTTCTATAGTTTACTAAAAAACATTCTTCTTCTCAAAGAATTGCTTTACCTATGCGTTTTTCTCAGGTTTCCGATAGAAAAATCGCCGTCTTTAAACATATATTCAGTAAAAAAAAGTAGGTTATTCACCTACTTTTTTACGATTTTATAGTTTTTATGATTAACGACTGTTTTCATGGATTCGCCCGTTTCAGCATCTTTCCCAAAATCGACGATAACCGAATTGTCTCGCACTACCATAACAATTCCTTTAAATCCTTTATAGTCGCCTTTTTTAGGCTGAATCGTATCGCCAACTTTAGCCGCTTTGACTTTAGGTGCTTGTTCTTCTGTACCTTGTGTATTTTCTACGTCCATCATGACCCCACCTTTTCCAATTTACCGTGTTTTTTATAAGTGAAAACACAATTTAATTTACTTTTTGTTGAAAATACTTAGTTTATTTTCCCACAAACATCCATGGTTAAACACCATGTGTTTGTCCATTTTCATTTTGCAAACAAACGCTGTATTTTTTATTATGTATGTAGCTGTTTTTTGTAAGAGCACATCCTTGTTCTATCATAACATTTTCTGTTTCCTTCGAACACCAATTACCCTTTAGTTTTTTAAAAAAATGACAAATTACATGGAATTATGTCGAATTTCATATGATTTTCTTTTTAGTATGATAAGCTATATATCGTATTTTAAGCATCTTTTATCTATTACATACGATTTTTGATAAAAAAAATCGAAACTTTTATCCATAAATTGCGTTGATTAAATGAAAGGGGGAGAAAATGGCACAACAGCATAACTTTGAACACATTTATAAACAGCACATGCATGATTTGCTGCGCTATCTTCTCTCTCTTACTCGCAGAAAAGAATCAGCGGAAGATTTAATGCAGGAGACCTTTTACCGGGCACTTTTACACTTAGAAACGTATAAAGGCGAGGAAGTGAAGCCTTGGCTGTTCAAAATTGCTTATCACGCCTTTATTGACTGGTATCGAAAAGAAAAAAAACGCCCTACTGTCGAAATAGAAGAATGGCACTTTACTCCTCAGCCAAGTGCTGAAGAACAAGTGATGATTCAAAGTGAAATCGACGGCTGGCTTTCCGATGTATCTGCTTTGCCTCCCGCTAAGCAGAATATTGTACTGTTACGAGATTATCATGGCTTCACATATGAAGAGATTGCAGAAATGACTGGCTTTACTCTGTCAAAAGTGAAAATGGACTTGTATCGTGGTCGTCAACAATTGAAAAAAAGAAAGGAAGAGGACGGATGAGCTGTCAAGATATGAAGCATCAATGGGAAAAATATAAAAACGGCACTTTGACAGACAAAGAAGCAGAAACACTTGAACAACATACGGAAAATTGTGAAGCATGCTCAGCTCATTTAGAGCACTTGCTAACCGAAGATGAACCGTTATCGCCAACTCCATCAGCTACTTCACTAAGTGACGATACGATGTTGGATAATAAAAAAGTTAAAAAGTCCATTTATATGGCCAAATGGAAGCAGCGCCTTTCAAATGTGACAACTGTCATTAGCTCTGTCGTTCTGCTATGGATTGTCGGCAGCTTTTTATCCATTGTATATTATCATCAATCAAAAACCGAATACATAAACAGCGTCAATCAAGCGGCTATCGAATCTGCTTTTCCGAACGTTCATATACGTGAAACCACTTCTGATACACAGTCCTTTTTCCGAATGCAGTCGCAAATGGAAGCTTATAAGCAAATTGGACGTGAAGAGCAGGCCATTGGGACGTTTACATTTCATCAGCTGTTTGATAAAACGAGCGGGGTAGAAAAAGAATTTTCCGGCGGTAAATACGATCTTAACCTTTCCTTTGTCTATCCTGATTCAAAAAAATTAAAGCAGCATGCAGAAGAGTATAGAGAATGGACGAACGAAACATGGAATGCATTAGAAAATCTGCCAAAAGGAACGGTAAGCGAAGTGGCTATTTCTTTTGATGATACGTATTCGCTAAAAGAAGTTCAGCAAAAAATGAACGCCATCGACAGCCGTGATTTTTCTACCTCTTGGTACGCGCTTAATACAGGGAACGAACAAAAAACAAGCACAAAAAATGAGCCATTAATTGACTTAACATCAACATTTGGCTTTCCAGAGTTTTTAGACTTACCTTACGAGCACAAAGGAAATCAAACGCACTCTACTAGCAAGTCGAACGTTTTAAATATGATGAAACTATTAGCCGATAATGAAGAAACGGTCCAAAAAGTTCGTCAGCTAGACCATTCCGATTTGTTGCTAAAGCAGCGATATTCTTATGTAAAGAAACATGGCGTCGGTGTGTACGGCGTTGTGATTACAGGACCTACCAAAAAGCTTCTGAAATTAAAAAATGATCCGTCTATCACCTACGCGTCACTTGGAGATGTAGAGCTATGGAATTGGTTCAACCGCCCTTCATCCGGCACGTTAATGAATCAGTAACAAGCACTTGAAAGCAAGTGCTTGTTTTTATTTTATTTCTTCGTTAATTCTTCAAACCTTTCTACAGCTTCGCTTTTATCAAATGAACTAAACCATCGATAGTCTTGGTCATCTAAAATACGATAGTGCTGACTAATCATATTTTGCTGCAGACGAAAAGGACCTTCTCTTTGAGTCTCTTTCCACCATACTCTTCCACCGAGCGTTTTATCTTTAGGAGAAGATACGCCATTGTGAGCAATGATTTCTACTACTTCTAAGGGGACATCTCCTAAAACCGATTGAAGGATTTCACTGTCACGAAACAAACCGCATACTGCAACAGTGGTCGTCCACCCTGCTTCCGTGCGCCCCTTTTCAATTTGAACCAATGTTTTTTTTGAAATACCAATGACTTCAGCCATTCTGTCTTGTGAATAGTTTCTTTCTAAACGAATTAATCGTATTTTATCCGATACTGATTTAATCACTTCTTGTTTATTCATTTTTACAGCCCTTTCTTTCTATACACGCACATTTCTCTAGTGTAATATTACACCTAATTAAAGAATAGTTTCAAGCGTTTCCCTTCATCACAAGGCGGGGAAATATACTGAAATGGTTTTTGTATACTAAAACAATTAAAAGGAGTTGAGAATATGTATATTATTGTATGGGGTATGCTGGTACTATACGCCTTGCTGCTAGCTCCGGGAGCAGGCGCCGCTAATGATTTGCTGTTTAAAAACCTTATCACAGGAAATTTTCAACAGCTAGATCCGCTCGTGGTTATGGTATTTTCTTTTTTAGGACTTTTCCCAGTATTGTTCATGGTAATGATCTGTAAAAAAGATACGTACAAACTGCCTAGATGGCCCTTTTCTCTTTCATCATTTGCGCTTGGAGCTTTTTCTCTTTTGTTCTATTATCATTGGAAAGGACAAAAAGTTCGAACTCGCTCGCGTATTCCTTCACGTTTCATTGCCATCATTTCTTCTCGTTTATGGATTGGACTATGCTTAGCACTCACGATTGCAGGTTACGTATACGGACTATCTATAGGTTCAATAAAAGCTTATGGAGATGCTTTTATGCAGTCACAGCTTGTTAGCGTGATGACCGCTGATTTTTTTGTTTTAACGTGGCTTTCTTACTCCGTTATGACAAAAGAAAGGATAGCATCCCGGCCTTACCTTCTTTTATGTTTCATTCCAGTTGCCGGCCCTTTTCTTATTTTGTTACTGGATAACCGCCAACATATTAGAGAAGAAAAACTTTAAATAAAAGTCTTGCGTTCCATTCATTATTCCGTTATAATCATTTCTTGTACGATAAAAGTTGATTAATTAGAAAACATTTATATATCGGCATCTTATTTACATTTGTTATACATACCTGCGCTGTGCGTATACTCATGTTGTCTTAAACCTTTGAGTGTTAAAAGGGAGCTCAAAATTTAGCTGCAGATAGCACGCCCTTCTTGGGACGCTAAACCCGGCTATGAGAGCACCCACCTAGTAGATCTGGGTATTTAAGACACTTAGGGTTACGGCAGTGCGGGCTTATTTTTTAGTTAGCTGTAGCTAGCTTTTTTTTATTTTTCAATTTATTAGTTTGCATAATTATTTTATTGTTAACTTATATTTTTTTTAGACATGTATGTTTTATTTATCTTCGATTGAGGAACATAAAAAGTAATAAAGGAGATGGATAAAATGAATGAACAAAAAATTGCTAAAAAAGTAAATGAAGTATTAGAAGGAAATCGTGTAGGAACATTAGCCACAGTTGTAAACAACAAACCCCACTCTCGCTATATGACATTTTTCAGCGATGAAGATGGTATCGCTCTTTACACACCAACAAATATCAATACACATAAGGCAGAAGAAATCGAAGCCAATCCGAACGTACACGTACTATTGGGCTACAGCGGCGAAGGATATGGCGATCAATACTTAGAATTATCTGGGACAGCTGTTCTTCGTACTGGTGATCAATTAAAAGGACGTATATGGAACGATCATATGAAAGAATGGTTTGACGGTCCAAATGACCCTGAGTATGTGGTTCTGGAAATTACGCCAAACGAAATTCGCTTTATGAATGAAGGCGAAGAAACTCCTCAAACTGTTCAGCTATAAAAAAAAGCGCACACTGTGCGCTTTTTTTTTATTTTCCTACCGCTTCTTTCAATTGAGCTGCTTTTTCTTTTGGAGACGCTGCTAAGCTAATCGCGGTAATAATAGAAACGCCATCTGCACCTGCTTCTACTACTTGTTTGGCATTTTCAGGCGTGATGCCACCGATTCCTACAATTGGAAAGTCAATATTCTGGTTTCGCACTTCTTCAATTAATTTTGTACCTTGCACTGCTTTTGCGTCTTTTTTTGTAGAAGTAGGAAAAACCGGTCCCATTCCTACATAATCCGCCCCGTCTTTTATCGCTTGCTGCAGCTCTTGTATATTATGAACAGAGATCCCCACAATTCCTTTTCCTATTTTTTCTCGAACAATATGAGCTTTTTCATCTTCTTGTCCAATATGAACGCCATCTGCTTGTAAACGAATCGCTAAGTCAAGATCATCATTCACAACAAAAGGAACGTTGTGCTGCTGACAAATTTGCTGAAGTTCCTTCGCCAGCTGATATTTCGCTTCTCCTGTTAGGGCACCTTCGCCTTTTTCACGAAATTGAAACACGGTAACGCCGCCTTCAATTGCTTCTTTCAACACTTCTTTCGGATCTTTTGTACAGTTATTGCTGCCCATTATAAAATAAACTTGCAGCAGCTTTTTGATTTCTTCGTTTGTCATTTTCCGGCTCCTTTTAACGTTGATGTACTCTTGCATATGATTCAATATCCTGCCCAGATAAAAGATGAAGCTGATTTAACAGCTCAATTTGAAAGCTCCCCGGCCCTTCTTCACCTTTTTTCGCTGCGGCGATTTCACCTGCCACTCCGTAAAAACTTAAAGCAGCAACGCTTGCCTCGACATATTCTTTTTCTACAGCAGCGAAAGCTCCTATAATTGATGTTAACAGACATCCAGTACCCGTCACTTTCGTAAATAACGGGTGGCCGTTGTCTACTGTATACGTTGTGTTTCCATCCGTGATTACATCTTGTTTACCCGTAATAACAATCACTGTATCTAATTTGTTCGCTGCTTTCTCAGCAAGTTCAATGACGTCTCCTTGCCCTTCTAATGAATCAACGCCTTTAATGAGCCATGACTCGCCTACTACGTTCGCAACTTCAGCAGCGTTACCGCGAATCACGGCAATATTTAATTCTTCTACAAGCTGACGTGCTACTTCTGTACGAAAAGGTGTCGCTCCCGCTCCTACAGGATCGAAAATAATCGGCACGCCGTTTTCATTTGCTGATTTTCCTGCTATTCTCATCGCTTCTACTTCTTGAGCCGTCAGTGTACCCATATTTAAGACAAGCGCTCCGGCGATTTGAGCCATGTCAGCCACTTCTTCCTTCGCATACGCCATAACAGGTGACGCTCCTAGAGCAAGCAGTCCATTTGCTGTAAAATTGGTTACCACAACATTCGTAATATTATGAACAAGCGGACTTGTATCTCTTACTTTTTCTAATTGAGCTGAAATTTTACTAATATCCATGTTCTCTCACTCTTTTCATTTAGTTTTAACACTGCAAAAAAAGACAAAAAAGCACCTTGCATGCGCAAAGTGCTTTGGTATGTACTCACATTCCCTGCGCTGGCATTATCCAACAGGTTCAAATGGTCAACAGGCGCCCCTGTACTCTCAGCCTGCCCCGCGCAAGCTCCCATACTATTCTTGTTACGTTTAAAGTTTACTATTAACTTTTTTTATTTGCAACCATTTCACTGTTTTGCCGATAAAATAAAGCTTCGCTATAGGCTGAGTGGTATTGTAAATCTTATAGCTTTACTAAAAACAGCAGTAAAAGATCTCCAGTAAGCTACTGGAGGTCTTCTATCCCTTAAAAATTCTATCATTTTTTCCTTTTCGTTATTTCTCTTGAATCGCTTGATTTCTCACAGCTGCTTTTCGGTCCTTCCCTGCTCTTAAAGATAAAAGAAAACAAAGCAGCAGTACAAGTGCAGCTGATACGTACGGATAATTAATGTTTATATCAAAGAGAAAGCCTGCTACAACGGGTCCCATAATATTCCCCAGACTTGTATAAGCAGAGTTTAGTCCGGCTACATACCCTTGGTCGTCTTGTGCCATCATCGACATTTGCGTGCTGATTGCCGGACGTAAAATATCTGTTGCTAAAAAGACGATAAATGTCACAACAATAATCAGCCAGTACGTGTGCACAAATAGCGTAAGTAAAATAAAAAGTCCCGTCATCATCAAGCAAAACGAAATCACTCTTTTTTCACCAAACTTATTTAAAATCCAGCCAAAAATCGTAACCTGCACTACAGCCCCTGCAATAGAGCCAAACGTAATGACAAACGCAATATCTTTTGGCGTAAAGCTAAATTTATGATCAACAAATAGTGAAAAGATCGTTTCATAATTGGATAATCCAAACGATGTCACAAAAACGATAATTAAACTTAAAAAATAAGGTTCTTTGTAGGAATTCATAAGCTGGAGCAGCAGCCGATCTTCTTTTGGATTCTCATTATTTGAAACAGCATGATTTTGTACAGGACGAGACTCTGGCAAAACAAAAAGCGTAATCACTGCAGCCAAGCCTCCTGCTACTGCGGCCATATAAAACGGTACGCGCATGCCGTATTCAGCTAAAAAGCCTCCAATACCGGGCCCGATAATAAATCCTGTTGTAATTGCCGCCGTCACATAGCCCATTCCTTTAGCGCGTTCTTTAGCAGACGTCACGTCCGCCGTATAGGCCATAACAGCAGGCATAATAAGCGCGGCCCCGACCCCGCCTAACATTCTCGATACAAATAATAAAAGAGGTGTACTCACTGAACCAAAGAACCATTCAGACAAGGCAAAAACAATCATTCCCGCTACAATAATTTTCTTTCTCCCTAACGAATCTGATAACCGGCCCGCTAAAGGTGAAAACAGAAATTGAGTTAGTGAAAACACCGCTACTAAAAGCCCCATCACGCTGCCGTTGATATGAAGCTCCGTCATATATGTTGGCATAATTGGAATAACGAGACCGATTCCCGTAAAGATAATAAAAATATTTAGCATGAGCAGCAAAATCGCCGCTCGATTTCTTAACAATAATGACATATAAACCTCCTGATTACAAAAATACTGAACGTTCGGTCTATAAAAATGCAAAATAATGAGGGATTACTCATTACCGCAATAAGCATCCCCGATTATTTAAGAAGACCTGGCTATAATTCCGTTTAAAAATACATCGATTGCGGAACGGTAAAGCTGCAGGGCATTTTCCGTACTCGTTTTTCGAGACATGCGGCTCATTCCAACAAACAGCCCTTCTAAAATTACTGCAAGCTGCTCTGCATTTTTATGAGAAAACTCGCCTTCATCGATACCTTGTTGCAAAAGTTCGCGATTAAACTCCACGTGTCGTTTCACCATCTCATCAATTCGCTCTTCGATGTCGCTGCCCTTTTCTTCGTTGTTAAAAAACTCATCGGCAGCTTTCGTAAGAGGATGATTCAAATCATCTAAAATGATTTGCTCCGCTATTCCAAAAAGCTTATCTCTTGTTGTTTTGTAAAGAGACTCTCTTTCTCTCCAGTTTCGTTCCCACTCAAGATTCCATTCGTCTATTAAATAAAGAAACAGCCCTTCTTTACTTTTAAAGTGATAATAAATATTCCCTTTACTGCTTCCCGTAGCTTCTACAATTTCCTCAATAGATGTAGCTTTATAGCCTTTTTGAGAAAACAATGCCTTAGCGGCATCTGCCACTTTTCTTTTGGTTTGTTCACTTTGAAGCTTTTTTTTATTCAAGCTATTTCCACCGCCCCGTACATTTATTATTTATACTGAACATTCGTTTTGTATTATCTGACACCTATACTACATAGGAAAAACCTTTTTGTCTAGTGAGAAAACCTAGTTTATACCTTTTTATATGAATGATGACTAAAACAAAGCCTTTTAAAAAGGCTTTGCCTAAAAAGCTTACTTGCTAACAGGATAAATGACAGCTGCTTGTCCCTACTGTTTGCATACAAATACAAAAATCATCTGCGCCTTCTTTCCCGTCTTTTAATCATTCAATTTCTTTGTCATAAATACACTGTATGGATCTTCTTTGTAGGTGGAAAACGGGTCGCACTCGTAAAATCCAAAACTGGCGTATAGCTTTCTAGCCGGTTCAAAAGGGGGTGCGGATCCTGTTTCTAAGCTTAAGCGTCGGTACCCTCGTTTTTTTGCTTCATTTATTATGTACTGCAGCAGCTCTCTAGCAATTCCTTTCCGCAAATGGGCGGTAGCTGTTCGCATCGATTTAATTTCTCCGTGATGCTCATCTAGCTCTTTTATAGCCCCGCACCCTGCTAGCTGACTTCCTTCCCACACGCTCCAAAACGTAATATCACGCTGTTTTAAACTTTCAATATCTAGAGCATGAATACTTTCAGGGGGCGAATGTAAGTTCATTCCTTGAAGGTGAGAACTTACTAGTTCAATAACTTCATCTTTCGTTAAATGGTCTCTTTTTATTGTAATCATCTTCTCTTCCTTCCTGCTACTAAGGGGTGGTCAACTACAAACCGACTTATGAATAAATTCACTGTCGACCTTTAAAAATCCTTTTATACACTCCCTTCTTTTTCTCCAGTTATTAAAACAGACTTTGCCAAGCAGATGTTTCATACATTGTTAAACGGAGGTGAAATTCGTTGAAGAAAGTTTTATTTTGTCTTGTCCCTCTTTTGTTTTTATTATCCGCCTGCTTTAGTGATCCTGTTCAAGATGATTTAATCGATTATAACAATCAAGATTTAAAAAAAGCCGCTCAGCTTGAAAAAGAAGCGATTGACGCATACGATTCTGTTACAGGCGCTAACTACACAAGTGACGCTGTTATGTACGATACGATGACGAGTGAAGTCATTCCTACCTATCGTAAATTTGTTGACGAACTGGAAAACATCGATGTAGAAACCGACGATCTTCGAAAGGTTCATGAAGGCTATATAAAGGCTGCCAATACCCAGTATAATGCTTTTATTAAAATTGTCAGCGCTTTGGAAAAGCAGGACCGCAACCTTATTGCTGAGGCAAACGCTATGCTTGATGAGGCACGAAAAGGCATACGCGATTACAATGCAGCTATTAAAAAGCTGGCTAAAGAACATGATGTGAAAATTGAAGAACCAAAAACACAGCGAGAAAACAGCCTATAGTTTTGATGCAAAAAGAAGGTCTCTAAAAATAGTAAGAGACCTTCTTTCGTATGCTGTTTCAATTTCTCCACGTTCGTGCGATAAATGAAGAAGAGTATTAGGAAATATTGCTTAACGATGCATAATAAGAGGCAATAATTTCTTCATCTGAATGCGGAATTTCGTTGCCTTTTACAAGCTGAGCGCCGTTAATACAGCCGCTTGTGAGTAAAATAATATCATTCAGCTTTCCTAAAGAAAGAGACTTTAATACTCCTTCTGTTCGAGTAGGGGCACGGTGAATATTACTTGCGCTTGGATTTGAAAAACCCGTCATTACTTGATCTACAATTACGTTCGGATCATGGTGGCCTGGATGATCAACAGTTACGACAATTTCATCAGCTTTCCCTTCAATGACACGCGCCATTTTAGGCATTTTATTAAAATCTCGAATACCGATCCCTGCAATCATGACAATTAGCTGGTTATACTCCATCTTTTTTACTTCTTCTACTAAACGCGTAAGGGCAACAGGCGTATGGGCATAGTCTAAAATCACTTTTTGGTTATTAGGACCTTCTATCACTTGAAAGCGCCCTTCTGGACTTTCCAATTGAGGAAGCACGCTAATAATATCCTCAATGTGGTATTCAAAGTGAAGAGCTGTACCAATGGCTGCTAGCACGTTAGCAATGTTGTAATCGCCATATACAGGTACTGCTACTTTGTATGACTGTCCTTTATACAGTAAATCAAAGAAAGAGCCCCCTTCTTTGACAGTAATATTTTTTGCTTGCAGAGTGGCCTCCGCATTATTTAATAAGCTATACGTGACTTTAGGTCCTTCAAATAGCCTACTTAAGTCTTTACCCATGTCCTGATCATCTATATTAATAACGGCATGTTTGGCCTGTTGAAATAATTTCATCTTGCATTTTTTATAGTGCTCAAACGTTTTATGATACTCCAGATGCTCTTCTGAAAGATTTGTGTGAATGGCTACATCAAAATAAATATTTTCTACTCGCTGCTGATCAATCGCAATTGAAGATACTTCCATCACTGCCGCTTCATCGCCTCTTGTATACAAATCATAAAAAATTTTATGCAAGTCTACCGATTCAGGTGTTGTAGGCGTACTTTTTTTATAAACTAACTTCTTCTTTGATGACCAAATGCCGGTCGTGCCAATCGATCCTGTCGGCAATTCTAAAAGGGTTAAAAGCGACCTTACGTAAGCTGCTACGGTTGTTTTGCCATTTGTACCTGTAACGCCAATTGTCTCAATTTTTTCATCCGTATAATCAAAATACATTTTAGAAAAAGACGCCATTACTTTGCGAACGTCGTCAACAGCTAAAAACGTACAGTGAGAATACTGAGTGCTCAAAAGACGCAGCTCCTCAATGCTTGTCCCAAAGACTGCTATGGCTCCTCTAGCTATAGCTTCTTTAATATATTGATGTCCATCTTCATTTTCACCTTTTATACTAAAAAATACTGATCCGTCGCGAACCTGCTTTGAATGATATGTGAGATGGTTGATCGTTTGAGATGCAGGCCCAAAAATATGTTTAATTGATAAGTTCATTAATGTATCAAAGTGGATGTTCATAGCTATTCCTCACAGTGTATAAATTTTGTTTTTAATATGTTCTAAAATCCCTTAAATACTCTTTGAAGGATATTTTTTCTTTATTTCCATTTATAAAGAACTTTCTACAATTCAATCTTTTTATTTTGCTTTCATGTGTAGAACGAAAATAAAGAAAAGACGGATCACTATTTTTCAAAACTAAAAGTATGTAAAATATGGATGGACTGTGTATATCATACCAGCAGCAAAAACGAAGGATTGTAGTAAAATGTTCCCCCTACACGTGCAAAACGAAACCATTCTTTAAAATAATTTCATAGATTAAGTTGAATCATGATAAATACTTGAACGTGGGGTAAGAAAGATTACTGTATTAATCAGTGTCTCCCTTTGCAAAATAACAAAGAAAACATCATAATAAAAGATGCGCATAACAGCGTGAATGACTCTGTTTTGAAAGGATGGACTACAGCAAATGACGCGTTCTCTTTTAGCGATTGAACCACTTCCTCTTTTATTTTACCAACAGCCTACACTTGAATTAGCTCAGTCGCTGTTAGGATGTCTTCTTGTTCACGAAACGGCAGAAGGAACTGCATCTGGTTTTATTGTAGAAACTGAGGCTTATAAAGGGCCTTTCGACCGAGCAGCTCATAGCTTTAATAACCGGCGCACAAAAAGAACGGAGATAATGTTCGGCCCTCCTGGTCATGCCTATACGCATACAATGCATACACATTGTTTACTCAATGTTGTAAGCAGCGACATCGATTGTCCAGAAGGCGTCCTCATTCGAGCTATTGAGCCATTTAGCGGAAAAAATTTGATGAAACATAGACGTCGAGGGATGGAAAATGAAATAAATTGGACAAACGGTCCTGGGAAACTAACAAAAGCACTAGGGGTTTCAATGGATTTGTACGGTCATGATTTAACCAGCCCTCCTCTTTATATTGCTCGTGGCTTCACTCCTTCAGAGATTTCTGCCGGACCTCGCGTTGGCATTGATAATTCAGGTGAAGCGAAGGATTACCCTTGGCGCTTTTGGGTTGCCAATCACCCGTTTGTATCGAAATTCAGGTAAACAAAAGGCGAATTGATTTATTAACGAAAATAAAAGAAGCACCTCTTTTTAGAGATGCTTCTTTTTGCTTACGCCCACCACATTTGTGAGGGAGTTTCTTCAATTAATACACTTTGTAAGTTTGTAACCGCGCGTTTAAATCCTTCTTCAATCGACATGATTGGATCTTCGTGCTCAATGCTGACTACATAATCGTATCCGTATGTGCGAAGTGCACTCATCATATCAGACCACTCTTTTACATCATGTCCGCATCCTACGGATCTAAACGTCCATGCACGCGTTTGGACTTCTCCATATGGCTGCATATCCGTCAGGCCGTACATGTTAATATTATCCTGGTCCAAGTACGTATCCTTTGCATGGAAATGATGAATCGCATTTTCTTTTGCTAAAATTTTAATAGCTCCTACCGGATCAATTCCTTGCCACCATAAATGACTTGGATCAAGGTTAGCGCCAATCGCTGGACTTGTTTTTTCTCGAAGCTTTAGGAGCGTATACGGAGTATGAACTAAAAATCCGCCGTGAAGTTCTAAACCAATTTTTACATTATGCTCCTCCGCTAGTTCTCCAATTTCTTTCCAATAAGGAACAAGCTTATTTTCCCATTGCCAATTCAATACGTCTCCATACTCGTTAGGCCAAGGAGTAACAGGCCAGTTTGGGTACTTCGCTTCTTCGTGATCTCCAGCTGTTCCAGAGAAACAGTTAACCACTGGAACAGCTACTAATGATGCTAGTTGAATGGTCTTGCGAAGCGTTTCGTCAGATTCTTTTGCAAAACTTGCCTCAGGTGAAATAGGATTGCCGTGGCAGCTAAATGCGCTGATTGTAAGTCCGCGGTCTTTTATCTGCTTCATATATGCTTCTCTTTTTTCTTCATCTTCAAGCAGCTCATCTAGCGGACAATGGCTGTTTCCCGGATAGCCGCCCGTTCCGATTTCAACAGCATGAAGACCTGCTGCTTTTACTTTATCTAACATCTCTTCAAAAGAAAGATCCGCAAATAAGACCGTGAATACTCCAAGTTTCATTTTAATTTCCCCCTGTGCGATATATTTCGTCAATAATAGCGGAGACTTGAAGCGCTTCTTGTGGCTTTACCACTAATTCAGCATTTCCTTTACACGCTTCAACGAAATTTTTAGCCTGACTTAAGCTGTAATCATCTTCTCCATCTATCCATGGTGACGTGCTGTTCATGAGCATACCGTTTTTAGACGTGTATAGTTCAAACGGAAACACGCTTAAGCCGCCCTCTACCCCTGATATGCTTACGTGCTCTTCATCATCTGCGATATTAGCAGCCCAAGAAGTTTCTAAAAGAAGCGACGCTCCATTTTCAAATTTAATATAGGCCGTTACATGATCATCCACGCTGAATGATTCATGATCAAATGTTCCCCATTGATTTAATTGGTTAGGCGTTTTACTCAGGTCATTATATGTACTTCCCAGTACTTCAGTATGCTTTGGATTTCCCATTAGCCAAAGCGTTAAATCAAGCAAATGGCAGCCGTAATCAATTAAACTGCCTCCTCCTTGAAGATCTTTGTTCGTAAATACCCCCCAGCCGGGAACCTTTCGGCGACGCATTGCTCTGACACGTGCAACTAATGGTCGACCTACCTCTGTCATCATTTTTTTCGCAGCCTGCGCTTCTTTCATGAATCGGTAATGATAGGCAATCGCTAACTGCTTACCTGATTCTCTAGCAGCAGCAAGCATTTCTTCACCTTGCTCTTTAGACATCGCCATTGGCTTTTCACATAGGACGTGAACGCCTGCTTTTAGCGCTTCTACTGCAAACTCGGCGTGAAATTTATTGGGTGTACAAATACATACAGCATCCACTTCTTTAAACATATCTTTGTAATCAACAAATACGTGAGGGATATTATGCTCATTGGCTACCTCTGTGGCTCTTTCACTATTAATATCGCTAAGCCCCCAAATCACACATTCATCACCCAGTTGTTTGAATGCCGGGATATGCCTGCTTACAGCAATCCCTCCTGCTCCGATTATGCCAATTCTCACGTTTTTCACCTCTTACACGCGCGTAATTTGTTTCGTTTGACTTGATTTTAAAGCTGCTAAAATAACAGCAAGTGATTTTAATCCTTCTTCACCAGGAACAGGAGATTCTTTATCTTCTGCAACTGCATCTACAAATTGTTCAATGACGTGAGAATTACTTTGTCCGCCTTCATCGTTCGACTGGATTTTTCCTAATTCATAGTTCACCACTTCACCCGTTGCATATTGTGCAACTAATGAATACGTCGGATCGTCCTCTAAACGAAGAATCCCTTTCTCTCCGTAAACAATCGTGGAGTTATCTTCTTTTCCATTGTAAGCCCAGCTTGCCGCAAGCGTCCCGATAATCCCGCTTTCCGTTTTTAATACGCACACAGCATTGTCGTCTACATTTGCAAAGTCTTTTGCATTGCTTTCCACAAATGCACCGACTTCTACAATTTCTTCACTCAATATGTAGCGAAGCATATCGGTTTTATGAACGCCTAAATCACCCATAGCACCAATAAACGCTTCGTCTTTTTTGAAGAACCAGCTGTCTTTTCCGTCCACGCTCCACCCTTCAGGGCCACCGTGGCCAAAAGCCGTACGGAAACTATAAATTTTACCGATTTCCCCGTTTTCAATAAGCTCACGAGCTTTTTGATGAGAAGCTACAAAGCGCTGATTATGTCCGATCATTAGTTTTTTACCGTTTGTTTTTGCTGCTTCAATCATTGCTTTCGCTTCTTCTTCTGATGTTGCCATCGGCTTTTCACACAGAACATGAACTCCGCTGTTTAACGCTGCAACCGAAATAGGCGCATGAAGATAATTGGGCGTACATACGCTCACTGCTTCCACTGTACCGCTTGCTAAAAGTTCTTCATAGCTTGTATACGCTTTTACACCGTACTGCTGTGCTACGCTGTTTGCACGTTCTGTGTTTATATCGCAAACGGCTACTAATTCTACTTGTTCATTCATCTTATATTCTGGTAAGTGACGGTGTTGCGCAATGCTTCCGCACCCAATAACGCCAATTTTTACTTTTGCCATCTTTCCTATCCCCTTTGCTTAAGCATTATTAATTAGTTTTTAACAGCGATTGATTCAAGCGGTTGCGCATTGCCGTAAACAGGACGTTTTCTCTCTGCTGGCTTCGCCCATTTAATAGCATTCATAATGACACGCTGAATGTCTTTGTTATGGTATGTTGGATATGTTTCATGTCCAGGTCTGAAATAAAATACTTTTCCGTTTCCGCGTTTGTACGTGCAGCCGCTTCTGAAAATTTCTCCGCCTTCAAACCAGCTCGTGAAAATCAGTTCATCAGGTGCTGGAATATCAAAGTGCTCTCCGTACATTTCTTCGCGCTCCAGCTCGATAAATTCACCAATACCTTCCACAATCGGATGGCTCGGTTCTACTACCCACAAGCGCTCTTTTTCATCTGCTTCACGCCATTTTAAGTCGCAGCTTGTGCCCATTAACGTTTTAAAAATCTTAGAAAAGTGACCTGAATGTAAGACAATAAGCCCCATACCGTCCAGCACGCGCTGCTTTACTTTCTCAACGATGTCGTCTTTTACTTCGTCATGCGCTAAATGACCCCACCATACTAAAACATCCGTTTGATTTAATACTTCTTCAGTCAACCCGTGTTCTACTTCGTCTAATGTTGCTGTGTGCGTACGAAACCCTCCTTCTTCTAAAAAAGAAGCGATGGCACCGTGGATGCCTTCAGGGTAAATTTCTCTTACAACCGGATTTTTCTGTTCATGACGATTTTCATTCCATACTGTAACGTTAATCATTTTCATATCCCCTTTTTTTGTGAATGCTAACTTATATCCCCTTTTTTGATAAATGCTAAACTTGGGTTAACCGGTTAACTTACTGTGGTTCACCCGCGCTTAGCAGTCGAATCTCGAATAATAAGTTCAACCGATAATTTTACATGTTGCAGCGTGCTGAAACGGTGTTCAATTGCTTGAATAACAGACGTCGCGGCGACGACTCCTTTATTAAATACATCTTGACGAATGGTTGTTAGACTTGGAGATGCATAGCTACTAAAGGTTATGTCATCAAACCCTACGATTGAGTATTCCTGCGGAATTTTTTTCCCCTTTTCTTGCAGTGCTTTCATAATTCCAAGCGCCAGCGTATCAGAGGATGCAAAAACCGCCCGAATATCCTTATGATCTTGCAGCAGCTTGTTTCCTAAATTGTAACCGTTATCAAACGAACTTTCGTTCACTTCAAAAACAAACGTCTTTGATGGTGTAATGCCCGCTTCTTTTAATGCTTTCTCGTAGCCTATATACCTCTTTTTATCCACTGGACTGTTGACGAGGTGATGAGCAACAAAGGCAATTTCTTTGTGCCCCAAACTCACTAAATGTGTTGTAGCTAGATATCCTCCATACTCATCGTCTACAGAAATATGATGATAATCACGTTCGTACCTTTCGTATGTATCTACTAGCACAATCGGGTTCGATAACGCTTTCATTTTCTCATACAATCGATGCGGGAAGGCTCCTAAAAACAGAAGACCATCAATATTTCTCGTTCGAATCCATTTTAGGCAATCAGCGGGGCTACTCACTCCAGATATGACTAGATCATAACCATGCTTACGGATTACATATTCAATTCCACTAATCATTTCACTGTAATAATGGTTATCTTTAAATATAGTAGAAAGTGAATCATCTGTAAGCGGGAACATTACGCCAATCATATTTGACTTTTGTTTCGAAAGACTAACGGCGGTTAAATTTGGTTCGTAGTTTAATTCTTTTACCGCTGTTAAAATTCGCTCTTTTGTTTCATCGGATACTTTGTTAATTCCGTTTAAGACGTAAGATACTGAAGCTGCAGATACTCCTGCATGCTTTGCTACATCACGAATCGTTATCTTTTCTCCCATAAAATCTCTCCAGTTAAACGGTTAACTATTTACTCGTTCATTATAATTCACTCCTTTATTATCAGTCAACGTATTTTTCAAATTATCTGTTAACTATTATAATATCTTCCTAGATTGGTATGTTTTAAGCAGTGACAACACGTATTGACACCTGTTAATCTTTGAAACGTACATATAAAGTTCGGTGCACAGCACGCACCGATCCGTGATAAAAGGGGCGTTCAAAAGGATTTCAGGAGGTACTTACTTTATGTTTAAGAAACTAGCAATTATTGGAGCACTAGCAGTTCCTATGTTCGGCATGAGTCACGGGGCAAATGCCGCTGAAACAACCCATCGCGTAAAAGCCGGAGAGACTCTTTACAAGATTGGCGCTGAATACGGCGTTACGGTTAAACAGTTAAAAGAAGCGAATCACAAATCTACCGACTCTATTAATGCAAATGAAACATTAACAATCCCTAACTCTATTAGCGAAAGCGATAAAGAATTGTTAGCTCGCCTTGTACAAGCTGAAGCAAAAGGCGAACCTTACGCTGGCAAAGTGGCTGTAGCAACAGTCGTTTTAAACCGCGTGGATAGCGATTCTTTCCCAAACTCTATTCATGATGTCATTTATCAGGGCACACAGTTTACACCTGTACAAAACGGTGAAATTAATAAAGCAGCGGATGCCGAAGCAAAAAAAGCTGTAAATGAAGCACTAGCGTTTAGGGGGCAAGGAAAAGGTTCGTTATTCTTCTTTAATCCAGATAAAACAAGCGACCAATGGCTTCGTCAAAAACAGGTTACGATTACAATCGGAAATCACGTTTTTGCAAAATAAACAAAAAAAGCACTCAGATGAGTGCTTTTTTTAATATGCAACAAGTAAGCTTAATAGAACAGCTATAATAATAACAGGCAATACGTATTTAACTAGAAAGAACCATGCGTTAAATAATTTAGCACCTTTTGTACTTCCTGAAATAAACTCTTCATACACGGCTTCTTTTTTCATTTTAAATGTCACAAAAATTGCAATGGCTAAACTTCCAAGAGGCAGCATTAAGTTGCTCACAAAAAAGTCAGCTACGTCAAATATACTTCTGCCAAAAAGTGAGACGTGTTTTAGCACACCAAACGAAAGCGCTGATGGAATACCTACTACAAACACAAGAATCCCTGATAAAGAAGCGTAGCGAGTTCGTTTTGTCTGATCATCTTTGGTTAAAGCAGCTACGATAATTTCCAGCAGTGAAAAAGCAGACGTAAGCGTAGCAAATAGAAATAAAATTAAAAACAGTGCTAAAAAGACGGTACCAAACGGCATTTTCTGAAATACTGTTGGCAAGACCACAAACAAAAGTCCAGGTCCTTCAGTTGGCTTTAATCCAAACGAAAAAACGGCTGGAAAAATAGCCAAGCCCGCCAGTAGCGAAACAAACAAGTTCAAAATAGCAATGGTGCCCGCTGAACGCGTCAAGCTTACTTTTTTTCCTAAATAAGAGCTATATGTCACCATGCAGGATAATCCCACGCAAAGCGAGAAAAACGACTGACCGAGCGCATAGAGCACAGATGACCCTGTAATGGCTGAAAAATCGGGTTTTAAAAAGAACTTTACTCCGTCCATTGCTCCATCTAACGTTAAAGAACGCACCACGATAATGATAAAACAGATAAATAACAGCGGCATCATGTATTTATTAGCACGCTCTATTCCTTTCTGTACGCCTTTTGAAATAACAAACACTGTAATCAATAAAAACAGCGCCTGTGCACCTAATACTACATAAGGTTGGCTAATGACGGCATTGAACAACGGACCGTACTCTTTTCCGCTTAGCATACCGGTTACGCTCATAATCGTATATAAAATCACCCAGCCGCCAACGACGCTGTAAAAGGAAAGCAAAACGACACAGCTCAGTACTCCAAGCCTGCCAATCCATACCCAAGCGGATTTTGGAGCAATTGCCTTATAAGCACTAATCGCTTCTTTCCCCGTATGTCTTCCAATGATAAATTCTGCCAACAGAAGCGGCAATCCAATAAAAATCGTAAATAAAATAAACAACGCAAAAAATGCTCCACCGCCACTGGTTCCCGTTACGTATGGAAACTTCCATATCGCTCCTAGACCAATTGCTGCCCCAGCAGATGCTAAAATAAAACCGAGGCGTGAAGACCACTGATTTCCTTTACTCATATAATGTTACTCTCTCCTCTTCTAAACTCAAAACTCACCTGATTAGTACTGTACCATAAATGCAGAAGAAAATCATTCCCGTTTTACTTTTTTCTATAAAACGATATCTATATAGAATAGAAAAAATGAAGAAGCAGCTGCTTCTTCATTTTAAGTTTGATGTTTCTATTCAAAAATCATTCTCTGTACGATGATTCGTCTCCACGATAGGCTTCTTGATTTGATATTTCTTCAATATGCATATGCCCTTCTCTCTCTAAACGAAGAACCGTACGCTCTGCATCTTCATAGCTCTCGCATGTCACTTGTTTATATTCCATATCATCTTTATCTGTGTAAGCAACTAAATATGTTTCCATTTTAACTCCTCCTATATAACCTATATGTAACGTATTTTGCCTTTTTCGTTTATTTCTAAACATATAGGCTCCAAACATAATGCCTAGCATACTATAATAGCGGAACTTCAATTTAAAAAGTTGAATTTTTCATTATGCACCGATGCAACATGGAGGTTACGCTTATGACATTTATTTTATCATTCGTACCAATTGTTGTTCCTTTTGGTATTTTAATTAGCTTAATTGCTTTTACAGCTGCTTTTTTACAATCAAAAGAGCATCATAAGAAGCTCTAGCTTATAAAAGCTAGAGCTTCTTTTTAAAAACGTCTATAGCGTTTAACCAGCCCCACAATAATAGCAATTGCTATTAATACAACGGAAATGATGACAGTAATGACAATTAGCTGATTTCCACTTTGCTTCACTGCAATAGCAATATAAGCCCAAATAAAAACAAGCGGATAAACAGCGTCTCGGTTTTTTAATGTAAACATAATGCCTAGCGCAGCCCCTACCAGCAGCATAATAATCGTCCATGCTAACTCGTTTAGGCCAAGCAAGCGTTGTATTCCATTTGCTTGAAATACGACAAACACATTAACAATAGTTGCAACAGAAATCCATCCAAGATAAAGAGAAATCGGCAGACGCATAAACCATGTCGTCATCCGAGAATGCTGAATAATGGAATACACAATCATTAATGTACCTAAAATCAAGAGTATGACTAAAAGTGATAACTTATAGTAATCGTTTTGGAAAATAAAGATCCACGCACTATTTAACAAACAGTTTAGAAAAAACCAAATGCCGATACGTGCGTATATTTCCTTTTGATCTTCTCTTGCAAAAAATTGTCGTATAACCCAAATAGTTAATAATAAATAAATAACGCCCCAGATAGCAAAGGCATAACCGGCTGGTGTAAACAACGTAGGAACTTGCGCAGAAGCTTCTCCCGTTGTTTTTCCTCCTATTGGAATGGCATTTGCTAAATAATTCACAAGTAGTGTAATAGCCAAGCATACTGCATTTAATACAGCATACAAACGAAATTTTGCCATTTTGTTCTCTCCTTTCTTCTATTTATATGGGAATATTCCGGAGACGAAAACGGCTCTTCCCTTCATTAATACCTCTTCTCCCCTAAAAATATGCATTTTTAAACAAAAATGATTAAAAATAGCTTCAAGAAGCTACCTCTTTAAGAGATAAAAACGGTTAGAGAACAATTTTCCGTAACGCTTTCTATTTTTCAGAATATATGGTAAGTTAAACATAGACTAATAGGAAGTCCACTAGGGGTGCCCACCGGCTGAGACAAGTTTTCTTGATCCCTTTGAACCTGATCTGGCTCATACCAGCGTAGGAAAGTGGCAATGTTCAGTTTTGTACTGTCCTTTGCCACTCCGTTTATAAAACGGAGTGTTTTTTATTTCCTTTATGTGCTTGTTTGTGACTTCCTCATATTAAAGGAGGATTTTGATGTCATTTTCATCTCAATTAAGACAAGAAGCAAACTATATTTACGAAGCTATTTTTAACCACCCTTTTATTAAAGGAATTGCTGAAGGAAACGTGCCAAAAGAAGCGCTTATTCACTACGTTTCTCAAGACTACGAATACTTAACAGCATTTGTCCGCATTTACGGCGCTGCTTTAACAAAATGCCGCACGCGTACCGAAATGGAAGCCTTTAATGCCGGCATTTCTACGGTTTTACATAGTGAAGTACACCCCCATAATAATTTTTGTGAAGTAGCAGGCGTACGCTACGAAGACCTCCACACTGAGGCTCTTTCACCAACGGCCAGCCACTACATTAACCATATGACAAGCGTTGCACATACAGGCAGCTTAGCGGAAATCATTGCCGTGCTTCTTCCATGTCCATGGACGTACGTTGAAATTGGCCAGCGCATTACAGAACAAGTAAATCCATCTCCTTCTCATCCTTTTTATGAATGGATTCAGTTTTATAATAATGAAGAAATGAATAGCACAACACAATGGTTTTGTAACAAGCTTGATGAACTTGCCGAACAAGCGACTGAAGAAGAACGTAATCGTATGAAAGATCACTTCATCAAAAGCTGTGAACTGGAGTATTTATTTTGGGAAATGGCGTATACGCAGGAAAAATGGCCGCTTTCTCAGCTTTCACTTTCAAAATAACGAAAAAGCCTCCTATCAGGAGGCTTTTTATTTCAATAATTTTTTAATCATTTTCAAGTTTTGTTTCTCTGAAGGATAGCGGAATGAAAAATCAAACTTGGTTGTTTGAGCCAGCATGCTTTTAAAATGAGAAAATGTCTGAAAGCTGTCTTTTCCATGATATTGACCCGTACCGCTTTCTCCTACTCCGCCAAAGGGTAAATATGGCGTAGCGATATGCATAAGCGTATCATTTATACAGCCTCCTCCAAATGAAAGACGCTCCGTTATGACGTTTTGTACATCTTCATTTTCTGTAAACAAGTAAAGAGCGAGCGGCTTAGCTTTTTCTTGAACTTTATGAATAACTTCGTCTAGCGTTTCGTATTCAATCATCGGAAGAATAGGCCCAAAAATTTCTTCTTGCATAACATCTGATGTCCAGCTTACTTCACTTAACACCGTAGGTTCTATTGTGAGCGTGCTTTTATTGTACCCGCCTCCAACTATAGCGTTTCCGTCTTTTAAAAACTCAACTAGCCGTGTAAAATGGCGCTCACTGACAATACGGCCGTAGCGGTCGCTTTCGAGCGGATTACTGCCATAAAATTGATAAATCGCTTCGCGAAGTTTCTCTACCAGCTGCGCTTTTACCTTTTTATGCACGAGCAAATAATCAGGAGCAACACACGTTTGGCCTGCATTCATTCCTTTACCAAACATAATTCGCTTCGCTGCAAGATCTAGGTTTGCATCTTCATGTACAATGCACGGACTTTTCCCTCCTAGCTCAAGCGTGACGGGAATAAGCTGCTTCCCTGCTTCTTGCATAATAATTTTCCCTACATTTACACTTCCCGTAAAAAAAATATAATCAAGCGGCTGTTTTAAAAGCAGGCTTGTGGTTTCTACAGCTCCTTCAATCACCGTCACAAATGCTGGATCAAAAGCCTCAGCTAGTAATTCTTGTATAACGCGAGATACGCTAGGCGTTAATTCAGAAGGCTTAATAATAGCCGTGTTCCCAGCGGCAATAGCTCCTACTAAAGGGGACAGCGCTAATTGAAACGGATAGTTCCACGGAGCAATAATTAACGCGACTCCATACGGTTCAGGAACAATTTTCCCTTTAGAGCCCACGTGTGTTAAAGCAGTTTTTACTTTTTTAGGCTTCATCCATTTTGCTAAATGCTTAAGCGTAAATCGAATTTCCTCTAGTAAAATCCCAATTTCCGACGTGTAGGCCTCTACTTCAGATTTATTTAAATCTTGTTTTAAAGCATCCATAATTCTCTGCTCGTTTTGTTTGACTGCGTCTCTTAGCTTATTCAGCGCTTGAATACGGCTGTTGATACTCTTTGTTTGTTGCGCATAGAAATACTGCTTTTGTGTAGAGACCATATGTTCAATGACCGTTTCATCTGTGATATAGAATCGCTCGTGGTTCATCTCTTTCATCTCCCTATAAACATTCGGCTTCAACTGTAGCAAGCAAGCTTTTTAATAGCTCAACTGCCTCACTTAAAGCTAATGAATAATATCTCTGCGTTCCTTTTTGCTCAATTTGCACAAGCTTTTGATCGCGTAAAATTTTCAAATGATGAGAAATTGCTGGTCTTGATAGCGTAGACTCATTTGCAATTTCATTAACGGTTAAAGACTCTTTTTCGGCGAGCAGCAAAATAATATCTTGTCTTGCTGAATCACTTAGAGCCTGAAAAATAGGAATGCTGGCACGAAATAACTCGACTGCTTTTTCACTCATGTATATTCTCCTTTATTTAATTTCTTGTGTTCTTCGGACAACGGATGTAAGCCACTTTCTTGGCACGAAGCGCGGGATGAACGTAGCAAGACGAAACTGTACCCCTGGTACGATAACCGTCTGCCCTTTCATAAATTTTTTATAGCCAACTTTCGTTACTGTTTCTACATCCATTGCACCGCTTTGAAAAAGCTTGGAGTTGCTTAGCTGGGCTCGGTCGCTAAAACCAGTTTTAGTTGGACCCGGGCATAGAGCACTTACCGTTACATTGGTACCTCTTAATTCATTTTCAAGGGCCTCTGTGAAAGATAATACGTACGCTTTTGTTGCGTAATATACCGTCATAAGCGGTCCCGGCATAAATGCAGCAACAGATGCAATGTTTAAAATTTTTCCGCGATTTCTTTTGACCATATCCGGCAAAAATAATTTTGTTAAATGAGTTAATGCTCGAATATTTAAATCAATCATGTTTAACTCTTCGTCTAAAGCTGTTTCAATAAATTTGCCGTATAGTCCAAAACCGGCATTGTTCACTAAATAATCAACGTGCATTTTTTTATTTTTAAGTTCTTCATATAATGACTGTATCTCTTCTTCTCTTGATAAATCCTTAACAACTGTTATGGCTTCAATATTATAAGTAGACTTTAAATTCTCTCCAATAGCTGCTAGTGTATCAGAGCTTCTGGCAACTAAAATTACAGGATGCCCATCCTTTGCGAATTGATAAGCTAACTCTTTACCTATTCCTCCCGACGCACCGGTGATGAGCGCATAATGCTGTGCCATAGTGTTCACTCCTTATGTTTAAATGTTCAAGAACTTAAACATTTAAACATATCTTATAGGATTCATTTTTTCCCGTCAACTGTTTTCTATACTCTCCTTTTCTTTTGTGTTTTCCATTTTTGCCATTTGCGCATTTCTGTACATTTTTTTACAAAATATGCGTTTTCTTTACATAGAAGGCTAATGTCGTCTAGTTTTGACAACCTTTGTCACCTAGCAGGAAAACAAGTGAAGATATGGTGAATACAACATACAACAAATAATCCATTACATAGTTGGATGAAAATAGATAAGGGAGGAAATGAAAAATGATGGAGACATATACAATAAAAAAAGTAAGTGACCAATTAGAGGTAGAAAAGAAAACGCTAAAACAATGGGAAAAATTATTGGGCAGCTATTTAACAATTGAACGAGTAGATGGGGCCCGTGTCTATACAGAGGAACAAATTGAATTATTTAATGATATTAAACAGCTGTTTGATGAACAGTGTACGTTAGATGAAGTGAAAGAATATGTTCAGCTGCTGATAAAGGAACAAGAAGAGCAGGAACATTTAGTGATGGAATCAGAGGCAGCGGTTTCAAAAGAAGAAGAACCAGCAAAGTTGAAAACTGCTAAAAAAGAAAACGTCATTGATTTTCAAGAACACTCCAATAAACAAATGAAGCAAGAAAAGAAAAAAGCTGCTGAAAAGCAGGAAAGCATTTCAGAGAATAAGCAAGAAAAGACCCCTCCTATACCTGAAGCACGATTAGCTACTGAAGAAGAAAAGCAGGCTATTTCTGCTTCTATTGAAGAACCAAAACCAAACGACCTTGTCGTGAATGAAAAAGAGCTTCTTCAAGGGGAACTAGTAGAAGCTGTTCGCCGCTATGAAGATGTGTTTGAAGTGCTTGATACGTTTAAAGCTGATTTGTTAAAAGAAATGCGAGAAGGAATGCGAAATGAAGTTCGGGAAGAAATTGTCGGAGAAGTAAAAAAAGAGCTTGAAAAAAGTGCTACTCAAACTGTAGAAATGGTGGAGTCGGTCGGGGCATATATCTCTGAGTCTTCAGAACGCAGCGCGAGAGATGTAGAAAATATGTCTAAAAAAATTATCCGTTCTAACGAAAAGTCGTTTGATGAGGTCACTTCTTTGATTGAAGATTATTCAACAATTGCGGAAGAAAAAACAGAGGATATGCGCCTGTTCATGAAAGATGTAATGGAGAATGCGGATGAATCCTCTAAAGAAATGCAGTATTTATTAGACCGATTCTCAAGCAATTCTACCGTTGCGATGAATCAAGTAAAATTTATGGTTGAAAAATTAAATAATTCTTCAACTAATACGACAGAAGAGCTTCGTGATTTAATTGATTCGATGAATGAAGAACGAGTCTATTATTTAAAAGAAATGGAGAAAGAACGTAAGCTTCATCGTCAAAGCGTAGCTGAACGCGAAGAAATGTTTAGTGATTTTGTCCAAACCTTTAGACAAACCGCCGCTGCTGATATGAAGCGAAAACGGAAGTGGTGGAAGCTGTTTCTCTCCTGAAAACACCGGCCCTATGGTAATAGGGCCGGTGTTTTTTGATGGTATAAACACTAGTAGTTTGTCTGGACGAAACGTTAAGGTAACCTATGCTGATGAGACGTTATACTTTGAAAAACATGATAGCCGCTTACCGATACGCCTATAGTTCCTGCTCCCGGAAACACTGTATCTCCGCACAGCCACAGCCCTTGTAAGCCAGATCGATGCGAAATGCTGTTGAACAAAGCATGATCTAACGTTTGCGGAAAGCCTCCCACTCCGCCGTTTGGGCGAGAAGTGAACCTTTCCCATGCTTTAGGAGCTCCTGAAATTTGATGCTCTGCTTCTTCAATGTTAGGAATGATGGTTTTAATTCCTGCTATCATTTTTTTCTCAAGAACTTGTTTTTGAACATCATAATCTTCTTTGTTACGCCACTTGCTAAGCTCAATGTGAGTAGACGCTGTAATTGTACGCTTGCCTTCCGGCGCACGAAAACGATCATCAGGATGAGATACGGAGATAAATAAATGATTTCCTTCCGTCATCTCGCCTTGTTCGGATTGAAGCACTTGCTGAAACAACTCTACCTTCTGTGGCAAATCACCTTCATCAATCGCAACATACATCGAAAACGTTCCCCACTGAGAAAGCTCGCTTTTTTCTTTGGCCCGCTTATGGATATGTTGGTAATCTTCATCATGCAGTAAAGACTTTAGGCTTTGAATTGGCGCGTTGCATACAACGTCTGAAGCACAGTAGCGGTTACCTCTATGATCATGCACTATCCACTCATCGTTATCACGCTCTATTTTTACTATTTTCCTTCCTAGAGTCGTTTTCCCTCCGTTGGCTTTAATAGATTTTTGCAGCGCTTCTGCGACTTTGTATAAGCCACCGTTCACATAGAAAGCTCCTTCGTGATAAATATCCAACGCTAGACATCCGATAAGCATTGAACAGTTCTCACTCGTTGTCTGCATGCTGTCTATTAATTGACCATCAATAAAATGAAGAAAGTCCGTTTCGTCTAGCAAACTGTGTTTTTTTAGTAAATGACTAAACGATCGATAAAAATAAGGTAATAACTTCACAGACCCAAGATTTAACGAACTTACCAGCCTACTCCACTCGCCGATTGTCTGAGGAGGAAGAACCGGCAGCGGCCGCATGAGCTTGCGAATTTCTTTTGCAACTCTAAAAATACTTTCATAGAAGCTCCTAATATTCTTCGCTTTATGAGGAAATTGTTTTTGAAGATAGGAAATATGCTGATACCGGTCTTGATAATAAATCAGTGCACGATGAGGAAGATGCACGTTCATAATTTTTTCAAGAGGAATCTTTTCAATTTCCAGATCAAGGTACGTGCTGATTCGCTCATGTATCCCTCCGCGCTCAAAGCCCATTCCAAGCGTCGCTCCAACAGGAAATGTATAAAGGTGGCGCTGAAATTTCCCGGCACAGCCTCCCCACTCTCGAGAAGCTTCTAAAACCGTCACTTCATAGCCATGCTTAGCTAAAAGCGCTCCCGCTGTTAACCCACCTATTCCTCCGCCTATTACAACAACTTGCTTATGCATGTTTTCACCTTCTTTAGCTCTTTCTTCTATTGTGCAAAAAAAAGAAGCTCACCGCAATTTAGAAGCGGCTCGTTACTGAAATAAAAAAGCCGTGAATGATCTCACAGCTTTTTGGCTTATTTTGTAACCACTCCACAAACAATTCGATCTCCTGAGTTTCCTGAAGGATCCGTTGTGTAATCGTCGACTTTGTCATGTATCACTAATGCCGACCCATCCATATCCAAAAGAGAATTTGGCTTTCCTTCTTGCAGCGTGACAAGAGAAGCAAAAATTTCGGTATCTACTTTTCCATTTGGCGCAACTTCTAGGTTGGGCAAGTCACCTGCATGCGGACCTTTTGTATTTTTAAAGCCATGTTCACGTTTAAAAGGATTAAAATGGGCCCCTGCTGTTTTAAAATCCGGCACCTCACATTTTCCTATTTCATGAATATGAAATCCATGTCTCCCGGGTGAAAGTCCTTGAGCATTCAATTTAATTTGCACACCGTTCTTTGCTTCTGTCAGCGTAGCCTCTCCTACTTTTTTACCTGACGTATTCGTTAAATCCACTTTAACAGGTTCTACCGATACTTCGCTTGTTTCTTTCGCTTCCTCTGCTTTCAAATGGTTTTCATGAGCGTTATTTTGCTCTTTTACCATACTGCATGCTCCCAGCAGTAATAAAATAAAGACCACGCATCCGTTCATTATCCACTTTTGCATCCGTGATTCCTCCTTTTGCTTATTTATCACCATCCTTTCACTATTTTCCTTTTTTTAGACATAAAAAAGAGGATGGGACAAAAGTATTTTAGTGGAAGGAAAATCTGGACAAGTTGGATTTTTTACGGTGATGATGAACGTAGGTTTCATCTAGATAGGTGCTTCTAGCTGTTGATTGGAGAGCAAGACGAAGACTCCTGCGGGAAAATCAGCATAGATGAGACCCCGCAGGAGCATAAGCGACGAGGAGGCTCATCGGCCGCCCGCGGAAAGCGAAGTCTTGCACAGAATTCAACAGCAGGGTCACAAGCGATTCATACTAGCTCATTGATCCTCTTTTTTCGCTTTTAGATTCGATTGATGTAGTTATGTCTCAACCTCGCCCGTTTTTTCATTTTTTTCTTCGCTGTAACGTCTTACTTTTGTTTAAAGTTGTATTCTTTTTCCGTTCCGTTTGAAAAACGAACTTCTAATTCAAACGACTGAAAATCTTTTTTTAGATCAAACGCATCGATTACTTCCTTTTTTACATCTTCATCGGGCGTGCGCTGATCAAAATTTAACTTTTTAAATTTTGAAGATAATTTATTAAAAGCTTTGTCTCCGTTCAAGTGCTCATCGTTAATATTATCGTCCACTTTGGCTTCTATCTCATCATTTTCATTTTCATAGTCGGCTTCATAATCATTGTTGAGCCCCTTATAATCTACTTCTAAATCAAATTTTGAAAAGTTAAAAGATGTGTTTTCACTTTGATTATCATAGCTCATCGGCGTTCCGCCATTTGTCACGCCTTGTTTATTTTGAGCTTCTCTTGCCGGTGCTGCATCATCATTGTGGCATGCTGAAAGTACGCTAATACCTATAAGGGAAAAGAATATGAAAAAGGGTCGTTTCTTCACTGTGTTTCCTCCTTTTAGTTCACTCTTCCTTCCCTTTATGTCCACAAATTTGATTTTTATACGCCTTCACTAGAAAACCCCGCTCTCTAAAAAGAAAGCGGGGTTTTTCGTCTTGTTTATTTTACATTCGAATAAGAAATACTGTACATGCTGTTAAAATACGTATTGTAAAGAGCTTGAACAGCACGGTCTAAAGCGTCTGCCTTCACACCAAACATCATGCTCACCTCAGAAGAACCTTGGTTGATCATTTCAAGATTCACTTCAGCACGGGCAAAAGCTTCTGTAGCTTTTGCTGCAATTCCTACTGTGCTATTCATTCCCTCTCCTACTACCATAACCATAGCAAGATCACGCTCAATAAAGATTTCATCTACTTCAAGTTCTTTTTCAATTCGAGCAAATACACGCTTTTCCACATCTGGCGTAAGCTGATGCTCGCGCATGATGACAGAGATATTATCAATTCCTGAAGGGGTATGTTCGTATGAAATGCCTTCATCTTCTAAAATTTCAAGCAATCTTCTGCCAAAACCAATTTCACGGTTTAATAAGTATTTGCTCACATGAATGTTGCAAAAACCTTTGTCCCCAGCGATTCCGACCACCGGCGTATCGCCGTGAGGACGCTCAGCTACAATAAATGTACCCTTTGCTTCAGGATTATTTGTATTCTTTACACATACAGGAATGCCTAGTTTATAAACCGGCTCTAGCGCTTCATCATGGAAGACAGAAAAACCTGCATAAGAGAGTTCACGCATTTCTCTGTATGTTACTTCTTTCATTTCATGAGGCTTTTCCACAAGTCGTGGATCTACGCTATAAATAGCATCTACGTCGGTAAAGTTTTCATACAAATCAGCTTTTACTCCCGCTGCTACAATTGAACCTGTGATATCTGACCCACCGCGCGAGAACGTAACCATGTTCCCTTCTTCAGAGTAGCCAAAGAATCCTGGAATCACCAAAATGCCCGAACGCTCTCTTAGCTGCGGTAGTTTTTCATAAGACAGTGGAAGCACTCTTGCTCTTCCGGGTTCATCAGAAACAAAAATACCTGCTTCTTTTGGATTTACATAATGAGCTTCAAACCCTAAATGGTTTAAATAAGCAGCCATTACCTTTGCGTTATTATCTTCTCCGCTCGCTTTTAGACAGTCTAATAAGCGAAACGGATCGTTTTTATGTAAATCAATAAGTGATTGTAAATTCATAATAATGTCCGTAATAATTGTTTCCGGCATAGACAAGTCCACAACAATTTCACGATAGCGATCAATTACTTGCCCAAACTCATCGACGTAATCTTCTCCAAGCTGTATTTTGGCAGAAAGTGCGATTAGCAAATCTGTCATTTTTGTATCTTCTCCGTATCGCTTGCCCGGAGCTGATACAACTACCAGCTTTCTCTCTTTATCAGACGTTACAATATGCGCAACCTGTTTAAATTTCTCTGCGCTTGCAACTGAACTCCCGCCAAACTTCGCAACCTTCATGTTTGAGACACTTCCTTACTTTGTTTTTAATATTCGATTATTGTATCATATTTTATCAAGTAGAAAAGCTTATCTATCTAACTTTTCTAAAAATTAAAGGAATACTATCGTAATTGTACTCTCATAAAGAACAAATGTCTACCACAAAAACACAAAAAGACTGATTTTACATCATGTAAAATCAGTCTTTATTTGTTATTCTGCTTTTGGCTTTTTTAATACACCTACAAGGACCGCTGTTACAATTGCACCAATTAAAATTGCTAGTGCGTATAAAAGAGGATTTCCTTGTACAATTCCGATAACGAATACGCCGCCGTGTGGTGCTGGTAAACCGATGTGGAACATCATTGTTAAAGCACCTGCTACTGCAGCACCGATAACCGATGCGGGAATAACACGGCCTGGGTCAGCTGCTGCGAATGGAATCGCACCTTCTGTGATAAATGAAAGACCCATTACATAACACGTTTTACCTGTTTCACGCTCTTGGCGAGTAAATTTGTTTTTGAACAAAGTTGTCGCAATAGCCATACCTAATGGTGGAACCATACCGCCTGCCATAATCGCTGCGTGTGGCGCATAGTTTCCAGCATCAATCATTGCAATACCAAATGTAAAGGCTGCTTTGTTAATAGGACCACCCATATCAATAGCCATCATACCGCCTAAGATAATACCTAATAATACTAAGTTACCTGTACCAAATCCACTTAACCAGTGCGTTAATCCTTTGTTAATTGCACTAACTGGCTCGTTTACAACATAAAGCATAATCAATCCTGAGATAAAAATCCCAAATAGCGGATAAAGAAGAACTGGCTTAATTCCATCAAGCGCTTGCGGTAAACCGCTGAATAATTTCTTTAATCCCACTACTACATAACCCGCTAAGAAACCAGCGATTAAGCCACCTAAGAAACCGCCTCCGCCAGAAGCTGCTAAAAGACCTGCAACCATACCAGGAGCTAAACCAGGACGATCAGCAATACTCATTGCAATGAACCCTGCTAGTACCGGTACTAGTAAGAAGAATGCATTATCTCCGCCAATTGTTTTTAGCGCCGCTGCAAATGCATTGTACGTTGGATCTTTCGGTTCTGCTGAGTGAATACCAAACATAAACGAGATGGCAATTAAGATCCCGCCCCCTACAACAAACGGAAGCATTGCTGATACACCGCTCATTAGATGTTTGTAAAACCCTGTACGCTCTGATCCTTTACTTTCTCCGCCTTCTTTGCTGCCACCGCCACCGCTGTATACAGGAGCATCTCCTTTTAACGCGCGGTTAATTAATTCTTCAGGCTTGCGAATTCCTTCAGCTACTGGAACTTGAATAACTTTTTTACCTGCAAAACGTTCCATTTCTACTTGCTTGTCCGCTGCAACAATAATGGCGGTAGCGTTTTCAATTTCTTCCTTCGTCAACGCGTTTTTAACACCGCTGGAACCATTTGTTTCAACTTTGAGCGTCACGTTCATATCTTTCGCTTTTGCTTTTAGGCTGTCCGCTGCCATATATGTGTGGGCAATTCCTGTTGGACAAGCTGTTACAGCAAGTACTAATTGATCTGAAGCTGTATCCACTTCTTCTTCTGGCGCTTCATTTTCAGTTTCTTTATCATCAATTGCTTTAATGACTTCATCAATTGATGATGCCGTTAGCAACGTTTTTCGGAACGATTCGTCCATTAATAACGTAGACAAACGAGATAGTGTTTCCAAGTGAGCATTATTCGCGCCTTCACTCGCTGCAATCATGAAGAATAGGTGTGCAGGCTGTCCGTCTAATGATTCATAATCGATACCTTCTGTTGAGCGTCCAAATGCAATGGCCGGTGTTTTTACCGAGCTTGTTTTCGCATGCGGAATGGCGATGCCTTCCCCAATTCCCGTTGTACTTTGAGACTCACGGTTTAAAATTGCTTCTTTATAGCCAGCTCGGTCGCTTAAGCGACCAGCTTCGTCTAATTTTCCAACTAACTCATCAATAACATCAGCTTTTGACGTGCTTTTCAAATCAAGAATGATTGTATCTTTTTTTAATAGTTCTGTAATTCTCATTCTCGGTTCCCCCTACTCTACCTTTGTGATTGACACTTGTTCACGAAGCGTCTTTACATCTTCTGCTGTACATAATTCAAGTGAGAATGCTGTGGCACTTCCTGAAGCAACTCCTGTTTGAAAGGCTTCTAATAAATCCCCTTGCTTTACATAAGAAGCAATAAATCCAGCTACAAGTGAATCGCCAGCTCCAACAGAATTTTTCACTGTTCCTTTAGGGACTGTGGCACTGTAGACACCGCTTTCGTTAATAAGAAGTGCTCCATCGCCTGCCATGGATACAACGACGTTTTGCGCTCCTTGTTCCACGAGTTTTTTACCATATACTAGCGCATCTTCTGCACTGTTTACTTCTACATCAAACAATTCTGCAAGTTCATGATGATTCGGTTTGATAAAAAACGGCTTGTGAGACACGACGTCTAGCAAGGTTTTTCCACTTGCATCTACTACAACTTTTACTCCGTTCGCTGCTGCTAGTTCAGTTAATGTTTCATACACAGATCCTGGAAGCGTTTTCGGTATACTCCCTGCTAATACGAAGATATCGCCTTCAGTCATTTGCTTTACTTGAGTCAATAAAGACTGAAGCGCTTCGTCTGTAATAGCAGGTCCTTGACCGTTAATTTCTGTTTCTTTTTCCGTTTTTAACTTTACGTTAATGCGGGTATCTCCATCAACTCTTGTAAAAGCTGTTTCAATATTCTCCGCTTTTAAGTAGTCTTCGATATAGGTTCCTGTAAAGCCGGCTACAAAACCGAGAGCTTTATTATCAACACCTAATCGCTTTAAAACGCGAGAGACGTTAATGCCTTTTCCTCCTGGAAACTTGGCTTCATTCGTTGTGCGGTTAAGCCCGCCTTCTTCGAATGCTGAAACATGTACTACGTAATCAACGGATGGGTTCAACGTACATGTATAAATCATGATTTCACAACCTTTATGTCTGTTTTGTTTGCATACTGTATAAGTACATCGCTAGGTACGTCATTTGTTATAATTTTTGCTTCATGTAAATCGGCTATTTTCGCAAAACTTGTTTCAAAAAACTTAGTAGAATCTGATAAAATATAAGATTCTCTAGACAGCTTCATTGCCGTTTGCTTGATTAATGCTTCTTCTGGATCGGGAGTTGTATATCCATATTGATGATGAATCCCATTCGCTCCCATAAAGCACTTGTCAAAACGATACTGCTCAAGACTTAAAAGAGCTCCATTCCCAATTAAAGCGCCCGTTTTATGTTTAACAGATCCTCCAATTAAATAGAGGGTGATACCTTGTTCTAGCATCGGGTTTAAATGCATTAAACCATTTGTCACGACAACTACGTCTTTTTGCTTTAAAAAAGGGATCATTTCATACGTTGTAGTTCCTGCATCTAAAAAAATACAGTCACCTTCATTTATAATGGAAGCCGCATACTCTGCAATGTTTCGTTTATCTTGAACATTTTTAGCAGATTTTTCGATAACGCTCAGTTCAATTCGTTTACTGCGAATAAGCGAAGCGCCACCGTGAACACGTTTGAGCATTTGCTCTTCTTCTAGTTGACTTAAGTCTCTTCTAATTGTGGATTCCGAAGCGCCTGTAACTTCGATAAACTCTTGCACTTTTACAAGTTCTTTCTCTTTTAAAAGTTTTAAGATTAGTTGATGTCTCTCCGGCGTTAACATGTTCTAGCTCCTTTTTAAAAAAAGCGTTTTCATTTATTTCATGTACTTACTTTATCACGGTTTACATTCAAAATCAATCATAAAAAATCAAAAACATTCATTTTTTTAATTACAAAATAAAGTTTTTTGAACGAATAATTAGTTTTGCGTTTGTTTTAATGATAGTTTATACAAAAGGAAATAAGCTGGTAATTCAAGAATTTGTCTACTTTTCTCATTATATGTAAAGGTTTTCTTGCACTTAATTAGTTATGACTGTTTTTGACTATTTCTTGACCGATTGAATTTTTCCTGACTAAATTATGTTTAGCTTGTCCTGTTTTAATGAGAGCCTATACATCAAAAAAGTTGTCCACCTTTTTGGACAACTCGAAGTGACCCATCATTTAAATAAAAACAGAAGCATATATAATATAGAAGCAAGGGCAGAAGAAATAGCTAAACTTGAGATAAAACGAACGAGTCTTTTTTTAATGAACTGCGTTAATTCAATTTCTCTTACTTGAGTTTTTTCATTTTGCATACAATATCCCTTCTTTAATCAAAATTTCCTAGTAGCTAAAAGTTACTACTCCCAGAATATGCTTTTATGTATTGTATGCAAGCGTTAAAAAAAAGATACAAATCGAACAAAAAAGCTACTCTTAGCTAGAGTAGCTTTCATCTTTCCATACATCTGCTTCAATTACTGCATCCGCTCGAATCGAATACGTATAACAAGGCCCTGTCACCATCAGCATATTCGATTGCAGCAAGACTTTATCGATCGTCACTCGTTCATATCTTTGAATATGTCCTGCTTCATAGACGTGAAGCGTTACTGGATGATGCTCCGAGTAACTGTTCATAATGACATTTTCAATATGCTCAATCTTTTCTTTTTTCAACCCTAAAGACTGCTTATGCGCCTCGGGACTGTACATTTTCTTCATTTTCTCTAAATGCTCAGGCATTACTAACTTCGCATACTGTTTTAATTCATCTTGATACACGTTCATTCTCCCCCTTGACTCTTGCTTCTATTTTACCGAACGAACATTCTCATTGCAAAACTTTTTAATCAAAATAAAAGCAAACAATTCATTTTTTCATACTCCATAAAAACTGTCAAAAGATTTTATGTTGATAGCAGAAACTGATTTTTTTAAAAATAATAATATCCCATCTTTAATTCAGCCTCTAGAGTTGGTATAATACATTGTCATGACTGTGTTTTCGGAGTTTTTGATGATTGGAGGTAACGTTCATGATTAATAAAATAAAAGAAATTATCCTCATTATTCTAGGAAGCCTGATTTTCGCACTGGCCATTAATTACTTTGCTATTCCAAATGAATTAGCAGAAGGCGGCGTAACCGGTGTAACAATGATTACCTATTATGCACTAGGCTGGTCTCCGGGTATCACAAACTTTATATTAAACGGTTTGCTGGTACTGATCGGATACAAATTGCTTCACAAACGTGTGATTGCTTACACAATTATATGTATTATTTTCACATCTCTATTCCTGCATATAACTGAAGGACTGGGAAATCCTCTTGACGATACGCTACTGGGGGCTATTTTTGCTGGGATTTTAGCTGGAGTAGGACTCGGACTTGTATTTAGAGGAGGCGGAACTTCTGGAGGCTCTGCAGTTATCGCCCGTTTAGCTAATCAATATCTAGACTGGAATATTAGCAAAACGATGCTAGCAATTGATTTATTAGTTGTAGCAAGCGCTTATTTTGTCATCGGTGGAGAAAAGACGATGTATACGGTTATTTCTCTTTATATTGGAACAAAGGTGCTTGATTATATCATTGAAGGACTCAACCCCCGCAAAGCAATCACCATTATTTCACACCGTTCAGCTGAAGTAGCCGAACAAGTCAATAAAAAGATGCAGCGCGGCGTCACTGTTTTTTCTGCTCATGGAAGCTATACAAAAGAAGCAAAAGACGTATTGTACGTAGTTGTGAACAAACAAGAACTGCTAGAGTTAAAGCGCATTATTCATAAAGTCGACGAACAAGCTTTTGTGGTCGTACACGATGTGCGCGACGTCTTTGGAGTAGGTTTTACCATTCCAAAAGCCAGCTGAAAACCCACTGTAAAAAAGCGGGTTTTTTCTATTATATATGTTGGCGCTGAAAATACAGTGAACCTGCTGTTATAAAAAGAAAAAATTTTCTTATAACGACAATAAAAAGCTCTGTCATGAAAAACAAAAAAACTAAAAGGCGATGCCTTTTAGTTTTTTTGTTTACACCTCCATTTAATTAACAAGCCGCAGTGCGTTAATCCTCCCCCAAACCCATAGAGAATAAGAAGGTCATTTTCCTGTACTTTTCCTGTCATTATTCCTTCGTTTAAAGCAAGCGGAATAGAAGCTGAAGATGTATTTCCACAGTATTGCACACTCGTTAACGTTTTATCCATTGAAACACCTGTTTTAGCACAAATAGCTTCAATCATTCGAAGGTTTGCGCTATGTGGAATAAACCAGTTTACATCAGAAAGAGAAATAGGTGTATTTTGTAATAAGGCTTCTACTCCTTTTGGAACCGTCCGGACGGCAAAACGATACACTTCACGTCCGTTTTGAACTAAATTCCCGCTCGAGTTAACTTCTTTTCCTGAAAGAGTATTAGATAAGTTAGAACGATATAAATTTATCCCCCCGCTTCCGTCCGTTCCGTAATAAGAGCCTAAGAAACTTGGATTATACTCATCGTACTCTACAAGCATAGCTCCCGCTCCGTCACCAAACAGCACGCATGTGGCCCGGTCCGTATAATCTGTAATTTTCGACATGACTTCAGCACCAATAACTAAAATCTTTTTATGCAATCCCGACGTCACTAAGCCGTTCGCCACATGAAGTCCATATGTAAAACCGGCGCATGCGGCACTTAGATCAAATGCAGCAGCTTGATCAATGTGAAAATAATCCTGAACCTGACATGCTACGCTAGGAAAAAAGTGATCAGGCGTTGTTGTCGAAACAATAATTGCATCTACATCTTCTATTTTTACATCATATCGGCTAAGCAAATTTTCAACGGCTTGAATGGCAAGTGTGGACGTGTATTCGCCTTCTCCTGCAATTCGTCGTTCTCTCATTCCTGTACGCTGTACAATCCATTCATCACTTGTATCAACCATTTCTTTTAAATGGTCGTTCGTTAATTTTTGCTTTGGTGTATATATCCCCATTCCCGTAATTCTAGCTTTTGACTGTATCATTTCTCCACCTCAAATCAGTTGATACTTAATTATAACACCTACCTTTAATATCTGATACTAATTTATTGTTAGATAAAAAGCGTAAAGGCATACCCTTTACGCTTTTTATTAAATAGAATAATCTTCTGGAATAAATACTTTTAGCTGCTTAGGCTTTACATACACCTGCTCTCCTACTTGAAGGCTGAGGACTTTATAGTGCTCCTTGCTCAATTCAGCTTCTAAAAATTCTTCTGCATCTTCTCTTTTTAATTCAATTTGCACGATAGGCCCTATCACATGAATATGGCTAACGGTTGCAGAAACGGCATCTGCGCTTGTTTTTATCTTTTCAAGGTGAATATCATGAGGTCGTACATATCCAACAGCTGCTTCTTCATTTCTTCCGCTAAATTCTGGAACATCCATTTCAAAGCTTCCTTGTTTTAGTTTCCCTTTATGAATGCGGCCCTTGAATAAATTGACGTTTCCTAAAAAATCGTACACAAATGGACTGTTAGGATGATCATATACTTCTTCAGGACTTCCAATCTGCTCAATTTTCCCGTTGTTCATCACAACAATACGATCAGCTACATCTAAGGCTTCTTCTTGATCATGCGTAACGAAAATACTCGTAATATGAAAATCATTATGCAATTTACGCAGCCATCTGCGTAAATCCTTGCGAACTTTTGCATCCAGAGCGCCAAAAGGTTCATCTAATAGCAGTACTTTCGGTTCTACTGCTAACGCTCGAGCAAGCGCTACTCGCTGGCGCTGTCCGCCCGATAATTGAGAGGGATAGCGATTTGCAAGCGGCTCTAGTTTAACAAGCTGCAGCAGCTCGGTTACTTTCTTGTTAATGTCTGTTTTAGAAGGTCTTGTTTTTTTAGGTCGTACTTTTAAACCATACGCAATGTTATCAAACACCGTCATATGCCTGAACAAAGCATAGTGTTGAAAAACAAACCCTACATTCCGCTCTTTTGGATTTACGTGCGTAATTTCCTTTCCGTCAAATAAAATAGCTCCTTGATCAAGATGTTCAAGACCGGCAATGATGCGAAGCAAAGATGTTTTTCCAGAACCGGACGGACCGAGTAAAGCTACTAATTCACCCGTTTGAATATCAATGTTAATAGAATCTAGCGCTTTAAAATCACCAAAGTTCTTTGATACGTGCTTAATATGGATACTCATCTCATAAGCTCCTTCCTATTTAAATATGTTTGGATTTCCACTCAATAATATTTTTTATAATCAATGTAAAAATAGCTAAAATTGACATTAAAGATGCTACCGCAAACGCTGCTGCAAATTGATATTCATTGTAGAGAATTTCAATATGAAGAGGCATCGTATTTGTCATTCCTCGAATGTGCCCCGAAACAACCGAAACAGCTCCAAACTCCCCAATTGCACGCGCATTACATAAAATAATGCCATATAATAAGCCCCATTTAATATTAGGTAACGTCACTAGAAAAAAAGTTTTGAAACCGCTGGCTCCTAACGTTAACGACGCTTCTTCTTCGGCTGACCCTTGAGCTTGCATGAGTGGAATCAATTCTTTGGCAACAAACGGGAGCGTTACAAAAAGGGTAGCTAATATAATACCGGGAATAGCAAATACAATTTTGATGTCGTGATTAAACAGCCACTCTCCGAATAACCCTTGTGCACCAAATAATAAAATAAAAACCAATCCAGCAATAACAGGCGAAACGGCAAACGGTAAATCAATAAGCGTAATTAAAATATTCTTTCCTTTAAAATCAAACTTCGTAATTAACCATGCAGCTACCACGCCAAAAACGGCATTTAAAGGAACGGTAATAAGCACAACAATTAGCGTTAGTTTAATAGCAGCTAAAGCATCTGGATTCGTAATCGCAGTGAGATACGTTTCCAACCCTTTTTGAAAAGCTGTCATAAAAATGGTGATGAGCGGGAGCACTAAGAATAGAGCTAAAAAAGCCAGTGCAATAAATGTAAGCAGCCACTGGACGACTTTGGGCTCTTTTAAACTAGAATGATTAAGTTTAACAGTCGTTTTTGCACGCTGCATTGGAACATGTCCTGCCAATGTCACCCCTCCTTAACTATGTACAAATTTACGATTTGTCCACCATTGAATAATATTAATAAGTAATAACAGAAAAAATGATACAACGAGCATGACTGATGCAATAGCAGTAGCGCCCGCATAATCGTACTGCTCGAGTTTTGTCATAATTATAAGCGGCGTAATTTCAGTTTTCATCGGCATATTTCCAGCAATAAAAACAACCGACCCATATTCTCCAAGCGCTCTTGCGAATGAAAGAGAAAAACCTGTTAAAACAGCAGGCACCAGCTCCGGAAAAATAACTTTTCTGAACGTTTGCATGCGCCTGGCTCCTAAACTAGCAGATGCTTCTTCGATCTCTGCATTAAAGTTTTGCAATACCGGCTGCACCATTCGGACTACAAACGGCAGGCCAATAAACGTAAGAGCGATAATAATTCCGATAGGCGTAAATGCGATTTTAAACGTAAATAATTGACCAAGCCATCCTTTCGGAACGTAAAGAGTGGTCAAGGCAATGCCGGCAACAGCTGTTGGCAAGGCAAACGGCAAATCCACAAGTCCGTCAATAAACCTCTTTCCAGGAAAATGATACCTCACTAATACCCACGCAATAATGGTTCCAAAAATAACATTAATGATGCCGGCTGCAAATGCTGCTCCAAAGCTTAATTTATACGATGCTACTACTCTAGGGTCTGTAACAGTTTTAATAAATTCGCTCCACCCCATAGATGCCGTATTTAAAAAAATCATAGATAACGGAAAAAGAACAAGGATGCTTGCATAAAACATCGTAAAACCTAAAGAAAGCCCAAACCCTGGTAAGATGCTTTTCTTTTTCTTCTGTCGTTGTAACACGCTCACGTCTTACACCTCTCTCTGCTTTCAAGATACATGTACACAGAAGATACGAATCACCATTCGTATCTTCCTCGTTCTACTTTGTTAATGAATCATATTACTTTGGCTGATAAATCTGATCGAATGTTCCTCCATCGTTAAAATGCGTTTCTTGAGCTTTTTTCCATCCACCAAAATCTTTAATGGTGACTAGGTTAAGAGATGGAAATTGATCTTTGTGTTTCTCTAATACTTTTTCGTTTCGAGGGCGATAGTAGTTTTCCGCTGCGATTTCCTGGCCTTTTTCTGTATATAGATATTTCAAATATGCTTTTGCTACCTTTGTCGTGCCTTTCTTTTCAGCTACTTTATCTACTACAGCAACAGGCGGCTCTGCTAAAATACTTAATGACGGTGTGACAATTTCAAATTTATCCTTTCCTAGCTCATTTAACGATAAGTAAGCTTCGTTTTCCCATGCAATTAACACGTCTCCAATGCCTCGTTCTACAAAGGTAGTTGTAGCTCCGCGTGCGCCTGAGTCTAACACTTCGACGTTTCCATAAAGCTTACTCATGAAGTCTTCAATCTTTTTATTATCTCCGTTATATTTATCCTTCGCGTATGCCCAAGCCGCTAAATAATTCCAGCGTGCGCCTCCAGAAGTTTTTGGATTTGGCGTAATAACAGATGTACCTTTTTTCGTTAAATCATCCCAATCTTTAATTCCTTTTGGATTTCCTTTACGAACTAAAAAAACAATCGTTGATGTGTATGGTGTAGAATTATGAGCCAATTCTTTTTCCCAGTCTTTGTTTAATAATTGGCGAGTTTGAGCAATTTCATCAATATCGTAAGCAAGCGCCAGCGTTACTACATCCGCTTCTAAACCGTCAATAACTGCTCGGCCTTGCTTACCAGAGCCACCGTGTGATTGCTGGATAGTGACGTCTTGCCCTGTTTTATCTTTCCAATAAGACGCAAAGCTCTTATTGAACTCCTGATAAAGCTCACGTGTAGGATCATATGAAACGTTTAAAAGTTCTACCGTTTTTTTTGAATCGTTTTTACTCGCAGAACTATCTTTCCCTGCTGTTTCAGTAGATTTTCCATTGCCGCAACCTGCTAGCACCACGAGCAGTGCTGTCAGCACCATTAAAAACTGAACTGCTTTTTTCTTCATGTTTTACTCCCCTTTTTATAAAAAAATACAAAAAGGCCGCTATCTCTTTGAAAAGAGAAGCAGCCTTCAGTTAGTCTGATCAGCGTATATGCTCTTAAATTATTCTTATTAAATTTATTAGTAAAAATAAAAAGAAGATACTTTCTGAAAAGACAATTTATTCTTGTTTTTATAATAAACACACTTTACCTATTAGTCAACTAGGTTTTTAATCTTTTTTACACTTATTTTAGTTCTTTTTACGTGCTTTCCTTACTTACTGCGTGCCTGATACTCTTTTTCTAAGTCAGAGAGTGTAAGTTCAAAAAGATGATGGTTTTCTTTTTTGTAAATCCCTTTTTTCAGTAACTCTTCAATGAGGTATTGTTTTCTTTGCCGCACCGCTGCTCGTAATAAATTTTCCATCTTTTCTCCTCCTATTATATTAATTTAAGAATAAAAAAAAGACTCCTAACACAGGTCAGAAGCCTTCGGTAATCCGATCAGCACAGGAATGAAACTGTCAGATCTTCATAATTTTAAAAAATGTCATACTCATAAAGCTTATAATCCACCTTGAATTTGAAAGATTCTAAATCTTTGTCTCAAAAGAAAGTCATTCCTTTTTCAACCACGCATATTTTCTATATTTAACAAAGCACTTTTTTGCCGCCTACTGTCAAGACGTCGCTAACTAGACCAGTCCTTCTGGCTTTCTCAAAAAAATATTCAATTAGGCTTACTTGTGGCTGGCTACTTTGCTTTTAGCTAAAAAGCGGTTTTTTTCCGTACTGTCTACTTGAGTAATTTGTCCGTCGTGAAGAGTAATTAATACAGATCCATAGTTAATTTCAGTCATTAGTTTAACGATATAATCTAATTTTTCTTGTGTAATTGAAGCCATTTTATCATTCTCCTATTCATAAATAATTTTATATTTTAGTTACAATTGAATAAACAACACGAACAACATCTATAAGTACTTGTATAATGAGCAGAAGATAAATGCATGGTAATCCTCCCCATATGTTCATTTGAAAATTGAGATATTAATAGCCACAGTCGCTGTACAGAAAAAGCCCACACTAGTAGCGAACGAGTATGAGCCTTCGGTTGACCGATCAGCCTTTTTAGCATCCCAATTTTTTCAAAAGATTTATACTATCTATATTATTTACACTTTACCTATATGTCAAGTAGGGATTAAAAAAATAAATAGATAGTATTAATTTTTTTTATATCTTTGACCTATTAAAAAAGACTCATCTGCATGAACTTACACAGACGAGTCTTTTTTAGTCCTATTTTTTTGGATAGGCAGAGTTACCGTAAAGATGCTTCCTTGTTCTTTTTTGCTATCAACACGTATTGCGCCCTCATGCAGCCGAACAATTTTTTTGGTAATTGCTAGACCAAGCCCGCTTCCTTTTAACGTTCTCGATTTATCTACTTTATAAAAGCTTTCAAAAATATATTTTTGATCTTCTTCGGCAATACCAATTCCATTGTCCTTTATTTTCACGTCTATTTCTTCGTTTTTTTGATGAATGGATATTTTCACAAATCCATATTCAGGCGTATATTTAACAGCATTTGTTACTAAATTCAGCCAAACTTGCTCTAACAAATCTTTATCTGCTTCCATTTGAACATTGGATAAATCAAGGTCAATTTCTATGTTCTTTTTTGTCCACTGAGGTTCTAAAGCCATCACTACATGCCTGATTTGTTCATCTAACCGGTAGTGCTGCAGCATTAGCGTTTGATGTTCAGAGTCTAGAGAAGCAAGCTTTAGCAAATTGGAACTAAGCTGAGATAGTCTTGTACTTTCTTTTTCAATAATCGTTAAATATTGTATCTTTTTATCTTCACTGACGATATCATCTTTAAGTGCCGCTGAAAAACCGCGAATTGAAGTAAGCGGTGATTGAATTTCATGCGAAACGCTAGCAATAAACTCTTGCCTCATCGTTTCTATTTTATTTAATTCTTTAGTCATTTGGTTAAAGTTTTTAGTTAACAGACCGATTTCATCATTCGCTGCGTGCTCGACTTGCACATTGTATTCGCCTCGTCCGACAACTTTCATCGCTGTACTGAGACGCTTAATCGGTTTAATAATAATCGTTGAAACATACGCAAACAATACAATACCTACTAATAAAATCGTAATAAGCTGGATATTTTGAACATCTTGAATAACTGAAAATTGCCGCTGTGGATGAGACTGAATAAATAGAGCATACGATCGTCCATTTTCTATAAAAGGAAGACCCACTACGTTTGGCTGTGGACGATCACCTTTTTCCTCGTTTAAATTAGAATAACGCTTCCCGTCTAATACTTGATCTACTTCTTTCGGTGTAATTGGAATAGGCGGTCCCGGCTGTCCTAACACTTTTTCTTTATGCTGATCATCAATAATAATAAACGAAAAATGAATGAATGATGAATTAGATAAAAACCTTGCAGCTTTGTCAGAGTCTTCTGCTCCGTACAAATCGATAAAATCTTCTCCCATCTTCACCATATCCTGACCTAATCGCATTTCGAGCTTCTGCTTGCTAAGAAATGTCGTGACGACAACGGTAATCACAACGCTCAATAAAATCGTAATGATGAACGACAGAACCAGCTTTACATAAATTGATTTCACGTTAACACCCTTCTGCTCTATAGCCTAGTCCGCGAATTGTTTTGATTTCCATACCGACGTTTTTCATATGATTAAGCCTCTCTCGCAGACGTTTTATGTGAACGTCTACCGTGCGCTCATCTCCTTCATAATCATATCCCCAAATTAATTGAATAAGCTGATCACGAGTGAAAATCTTTCCTGGAGAACTAACTAACGTGAACAGTAATTCAAACTCTTTTAGCGGCAGCTGTTCGCTTGTTTCTCCTGCACTCATCTCTAATTTGGTACGGTCTAATTTTATATTCCCCATATAGATTACATTGTTAGCTTCTACGCGGTACCTGCGTAAAAGAGCCTTTACACGAGCAACCATTTCCTGAGGATCAAAAGGCTTCACGACATAGTCGTCTGTTCCGATATCAAACCCTTTTAGTTTATCATGCGATTCGCCTCTAGCTGTTACCATCAAAACCGGTATATCAAAATACTCCTTAATTTCCTTTGTTAGTTCCCATCCGTCTTTAAATGGCATCATGATATCAACGACTGCTAGATCAATTCGAAACTCTTCCATTTTCACCCATGCTTCTTCACCATCTGCTGCTTTTATAATTTTAAATCCTTGATTTTCTAAATATAATGATATCAGCTCTCGAATATGTTGATCATCATCTGCAACTAATATTTGAATCATACATGTCTCTCCCTATTCCTAAGTTTGTCCAGTTTTTACGCACAGTAAGCTCTCTGTTTATACCAAACAGAGAGCCGCATAAGATCATACAATGATTTTATACTCCAAATATGAACTGAATATGAACAAACTGATTAAATCTTATTAGCTGAAGTTGTTTGCTCGTTCTTTTTCTACAATTCCCTCCAAATACGATAAAAACGTTTGACGTAAATCTCTGCGCTTTAACGCCACTTCTACCATCGCTTTCATATAGCCTACCTTATCTCCAATATCAAAGCGCTGCCCTTCGAGTTCAAGTGCAAACAATCGCTCTTTTTCACATACCACGCGCAGTGCATCTGTTAATTGTAATTCATTTCCTACCCCTCTTTCAATCGTTTTTAGATAAGAAAAAATAGAAGGATTTAAAATGTAGCGGCCCATAACGGCAATAGTTGACGGAGCTTGTTCTATCGATGGTTTTTCAATCAAGTCATTCACTTCATGAAGGCCGCCGGATTTATTTTTCGGCTGAATGATGCCGTATTTTGATACTTCTTCAACATCCACTTTTTGAACTCCAATAACTGATTGACTAGTCGTTTTATACGCGTGAATCATCTGTTTGAGCGCAGGCTCTTCAGAAGTCATAATATCGTCTCCAAGAAGAACAGCAAACGGCTCATCTCCAATGAACTGTTCGGCACAAAGAATAGCATGCCCAAGCCCTAACGGCTCTCTTTGACGAATATAGTGAATGCTTGCCATTGATGAAATCGTTTGTACTTCTTTTAACATGTCAAACTTATGCTTTTCTTCAAGCATTTGCTCTAATTCAATTGATTTATCAAAATGGTCTTCAATTGATTTTTTGTTTCGGCCTGTAATAAAAATAATACTTTCAATGCCTGATTTCACAGCTTCTTCTACAATATATTGTACAGCAGGCTTATCGACAATTGGCAGCATTTCTTTCGGCTGCGCTTTTGTCGCCGGCAAAAATCGAGTTCCTAAACCGCCTACTGGAATAACTGCTTTTTTTATCGTCATATATGAATCCCTCTTTCTTTTTTAGTAGTAAATACAAATAATTTAGTGCCAATAAAATTGATACCGACACTTACGATTGTGATCAAAAGTTTACTGATTAGCAGCGGTATACCCCATTTATTATATAGAACAGTCAACAGAAAAGATGTTAGGGATAAAGTGATTAAATTCACGACCACGAATGAGATCACTTCACGTTTACTGCTTTTTTCTTTTTTCTTAAACGTCCACTTACGATTCATGACATAACTGTTTAAAATCCCCGCGCTATATGAAAGCCACTGCGCTAATATATAGTTCACACCGATTGTTGTTAAAAGTGCGTATACTACAAAATCAATCAGTGTATTTACAACTCCTACTAACGCAAATTTAATAAAGGATAGCCATTTGTTAGTCACGAAGTGATACTTCCTTGCGTGTTTCAAGCTGATACTTTTCACGGATGATATAGAGTGGACGATTTTTTGTTTCATCGTAGATGCGGCCAATATATTCTCCAATCGTACCGAGAATAATTAAAATGATGCCGCTAAAGAATAGCTGAATGACAATTAACGACGACCACCCGGTGATGGTACTGTCTGTAAATAACTTCAAATACAGCACCACTAAAAGATAAATAAAACCGATACCAGATAGCGTTACACCAGCATAGCTAGCTAGCTTCAGCGGTTTATAGGAGAAAGACGTAATGCCATCCATTGAAAGCTTCAGCATCTTTTTCAAAGGATATTTCGACTCCCCCGCCAAGCGCTCGTCTCGCTCATATTCTACTGCTATTTGCTTAAAGCCCACCCAGCTTACTAATCCGCGAACAAAGCGATTTTTTTCTTGAATGCTATTCATTTGATTGCATACTTTACGATCTAGCAAGCGGAAATCCCCTGTATCGAGAGGAATATCAATATCAGTCATTGCACGTAAAAAGCGATAAAACATAGCCGCCGTTTGCTTTTTAAAATATGTTTCTCCTTTTCGCTTTGTACGCTTAGCGTATACAACGTCAAACCCTTGCTTCCATTTTTCAATCATCTCTAAAATCAATTCGGGCGGGTCTTGCAAATCAGCATCAATTACAACAACCGCCTCTCCTCTTGCATGATTCATACCAGCTGTAATAGCAATTTGATGACCAAAGTTACGGGCAAAATCTAATAAAACAACGGCCGGATCTTGCTCGCTGTATGCTTTAATGATTTCTGCCGTTCGGTCTCTACTGCCATCGTTCACGAAAAGAAGCTCGTAAGCTTCTTTCGTTGAACGCATCACTTCTGTGAGACGGCGGTAGGTTTCATGAATCACTTCTTCTTCGTTGTAGACAGGAACAACAATAGAATATTTAATAACTGAACTCATGTTCATGTCCTCCTTATTTAAGCGTTATTTCGTATAATGTTCCATTTCCAGATGGTCCTTGCTGAGAACTTAATGAAGTAGACTGCCATTTGGAAGAAGGAATCTCTTTACTGTTTTCTTTAATCCACGTGATAACGTCAGATTGGCCTCCCTTGCCCATTCCAGACAAGTAGAAATATTTGACTTCACCTTTTTTAATCATGGCTTTTAATTTACTCACCGTTAGAATTGGATCTGAACCGCTAAATCCTCCCATTGCCATGACTGGTTTGCCCGTTTCGATAATGTAAGGCGCAGCTGAAGTTGAATCCGTTGTGGCAAACAAATATTTTTCACCTGTATTATTTTTTGTTAAATAGTTTAGTAGCTTTTTGTTTACTTCTGCGTTCATCCCTCCACTTTTTCGTTTGGAAGATGATGATTTGCTTGAAGAGCTATTTGGCATTTGACTATTATTAGATGAACCCCCTGGCATTTGCATTTGACCACTGTTTGAAGAACCGCTTGGCGGCTGCATTTGACCATTATTGGACGAACCGCCCGGCATTTGCATTTGACCGCCGTTCGATGAACCGCTTGGCGGCTGCATTTGATTGTTTGATGATGAATTGCCGCTAGAGCTTCCTGGAGGCTGCATACCATTAAAGCCAGATTGTTTGCTATTTGTAGCTGTGCTTGGAGGTCCTCCCATACCGCTTGAAGAATCAGGACCTGCTGCTGGAAGCATGCTATTTCCACCATAAATAATCGGGGTCATCGCCCAATACGCCGGCATTGCGAGCAAGACAACCAACGCTGCGGCTCCTAGGTAATTCGTCAAAGAATTTTTACGTTCTTTACGAACAGCTAAAACAAGAGCTAAAATGACGCCTAGTGCTCCTACACCTGCAATTGGCGCTACGCCGATTGAGCTGACATAAGGAGACATAATATATACTTGAAGTGCTGCTGTTGTTAAAATACCACCTGGCAGCAGCCATGATTTCCAGCCATTACGCTGTTTGTACATGCTCCATAAAGCTACCGCTCCCGCTCCTGCAAATGCGGCGATTGGAGGTGCCAGCATAATTAAATAATACTGATGAAAAAATCCTGCGATACTAAAAAAGACAGCTACTGGTAGCAGCCACGCTAACCAAAATAAACTTTCTTTTTGTTTTGTCGTGTAAGGCCCTTTAAATTTCACTCCGGCAAATAGACCCACGATTGAAAAGATTACAAATGGTAATAACCAGCTGATTTGATCTGATAACCCTTTTTGGAACAATCGGAATGGACCAGGATTCCCCGTGTTGAACATTCCGTTTTGATTCCCTCCGCCTGGAGCCTGCATCTTTTGAGAAGAACTGCTCTTTCTTTGATTTGAGCTTTGTGAAGAATCAGAACTTGAATTACTAGTTTGTTTCGTTTCACTGCTTGCTGTTTGCTGTTGAGTTTGAGCAGGCTGTTTATGACTGCTTCCCGTTACGCTTGTATTTCCCGTTAAACGATTAATACCGTTATACCCGAAAGCAAGCTCTAGAACTGAATTTGTTTGACTGCTTCCCATGTAAGGCCGCTTATCAGCAGAAGTTGAATCCACTACAACTGCCCATGAGACAGAAACGGCGAGCATCAGTGCAGTCGCTGTTGTTAAAAAAGCAATTTTCTTTTTCCATGTAATTTTGGTTGCCACTACATAGAAAACATAAAATGCTGGTAAAACCATGTATGCCTGAAGCATTTTCATATTAAAGGCAACACCAATCATCGCAAAAGCTGCTAACACCCAGCCAAATTTAGCCGTACGCACAGCACGAAACAACATCCATGTTGCTACTAATAATGTAAACACAAGCATACTATCAATATTATTTGTTCGGCTTACCGCCGGTACAATTGGCGTCAGAGCCATGGCAAGAGCAGCAAACCTGCCAGCCCATACGCCAAACGTACGTTTTACGAGTACGTATAGTAAAAGAACTGAACCGATGCCAGCTAATGCTTGTGGTAAAATGACGCTCCATCCGTGAAACCCAAATATTTTGGCACTAATTGTCTGAATCCAAAACACAACCGGCGGCTTATCAATGGTTACATAACCTCCGGGATCAAAAGATGCGTAAAAGAAATTATGAAAACTTTGAAGCATACTTTTGACAGCTGCCGTGTAATAAGCGTTGGCGTATTCATCTGTCCAAATTTTAAATAAGTTCAAAAACGCTGCAATTAAAACAATTGGAACTAAAAATAAGTCTATTCTTTTTTTGTTTGAAGTCCGTTCTTCTTTCACTTCACTGTTCATGTGTTTCATTTCACTCCTTCGTAATTTCTGACTTTAGTCTAACAAGCATATGTGAACTGATTATGAACAGTAAAAATAATTTTTTATTTTTTAAAAAGCTATTTGACCTCTTACGCTCAGCAATGAAATATTTTACAATTAAAGAATCAAGTACATGAAATTAAAAGTGTCTTTCTTGGATGCTGCAGCTTCTATGAAACATTATTATCAACAATTCATTCACTTCTTGCTGAGAAAGGAGACAACTTTATGATTCAAGTAAAAGATATATACGGAAATTTACCCACACTAGAAACAGAAAGACTCCGATTGCGGAAAGTTACCAAAAAAGATGTGCGTGACATGTTTGAATATGCCTCAAATGAAAAGGTAAGCAGATATGTAAATTGGGAAAAGCACCGAAAACTTAAAGATACAAAAGAGTTTGTTTCCTTCGTTTTAAAGCAGTACAGCAACCAATCCATTTCTCCTTGGGCTATGGAAATCAAAGCCTTGAAAAAATGTATTGGCACCATTGACTTTGTCACTTGGAACCCTACTCATCGCATTGCGGAAATTGGCTATGCGATTTCTGAAGCATATTGGAATAAGGGATTTGTTACGGAAGCAGCTGAAAAAGTAATTGCTTTTGGATTTGAAGAAATGGATCTAGTGCGCATTCAGGCGAGGTGCTTTGTTGAAAATGCCGCTTCTGAGAAAGTGATGAAAAAAATCGGTATGTCTTATGAAGGAACAATTCGAAAAGCCATGTTTATTAAGGGAGCTCATCAAGACTTAAAGTTATATTCAATCTTGCGAGAAGAATATACGCGCAACGCGTAGAAAATGTATAAAATACTTTCCATAACATAGGCTAACTTCAACACTAACTCTTTCTTTTGAGGTGAACAATGTTGGAGCAAGCAATTCAGCATTTAGACTTATCTGCACATGGTTTGTGGTTTCCGATTACCGTTAGTTTATGTTTATTTATTCTTGCCCTTGTTTTATTTAAACGACAGCTAACTTGGCGAGATTTTTATATCACGTTTAGCGTAGTTGGATTTGTCGGATGGCTTTGTGATGTTATCATTACGCGTGTTTTTAACATGATTGATTTGGGAGATCCAAAAGTTACAGGACTTGGAGATATTCTAAGCTATACGTTTATTCCACCTTCCCTTTCCATTTTATTTTTAGCTTACTTAACAGCTAAAAATAAATGGGTTTTATCCCTTCTCTTTTGCGCTGGTTCACTACTTATAGAATACGGAATGATTAAAAGTGGCTATATGCATTTAAACAGCTGGTTTTTTATCTATTCAATAGTGGTATACTTCCTCGTTTATGCTTTTGTGCTACCATGGCATATCGCATTTATTAAGTAAAAAAGCGGATGTTGATTAACATCCGCTTTTTTACTATGCAATTACGTTCTGCCTGCTGAAATGCATATTTATGGCCGGTTATTTTATGCGTTGTGGTGACAAATGCGTGCGGCTATGTTCTTCAGGACGTGTAAACCCAATCTTTAAAAGAGCCGCTTCTAAATTTGCTTCTGTTTTAATTTGATTAAAATCAATTCCTAGTTTGACTACCGTTTGGGCAATTTCCGGTCGTATCCCCGTTATAATAGCTTCTACTCCCACCAATTTGAGAGAGCGATGAATTTTAAAAAGATTGTCTGCTACCATTGTATCAATAATCACGACACCTGAAATATCCAAAACAAGATAAGATAATTGAAGGCTTGTCCCTTTTTTCAAGCAGGTTTCCATAATAACTTGCGAGCGGTGGGTATCAATTTCTCCAATAATCGGCATAATAGCGATTCCTTTTGTAACAGGTACGAGCGGAACTGAAAGTTCTTCTAGTGACGTATAAGCTAAATTCATCATATATCGATTATGCTCGTCATAAATTTGACCAAAAACACATGTTACCGTATCTAAAAGCGGATCAATTCGTTCACTGACATGCAGCATGGTAATTGCAGCAAACTGATGCTCCTCTAGTTCTCCTGTAAATACATCCCAAATAACGCTGCGATAGATTGGAAGGATACCCAGTGCTTTTTCTAAAGGAATATTTTTTTCCACTGCATATTTACCCGTATCAAGTGCCCATTCTTTAACAAGTTTAAGTACAGCCTCCTGTTCTTCAAACAAAGACCTTCCAAAGTATTCCATAATCGACACTCGCCACTTCAGAATTTTCTTTTCTTTCAATTCCTCTAGACTTAGCGTATGTGTAGCATCTAAACGTTCGGCTAATTTTTCAGACAAGCTATATTTATGTTCAAGAATCTTTTTTCCTATATACACGAGCTCCTCTTTCATAAAATACGTTCAGCTCCTCTTTTCTGCTATTTTTACTGCGTATATAACTTTGACTAAGCCTACTTACCCGTCCGACATTGACTAGCCTTCCTAAGAATAACAAAAAAGCGGTTATTTTATGAATTTTCTTTCTTTTTATTATAGTACCCGAGTAAGAGCCGCACAACTTAAAATTTGCTGCAGACAAAACTTATGCTTTCGTATAAAAAAAAAAACAATCCTGTTCCAATTGGAACAAGATTGTTTTTTTATTCACTTTCTTTTATCTCACCTTATACTTGGAATAGCCAGACAACAATCGGTCCAAAAACCGATCCTAGTACAGCACTTAACGTCATTGATACTGAACTCATCGATACCGTTAGTTCACCGTATTCAAATGCTTTAGAAGTTCCTAGCGCATGGGAAGCGCTGCCCAGTGCAATTCCTTTTCCTAAAGAACTCTTGATCCGAATCCATTTTAAAAGTATCGGTCCAAGAATTACTCCCGAAAAACCTGCGATCATAACAAATACCACGGTCATCGATGGAACACCCCCTAGTCCTGTGGCAATTTGAATAGCTACCGGAGTAGTAATAGATTTAGGAATAATGGATAAAATCAGGCTTCGATCAACGCCAAATACTTCAGCAAACACAAGTCCGCTGATCATGCCTGCGAATAACCCTACAAATACCCCTCCAATAATAGGAACGCTGTATTTTACTAGCATCTCACGTTGTTTATAGAGCGGATACGCTAATGCAACAACCGCTGGTCCTAGAAGTGAATTAATCCATTTGCCTCCAATCATATACTCATCATAGGAAACATGAAAAGCAAGCAAAAGAAGAATAACGAATATGGTTGTAGTTAAAACAGGAATAAGAATCGGATAAGAGAATCGTACGTATACTTTTGCCATGACTAGATACAAAGCAACTGTAGCTACGATTATAAAGACCGCGATAAAGAATTCTTGCACTGTTGTTTCTCCTTTCGTTTGTTCGCTTTCTTTTCCAAAAGTTGGCTAGCAGTCCCTGCGGCAGCCATCGTAATAATCGTACTAAGCACAATAATTAAAAATAAAACCGCTCCGCTGCTTGAAAGAAGGGAAGGATAATTCATCACACCTGCCATAGCTGGTATGAATAATAGCGGTAAAAAAGATAACAAGAAACTTGCTCCGTCTTCAATTATTTTGATGGGAACAACTTTGCACGTTAAGCAAATGAGCATTAAAATTAAGCCTATAATACTGCCTGGAATAGGCAGATGAAGCATATGGTGAACAGCTTCGCCAATCATAGAAAAAGCATAAAGAATCGCAATTTGTAAAATGATTCGTATCACTTTCATTATAGATCACTGTCCTATAAATAAAGAACAGCTGTCCTCCTCTCTTTATTTTGTCATGTTGTCTAACATTTAACTATATAAACACCTTTACTTTACCTACTTTTACTTGTACTATACAACTATATATACATTTGTATTATACAAGTATATATTTCTTTGTCAATGAATGATTTTGTAAGGGGCGATTATGATGCAAGAAATGAATTCAATTGAATTGATTGAATATGAACTTACTACCTTTATTAGACGAGCCGTCTATCTTGATAATTCCGAAAATAAAATAGGAAACCTAGAAAGATCAGCTTATTTATTGCTGCGGCAATTAGATGAATTTGGACCAGCTCGTGTAAAAGAACTGGCAGAAGCATTTAAACTCGACATTTCAACTCTTTCTAGACAGGCTGCTGCTTTAGAAAATAAAAAGCTTATTTCTCGCTCCTCTGATCCTTCGGATGGACGAGTCAGCCTCTTCGACATCACAACACGCGGTAAACAAATGCTGCAAACTGATAAGCAAATGCGTCTTGAACGCTATCATAGTATGTTAAAAAAATGGTCAAGTGAAGAAAAGGATCTGTTTGGCAAACTATTAATGCGGATGAATGACGCATTTATCGATTAAATAGAAATTCATAAAAATTAGGCTGCTGCTGCAAGGTGTTTGTCCCTGTCTCTTTTCTCTTTTTTGCATTTAATGTAAAGAGACTATTGAAAAGGATGTATGATTATGTCTGTTCCGAACAAACGGAAAGCCACGCCCTGCCTCTTCCCCGGCTATAAATGGTGTGGTCCCGGCTGCAGCGGTCCCGGATGTCCTGTAAATGATGTAGACTGCTGCTGTAAATACCATGATTTATGCTATGAAGATTACGGATCATGCCGCTCATGTGATGAGCAATTTCTTGACTGTCTTTGCTCCAAAGCAAATCCGTACAGTTTAAAAGGAAGACAGGCATACGCTATGTATACCTATATGCGGCTGAAGTTAGCTTTGAAACAATATGACTAAGCAGAAAAGAGGTGAATTAAAAAATTCATCTCTCTTTTATACCATTTTATCCGTATGAATCCAAAAGCGTTGAACAACAGCTCCGTCCTCTTCTATATAATCCTCGTCTTGTATACCACCGTTTGCCAAAATAGTTCGACGAGAAGCGGTGTTCCAATCATCACACACAACTAATGCCCGTTGAACTCCCAGCTTTTTAATTTTTTGAAGAGATAACCTCAGTAGCAGCTTCGCATATCCTTTTTGTCTTTCACTCGGCCGAATACCATACCCTATATGTCCTCCGCTGTTTCGAAGTATTTCACTTAGCTCATGGCGGATATTAACTACCCCTATTACTCTTTCGTGATGCATTAGCCAGTAGGTGGAATCGGGTACATATCCTTTTTTTAATCCGACCCCTTTTTCTGCATCTAACAACTCTTGAACCATTTTTTCAAAGTAAGCAGGATCTTTAGCAATTACCCATGGAATCATTTTTTCTCCGCTTGCTTTCCATTCATGATAAAAGCTCATATAAGCCTTTTTATAAGCTGCATCCGGTTTCATTAAAACAGCGGTTTCCACGTACCTTCCCCCTTTTTGTTTATTATGTTTATACTACCGATTTTTCCCAACAAATGAAAGGGAATAATTTACGTGATGCGATCGTTGTATGAGCTTAGTTATAAGGTATGTAACAAAAAGCACTCAATGAATGTTCATTGAGTGCTTTTTGTTCTACTGCCGGTTGTTTAAATAAACTCCTTAAAGAACCTAGTTACTTTTGCAAGGGTATACAGTAAGGTACGCTTCATAACAGGCTCTTCTTTCTTTTGGATTTCAGGAGGTTTCACCCAGCGCTTGTCATTGGCAACAAGAATACTTTTATCCATTTTGTTTTCCATTGCCGTCGTCAACTCTTTTGCGAATTTTTGACTATCGATAATGACCATTGATTCGTTATTCAAAAATGTAGAACGGGAATCTAAATTAAAAGAGCCTACGGCGCTAAGTCTTTGATCATAAATCACAGACTTTGCATGGATCGAATAAGGTCCTTGGTATTCGTAAAGCTTTACACCTGTCTTCATAATCGTATCACGCATACTGATATACCCGGAAAAAGCCAACACATTGGGCGTAGATGTAACTGAATTTGTGAGTAGCGTCCATTGAACGCCTGGCTTCTTTTTCATGACTGTATACTTTCTCATCGCATTGGTAGGCACCACATAAGGACTCTGAATAAGAACAGAGCGGTTAGCTCCTTCTGCCAGGTTAATAAACGTTTTCCACATAAAAGGTCGTTTATTAAAGCGTTCAATTGGATTATGAATAAAAGAAACACGCTTTGTAGGAACGGTGGAATCATTCCAATTAATCTTAGGCGTCGCAAATGTTTCTCCTACTTGCTTAGCTTTATCATATTGCTGCAGCAGCAAAGCTTTCATCCTCTTTCCCTGATCGACCTGGTACTGTGTGAGATGATGAAAAGCTTTTTTAGTGTAAGGATGAGCCCATAATTCATTTATATAATTTTGCATTTGAGTGATGACGCTATCTTGTTTATGTTTGCTGTTTGTAATAAAGACATCACGATCATAGACGAAGTCTGGAGGAGGCTTTTTAGCCAAATATTTGTCCCCTATATTCCGTCCCCCTATTATGCCTAGCTGTCCGTCTACAACCATTATTTTGTCATGCATACGATTTTGCCACGCCCAAGGTTTAAACAATTGAAACGGCTCGTAATAGTTCACTTCAATATTAGGATGTGAAGCTAATGCATAGAGCACGCCTCTTCGGTTTCCCCGTAAGCCGTTAGCTATCCCATCTAAAAGAACGCGAGTATGGACGCCTCGATCAGCTGCTTTAAAAAGAGCGGCCATAATTAAATCCGTTGACTCTCCTTTTCCTATTGAGTAATAAGCAATATCAATCGATTTCTCAGCTTCTTGAATCATTTGAATACGAACTCTTCCCGCCTCATAACCATCTTCAAGAAGTCTCACTCGGTCCGTAGACTCACTGTGACCAAAAAAGCTAGCCGGTTTAATTGAGGTCGTTTCCTCTCCTGTTTTTAAAGGTATATAAAAGAGAACCACCGCCGTTATAACCACATACAGAATATATAAAGATAAAATAATAAGTAATCCTTTGAATGCTATTTTTATCATCGCAACTCCAGCTTTTTGTCTTTTTCTGTTATCGTTCACAAATAATGATCATTACATGCAAAAAACTGCTTCTTTGATTGCTTTATGCTTTGTTCTTTTGACACATTTATTTTTTCTGATTCACTATTTGTATAGTATGCTAGTACATATCATAGAAAAAAGGATGATGGTGATGGAGGAATATTCTTTTCGTTTTCATATTACAGACTCTTACCCTTTGCAAAATGAAAACGATAAAATAGAAGCTGTTGTACGCACCAAAATCAAGCATGCGGAGCAAGGATGCTTGTATGAGGGTTATCTTCGTGTTCATATCACTAAAATCGGGGTGTTTCCTGTAGCAAAAGATATTGCTGAAGCGATTGGCGTTCGTTCGCTTCGTCAGCAATTAGCGGCCGAGTTAAAAAGATACGTGCGGCCGCACCGCAATTTTTTATAACTTTATCCAAACATTTGTCCAAGTGGACTTTCATCTGCAATAATATCTTGAATAGCATAGATAGAAATTGGAAAGTAAGGAATTCCATATACATAAGGAGCCAGATCATACAGCTGATAAAATAGTACAAGCGATTTATCGGCGATATAAAAATCTTGATCTGGTTTAATTCCTTTATATTCTCCAAGAACCATAATATCACGCTCTTTTATTTGCTCTCCTACTATTTTAGAAAGAACACTCACGTAATCACTGTCTTTTTTAAATAAATCTTTTAGTTGATACGTTTTTCCAGTCAGCACATTAAACGTTAACGGAACGACCACGGTCAATCCGTGCGCTCCCCCGGAATAAGCAAAATTGACAAGCGTTAAGCTGAGCACATTTCGCTCGTTTGTTTTCAACTCATAATAACCCGTTTCTTCTGTATCCGGATTTTCTCCATATCCCTGCTGACGTATTAATTCATTCGTACGCTGCAAGATTTTACTGTTAATGCTGTGCTGAACAGCTTGATTAGTCAAATGAACAGCTGGATAGTAAACGTTTAATTTTTTCTTCACCATTTGTTGAGAATATACGGTTGCAGGTAACGTAACCATGGTTTCCTCCTCTTTTTATACAGATTGTTACATTCTATTCTTTTAGCTTTTATTCCATTACTGAAGCAAAAAAAACCCGTGCGTATATGCACGGGGTTTTTTGCTTTTTATTATTTTACGCTGTTAATTGTTTTAGCAGCGTCTACCGTATTTTTTAATAGCATTGTGATGGTCATCGGACCAACGCCGCCTGGTACTGGTGTGATATAACCTGCAACTTCTAAAGCCGCTTCGTAATCAACATCACCAACGAGTTTACCATTTTCCATTGTGTTGCCTACATCAATTACAATGGCACCCGGCTTAATATCATCTGCTTTGATAAGTCTAGGTTGTCCTACAGCTGACACAAGAATATCAGCTTGTTTTGTTAAAGCAGATAAATCTTTTGTGCGAGAGTGAGCAATTGTTACCGTTGCACTTTCTTGAAGTAACAGCATGGATACTGGTTTACCAACAATATTGCTTCGTCCAATTACTACCGCATGTTTACCTGAAATTTCTTCACCTGAACGTTTAATTAACTCAACGATACCGTGTGGTGTACATGGTAAATAGCACTCATCGCCAATGACCATATTCCCTACGCTTACTGGATGGAAGCCATCTACATCTTTTTTAGGAGATACAGCATTTAATACTGCCTTTTCATCAATATGTTTTGGTAATGGAAGTTGAATAAGAATACCATGAACAGATGGATTTCCATTCAAGTGATGGATTTCGTTTAAAAGCTCTTCTTCAGTAATCGTTACGTCACGTTTGATAATTTCAGATGCAACACCGATTTCTTCACAAGCCTTTGCTTTTGCTTTTACATATGATTGCGAAGCAGGATTTTCTCCTACTAAAATCACGGTTAAACCAGGAACGATACCTTTTGTTTTTAATTGAGCTACCTCTTCTTTTAATGCGGCGCGCAGTTCTTGCGCTACTTCTTTTCCTTTAATTACTTTCGCTGTCATGATGTTTTTTGCTCCTTTCAACTGTAGCCATTTAATAAATGTACGAATTATAGTTATTAATCTAACACAAAAGTTCGGTTTTGTTCAATGTTTTTATTATTTTTATTTTAAATAGGTGAAAACAAATAACAAATAACGTATATTCCGTTCTTATCGTACTATAATATTTTGTATTCACCAAAGCTGTTTTTATTCAAATGTTGCCGTTCCAAATTAAAAACCGCACCTTCGGCACGGTTTTCGACGATTTATTTTTCTGTTGATATGCTTTTCTTTGTAGTCAACGGCAGCACGTCTTCCTCTGTTTTTAGATCCTTTACATGCATTTCCTTGAGAGGCACACTTATTTTCTTATTTTTCGGAGGTTCTTCAAAATTCTCCACCCAGTCACATAGCAGTTCAAATCCTTGATACACATAAGGCAGGAGAGGCTGAAGCTTTCGATCTGGGTCAATTTGATGATTCCAGACTAAGCTATCAATGTGGTTTCCATTTTCAATTACATAGTGACGATGAAGGTTCTGCTTACCAGAATCTTTTACCAGTTGTTCATAAGGATAAGCATGAATATCCGGAAAAATAAGAGCATCTAACGACCCTGTAATGCTTATCAACGGAACGGAAATATCACCTGTATTTTCAATTTCACGAACTTTTTGCTTAACATCTTGCGGTCTTTCTTGATAATCATACTTTTCAAAAATAGAATCTAACGAACGATCTCTAACTCCGTTTTCAAAAAGCGTCAAGTATTTTTGCCATGGAATGCTTCCAGGTGCTTGACCGTCAAACTCATCTCTATATATATTAAGCGTTAAAAACCAATAATACTGGTCATGATATGGCCATAGAAACTCCGATCCTTTTGGCAAACCTGCCTGATACAACCGGTTCAAAGCTTCTTTTTGCGATTCACCTACCGTGTACAGTGCTTCTTCGGCATGATTTACAACAGGTGTTAAGGAAGTAATTAAGTTATCGTAATCAGCTCGCCACATAACCCCTTCCCATTCAACCCCTCCATTAAAAAGCTGAGGTTCTCCATTTTTTCCGTCGTTTTCTAAAGCATAGCGAACAACATAACCCCCGTTAGAAATACCTAACGCATACGTTTTTATATCGAAATATTCTGTCACTTCTTTTTGAAGTTTGTGACGATAATTTTCAAACAAAAATCTCTGAGCAATTTTTGTCACTTCTCGGTATTGAATATGCCACTTTCTAATGGAGTCTTCTTCTTTGACTAGAGCGTTCTTTGCTTTAGCAAATGGATCATCTCTCATTTCTTCTCCCTGTGTCCCTTTATCAGAAGCAGCAAACGCAAACCCTTTTGCCAACACATAGTCGCTGAACAGTAAATCCGTTGATTTCTCATCTCTGGTAGCTGGAACTCCCGACATAACTAACTTTCCATTCCAGTCATCAGGAATTCGAATGAGAAATTTACCACCATCAACTTCACCTTCTACTTGAACTCCCGTTATTTCTTCAGGCTGATACATGTAATACCATCCATTTTTTTCTTCTTTTGTTCCCCAATAGATAGGAGCCAGCCCAATGTTCCCATAGGCAGTCGCTGCTTGAAATTGAAGAGGGTTTTTAGTCGTTAACCAGTTTCCATACTTACCGTCAAACGTTGTGATATTCAAGTGATAACCTCCATTCATAGTTGCTTTTGAAGACAATCTTCGGGGACTGTACACGCATAATTTTAGCTAAATATTACCATCCATTTCTCAAAAAGTACATTAAAACGCCTTTCTTGCAGAAAGAAAGTAGACATTTATCACATCTGAGCCCATAGTGCCGTATAATATTGAAATTTATTCAAAAAAAGGAGTGTCAATGACTATGAGTTCGTTTAATTCTTCAAAACTCTCTACGACTCTCATTCCCCCTGCTACTTCCTCCTATCCGGTTTCCGGAAGAAAATATACTCTTACTCATTCTGATACAACGGGTCAGCTTTTTTTAAGCATCGGATGCTCATATAACAACAAGGCGATAGATAAAAATATGCGCGATGAAGTACTAGCTGCTCTTCACGTAACAGACCGAAAAGCAGTTATTCAAGGCGAAGTTTTTGTTAGCGGAGGTGAGTTCAGCCGCGAGCAAGCACAGCTTCGTTATCACATTTTTCGCCGGGAGCTTCCGCTTGCTTTAGAAGCAATATTTTACGGAGACCAAGCGTTTTTTCAACATTATCCAGACCTGCTAAGTACACCGATTTACATTTATTTTGTATCGACTTATCAAGAATTTAGAGGGTGGTCCTATTATCAAACCCCTAAATTTTATTTAAAACAAACATGCAGCAGCTAGCACTCTAGTGCATAAACTAATGGGAAATGAACGAGGGAGGTGTGAATGTCTCATGTACAGTCAATGGGTTTACCCCTATATGCCCCGCTACTACCATCCAGTAGTTCCTACTACGAATGAAAATTTTTTAGAACCTTATAGATACAATGAAGACTTATTTTCTTATATCCTGCATGAGGAAGAGGAAGTTAGATCTACACGCGATGTAGACAGAGTGATGAAAATTTTGAAACGCCAGTATCAGTCCATCTACAGAGATGCTCAACGAGGCGGGATGGATAGCAAACTAACAGAATACTTATTTCGTTCCATTGTAAGGTTTGTTGATGATAACTATAACAATTACAGCGGATCTATTAATGAACGCGTCGAAAAAGCCGTGCGACAGCTGAAAAAACGTGATCCCTGGATATTTGAACTTTTTAACTTATACAGCGTTTCCCCCGCTTCACAAGTTCGAATTACTAACACGATTTTAACCGTTTCATTTGAAAATTTACGTAGAGGAAATGACGTACCAAATCCTAGATAAACAAAAAACCGCCACAATTGTGACGGTTTTTTGTTATGGTAATACAGTTGCTCCCATTAGATGGCTATCAACTTGTTTAGCAACTTCACGACCTTCATGAATAGCCCATACGATTAAACTTTGCCCACGACGAGCATCACCAGCAGCAAAAACACCTTCAACATTTGTTTTGTAATTTCCATACGCTGCATCTACGCGACGATTTTTCGTTTCAACACCAAACGCTGATAGAACCGGATGCTCTGGACCTTCAAACCCAATTGCAATAAAGACAAGCTGAGCTGGCCATACTTTTTCTGTTCCTGGAATTTCAGTAAAGATGTACTGTCCATTTTCACCTTTTACTTTTTCCATTTGCACCGTATGAAGTTCTTTCAGATTGCCTTGTTCATCTGCCACAATTTTTTTCGTTTGAATTGAATATTCACGTGGATCGTCCCCAAATTTCGCCTGTGCTTCTTCATAAGCATATTCAAGATTAAATACATGTGGATATTCAGGCCACATATTATCTGCCGTACGCTCAGCAGGAAGCTGAGGATGTTTACCAAACTGAACAACGCTGCGGCATTTTTGACGAAGAGCAGTAGCTACACAGTCAGCTCCTGTGTCTCCCCCTCCAATAACAATAACGTCTTTTCCTTCAGCATCAATAAATTGACCATCTTTGAAGTTAGAGTCTAAAAGGCTTTTTGTTGAAGTTGTTAAGTAGTCCATTGCAAAGTGAACTCCTTTTGCTTCACGACCTTCTAATACTAGATCTCTTTGCTTCTGAGCTCCTGTACACAAAATCACAGCATCATATTGTTCTTTTAACTCTTCAGCAGTAATGTCTTTTCCAACTTCCGTATTCGTTACAAAATCAATACCTTCTTGTGTCAATAAGCGAACACGTCTTTCCACTACTTCTTTATCTAGCTTCATATTTGGGATTCCATATGTTAATAAACCGCCGGCACGATCTGCTCTTTCATATACCGTTACTGAATGACCCGCTTGGTTCAGCTGATCTGCGCTCGCTAAGCCTGCTGGCCCAGAGCCAATAACAGCAATTTTTTTGCCTGTTCTTTTCTCCGGAATACGCGGAGTAATCCACCCATTCTCAAAGCCTTTATCAATAATAGCGCGTTCGATATTCTTAATCGAAACCGCTGGATCTGAAATAGCAAGCGTACAGGAACCTTCACACGGAGCAGGACAAACTCGTCCTGTAAACTCCGGGAAGTTGTTCGTTTTCATTAAACGCTCTAAGGCTTCTTTCCAGCGTCCTTTATAAACTAAATCATTCCACTCTGGAATTAAGTTATAGATTGGACATCCAGAAGTAAAAGCATTAATATCCATTCCCATGTGGCAAAAAGGTGTGCCACAATCCATACATCGTGCTCCTTGACGGCTTAGCGCTTCATCAGATAAAGGAGCAGCATACTCTTTCCAATCACCTAAACGTTTTAACGGGTCACGTTCCTTCCCTTTTTCACGTTTGATTTCCATAAATCCTGTTGGTTTTCCCATCGTACTCTCCCCTTTCTTACTGAGCTACCGCTTCTTGTTGTTTTGCCGATGCTTTCTTTTCTTGTTTTGCATTTTCCTCAAACGCACTCATAGCTGCTTCCTCTTCCGTTAATCCAGCTGCTTTTTGCTCTTCAATGCGATTCTTCATGCGTTTATAATCATTCGGAATCACTTTTACAAGTTTCGAAAGCGATTCTTCCCAATTTTCTAATACAAATGCTGCTTTATGACTGTCAGTATATTTTAGATGATTTGTAATCATCTCTTTTACTTCTTCTGCTTCTTCTCCTTTTAAGCTCTCAAACCCAATCATATCTTTATTACAAAGGTTTTTGAATGCTTCTTGATCATCAGCAAATACGTAAGCAATACCGCCAGACATTCCTGCACCAAAGTTTTTACCTACATCACCTAATACGACAACACGTCCGCCAGTCATATATTCACAGCCATGATCGCCAATTCCTTCAACCACTACGTTCACACCGCTGTTACGAACCGCAAAACGTTCTCCTGCTAGCCCGCTAACATAAGCTTCACCGCTTGTTGCACCGTAAAATGCCACGTTCCCGACGATAACATTTTCACCTGACACAGCTGTTGTTTCCTTAGGTGGCGCAACAATGATTTTACCTCCTGATAATCCTTTACCGATATAATCATTTGCATCTCCAGTTAGATACATAGACATTCCTTTTGGAACAAATGCACCAAAACTTTGTCCTGCAGAGCCAGTGAATCGAAGAGTAATCGTATCTTCTGGCAGACCTTTTTCACCGTAACGTTTTGTAACTTCACTTCCTACAATTGTTCCAGCTACACGGTTAATATTAGAAATTGGCAGTTCTAACTCAACTTGATACTTATGCTCGATTGCTTGCTGTACCGCAGGCAAGATTTTTTGCATATCAAGAGATTCGTCAATTTTATGGTTTTGAGGTGTTTTAAAGGTACGTACACCTTCAGCTTGATATAAAAGAGTTGTTAAGTCTAAGTGCTGCGCCTTCCAGTGATTTTTTGCACGTTCGCTAACGCTTAATACGTCTGTACGCCCAACCATTTCATCCACTGTTTTAAATCCAAGTTCAGCCATAATTTCGCGCACTTCTTGTGCAACAAATTTCATATAGTTAACGATGTGATCCGCTTCTCCTAGGAACTTTTTACGAAGCTCTGGGTTTTGTGTTGCCACTCCAACTGGACATGTATCTAAGTGACATGCACGCATCATGATACAGCCTAAAACAATTAAAGGGGCCGTAGCAAAACCAAACTCTTCTGCTCCTAAAAGTGCTGCCATGACTACATCTTTACCCGTCATTAATTTCCCGTCTGTTTCAAGCACTACCTTTTCGCGAAGACCGTTTAACATAAGCGTTTGATGAGCTTCTGCTAAGCCAAGTTCCCACGGTAGTCCCGTATGTTTAATGCTTGTTTTTGGAGATGCTCCCGTACCTCCGTCGTAACCGCTAATAACAATAACATCCGCTACTCCTTTTGCTACTCCGGCAGCAATCGTTCCTACTCCTGCTTTTGAAACGAGTTTGACGCTGATTCGTGCATCACGGTTTATATTTTTCAAGTCATGAATAAGCTGTGCTAAATCTTCAATCGAGTAAATATCGTGGTGTGGAGGAGGTGAAATTAAGCCTACTCCTGGCGTTGATCCACGCACATCTGCTACCCATGGATATACTTTGTTTCCTGGAAGCTGACCGCCTTCTCCGGGTTTTGCACCTTGTGCCATTTTAATTTGAAGCTCAGCCGCATTCACAAGGTAATGACTTTTCACTCCAAAACGGCCAGAAGCAATCTGTTTAATCGCACTGCGGCGATTATCTCCATTTTCATCCACAGTGTAGCGGCTAGGATGCTCGCCACCTTCTCCACTGTTACTGCGTGCGCCTAAACGGTTCATCGCAATCGCTAATGTTTCATGAGCTTCTTGACTTAAAGATCCAAACGACATAGCACCTGATTTAAAACGTTTTACAATCGAATCAACTGATTCCACTTCATCAATGGAGATAGATGAACGCGTCCCATTAAACGAGAATAGGTTGCGTAAGAAACCGATGCGTTCTTCATTAGCCGATTCAGAGAATTTTTTAAATAAGCTGTAATCTTCCTTACGGCAAGCCCACTGCAGAGTGTGAATTGTTTTTGGATTAAACGCATGATGCTCGCCCGTGTGTCTCCACTGGAAGTCGCTTCCTGACTCTAACGTTTGCTCAATTGTTTCAATATAAGCATTGTCATGACGCGTTTTCGCTTCTTTTGCAATAACATCTAAACCGATACCGCCAAGCTGCGAAGCAGTACCTGTAAAATATTGCTCGATAACCTCTGCACTGATTCCAACTGCTTCAAAAATTTGTGCACCGCGATAACTTTGCACCGTTGAAATACCCATTTTAGACATTACTTTTACGACACCTTCAGTAACGGCTTTTACATATTTCTCAACAGCATAGTCATATGATACGTTCAGCGTACCTGCGTTAATTTCATTTTGGTATGTTGCAAAAGTAAGATATGGATTAATTGCGTCTGCGCCGTAACCAATAAGCGCTGCAAAATGGTGCACTTCACGCGCTTCTCCTGTTTCCACTACAATACTCGCCTTTGTACGGTTTCCTTTTCGCACTAGGTGCTGATGCAGCCCGCTGACCGCTAATAAAGCTGGAATAGCTACAGATTGAGCTCCCGCTTCACGGTCTGTCAGAACAAGAATGCTAGCACCTGCGTTAATTGCCGCTTCAGCTTCAGCAAATATGCGATCAAGATCTGCTTTTAAATCATTTGTAAACACAGCAGATATAACAGCACTTTTGAAATCTGGATGAATGGCAGACTTCAGCTGATGAGTTTGATCGTTTGTTAAAACCGGCGTCTCAAGCTGAATTCGATGAATGTTTTCTTTGGTTGGATGCAGTAAATTCCCTTCTGCACCAAGCAATGTCATTGTCGATGTAACCAACTGTTCACGAATAGCATCAATCGGTGGATTCGTTACTTGAGCAAACAGCTGCTTAAAGTAATTGAACAGCGATTGAGGACGATCGGACAACACGGCTAATGGAGTATCATTACCCATTGAACCAAGCGGATCTTTTCCTTCTGTAATAACTGGAACTAAATATTTATGAATATCTTCATACGTGTAGCCAAATGACTTCTGGCGAATAACCAAATCATCAAAGTATTCAGATTTTTCCTCTTGCACTTCTGGCAACGTTACCAGCTGTTCATCTAACCACTCTTGATAAGGCTCAGCCTGTGCCATTTCAGATTTAATTTCTTCGTCTGAAATAATTCGGCCTTCCTCTAAATCGATTAGAAGCATTTTACCTGGACTTAAACGATCTTTATATAACACATTTTCATCTTCAACATCAATGACGCCTACTTCTGATGAAAGTATGATGTAATCATCTTTTGTAACATAATAGCGAGCAGGGCGTAAACCGTTACGGTCTAAAATAGCACCGATTTGCTTTCCATCCGTAAACGAAATAGCAGTCGGACCATCCCATGGCTCCATTAATGCGCTATGATACTCATAGAAAGCACGTTTTTCTTTTGACATGTGCGGATTCTCAGACCAAGGCTCTGGAATAAGCATCATCGCTGCATGCGCTGGCTTGCGGCCGGCCAATACAAAGAACTCTAGCGCATTATCTAACATGGATGAGTCGCTTCCTTCAGCATCTAAAATTGGAAGGACCTTCGGCAAATCCTTACCAAATGCTTCCGAAACAAACTGCTGTTCACGCGCTCTCATCCAGTTTTGATTACCGCGAAGCGTATTGATTTCACCGTTGTGAATTAAATAACGGTTTGGATGTGCTCTTTCCCAGCTTGGGAACGTGTTTGTGCTAAAGCGAGAATGCACTAAAGCAAACGCTGAAGTAAAGTCTTCATCTTGTAGGTCAAGATAAAAAGCATCAACTTGCTCAGGCGTTAATAACCCTTTGTACACAATTGTTCTGCTTGAAAGGCTCGTGAAATAAAAACGGTTCTGACGCGCCTGCGCCCAATTTTCCGCTTGCTTGCGAATAACATACAGCTTGCGTTCAAACGCTAAGTCATCTTGAATACTGTCATTTGCCCCAATAAATACTTGTCGTACGTACGGACAGCTTTCTTTTGCAACTTTTCCGATTTTTCCGACATTTACAGGTACACTTCTCCAACCTAGTAACGTTTGTCCCTCTTCTTCAATTAATTTATTAATATAAGCTTCGATTTCTCGGCGCTCGTCTTCGTTATTTGAGAAAAAGATCATTCCAACTCCATAACGACCTTTTTCTGGCAAGTTCAATTCAACGCATGTCTTTTTAAAGAACGCGTGTGGAATTTGTACCATTAATCCAGCTCCATCTCCTGTTAGCGGATCGCTTCCCTGTCCGCCTCGATGGTCAAGCTGGCAAAGCATATTTAGTCCTTTTTTAACGATATCATGTGACGCTACGCCTTTCAATTGAGCGTATAGTCCGATTCCACATGCATCGTGCTCAAATTCAGGACGGTAGAGACCTTGAGCTTTTGGCATTTGATTGTATGTCATCTTCTTCTCCCCCGTTCGTTTTCTTTATCTTTTTAAGATCACCTGTTTACATTGTAAGTTTTCAAATCAATATAAACAATATATAATTTAGATAAAACTAATCTAATTTTGATATATATAGATGGAGGATGCTTATGGAACTGCGTCAATTACGCTATTTTATGGAAGTTGCAAAAAGAGAACACGTATCTGAGGCGGCAGAATATCTGCATGTAGCTCAATCAGCAATCAGCCGTCAAATCGCGAACCTGGAATCTGAGCTAGGTGTTAGTTTATTCAAACGCGAAGGAAGAAATGTCAAGCTAACAGCAATAGGAAAAGTCTTTCTTGAGCATACGGAGACGGCTATGAAAGCTATTGACTATGCGAAAGAACAAATTGATGAATACCTGGATCCGGAAAGAGGGACGATTAAAATCGGATTTCCAACAAGCCTTGCTAGTCACCTTCTTCCTACTATTATATCAGCCTTTAAAGAAGAACACCCAAATGTTGCTTTTCACCTTAGACAAGGTTCGTACAAATTTTTAATTGAATCGGTTAAAAAAAGAGATATTAATATCGCTTTTTTAGGCCCTGTACCTGTAGAGGACCAGAGTATAGAAGGGCATATTCTATTCACTGAAAATCTTTTAGCCCTTGTTCCTTCTCATCATCCGCTCGCTGAACGGGATAACATCCGGCTGCGGGATTTAAGAAATGAAAATTTTGTGCTGTTTCCAAAAGGATTCATTTTACATAAAATGGCCTTTGACGCTTGCAAACAAGCAGGATTCATGCCCAATATTTCATCTGAAGGAGAAGATTTAGATGCGATTAAAGGTCTTGTATCCGCAGGAATCGGCGTCACGCTTCTTCCCGAAAGCACAGTGTCTGAAACGACTCCTCGTTTTACGACTAAACTTCCTATTCATACGCCGCAGCTTCAGCGTACAGTCGGGATGATTATTCCTAGAAATCGTGATTTAGCACCTTCTGATAAAATTTTTTATAAGTTTGTTAAAACCTTTTTTGAACGGTTGGAGCAGTATAAATAAGAGAGGCCCCCTGCCTCTCTTATTCTTTTCTTTACACACTATTTCTCAGCTGGTCAATTCTATAAATAGATCTTCTTTTCCCTTAAAGCTAACAGGCATTGACGCTTACTGGACTCTTTCTTATACTGAAGTAACTGACTAAAAAGAAACAAGGTGACTGCTATGGATTTTAAAATTAATTTTTTATCATTTTACGTAATACAAGTAGAAGGAAAAGAAGAACAGGCCTCTAAACAATATAAGCATTTTCAAACGCTGGATACGGAAGAATATGAAGAAAATTCCATTAAAGATTTTTTAGACGGTGAATTTAAAAAAATTGTAAAACGCAAAGTAGAGCGACACCCTAAAGCAGAACAAGTGCCTACAAAGCTTGGGTATTTTATAGTTGAACCAGGACACGCACTCGACTCAAACCCTAATTATAATTTATTTCACCGCACCCGTTTTGCCACAACCAAAGAAGAATTTGAAGAAAACAGCGAACAGTTTATCAATGCATACCTTGATACTGCAGCCGTTCGAGGAGGAGCATTTTTAGTTGTATCTGCTGTTCCAAGAAAATATTTTGATCATGCTTTTGTGTTTATTTTAAAATGTGACTTTGAACCAAAAGTGGCTTCAATTTCAGATGAATCAACCCTTATTCGCCACGTAGAGATGGCGATTACTACTAAAAACATGAAATCCATTCAATACCCCTACATGCCTGAAGAAGGCATGGTGGAAGAAAGTGAACTCGTCATACACCAAGCGTCTCACGCCCGTTACTTTGAAGACTTTTTAAAATTCATTGACTACAACGAGCCGATGCCTGAGATTATGAAAACACAAGTGATGGATATGGTGCGTGAACACGTCAGCGAAACGTTTGAAGCAGAAAGCGTAGAACTTGAACAGTTTGAATCAGACATGGAACTGTGGGCAACAAGTGAAAAGCGTGAGCTTCAAGAACGTTTAGATACCCATCAAGTTATGGAAGCTGCTGCTCATATCGTCGAGCATACCCCTGATGCAGAGCTTAAAATGAAGCTTGGCGAAACAGAGATTAAAGGGCTGCTAGCTGATTTTGGTGAAAATATTCATTTAGCAAAAGTGAACGGACGCTACGTGGCATTAATTGAAGCGGAATCGATTCTGTTTGAAAAAGGCGCGTCTCCGATTGAGTTTCATAAGCCAGGTGATTTGCACGGGATTATTGAGAAAATTAGCAGTAAGAAATGGGAAGAATAAATAAAAGACAGAGAGCACAATGCAGCTCTCTGTCTTTTATTTAACTGAAAAAGTAGCTCTATTTATCCACCTTAATTCTCTACTAATTGGCTCACCGCAACATTTTGTTCATTTTCAGGCTGACCTAGCGGATAAATTCTTGCCGTATCATTTTCTTCGCTTACATGTTGAATATAAACGGCCGTATCGTTATACGTAACGTTAGCCATAACGGGTGAATCAGCAATTTGTTTTGCTCGCTGCTTGTCCACGTTTCTTCCCCCCTCTATGCTAATATACATATAAGGTTTGCTTAAAGAATGAATGATATTCGCCGTTTAGAATAGTTCTAGCGCTTTTTAGCGGTGCGGTAGCCAAGGTAAAAGATAAAAGAAGTATAGATAATAAATACAGCTCCAGCCAGCAAGATCATTTTGTGATGATGCCAAAGGTTTACATATGTTTTGATGAAGATCCCTTTTGTAAGTAAAATATATTGATACACAATAAAACCAACCACCAAAGCAAGAAACAGCACTCGAAACAAACGAATGAAATCAATGTTAGATAAAACGGAAGCAGCTTTTACCCAGGGCGATATAGGAGGCTGCGCTTTTTTGGTGCTGCGGCTCTTCGGCTTCTGTTTCTTTGCAGGCGGAGCTTTTGATTCTTCTATTTTAGGTGCTGGTTTTTGTTTCCCTTGAGCCATCGGTCACTTTCCCTCTTTCTTAAATAAAGTGTCTAAAAAAGAAGCTTTTCTATTTTGCATATTCAAGAAAGAGGCAGCTATCTCCTTTTCGCTTTTAAAAATACTTTCCTTTTTAAATACAGAATGTCTTTAGGTATGTGCCTATAGCATTTTTCTTATCCTCGCATACGTTATATCGTGTTTGATTTGAATTTACTATTTAAAAGGAGCGGTGCCCTAATGAACCCTTATTATTTCAACCCTGGATATATTCCTCAGCAAGTTGATTACTCAGTTCAACAATACTATCCCCCTTACGTACCACAGCATGAAGAATACGATGAAAGACAGCAGCTTCAAAATCTTGGAGGATTTGAACGAAGAATTCGTGCCCTTGAGAGACAAAATGAGGAGCAAGTCAGAGAAATTACTCGTTTAAATCGAGTTGTGGAGCGACATACTGACCGTATAAACAGATTAAATCAGCGCTTACGCAATGTAGAGAGAAGACTTAACATTCCATTTACAGCAAGCCAGGACGGATTTTAAACTCATCTTAAGCATTCCCGTTTCTTTTGAGCGAGAATGCTTTTTTACATGTCTTCCGTCGTTTTTGATAGCACGAAGGATATTTGATTAAACTTTACATAAAATAAAAGTTGACTATGAAAAAGAAAAGGAGAAAATCACATGAAATCCCCTGTTGTTATTTGTCCTAACTGTCATTCTCAAAAAGAGCTTGCTACCGTTTTAACTGCTCAGTCCAATCAAAACGTTATCTATACATGCTCAGCTTGCGGCTATAAGCTGGCAAACATTAAAACAAGCAAAGGATAACCAGTATCTCTCACCTCACTTAGTACCTATACTCAATACGTTCTTCTGTGCACATACAAAAATTAACGTTTACGTAAATGTTATTAATTTTGTATACTGATAGTATTATGGGAAAGGGAGTTGAAAAAGTTGAAGTTTAAAATGAAGGAGCGCGGGCAGCTGCATTTAAGTCCCGAAGGAAAACAATTGATTTTAGACTTATACGAATCAAATATAATGGAATCTGTAAATGAAGCTTTGGATGCTGAAACAAGAAGCTTTCACAGTGGAAAAGCCGATGGGATACAGGCTATTCTACTTCTTTTAGGGGTACAGCTAGAAGAAAACACTTCACAATCATAAATGAATGCCCTATAAAAACCATAAAAGCAGACGCACTCTTCTGGTGAATGCGCCTGCTTTTTATGATTCTTCCTGCTCAAATTTTACAATTGCAGCCTTAGCACGATCTCTCAGTGACAGAAGGTCAGACTCTACTTTTAAGATATTTTTCTTTTTCTGTTCAATCAGCTTGAGCTGCTCTTCTACCGTATGTAACACTTGCTCTAACTTTTCTTTTTGTTGACTTGTTCCTTTCACTTGCCTATAATCCATCTTTTGTATTTCAAGAGTATCACTTAACGCAAGAAATTCCTGTAATTCTTGAAGTGAAAAACCCATGACTTCTTTGGCATTCGTAATTTTCTTTAAGAATTCTACGTGTTCTTCGGTGTAGAGACGAAATCCACCTTCACTTCTTGGAGGTGCTGGCATCAGTCCAATTTGTTCGTAATAACGAATCGTACGTTTTGTTAAACCGCTTTTCTTCGCTACATCGTCTATTTTTAGTTCACTCATTTTTAAATCCCCTTTAATCAATTAACAATGTCAACTTTTCGTACTTGTTACTATTATACACTAACGCTAGATATCTCAAAACAAATCGGAACAGATGTGCACTTATTTAAAAATAAATAAGCAATTTCCTTACCCTTTTTTAGAGTAAAAAAATTGCTTATACAGTATATGCTGGGTTCTTTTCTCTAAAACCTTATCATAAATGCCGTTTTTGTTAATTTACGATTTAGCATACAAATTAATAAATTTGTTTTTGAGACTTCTTATTTCTATCGACTAAATGTTTATTAACTTGTATGTAGCCTTCTCTTTCTGTACTAGCCCCGCCTGCGCTGAGTACACCGATAGCCACGCATGCTATCCACCTAGTTTCATTATAACAGAAAGCGCTTACATAATAAAGTGTTATGATTTAATTTCTAAAAAGTTATAAATAAAATCAGCAGGTCTTTTTCTAGCCCCTGCTGATTTGTTAAATAGAACCGGCGGCGATACAGCTTTACAAAATAGTAAATAGGTCGTCTTAATAAGCTATTTTATAAATCAAAAACCGTTCATATGGATTTTTACGATCCAACTCTGGCAGTATTACCTCTTCTTTTAAAGTGAAAGAAGGGTGTTTTTCGAGATGATGGAGATAATCCTCCGAACTATAATACAAAATCAAATCAATCTCGCGCTTATTCTCTTCCCACGAAAGCAAAATATTGTTCACTACTTGGATAAAAATTTGAACTGAAAAAGGATTAAAAAAATAAAAGCAGTTGTCTAGTGGCTGTATCTTATATTCCTGGGCTAAACAACACTGAAAATGAATATGACGTTTTCGGCCCTTGGCTTTTTTTAAATAGCGCCTCTGATTATCTATGGCCTGCTCATAAAAGTGCTCATTCATTTCTATCCCTACAGCGGTGGCATTACATAGGTAGTTCACATAGAAATTCAGCCTTCCTTTCCCACACCCGAAGTCGACAATTCTATCGCTGCTTGTTAGCTCATACTGAGTGAAAAGTGTTTCTAATGCACTATAAGGTGTGGGTTCATAACGATGGTAATGAAATGAATCATTAAATCCCTTTTGTTCTCCCGTTGTTTTTATATTTAATAAAGCGTCATAATATTGCTCATTCATGGCCAATCTCCTGTTTATAGTTGTTGAAAAAGAGAAAGAAGGACAAAAGTCCTTCTCTTTTTTCTCACTCTACTTTCACACGCATTTCTGATATTTTAAGACCAATCTCTTCGATTAACTGCACAGCTTCCGCTCGTTTTTGATTATCTAATGTGCTAATTTCTGGTATATCTACACTTTTCAAATATCGATAAGAGGCTTTAAGTCGTTCTAAGGTATCTTCTTGGTCAAACTTTTTCATGATTATCTCCTCCAGTTTATGTAGTTACTATATGTATACCACAAACATGTCCGTAATAAATCTAACCTGTTTAATAAATACTAAACGTATCTGATTTATCTAAGAGGAAATGCACTTCTAATAGCTGATATATACTCAAAAAATTCCTGGGTTTTAGAATTTTTACGTTCATTTCTCGTGTTAGTTGTAAAAAAAGCTTCTCTTTGCGCTTTACTTATCTCAATTTGCACACCCATCCGCCTAGCTGTTTTATTGGTTATATTTCTAGGGCTTGTACCGGAAAAACGGTCTTGATCTGATAAAATTTCTGTACTAAAGCCTTTGGAAACAAGCGCTTCATGTACTTTAGACCTTAACGCTTTGTCAGCACCGCCGATTTTAGTGTGTTTTTCACTTTTATCATTGTATCCATGAAAAGATACTGCATAGTCTTCTTTCGATATAATAGTTAGCGCATGAGGTTCATCAAAATGAGTGGATGTGATATGAAGGTCGGCATTTCCTGATTTCTTTAACCCTTCAAATATATAGTACGAGTATTCGTTTCCTGCTAGTCCAACAGCAAGTTCGGATGTTCCAGTTTCAATACCTCCACCGTGTATCGCGAGCATAATAATGTTAGAAGGTCTGATTTCAAATTGAATTTTGTAGTCTTGGTTGTATACTTCATAAGAGGCAAGTTCAGAGAAGCTAGCATATTTATCTGGCATCATATATCCTCCTTGTGAATAAGACATAGTAAATAAACTTATTAGTCTTTTCTTTAATGTACCACATCTTTTCTTTCATCACATACTATGTGATTGCAATTACCAATAAATATGGTACGATTAAGTTCGAGTTTCTTGCTCGTTAAAAGTTCACCAGATAGTCAAAATTTTCATTTTTAAGCATTCCATTTTTATCTTATAATAAAGGATGTACTTATTTTCAATTGGTAATTCGACATTATTCTTTGTTTTTTTAAAAAGTTCAAGGAATGTTAACAAATTTTACGAGCAACCTTGATGTAATTACGATATTTTTTTGTTAAAATAGTTTAGTTGATTAATAAAGATTATGTTTATTCATGTAAGAATAAGCTCAAAAAGGAGAATTGCTGTGAAAAATACCGAAGTTATCACAAAGGAATCACTTCCTATCAATCAGTATTTTTCCCGGGAAGTAATCAGTGCTATTATAAAAACTGGGATTATTAAATCGAACTCACTAGGAATGGTTGCTGGGCTTTGTCTCGCAATTGCTGTTAACAACTTAAGCTTTGTGACACAAATTCCTATCATTATTTTGGCTTTAATTGGGACATCCTTTGTCGTAGGAGGAGCTGGGGCAGTTAATAACTTCTATGACCGTGATATTGATGCAATCATGAAACGTACGAAAGACAGACCTACGGTAACAGGAGCGGTCAACCCTAAATTTGCTCTATGGTTAGGACTGGCTTTATTTGTTATCGGTGTAGGTATTTTATTTTTAGTTTCTAACATGGCCGCCATTATGGGTATTTTAGGATTTTTCTTTTATGTAGTGCCTTATACTATGCTTACAAAACGTACAACTATTTATAATACCGAAGTCGGAAGTATTTCTGGAGCTATGCCTCCAATCATTGGCTGGGCCGCTATTTCACCAGACTTATTTCATCCGGTAGCAATTGGATTGTTTGTATTTATGTTTTTATGGCAGCCTCCTCACTTCTACGCTATTGCGATTAGAAGACTTGAGGAATATAAAGCCGCAGGTGTTCCGATGCTTCCTGTAGTAAAAGGGATCCGTCGTTCCAAAGTCCAAACGCTTGTATACCTAGTTATTTTACTAGCAGCATCTTTCTTATTTTTATCGTTTAGTAAAATTATCGCATTTACAACGTTCGGTTTAACACTAGTGTGGATGCTTCTTGGGATTGTTGGATTTAAAAAATTAGAAGATACAAAATGGGCTACTTTAATGTTTGTGTTCTCATTGAACCATCTTACGATTATTTTTGCCCTGATGATTATACTGTCATTTTTTAAATAATAAACGTTCAAAAGCAGGTAGCTATCAGCTACCTGCTTTTATACTAGATACATCTTTTGCTTTCAGTGAAATCATTCCTCCGTATCTCGCCGAAACTGCTCCACCTAACGCGTTGGCAAACATTGTGTACTGCTTCCGTGACTCCTCACTTTCAGGCAAACCTTTTTCATGAATACACCAGAGAATTCCTGCCATAAATGCATCACCCGCTCCCGTCGTGTCTATCGCCTGCACTTCATTTGCACTCACATGAAGCGCTTGATTTGCAGTAACGGCTACTGCCCCATTTTCTCCTTGAGTGACCCATACGTACGGAATATGGTACGCTCTCAGTTTTTCTAGGCTTTCTGTCAGGTCTGTTGAATTCATCAAAAATAGGAGCTCATCTTGAGAGATTTTCAAAATATCTGTTTCATACAAAAACTGTGTTGCGGTATTTCTACATGCTGATTCACTTTCCCATCTTTTCATTCGGATATTTGGATCAAACGCTACCAGCATACGATGTTTTTTTGCGAGCTTCACAGCTTCTTTTGTAGTTTCCTGGGAAATCGGATGAAACAACGTGCCTGATCCAAAATAAAAAATCGCTGCCTGCTCAAATAAAGCTTCCTGCAGCTCATGTTTATATATTTGCTCATGAGGTGTAGAATCTATATAGGAATAAAAGTAACGATCTTCTTCTTTACTTTTATGTACATATACTTCACAAACTTTTTTAATCTCCGATGTTACACAGCCGCTTTGGTTTACTCCTTCAATTAAAAGCTTCTTTCTTACAAAATCACTTGTTTCATCACTGCCTAACTTGCAGATATAATATGCTTTTGCTCCTAGCTTCTGAACTCCAACTGCTACATTAACGGTTGTGCCTCCTAAAAAAGGGTCAAAGTCAGTATTAGATTCATTTTTTGCGATAAAATCAATAAATGCCTCACCGTATGAAATAATTCCTTTTTTCACGTTAATCCTCACCTTCTTTCTTCTGTCTCCCAACGCATTTGATGCATACACACGCTTTTCCTCTGCTTTCTAAAGGAATTTGTTTAAACAGATCAGAAGTAAAAACTTTCTGCATGCACCAACACTTTTCTATTTCTCTGCCTTGTACAGAAGCACAGTTATTTCTCTCTCCGCAGATAGGACATGTGCTATCATCACCTGGAAATGCCATAAATTCCTCTCCTTTTTTCTATGCAGTTGTATAGGTTATCCCTATTAGTATACAAGAGGTAGTTAAAATGCGCTTTCTGCTTTTTGATATTTTCGTTTTCAACTTCTTCTATTCTTGATACTATACATATAAAGGAAATAACATATTGCGAAAGGAGCCTTTATGACGACACATTTATTTCACCAAAAACCCCTTGCTACATGGATGCATGAATATCCTTTATTAACACCTTTAATCAATAAACAGGAAATACTTTGGATAAATCCTTATTTAAAACCTACTCAAGAAGCACTTTCATCTCTTTCTTTACATACCAAAGATATAAAAGATGCAAAAGAGCGACTTTCTCGCTTTTCTTCTTTTCTTCAAATCGCTTTTCCGGAGCTAAAAGCATCAAAAGGAATCATTGAATCACCTCTTCAAGAAATTGGATACATGAAAGACTATTTAAATCAACAAATGAATAATAAGCTGCAAGGAAAATTATTGATGAAATGCGATCACGATCTTCCCATATCAGGTTCTATTAAAGCAAGAGGCGGCATTTATGAAGTATTAAAGTTTGCTGAAAGTCTTGCTATCAAAGAAGGACTGCTTACCGAGGAAGACAGCTACGCTCTTCTAGCTGAAGAACGATGTAAAAAGTTATTTTCTTCTTATTCTATTGCAGTAGGATCTACCGGTAATTTAGGTTTAAGCATTGGTATTATAAGTGCCGCTCTAGGCTTTAACGTCACCGTACATATGTCAGCCGATGCGAAGAAATGGAAAAAAGATCTGCTTCGTTCGAAAGGCGTAACCGTTATTGAATATCAGTCTGACTACGGAAAAGCCGTGGAAGAAGGACGAAAGCAAGCCGAAGCAGACCCCGCCTGTCATTTTATTGACGATGAGCAGTCTAGAGATTTATTTCTTGGTTATTCCGTTGCGGCTTTACGTTTGAAAAAGCAGCTTGCCGAGCAGCAGATTCAAGTAGACGCTGAACACCCTTTGTTTGTCTATTTACCTTGCGGAGTAGGCGGAGGTCCTGGCGGTATTACGTTTGGATTAAAAGCAATCTACGGTGATCACGTTCACTGCTTTTTTGCTGAACCTACTCACTCCCCTTGCATGCTGCTTGGATTAATGACCGAGCTGCATGATGGCATTTCCGTTACGGATATTGGACTTGATAACGTAACAGCTGCCGATGGACTAGCTGTAGGAAGGCCATCTAGCTTTGTAGGCGAAACGATAAAATCGCTTATTAGCGGAATTTATACTGTAGAAGATGATCAGCTTTTCCGATTTATTTATGAGTTAGCCAATCGTCAAAATATGTATATAGAACCTTCAGCAGCGGCTGGTTTACAAGGACCTCTTCACCTGATGGAAAGCGGGTCTTCATATATACAAGCGCAAGCACTAGAAAACAATATGTCAAAAGCTACTCACCTTGTATGGTCAACTGGAGGTAGTATGGTGCCAGCTGAGGTGATGAATAGCTATTACGAGCAAGGAAAAAATTTAATGAATGGATAACGTCAAAAGGCATGGAGAACAATGATGTTCTTCATGCCTTTTTAGAAGAAGTAGCTCGCAGAAAGATAGGATGCCAAATTTCAAATGGAAAATATCCCGACTTATAGCTGCCGCTTGTACCCATAGTTGAAATTTTTATTTTCCTGTACCCTTTTTTCCATAAAAAGGTGCCTGCAAACACCTCAATTTGTTCCACTTTCTTTCTTCTTATAATCGTTGTTTTTCGTGTTAAAAACTGCGAGCGAATACTGACAAATACCTCGTCCATCATTAAGCCGCCTTGGCGATACCCTAACCAGTGAATAAGTACGTACGCAAGGCATAGCACGGCAATAGCCCACACGAACATTGATTTCCAAAAGCTGATGCCAATCCCTGCTGCTACAAATAACAAGATCGGTAACAGTAATGGATACCACGCATATTGAATCGCTGTATTTCTTGGACACTTTACATATTCATAGTGCGGTACATATACATTCATTAACGCTGAAATCTCTTTTTGCTGGATAAAGGGGTGTAAATAGACCTTTTCTTTTAAATCAGAGGTTACAACGTTTAACGAAACGGAAGACCATCCAAATAAGCGTCGAACCAACCCTTCCTCTATCGTAACAGCCTGTATTTTATGGAAAGGAATCGTAAGGGATTTCTTATTTAACAGTCCGTATTTAATATGTAGATAATGATCGTAGCGTTCCACTGTAAAACCGCCAAAGCGTATCACATATAAAACGATAGACAGCAAATAAGCAAGCACCACAATTACAGCCACTAATATAAATAAACCAAGCATCGATTGATGAATCACTTCTTCGTAAGCTGTCTTTACCCAACGGTTGATATACGTATCAATATACTGATAGAGAAAACCAAGAGCAGCAAATATATAGCCAAAATTCCCGGAAAACGCAGCAGCTAACGCCAGCTGTTTCACCGACACTTTCATCATACGTTCAGGACTTTTTTCTCTTATTTCCGGCTGACTTCCTGACAGCTTTAACGTATCTTTAAGATGGTGCGCTTCTTTTAGTGAAATACCAGATAAATCAATTTCAGCATCCGTACCGCTGCTGGCCGTGTCAATACGAAGCCGGGCTAAGCGAAGAATTCTAAAAACAAACGGCTGATCTAACTGAATCGATTGAATGCGATTTCGTTGAATAAATCGTTTTTCTTTTTTAAAAATCCCTTTATACAGACGCACTTCCGTTTCTGTTACCTCATAACGAAATTCCTTCCAAGTAAAAAAAGCAAATAAAGCGACTACGCCTCCCGCTAACAGCGTTGCCCACCAATATGTAAACAATAGGTGCCGATTGACAATAAATACAAACACAAAAGGCAGGATATTATTTTTTATATGTTCAATAAATGCTATTGCAATATATAGCGGATGCAGCCGCTTACTCATCTTCATCATCTACCTCTGCTAGTCTAGCAATATACTCCCGCAGTGCTTCAGCATCTCTTTGTCCAAGTGCAGGAATTTCAACACTTCCAGCGGCTGTGATGATTTTAACAGATGCCAAGTCAAATTTTCGAAAAATCGGCCCTGTCAACGTTTCAACGTGCTGCACTTTCACAAGCGGGATTTTCGTATGATACCAGATGAATAGCCCTCTTTGTACATCAATTTGAGTATCTGTTACTTCATATGAATATACATTCATATATACATTTGGAGCTATAATTGTATATATGATAAAGCTCACGACTAATAGTCCAGCTGATATCCATCCAATAATTGACCACCAATCAAAAAAATGAACGAGTAGAAAATAACCCGCTGTTGCCAGAAGCCACAGGCTATGCGTAAAAATGGATTGCCAGCGCATCGCTTTTTTAGCCTCGAGGGGCAATTTGCCCTTTAAATGTTCAAACTCCATAAAAACTCCTTTCTCTACCTTTGTTACTATTTCTATTACTATATTACGTTAAAAAAGGAAAAAAGTTTCATAGTTTGCTATTTTCTTATTATTTTTTGATAAAAAACAAACAAGGCTGCCTATTTCAAGGCAGCCTTGTTTGTTATCGATAAACTCCGTCTTTCTCTCCGTGTACAACAGCCGCTCTTTCAACTGCTTCAGATACTGCTTCATGTACAGCTAGATTAAGAGGATGAGGAACTAAATCGCCTGGACGCGTTGAATTCGCAATGGCTTCAGCTGCAGCTACAAGCATCGTATGCGTAATATCGCGCACACCTGCATTTAACACTCCTCTGAAAATACCTGGGAAGCCAAGCACATTATTCACTGACCTTCCGTCAGTAGCGTAAATAGCTCCTGCTTCAAGAGCATCTTCAGGTTCAATTTCTGGCCTTGGATTAGAAAGTGCTAGAATAATTTGCCCTTTTCGGATCCATTCTTTTTGTATTAAGCCAGGTACACCAGTTGTCGCAATAACAATATCACAGTTCTCCATAAGCTCTTCTAATGAATCTGCTACTTTTCCACCGTAGCTGACTAAGCGCTCATTCGCTTCAGGAGACTTATCAGCTCCTATCACCTGTTTGACACCGTAAGCCATGAACATTCTGCAAGTAGCGATACCGGCAGCTCCTAAGCCAATCTGCCCTACTTTTGCTTCTTTCAAATTCACACCTGTGCTGCGACAAGCTGAGATAGCTGCTGCTAGCGTCACAACTGCTGTTCCGTGTTGATCATCATGCATAACTGGAATATCGAGCTCTTCTTTTAAACGTTCTTCAATTTCAAAGCAGTGAGGCGATCCTATATCTTCTAGTAAAATACCGCCAAATCCCGGGGAAATATTTTTAACCGTTTGAATGATTTCTTCCGGCTCATTTACATTCAATAAAATAGGGATAGCGTTTACATTGGCAAGCTGATCAAATAACGCAGCTTTTCCTTCCATAACGGGCATTCCTGCAACTGGACCAATATTTCCTAATCCTAATATAGCGGTTCCATCCGTTACAATCGCAACCGTATTTCCAATGCTCGTATAAATCTTAGCTTTGTCGGGCTGTTCTTGAATAGCACGGCAAACGTTTGCTACACCTGGTGTATACACTCTTCTTAAGTCAGCGATCGACTCAATTTTCATTTTGCTTTTCATTTGAATTTTACCGCCTTCATGCGCATGAAGAACTTCATCTGATACTGTATGTAAAATAATTCCTTCTAAACTGCGAACCGCTTCCAGCAATTCCTCAAGCTGGTCTTCACTTTCTACTTGAACCGTAATGCTTCTCATGGTGTAGTTATGCCCTACTTTAACGGTTTCAACCTCGCCAATATCTCCTCCAACATTTCCGATAGCTGTTGCTACTCTTCCTAAGTTTCCCGGTACAGTCGGTGTTTGTACCATTAATGTGCGTATTAAATTATTCATCATATCCCCATATCCCCCTTGTCCTAATCCTGCAAGTACGTATGCTTACTAAATGAAGCGTTTAAAACGGTCGAATTCCCCATAAGTTCATGTTATCTACTTATCTTACAAGTAGATTTATTCGTACTATCTTTTCCATCAAAGGAAAAGAAATAGATAACGCTTTCAAACAGACGTTTCGCTTTGATTATAAGCAAAGTTTTTAGAATAATCAAGCGATGGCATTGTGAAAATTCATAAATTATTAAGAAGGAATTTGTTCTTCATAAACAGAAAAGACTTATATAGAGAAGAAACAAAGGAGTGAAGCAATTGAAATCAATTTGTGTGTTTGCAGGATCAAGCGCTGGAATAAAAACAGAATATAAAGAGGCCGCCGTCTCGCTAGGGCGCTACATGGCCCAAAAAAACTACCGGCTGATTTACGGAGGCTCACGAATGGGTCTGATGGGAGAAGTTGCAAATGAAATGCTTCAGCATGGAGGCGAAGTCATTGGTATTATGCCCCGCGGTTTGTTTAGCGGTGAAATTGTTCATACCGCGCTGACAGAGCTTATCGAAGTAGAGAGCATGCATGAGCGAAAAGCAACTATGCACGAGTTAGCTGATGCTTATATTGCACTTCCTGGAGGTTTCGGAACGTTTGAAGAGTTGTTTGAAGCTCTTTGCTGGGCTCAAATTGGTATACATAAAAAACCAGTAGGGTTATTAAATGTGAACGGCTACTACAACCCGCTTATGCAAATGGTTCAGCATGCCGTAGATGAAGGATTTTCTACGGATTCTGCTATTCGTCTAATCAACATTTCTGATACTCCCGAACAGCTCATCTCTTCAATGGACACTTACACGTCTCCTTCAGAGGATCAAAAATGGAACACTGAAAGCTAAAAAGCAAGCGCATCATTTGCGCTCGCTTTTCAGGCGTTATTAAAAGCAATTTCGTATTTTTTTACACCAAAAACAAAAGGGCTATCTATTGGCTTTAAAGACTGATTCTGAACTTTGGAAAATTCCCCTTTTTCTAGTAATTTAGCAAAGGCAACTTTCCCTTCCATTCTCGCTAGCGGTGCTCCTAAGCAAAAATGGATGCCAAATCCAAAGCTTACGTGAGGATTCGCTTTACGATGTACGACAAAAGTGTTAGACCGTTCAAACTTAGCTGAATCTCTATTTGCACTTGCTGCCCAGCTAATTACCTGCTGCCCTTTTTTAATTTTACACTCTCCAAGTTCTACATCTTCAGCGGCTATGCGTCCAATCGCTTGAATAGGAGGATAATAACGAAGCGTTTCTTCCACGAGATTCGGAACTAGCGATATATCTTGACGAACTTCATTCTGCACGTCTACGTCTTCTGTCATATACCGGACTCCGTTCGTAATTAAGTTTGTTGTTGTTTCATTGCCTGCTACTAGCAACAGAATACAAAACCCTAGTACTTCCTCTTCTGTTAAATGTTCGCCGTCAATTTCTGCTTCTAAAAGCAGCGAAATAAGATCTTCTTGTTTATTTTTCTGACGCTCGGCGATAATTTCTTTAAAATATCCTTGTAAAAAAAGCACACCGTCATTACGCTTTTGCATCATTTTTGCAAAAGCTTCGTCTGAATTATTTTCGGCACCGCTCACTAAGTCATCGGAGTACTTTTTAAACAGTGCTCGGTCTTGTATTGGTACTCCTAGCAGCTCTGCTATTACAATAATCGGCAGTGGTCCAGCAAAGTCTTCTACTATATCAAACTTTTCTTTGCTGCTTACTTCATCTAATAAATAATCTGCAATCTCTTCAATATGACCCTCCAAGTGTTGAATAGCTCTTGGCGTAAAAGCTTTGTTTACTAAATTTCGTAACTTTGTATGTTTTGGAGGATCCATCATTAAGATACTTTCTTGGCGTTCTTCCATTGCTCGTTTGGATGAAAAAAGCGACGGGTTTTTTAAAATATACTTTACTGTTTCATAATCAAATACATCCCAGCAGTTTCGGCTTTCATCGTAACGAATAGGTGCTTCTTGACGCAGGCTATTATAAATATCAAATGGGTAAAGCTGCTGTTCAACGGATTTAATTTCTTGCATAGGAATTAAATTAGCATAACGTTTTTCTCTTTTCACTGCTTTTGGATTCATCTCATCTTCCTTCTTTCGTTTAAAAGTAAAACTCGGTAAGGTTTTTAATCGACTATAGATAAAAGAATTTTTTTCCATCTTTTATCTTTTGATAAGCCTATCACAAGTTTTTTTCACTTTCAACGGACATAATCAGAAAATTTTGTCAATTATACCGAAGACTTATTTTATTTAAGGTCTAAATAAGTGATTTTTTCCCATTTTTTCAGTTCATTTATCTTGTTTCATAATAATCATAGAGATGGTTAAACTACAATTAAGTACGTAAGAAAGTAGGGATCTCATGTGATGGATGCCCTTATGTGGGGTGGTGTCTCAGGCTCAGCTGTATTAATTGGTGCTATTATAGCTATTTTTGTACCTTTAAAAAAACAGTTGACTGCTTATATTATGGCTTTTGGCACGGGCGTTTTGTTAGGAGCTGCTGCTTACGAGCTTATTCAAGATTCGGTAAAAGAAGCGGGAATTATTGCTTCTTCTTCAGGCTTCTTAACAGGTGCGGGACTCTTTACTCTTCTTGACATGACCTTAGCTAAAAAAGGCGCTCATAAAAGAAAACGTTCTAACCACCTTGTGCCCGCCAGCTCGGGACTAGCCATTTTTATTGGTACCATTATGGATGCTATACCTGAGTCACTAATGATTGGCGCAAGTTTGATTGAACAGCATCACGTTAGCTGGCTGCTTGTTGTCTCTATTTTTATCAGCAATATACCAGAAGGAATCTCCGGGACAAGCGGACTACTAAAAAGTCAATACAGCCAAAAGAAAATTTTTTCATTATGGCTTTCAGTTTTTTTTATATCAGCTCTTTGCTCTTGGATTGGATACTTATTTCTTCAAGACGCTACCCCAAACATGATGGGTTTTATTGCCTCATTCGCCGGGGGTGGAATTGTGGCAATGGTTGCTTCTACGATGTTGCCGGAAGCTTTTGAAGAAGGTGGCCCTGTTATTGGTTTTATTGCTTCATTAGGTTTATTAACTTCTATTATTTTGGATTATCTGTCTTTTTAATGAATAAACTTATATTTTGTATGAAACAAAATATATAGGTCTTTCGTCTTTACAAGTAGATATAAACAAAAGGGGTTACCATTATGAAAAAAATATATGCTTCTCTTACACTTTGCACAGTGTTCACTTGGCTATCAGGGTGTGCCTATGCACCTCATAATAATCTGTCTGCCGAAAGAGTCTCTGCCTCTTCTATTCATCATACTTCTTCTTTAGAACGTGATACTTCAATAGAAGAAATTACAAATAAACTTCCAGGACACGTTTATTTAAAAGGTATAGCCTTTCAAGATACGCAAAAACCTTACTACTTAGCAATTAACTACGCTGCAACAGATAATCAGCATATGTTTGAAAAAGGCTGGACGTCTGTTAAAACCAAACGTACACTTTTGCATAACGCAACCATTTTACTTTCTGCCGTGCAAAATGTTGACAGCGTTCACTTTACTATTAATACGACTGTTCCTCAGACAATCACAATTACTCGAAAAGAGTTAACCGACTTCTACGGAACAGATCTGCGGAATTATAATGACGCGAATCAAGTATGGAAAGAAAAATACGAAGGGCAGCAAGAAAAAATTGATAAATTTTATGATGCACATCCTATTACAGAAATGCAGTAAAAGCGGCCCATGGGCCGCTTTTTAAAGTTGTTTTTTCATAAACACCTGCTCAAGTTTGATTCCTTCATCTGTATATAAATCTTGAAAGCCAAATGATTTTAACATTTTCACGAGTAAGCTATTCCTTTTTTAAAAAGATCATAAGCTAAAAAAGCATCAATAACATTCTAAATTTTTGTGGTTTTTAAAAGAAAAGAAAGAGACATACCCTTTATACACCCTGTCTCTTCCTTTTCTGTTACCACTCTATTCTATTGTTTTTTAACCTCTACATCCGAAGCTTTCACAAACGCATAGCGGTGATTAAAATAAATTTGATAATATTCATCTTTTCCAACGATCATTTTGTGATCGTTTGGATTTATTGTAAAAGTGGGTGCATAGTAATAGTCACTCTTTACTTTTTCTACCCCTACGTACACCTGATTCGGAGAGATTGTATACTGAAGTGGGACCATGTCTTTAACCGGGATATCAGAAGGGTAGGCTGAAGCTTCCGGGAAAGCTCCTCCGTACACTTGAATGCTTTTTTTTCCTGCTTTTGGCGTTAATAATATGCCCGTACCTTTACTCGTATTTTGATTATGTGGATTATAAAACCACGCTTTTTGTCCTCCGTACCAAATCGCTGTCCATTCTCCTTTTGTCTCAGCCACTGCGTACGTTTGTCCAGTTACAGCTTTGCTTCCCCAGTCTAACGTTTGTTTCGTTCCTGGCCCTGAAGCTGCAGGCTCATTCAGTAGCGGTGAATCATCGCTAGGAGCTTGATGCAAATACACAAAATTGGCCGGCTGCTTTGGTGCATCTGATACCTCTGGCTGATTGTTTTTAAAGACAGGATTAATTGTAACGGCTAGTTTGCTTGTATGCTGGTGCTCGACTGGGCTTCCTACTAAATCCATATAGTGCCCCCAATCCCAAAACGGCCCAGGATCTGAATGCATACCTGATTGAGCCTTAGGAGACAAACCCGGCACCTCATCATGACCAATAATATGAGCTCGGTCTAACGGAATATTATATTCTTTGGCAAGGTGGCGTACGAGTCTTGCCGAAGAACGGTACATTTCTTCTGTAAACCACGTGGATCCTTCAAGCGCAAACCCTTCATGCTCAATTCCAATACTGTGCGTATTAAAATACCAGTTTCCTGCATGCCATGCTACATCTTTGTTATTAATCATCTGTGCAATATGGCCATCACTTGAACGTATAACATAGTTTGCAGCTGCTCTATTAGGATTAGCAAACAAATCAATCGTTCCATCATAACTTACTTCTGTATCATGAATAACAATATAGCGAACATCTGATTTTTGACGATTTGCAATATCATAGTTTCCGTAATCTGAAGGACTTTCGCTGAATTTCCCGTAAAAAGCAGGGATGTATTCACATTTTAAAGATGCCGGACAATCCGCTTTATTCGTATTGGAATTTTCAGCACGAGGAATCGACATATCTATATTTTGAGGAGAAATTTTAAGATGCTGTCCGTCTGATGTTGTACGCTCTGCTCCTTTTTCCAGCGTTTCATATACATCATCGGCAAATACTTGAGCGTTTTCTTTATCCTGAGAAGAACTGTAAGCGGCGACTGCGTCGTACCATTTCTGATCAGTAGACGGTACGTTTCCATTTTTGTCTTTTGCAATAAAAGCTAGTACAGCAGCGCCACCGCGGATATTTTGCACAGAATCGCTTTTTAATATTTCTTTATCTGACTTAAGCAGCTTAGCAGCTAAGGAGAGGGTTTGCTGTTTGTCATATGCTGGTTGTGAAGACGCAGTTCCGTTTCCTTTTCCATCCTCTAAAGAAGGGATGTCTGTTAAATGCATCAGACCGTATCCCCCGGCTGCGCTAGGTTTTCCATTATGACTTTCCCAGCGCGACTTGTTGTAGGAAATTGCTTTTAAAAGCGAAGCTGGCACACCAAATTCTTTAGATGCTTGTGCAAATGCCAGCTCCAAAGAATCCGACTGATTCTCTGCAGCATGAGCGACTGCAGGCGCTTGTAGCGTGTGAATAGGCGTATAACCTGTACACATAACCCCGGTTGCAAGCATGGCTATCCCTATCTTGTGTAGTTTTAATCGTTTTTTTAGTTTCAAACGTATTCCTCCCCCGTAAAGTATGTAAATGAGGTAAATAAAGACATAATATGACTTTACCTCGTTCTCAACCATTTCGTCTTCTTTCTTTCTATTCCCTTGAGACAATAGTCTAGAAGATTCGACAGAGTTACTAGGAGGAAAGATGTGGTACGACGCAAAATTGATAAAAATCATCCCTCTTCTTTAAAGCTGCGCTATCAAAAATGCTTGAGGACAACAGCGGCACATTCATCCCTTTTGCTACCTTTTTAATAAAGCAGCAATATTGTAGATAATGACATTCCTTCTATAATTCAACTATTACTAAACCAAATTTCTTAATTTACCAGTTTTTTAACAGACTGTACGTTCGATATTTTAGTAACTTTTCACCATAGTTAACCATGAAAAAGGTTGCTATTATTAAAGATAAGAGAATGTTTACATATGATTGAACGCAGCAAGAACTGCTCTTGAAAGGAGATACCTTATGAGAGGACACAGCATTCCAGCAATTAAGTTGAATGAAGAAGAAAAAGAAAAACTAGAGGAACTTATTGAACACTATAATTTAAAACGAACGTCTCTCATTCGAAAATTTATTATGGATGGAAAAGTTAAGCCGCCTTTAATCGGCAAGGAAGCAGGTGTGGAACTATTAGTTAACCTGCGAAAAATTGAGTCTGAGCTAAGCCGGCTAAGCAATAATATGCATCAAATCGCAAAGTATTTACATAAACCAAAAGATAAGCAAAATCATTCACAGAACCTTGAAGAAATCCTGTTAGAAATGATGAAAAAACAAAAACATGTGCAAGAAGATGTAGAAACTATTTCAGAGCAGCTTAGTGATCATTTATACGTTAAATAGAGAAAAAACGCTCTTTTCATTTCAAAAAAGAGCGTTTTTTATAAAGAAGTAGGGATTTAAATACTTTTTTTCATGCCGCACTTTGCGCATGTACGGATAAAAATAAAGTCTTTTACTAAGCTTTTAAATTTCACATGTCCACAGTTATCGCATCTGCCTGCTACTTTATCCGGAAACTCCTCATAGACATATACTTTTGTTAAGTCAATCGCTTCTTGTTGTTCTTCCATTTCCATCACACCTTTATGCATCTTTACGATTCAGCTCTTTATATTCTATCAAAAATAAGTAAAATTACTAGGGTGAAAGCTTCAAAAAACAAGCAGGTTTTTTCACTATTTTTTTATCCGTTCAGCTTTGTACCACCATTTTTCTCTATCTAAAAATGCTTTTACATTGAGTATTTTTTTATCGCGAAGGGTAATGATGGCTGCCGCAACTCCTTCTTTGGAAAAGGTTACGGCTGTTTCTAATTTCTCTTTTGTTACAAACCCTTTTAATGTTTCCATATTCTCTTTTGTTAATTCCGCAGTTGTGATGGTTTCTCCTTCAATGATTGTATCTTTTTTTTCAATAAAATGTTGTCCATCCATCACCCAGGCTGCACGCGTTTCACCATAAACTTGAAAGAGGGTATTCTTTTTTAAATAACCTGTTCTCTCTGACATATTTGCATCCTTATACGTCTCTGTATCCTCGGTTGTTTTTATCCATAAAGGTTTATATAAAAAAGTAGGCTTTTGAAAACCTTCCTCGTCAGAATCTCCCACAGGATTTGTAGATTTAGACTCTAGGTTTAAAAACTGCGCAATCCCTTTTGCATATGCCACCCCCATATCTTTTAGAAATTGAGGATTTTTTAAGAGCTTTGCATCGTGTTCTGTATCAATAAACCCGATTTCAGTTAGTACAGACGGCATATAGGAACGTCTTAACACACTATGATTAGCCAATTTCCTGCCTCGGTTAAAGTGATTGTATTTAGTGAGAACAAATTTCACATGATCGTGAATATCGTTTCGTAACACAATGGTTTGGTTATTTATATTTTTGCTGTAAATAAAATCTTCATATCCCGTTTCGCCGCCTGAGTTTATATGAATAGATAAGTATACATCAGCACCCCACGCATTGGCTTTGTTGACCCGTTCATTTAATGACAAAAACACATCGGCTGTACGCGTTGTACAAAGAGAAAATCCTTCATAGTGAGTAGAAAGAAAAGAGATGATGTACTGTTGAACGGCTAACACTAAGTTTTTTTCATATAACCCGCTGGCGACAGCCCCTAGATCTGCCCCTCCGTGACCTGCATCTAAATAAATTTTTTTCATATAACCTGTCTCCTCCTTATCCGTAGCATATGCATGAATAAGCGAAGACGTTTGTTATATAAAACTACTTTTATGTATAAAGCTTTTTGCTATGACTCATTTAGAAGTCTTTACAACTGATTTACCATAGCTGGTAACATCAAAATATGTATTTGATCCATCGTCTTCATTGATCACAACATCTAAGTCATGAAAATAACGATGAAGCTCTTTTAACAGTGCTTGATCTTTCGTCTGCTCTAGCTGTCCAGCGAGCTTCTCCATATGCTCAAAGTCTTTCTTTAAAACAGAATCTTTTACTTCAATCGTGCCAATCGTATTTTTAATGGCTGTCGCTTCTTCTTGTACAGCAGCCCAGTCTGGATGCTCAATGGCACTCCACCCCGTCAAATCATTTAGTACGTCATGATGTTCAGCAATAAAGTCTTTTGCCTGCTGATCGCTGCTTTCCAGCTTATCAACTTTTTGTTGATCCACTTTAATGGCACTTGCCTTTATACTTTGCTGTGATAAAAAAGGAATTTTTCCGTTTTGGTACAATATCCACCCTGTCGCTCCTCCCCCGACTAAAAAAACGGATAAAGATACCGAAATGATCATACGCTTCTTCTTACTTTTATGTCTTTTTTCCATTTGACTCCTTTCCGGGTATTCAAAACCCTTTAGGCCTTATGAACTGAAACGAATAACCTGCAAAAAGAATTTTACCATATTTTTAATATTAAAAATATTAAAAAAGAGACTCCTTCGAGTCTCTTTGAATCCACTTCAGTTAACTTTTACCTGTGTGTAGCGATTTTTAGGAACATTCAACTGCAAGTTACTTCTTAACGTACTCCCTTCGTATTCTGTACGATACAGGCCTCTTTCTTGCAGTATCGGTACAACATGTTCAACAAATTCATCTAAGCCATGCGGAACGCTTGAATGAATAATAAAGCCGTCAGCTCCTTTTTCTTCAAACCACTGTTCCATCAAATTAGCGATATGCTCTGGCGTCCCAATAAATTGTGTTTTAGGTGTAGCAATTCGCAGCGCTGCTTCTCGGAGTGTCCACTTATATTTTTTGGCGTTTCCTTTAATTTTGTCGGTTGTACTCCGGAAACTATTACTTCCTATATCCCCTAAGTCAGGAAATGCCTCATCTAATGGAAACTGTGAAAAATCAAAATGATCGAAAAAGCGTCCTAAATAGTTTAGCGCATGTTCAATTGTCACCAATTGAGCAAGTTCTTCATATTTTCTTTCGGCTTCTTCGGTTGTACTACCAATAATAGGACCTATTCCCGGGAAAATTAAAAGTTCGTTTTCATTGCGTCCTTGCGCTGCGGCTCTTGATTTTACATCTTGGTAAAAAGCTTTTGCTTCTTCTAAATTGTCTTGTCCCGTAAACACTGCGTCAGCCGTTTTCGCTGCTAAATCTCTTCCGCTTTCAGAAGAGCCTGCTTGAAACACTACGGGCTGCCCCTGAGCTGAGCGGCCAATGTTTAACGGGCCTTCTACAGAAAAAAATTCGCCTTTGTGGTGCAAGCGGTGCAGCTTTTTCTCTTCAAAAAACTGTCCGGTTTCTTTATTTCGAATAAATGCATCATCTTCCCAAGAATCCCATAATCCCTTTGTTACTTCTAGAAACTCTTCAGCTATTCTATAGCGTTTATCATGAGTAGGGTGCTCTTTTCCATAGTTAAGCGCAGATCCTTCTAAGGGAGATGTGACAACATTCCATCCCGCTCGGCCGCTGCTAATATGATCAAGCGAAGCAAATTGTCTAGCCACCGTAAACGGCTCGCTATACGAAGTCGATAGAGTGCCTACTAAACCAATATGAGAAGTGACAGAAGCAAGTGCTGATAGAATAGTAAGAGGTTCAAAACGATTCAAAAAATGCGGAAGCGATTTTTCATTAATATATAACCCATCGGCAATGAATACTAAATCAAATTTTCCTTCTTCCGCTTTTTGAGCCTGCTGCTTGTAAAAACCTAAATTAACGCTGGCATCTGACAAAATGTCAGGGTGTCTCCACGCCCCCATATTTCCTCCGACTCCATGAATAATAGCCCCTAGCTTTAATTGTCTTTGATGTGTCATATTACCATTCTCCTTTTTCATAGCCATTCATAAATTCTCGTAATTGATTGGTTAAACCGCCTGCTCCAAAGCGAAGGACTCCTTCTTTTTCTGTCTTTCTTTCATTTGCTTCTTGTGCAAATTGCAAAAAAGCGATAATGTGAACTCTCCTAGGGTGAATATTTTCAATTCCTTCGTCATAAAACCATTGATCAATTGTATTGTAAATCCCTTTATTGACTCTGAATTGACTGTGGCACCAATTAAAAAACTGAAGATCAGGCAAATTTAAATACCGCGCTTTCCCTAGCTTGGAAGCGGTATGTTCACTAGATACATAGCCCATATGTTGAAATCTTTGCTTAACTTGTAGCGTATCAGCTTTAATTTGATGCTTTAAAAACTCAATAGAAGGGAACTTTTTCTCTCCTCGCACCCGAAAGATCACGTCGCATTGAACTGTCTCTCCATAAATAACGTCGTTAAAATCCAAAATATGAATCTCAAATGTTTTAGATAGTTCCGACCCAAAGGTCGGCTTAACGCCCACATTCATAACTCCTATATGTTCAAGTCCCCGCAGATGAACGAGGACACCATACACGCCATTTTTTAATTCCTCATGCTGAGTATCTATATTAGCTGTTGGAAACCCTAAGTGTCTTCCTTGCTGCCTTCCAGGTACAACCTGGCCTTTTATAATAAGTTTTTTGCTTGCTTTAGCTTTTAATGCTCCTCTATTCACTACGTTCACCCTTCTTCCCTTAAGTCTAGTTAAAAATAAAAGGTTCTTTGCACAATGCGTGACATTGTGCAAAGAACCTCTAGTGATCTAGTCGGTTTGTTTAATTTGATGATTTTATCATATACTTATTATTCCTATGAGTCAAGTTGGTTTTAAATTAAAATATTAGATTGTTTTTTCATAAATATAAGAGTAAGGAGAATGCGTTGGGTTAATACGCTTGAAAAATTGCTTTGTTCGATCTTCTTTTGGGTTTAAAAATATGTCTTCAGGATGACCTTGTTCGACAATCTTTCCTCCGTCCATAAACACCACGTGATTAGAGACTTCACGGGCAAAACTCATTTCGTGCGTAACAATGATCATTGTAATTCCTTCTTCAGCAATTTTACGAATAACAGACAGTACTTCACCCACCAGTTCAGGGTCCAAAGCAGACGTCGGCTCATCAAATAAAATGACTTCAGGATTTAAAGCAAGCGCTCTAGCAATGCCAACTCGCTGCTGTTGACCTCCTGATAACTGACTTGGATAAGCATTTGCTTTTTCAGCCAGCCCAACTTTTTCAAGGACGTCTAAACTCCGTTGTTTCGCTTCTTCCTTTGGCAGCTTTTGAACAATAACTAGCCCCTCCATAATATTTTCAATAACGGTTTTGTGTTTGAACAAATTGTATTGCTGAAAAACCATCGTTGTTTTTTGTCGAAGAGTTAAAATGTCTTTGCGGTTTGGCTTTTGGCACTGAACCGTAAATTGATCAATCGAAACTTCTCCTTCATCTGCTTTTTCTAAGAAATTAATGCAGCGTAAAAACGTAGTCTTTCCAGAACCACTTGGCCCTAAAATGGTCACGACGTCCCCTTTTTTAACAACTAAATCAATACCGTCCAATACTGTGTTATCACCAAATGTTTTTTTTATATTTGTTAGTGCAATCATACAACCCCTCCTCGATTATAAACCGTTAATTTTCGTTCAAGCAGCGCTGTTATCCCTTCTATTAACATCGTCAGCATCCAATAAATAAGAGCAGCAGCAATATAGGCTTCTAAAAACTTGAGATTATTCGAAGCTACGATATTAGCAGCACCGTTTAGCTCTTTTTGCGATACGATGAATGCGATAGAAGACGTATGCAAAAAGCCGATGAAAATATTACATAAATTCGGTAAAGACAAAGCAAACGCCTGTGGAAAAACAATTCGTTTCATTGATTGAAAACGATTCATCCCAATGGCATACGCAGCCTCAATTTGTCCTTTTTCTACAGCTAACAAACCAGAGCGAATAATCTCTGACATATAAGCTCCCGCTGTAAAAGACAAAGCGATTAATACAAATACGACAATAGGAATGCTGTTTGCATTGAAGCCCCATCCATAGTAACTCGCTAGTTTATTAATAAATAGCGGAAACCCTAGGTAAATAACCATAATATGAAGAATAGCAGGCGTTCCTCGGAAAAATGATACGTATACATTGGCAATTGGCGTTATTATTTTTACTGAATTGATTCTTACAGCCGCAACAGCAATACCAATAAGCAATCCGCCTAGTAATGGACCGGTGGTAATAAGGAGCGTTAAAGGTAATGCCTTTAAAATTTCTACAAATGCTGTCCATATAAACGGTACATCAATAATCATGTTTACACCTCTTTTAGTAAGCTCGTTTTATACATGAACAGGCTGATCATGTTTTTGCAGCTTCTGTTCTGATTTCACAAAAAATTTCTCTAATATAATCGCCACCAAATAATAAATAATAGCAAGTGCGATATATACCTCCACTGCATGAGCCGTTGCAGCGATAATGGTATCTCCTCTTCCCATCATATCCATCACACCAATGGTAAAGGCTAAAGACGTATCTTTTAAGGACCCAATCACAAGGTTTCCAAAGTTAGGAAAGGCTACAACGAGAGCTTGCGGCAGCACAATTCGAGTGAACGTTTGTTTTCCGCTCATTCCTATACTATACGCTGCTTCAGTTTGCCCTTTATCTACACTATTAATGGCACCTCGCATCATTTCAGAAAAAGACGCCGCCGTGCTCAGTGAATATGTGATAATCACAAATACAAGCGGAGCCATTCTTGAAACGTCAATATGAATCAATTGTAAAAGGGCAGGTATCCCGTAAAAAACTAAAAATAATTGAATTAAAATAGGGGTTCCCCTCATAAAAGAAATATAAACTGCTGCTATTTGACTTAACACCGGTACTTTATAAATACGAGGCAGGGCAATAAACAATCCCAAGGTACTGCCAATCACAAGTGAAGCAATCAAAATCCAAATTGTAATATGCAAATAAGATAATAATTGAGGAATAGAGGTGAAAATCAGCTCTATATCAAATGCTTTTCCCATCTTTTTCTCTCCTTTGTTTCCCTCTGCAGGTAGCGAAAGGACCCAAGTTCAAGGCTTGGGTCACAGTAAGTGCTTTAGTTATTTCCAGCTGCTTTTGTATAATCTTCTCCCAGCCATTTTTTGCTTAATTTTGTCAATGTTCCGTCTTCTTTTATTTCTTTTAGCGCTTTATCCACATCTTTTTGTAAACCTGTTTCATTTTTGCGAAGCATAAAATATACTTTTGAATTTGAAATAGCAGGCCCTACAACTTTTTGCTCTGCGTCCGCTTGTTTATTGACAAAGTCAACTGCAAACGGCGTACTAATCGTGGCATCTGCACGCCCTGTTTTCAGCTGCGTTTTTGTATCATCAGATCCTTGGCCTGAATAGACGATGTTAATTTTATTTCCATGTTCTTTGTTATACTTATCGATTAAGCTAGCAGAGTTACTCGTTGCTCCTACAATTACCTTCTTACCACTCAAATCTTTAATTGATTTAATTGACGTATTTTTTTCATTTACAACTACATGCAGCGGAAAGATATTATAAGGTTCTTTATTAAACAGGAACTTTTGTTTTCTTTCTTCATTCACTTCCATCTGATGGGCGACCAAATCAATTTTGTTGGATTCCAAGCTTAAAAGTAAATTAGAGAAATCCATCGTTTTAAATTCAAACTTATAGTTTGGAAGACGTTTGTCTATTTCTTTAACAAGCTCTACATCATACCCTGTTAGATTTCCTTTATCATCAAGAAAGCAAATGTTCGGAAATTGCGTACCCGTTCCTACAATAATTTTTTGCACTTTGTCTTTGCTTGCGTTAGCTGCTGTTTCTTTATTAGATGTTCCGCAAGCGGCTAATAATAAAAGAAGTGATAAAAAGATAGCTGTCAGCTGTAGTTTTTTCATGTGTTTGGTCCCTCACTATGTCTCAAAATAATTTATTGTTTTAATGAATGAATAAAATGGATGTTTCAGCTATTTAACCATTGGTGAATAGTCTTCAATCAACTTTTCTATTTGTTCATAATCTTTTTCAATGACTCCTTTAAACTGCCTCTTATCTCCAATTTCAACGACCGGTACATGACGAATACCGTATTTAATTTCAAGTAGATCTCGCAAATAATCTTTTCCTTCTACATCGATACTTTCATATTGATAGCCTTTTTCATGAAAATATGTTTTTAGTTCTTCGCAATGATGACAACCTTTTCGATTCCATAATAAAATTTTTACTGACATGGTTTCTCCTCTTTTCTTTTAAATTGTTAATTGGCTTGTTGTAACTCTTTGTGTTTTTCTACCTCATATCTTTCGGGATGTAAGATTTTCCTTAAGAATACGCCTTTTCCTTCTTCTCCTTGATCGACTTCAAAAAAGCGTTCATACCCTTTTCTTTCATACATAGGAATCAACCATGGGTGTTGATCAGAAGTAGCTAATGTAACGGCAGGAGCCCCCAGTTGATCTCGAATAACCGTTTCTTCAACCCACGTTAAGAGTTTAGAACCTACTCCTTTCTTTTTAACCAAAGGATCTACCGCAAACCACCATAAGAAAGGCCAGTTCGTTATTTCTCTATACGTTCTTGCTGTAATCGTAGCTACGATTTTTTCATCACTTTCCAGTACGTAGCAGCGGCTGTTTTGAATGTTTTCTTTGACAAGTTCAATCGTTGCCGTCGCGGCAGGAAACTTAATTCCTAGCTTTCGAATCGGCTCATATGCTCGAAGCGTTAAATCTAACAGCTCTTCAGCATCTTCTACGGTTGCTAATCGAAATAATTCACTCATTTTCTTCACCTCATTTTATAAATGTTTGAAGGGATAGATTACCTTTGTAAATCAGCTCATCCACCGCTTCCTTTAAACGACTTTTGGCATTCGCATTGTTAATACCTGTAGAAGCGACGTATTCATGCAGCAGAAAAAGACTGCTGAGCCAAAAAGGTCTACCTAAAAAAGACGCTAAAAGCTTTAAATCATACTTAGCTTTTAGTAAAGAATTCACATTTTCACCAATAAGAATTGGCAGAATTATTTTTTTATGCAATAAACCTTCTGGCAATATTTTTGTTAGCCGTTCAAAACACTGTACGTATGTTTCATTTACTCCCGATAACAGAACAACAATACTTTTAGCTTGGTTCACTTTTGAACTAAATGCTTTTACTTCTTGCTGCGCTTCCAGCTTCAAAGCGTGTATATCATGATACAAAATAGCGTCTGCGTGCACTCCTTTTAAGGTTAAGCAAGCTTCTAGCTCATCTTTCACTGCGGCTATTTGTTGATAATTATGAGAGCTTCCGTTATATAAAATACATACATTGCTCACTTTCTTCCCCTCCTTTTTACAGCAAAAAGGCTCCTGGAGTTTCCTCAGGAGCCTTTGGTAGACCAATCAGCTTTAACTGTTTCTTTGATAAAACCGGAGAATGAAGTGAAGTGTCTTTGAAACATACTCACTTAATTCTTATTTATCCAAGTTGTTTTATCGGCTTTTCTGTTTGATGATTCAACTATATAGCCTCAAAATGGCAAAGTCAACTTATTTTTCAAAAAATATTTTTCTTTTAAAAAACTCTTTTCATCTGGAAAATCCTTTGCTAAAATTAATCCCAATTATTCTTACCTTTTTTATCAACTTTAAGGAGTGTTTTTAGTGAAATTAAGTATTTTAGATCAAAGCCCACGTTATGAAGATGAGCGTGCTGAAGATGCATTTCAGCATACTATACAATTAGCCCAGCTAGCAGAAGAACTTGGCTACCACCGCTTTTGGGTAGCGGAGCATCATGACTCTGAACATGTTGTAGGATCCTCACCTGAAGTGTTAATTTCTCACCTGCTCACTAAAACGCATCATATCCGTATCGGCTCAGGCGGTGTTATGCTTCAGCACTACAGCCCTTATAAAGTAGCAGAAAATTTTAATGTTTTAGCCTCATTATCTCCAAATCGCATCGATCTTGGAATCGGTAGAGCACCAGGAGGACTACCTCATTCTACTCAAGCCTTGCAACAAAACTCTCAGCCCACTAAGTCCTTAACAGACAAACTGATAGAACTTAAACAATACCTAAACGATACGCTGCCAAAAGATCACCCTCTTTACGGTTTAAAAGCCTATCCAAGGCCGGAAAAATCAGCAGATATATTTTTACTGGGAGCAAGTGCTTCAAGCGCAGAGCTTGCGGGTTCATTAAACCTTCCTTATGTATTTGCTCAATTCATTAATGGTGATCAAAAAGTGCTAGAAGAAGCGATTTCTGTCTATAATCAGCACGTTTCATCTCGCGCACGCTCGCTTGTCGTTGCGCTTTCCGTCATCGTAGCGGATACGGTAGAAGAAGCAAAAGCATTAGCATCCAGCACAAAAATATTTAAAGTATACTTACAGAATGGCAAGTCCGCTACACTAGGCTCCAAAGAAAAAGCGGAAGAGTTTGGTCAACAGTCCAAAGAAAGCTATCGAATTGAAGAAAAAGAAGCAAACATTATATACGGTACAAAAGAAACCGTTCGTCAAAAACTGCAAGCTTTGAAACAGGCGTTTTCTATTGATGAATTTATCATACTTACTGCTATTCAAAATTTCGAACAAAAAAAGCGATCTTACACGCTCTTAAAAGAAGCTTTCCACAAAGGAAACGCGCAGAAAACCAATGAAACTCTAGCTGCTTACTAATCTAGAAGCTGGGACAAAAGAATTTTAGCCGACGTAAAAAACGAACAAATAATTAAATTTCTGATTATTTGTTCGTTTTTTTATTATTAAAATGAATGTAGCTTTCATGTGTGTAGTTGCTTCTAGCTGTTGATTGAAGGGCAAGACGGAGACTCCTGCGGGAAAAGCGAAAAGGATGAGACCCCGCGGAAAACGAAGTCTTGCACGGAAATCAACAGCGATGTAACAAGTCATCCATACTAGATTATCTAGCCCATTTGTTCGTCTATAGATTCGAGTGATTTCGTTATGTCCCATTTTCTTTGTTTGCTTTATTTACGAGGAGTTCAAACAAAGTATACGCATGCTTCTTTTTTTCAAAAAATCATTAAATTGAATCAAACGTTTTTTTATAGTACCATATGAAGATATGAGTCTAGTAGAAGAAGGGAATTTACAAATATGCCTTACAAAATGATTGTTTTAGATTTGGATGATACACTATTATGCGATGATCACACTATTTCTCCGCGCACGAAAGAAGCTTTAATGAAGGCGCAAGAATCAGGAGTGAAAGTTGTACTTGCTTCTGGACGACCAACTTACGGAATGGTTCATATCGCCAAAGAACTGGAGTTAGAAAAGTACGGAAGCTTTATTTTATCGTTTAATGGGGCAAAAATCATTAATTGCCTAACAAATGAAGAGCTATTTAGCAGCACATTATCTCCGAGAACCGTTGCACGTCTTAACGATATTAGCCGCGAAGAAGGCGTTTTAATTCATACGTACGTTGGAGATGAAATTATAACCGAAGTAGAAAATAAATTTACGGATATTGAAAGTGATATTACAGGTCTGCCAATCCGTGTTGTTTCATCTTTTACTGCTGCCGTTACAGAACCCGTTGTAAAAGTACTCATGCTTGCAGAACCGGAAATGCTGGTTCACGTTGAAAAGAAACTTCAAAAGCAGCTTCAAGGAGAGCTAAGCGTAATGCGATCTAAACCATACTTCCTTGAATTTACAGAAGAAGGCGTCACTAAAGGGACAAGTCTCCACTTATTAATTCAACAGCTTGGCATTACACGCGATGAAGTGATTGCCATTGGCGACAGTTATAATGATCTTGCCATGATTGAATTTGCTGGACTTGGCGTAGCAATGGGAAATGCTCCTGAAGATATTAAAGAAAAAGCCAACCACGTAACAGATACAAACATGAACGACGGTGTGGCAAAAGTTGTGGAAGAATTTATTTTAAAACCTGTTAGCATTTCATAAGACAAAAAAAGCAGCTCGCATGACACGAGCTGCTTTTTTGTTTTGATTTTATACTCCTAAAAGTTTCATAAGAAGCGTAGCTAAAATAACTGTGGAAGCGCCTCCAAGTCTTGTTGCTACTTGAGCAAATGGCATAAGTGACATACGGTTGGAAGCTGATAAAATCGCTACGTCTCCCGTACCTCCTAAACCGCTGTGACAGCCGGTTACAATTGCAGCGTCTACAGGATGCATTTTCATCATTTTGCCTACAAAATAACCCGTTGCTACCATAGCAATAACAACTGCTGCACATACGACTACATAACCTGGTGTAACAATTTTCACTACATCTTCAAGAGGGATATACAAAATTCCTAGCCCTACCATTAACGGCCATGTTAAGCTCGTAGAAATGAATTTGTACATGTGATAAGCACCTTGCTCCATTTTAGCAGGCATTACTTGTAAACATTTGACTAGCGTTGCCGCTACGATCATTAAAACTGGACCTGGAATTCCTAAAAACTTATGTGCTAAGCCTCCGAAAATAAAGAAACTACATGCAATTAAAAGACCTGCGCCCATTAACGAAAAATCTACTGGTTTCTTGATATTTGTATCTTCTGAGATGCCATCTCCGCCTTTTGTCTTCACAAGAACTCCATTGCCTGTTAATTCTGGCTTTTTCTCTCCTAGACGTTTCATTAAGCCAGCACATACGATAGCAACGATGTTTCCAATAACAGCAGCTGGAATCATTTGCGACACAAAAGATTCAGCTGAACTACCTAAAATTTGAGAATAAGCAAGTGAGAGTGGTAAAATACCTTCACCAATCCCTCCTCCAATAATTGGTACAACAATATAGAAAAATGTATGTTTTGCTCCGTAACCAAATAATATCCCAACAGCTACGCCTGCAGCTACAGCGGCTAGCGTACCTAATACAAGCGGTACGAACATACGTGTAAAGCCTTGAATTAAAACTTTACGGTTCATACCAAGAATACTTCCGGCTACTAAACAAGAAATATAAAGGTATAAAAAGTTTGATGTTTTCATCAAAGTTGTTACCGCTTCCATAGACGCGGGATTTAAAACATTATAAAAAACTAATACGGAAGGTACAAGCAGTGATAAAATAGCTGGTCCGCCAATATCTTTTAAAATCGGAATTTTTAATCCTAAATCACCAAGCAGCATTCCCATTACCATAATAATCGCAAATCCGCCAATCATATCTGGAGGAAGCTCGTTGTAAACGGCCGCTCCATATACAATTAATGCAAGTAAAACGTATAGCGGCAGAGGAATAACTCCTACTTTAATATTGTTGAGTCGGTTCCAAAAACCCTTATTTTCAGGCTGTGAATCTTGAGTAAACGTTTCCAATTTACGTGCTGTATTCATCTCATAACCCCCTGTGGTTCTAATATAGAGAATCATACACAAGTTTTAAAAAACTATATACGTTATGTAACTTAAGAATTCTTTTTGTAACTAAAAAAAGCACAGCTTCTTTTTTCAGAAGCTGTGCTTTTTCTATCTGAAAATTAAGCATTTACTGTTTCTAAAGCTTTAATTTCTTTGTATGTTGGTTCCCACATTGCTGCTTTTACTGCCGCTTTAATATCTGATGGAACTTCTTTTGCAACGCCATCTTTAATTGCTGCGTTAGCAACCGCTAAAGCAACGTTATATGATACTTCACGTAATTCTTCTACGCGTGGTAGTAATGAAGCGCCTGGTTTGCTGCTGTCTACCATCTCAGCTACAGCGTGTGCACATGCTGCGAACATGCTGTCTGTAATAACTTCTGCTTTTACCACGATTGATCCAAGACCAAGACCTGGGAAGACAAAAGCATTATTAGATTGACCAATTTCATATTCTACACCATCGTAGTTAACTGGTTCAAATGGACTGCCAGTTGCTACAAGTGCTTTTCCTTCTGTCCAATTTAATAGATTTTCAGGAGTAGCTTCCGCAAGCGGAGTCGGATTTGACATTGGTAAAATAGCTGGGCGTTCTACATGCTTCGCCATTTCTTTTACGATTTCTTCTGAGAATGCACCTGCTACACCAGACGTACCAATTAAGATTGTCGGCTTAACTTGTCTGACAACTTCTAAAAGAGAAATTTTGTCTTCTTCACGGTTCCAGTCCTTCACTTCTTCTGCTTTTCGTGCATAAGGCGTTTGGAAACCTAATAAGTCGTCCATGTCATCTGTTAAAAGGCCTCGGAAATCGACTGCCCAGAAGTTTTTGTATGCTTCATCTTCTGTGATCCCGTCTAATACCATTGCATCACGTACTTGATCTGCAATACCGATACCTGCTGTACCTGGTCCAAAGATTAAAACACGGTGGTCACGAAGTGGCATTTTAGACACTTGAACTGCTGAGAAAATAGCGGCAAGCGTTACGGCACCTGTTCCTTGAATATCATCATTAAACGTTAGAATTTCTTTTCCGTACTTGTTAATAATGTTACGAGCATTTACATTACCGAAATCTTCCCAGTGTAACAGTGCATTAGGGAATATTTCAAGAGATTTTGAAATGAATTGATCTACGAAATGATCATAGCGCTCACCGCGGATACGTTCATGACGGTTTCCGATATATAAAGGATCATTTAATAATTTTTCATTGTTTGTTCCTACATCAAGAACAACTGGAAGTACTCTGCTTGGATCGATTCCTGCTGCAGCTGTGTACACGGCTAATTTACCGATAGCAATATTAATACCACCCACGCCCCAGTCACCAATTCCTAAAATACTTTCTGAATCTGTAATAACCATTAAATCAATGTCTTCACTATTTGCATCGATATTTTTAAGAGCTTCTTCAATGCCTTCTACATTATCGATTGACAAGTATACACCACCCGGACGGCGATATTCATGGCTGTATTCTTGGATTGCTTGTCCAACTGTTGGTGTATAAACAACCGGAAGCATTTCTTTTAAGTGATCTTGCAATAAACGATAGAATAATACAGCATTACGGTTCTGTAAATCGTTTAAATACACATTCTTACCAAGGTTATCTGCCTGAGCTAAAAATTGCTCATATGCACGTTTTGCCTGCTCATCTAAAGTTAAAGTCATTGGAGGAAGTAAACCTTCTAATCCCAACGTTTTACGCTCTTCTTTTGTAAAAGCTACTCCTTTGTTTAACATTGGAGCTCCTAAAATTTCTTTCCCACGTAAAGTCGTTTCAATTGTTTCATTATCTGCAAAAAATACGTTGCGCATACGACTATCTTCCTTTCTGTAGACTTGTATGACAAGCATACAAGTTGGTTAGATTTAAGTAATTGATACCTTATATGGATATTACTCATATTATTCAAATGTCCGTTAACTTTTTATGAATAGCTTGCTAATTCATTTGACAATAGTATATTTTATGCCTATCTATTTCTGCTGTCAACTATTTTAGTAGAGCAATTTTTTAGTTATAAAGAGGTCGAAATTTCTGAATTTAATATCTTTTATCAATTTTCTTTTTATATAGGTACTAAGAACCCTCTTTGTTCTATTCATCTCTTTTTGAAAGCTAAAATAATCCTTTAATATGGAAAAAATGTTTAATTATAAAAAATTTATTTTGAAATAATTTTAGTTTGCCTATAAAAGAATATTTTTTATTTTTTTGTCTATGCTGATTAGTGAATTACTATGAATATTCTTTCCTTTCTATCTATACATATAAACTACATAGTTCTTTTTTATAATAATGGAGGTCATTGTATGTTAAAACCAGATACAGCTATTATTTTTGGATTTCTTATCGAAGAAGCGGCCAGTCGATTAGACGATCAAGAAATTAAAGAAATTGCGGCTAAAGAGCTAGAAAATGGAGAATTGGTGTTTGAAGAAGCCAATTATTTTTATAAACGCTTTTTTATCCCTGCTTCTTCTGAATTAAGACAAGCTCTTCGCCGAGAGGTCTTATCGCTTCATTTAACATTAAATCAAATCAAAAATGCTCATGGCAACGGATCCATGTCTAAGATTGCTCATATGCATCAAATTATTGCAGAAACTGAAAAATCAACAAACGAACTTAACAGACTTTTAAATCTTGCGTTCTATGAGGGTGAGGACGATCAGACCTACGCCTCCTTCATGAATATTTTTTCAAATAAATCATAAAAAAACCGTCCTTACGGACGGTTTTTCTTATTGAACACCTTTCATTAAACGCTGAATTTTTGGCGAAATCATTAGCACGATTACTCCTAAAATAACCGATACTCCGCCCAATGCAGCAAAATAAACAACTTGCGAAATGTTTTCATAGTATTGAACAAGCTGAGCATTGATTGCCTGCGCCGCTGCGCTTGTTAAGAACCATAAACTCATCGTTTGAGCAGAAAACGCTGCAGGTGCTAGTTTTGTTGTAGTTGATAAGCCTACTGGTGATAAACAAAGCTCTCCAACTACAACTAAGAAGAAGCTTAACACTAGCCAAAGCGGGCTCGCTAACGTTTCATTTCCATGAATACTAGCTGGAATAACCATGACAAGGAAAGAAAGTCCTGCAAACAATAGTCCTAATGAAAATTTCTTTGGTGTAGAAGGCTGTCTGTTTCCTAATTTCACCCAAATCGCTGCAAAAACTGGAGCAAATATAATAATGAATAACGGATTTAACGATTGGAACCAGCCAACTGGAATTTTAAAGCCGCCATACGTTAGCTGTGTATGATCTTTTGCATACGTTGCTAAAATTGTTGACCCCTGCTCTTGAATTGCCCAGAACATTACTCCAGAAATAAAAAGAGGGATATAAGCCAATACGCGTGAACGCTCATCAGCTGTTGTCTTGGGACTTTTATACATAACCACAAAGTAAATAATAGGAATAACAATCGCTAAAATACTTACAAATAAAATAACGCCTTCAACTGTTAAAATACCTGCTAAAGAAGTCAGTACAATAAAGATAGCAAGTACAACTACAACAAATGCAATAGTACCAAATACTTTTTTGCGTTCTTCTGGTTTTAAAGGGTTTGGAACTTGTCTACCTGCACGACCTAAGGTTTTACCTCGTGTAGCCATAAATACAATTAGACCTAAAAGCATTCCTACTGCTGCGATTCCAAAACCTAAGTGATAATTATATTTTTCCCCTACTGTTGAAACAACTAGCGGTGCGATAAATGCACCTGCATTTACACCCATATAGAAGATACTAAATCCAGCATCTCGACGGTTATCAGTCGGGCTATACATATCACCTACAACGCTCGAAACGTTTGGTTTTAATAAACCTGTTCCAATAATAATTAAGAACATTGAAATAAACAGCGCTGTTACACCTGCTGGCAATGCAAGCACTAAATGTCCCAGCATAATAAATATACCGCCGTAAAACACCGTATTAGACGTACCTAAAATGCGGTCTGCAATCCAACCGCCAATAATTCCAGACATATAAACAAGGGAACCATAAATAGAAAAGATCGCTAAAGCGGTTCCTTGTTCCATTCCTAATCCACCATTTGCAATTGTATCGTACATGTACAATACAAGTAGCGCACGCATTCCATAGTATGAAAAACGCTCCCAGAACTCTGTAAAGAACAAGGTAAATAACCCTTTAGGATGTCCGAAGAATCCTTTTTGAGGAACTGTTTCATACACTTTTTCTCTCTCTACCGACATATTCCTTAACCTCTCTTTCAACCGTAAACCATCATAGACAAAACTATCAAAAAATTATGATGATATAAAAAAATAGAAACAAGAAAATTTTATTCTTATAAAATGATTCTGTCAATATCAGAATTTTACAATGAGTGCATAAAATAAGGTTTTCCATTATAAAATTGCACCTATAAAAAGCTTTAAATCAAGATTTCTTTTCTTAAAATATCTTTTTGAAAATTTTTTTATACAAAACCCTTGATTATAAAGCATCTGATTATCTACTTTTCATACAAGCAGATAATATTTTTCTTTTTGGGAATTTTTTCTTTATATTAAAAAAGAGGCTTTATTATTTTTTCATTATGCTTTCCTCAACTAAAAATATACTTTTTTAAAATAATAAAATCCTCTTTAAAAATGCCTATTTTGTTATAGTAGATACTCTTTTTTCACCTATGTAATACCTTTAATATAAGTCATCCTGATTTTTTTATGTAAAAAAAAGAGATAAAAGGTTTATTTTTTACCTCTTTTTGCACTGCACCTACAATTTTACGTATTCACCGTTTACCATTTGTCCTTTGTGAAGAGGAACCACACCTTCTCCTTTAGTGTATACAATCGTTCCTCTATTAATGGTAGTTAAAACAACGCTGTTAAATACCGTCCCTTCATATATACTGTGCTTATGTTTGAAAACCATTCCTTCTTTTGTCACTTTTTCAGTTTGATCCAGATCCACGATAACCAAATCCGCATCAGATCCTAGCAAAATGCTTCCTTTTTTAGGATATAAACCGAATCGTTTAGCTGGATTGGTTGATACAAGCTTTGAAATGCGAGAAAGAGAAATTCCTCTATTAATGGCTCCCTCACTAATCATTGCTTGCAAAGAGTACTGACCGCCTGATATTCCACCCCAGACTTTAAATAAATCATTCTGATGAGCAGTTTTTAACTCAATCGGGCAAGGAGAATGATCCGAAGAAATCATATCTACTTCTTCTGATTGAATACAAGCCCATAATTTTTCTTTTTGACTTCTGCTGCGAAGAGGAGGTGCACACTTAGCCGTTACACCAATTTCTTCAAAGTCTTCCTCTGTAAAAAGTAAATAATGCGGACAAGTTTCCAGCGTAACGTTTATTCCATTCTTCTTTGCTTCCGTAATAAGCTGCACTGCTTCATAGCTGCTAATGTGTACAAAGTGAAGCGGACATCCCGTTTTTTTACCATACTCAAGCGCTTGCTTTACTGCGTTTACTTCTGCTAGAACAGGTCGCGTTTCTAAATAATCTTTAATAGCAGTTTGCTTTTGCTTCTGTTTAGCCTGTTCAAGCTTTTGTATTAAATCATTTCTTTCAGCATGCAGGGCAAGCACCTTGTTTAGTTTCGCAATCTCTTTCATTCCTTCGTATAATGTGAGGTCATCTGAGAAATCAAATTCAGAACCGGCTTCTGACATAAATGCTTTAAAACCTATTACACCCGAATGAGCCATCTTAGCTAACTCTTCTTTATTACCAGGAACCAACCCTCCCCATAGACCATAATCTACTACCGACTTTTGATCAGCCAGCGTTTTCTTTTCCCACAGCGCTGATTCTGTTACGGTAGGAGGAACGCCGTTTAATGGCATATCAAAATATGTAGTGCAGCCTCCTGCAGCCATAGATGCTGAACCGTAGTCAAACCCTTCCCAATGGTCTCGGCTCGGTTCATCAAAATGCACGTGAATATCAATCATTCCAGGCAGAACATATTTGCCTTTAGCATCTACGTATTTTTTGGCTGGTATGCTAACACCTTGCGCTATTTCTGCAATCTTTCCTTTTTTAATACCTATATCTGCTTTTACTATTTGGTCTTCTAATACGACCGAGCCATCCCGAATAATTAAATCGTACATGTTATCAAACTCCCCTTTATTTAACTACTCCATCTTCTTATTAAACGAAGCAGTCTGCTATTGTTCTATCATGTACTGTTTCCTTTAAAAAGTCTTTATCCTTGTAAAGAAACCTGACACAGGCACTCATTATTACGTCAGTTAATATAACTGAATTATCTAAGTTTTTCACTTGCCATTTTGTCTAAACTTTTCTTTTTTATTTGGTCACTTTCACTAAATAAAAAGAGATTGAGACATAACTAAATCACCGGACAGATAGAAGCAACTGCACACATGAAGCCTACGTCCACTCTAACCATAAAAAAATCCGACCGAGTTTGATTCCCTATTAAGAATCAAACTCGGTCGGATCTTCCTTCAACTAATTTTGCCACAGCCTCTTTTAACTCTTTTTCACTTTTTGTGACATTGGCAACCTTACTGTAAATGTACTTCCTTTTTCTTGTTCACTTTCTACATCAATTTTCCCTTTATGTGTTTCTACGATCCATTTAGCGATTGCTAGGCCTAGTCCGTGACCTCCCATTTGACGGGATCGGGATTTATCAGCACGATAAAAGCGGTCAAAGATTCGATCCTTTTCGTCGGGATGAATTCCAACCCCTGTATCACGTACTTTTAATATACATTCACTCCCATGCTGAACCACTTGAATGTTTACACTTCCATGAGGAGTCGTATATTTAATCGCATTATCTAACAAAATGTAAATCAGCTGAGTTAGACGCTCTTGATCTCCAGTTACAACTAGTTTTTCCGGCGTATCCAGCTGCAAATCAATATGTTTAGAAATCGCTAGGGTTTCAACGGATTCCATTACCTTTTGCACCGCGTCTGTAATATCAAAGGGCATCATTGCTTTTTCTACTTTATTAGAGTCTGAGCGTGCAAGCGTAAGCAAATCACTGACGAGACTCGTCATGCGCTTCACTTCAGCTTTCATATTATTGATTAATTTTTTAGAAAAAGGATCTTCTGTTACTTCCTCCTGCATTTCTAAAGCGTTGATAGAAGAAAGCATAACGCTAAGCGGCGTTCTTAACTCATGGGACGCATCCGCCACAAACTCTTTTTGCTTTTGGAAAGCTGTTTCAATTGGGACCATCGCACGTTTTGACATTAAGCGGCTGATATAAATGGCTACTCCTACAAACAGTACGGTAAGGCTCAGCATAATAATGAGGAGCCACTTTAACAGCTGATAAAGAAACGAAACGTCTTTTCCAATATAAAGCATCCCTAAAAATTGGCCTTTATAAAAAATAGGTTCCCCCGCCATCATTAAATCAATATCTATTTTGCCTTCTCCGTTTTGCCCTTTTACTCCTTCAATGTGTTCAAAACTAGGACGTGGGGCTTTTATTCGTTCTTTTCGCACCTCATTTTCAATAGGGATCCATCCATCAATTAAATCTAACAAGTTAGAGCGAAGACGCTCACTCGCTTCGTTGCCCATAATAAGGTCCCCTTCAGGACTTATGACATAATAAAAAAACTGATCTTCACCGGCTACAACAATGTTTTTGTACTCTTCTTTCGACTGTTGATTCGAGCTGTTTACCGCTTGTTTAATTAAGATGCTTTGGACAATTCGAGACTCTTGTTTTAACATGCTATTTAAGTTTTGCTGCTGACTGTTGGATACAACCACATACACCAATGCATAAACAATAAATACGAATAAAAGCAGAAACAGCATTAGCAATGCGCTGTATCGGAATGTTAAACGATTTTGCGTCTGGCTGAATAAATCTTGCTTTACTTTTTGTTTTACTTTCTGTTTAGCCCTCGTAAGAAGTTTAGCTTTCAATTTTGTAGCCTACTCCACGAATGCTTTGAATAAGATCTTGTTTGTTGAATTTCTCTAGTTTTTTCCGCAAAAGTTTAACCGTCGCATCAATCGTTTTAATCGAAACATCTGATTCATATCCCCATACCCTGTCTAAAATAATATCTCGAGAAAGAACTTGTCCTTTGTTTTTCACTAAAAAATCTAGCAGTTGAAATTCACGAGGACTTAATTGAATAAACTCCTCGTCAAACTGCACGGTTTGACTTGCTCTTTTTAATATCATGCTGGCAATCTCTACTTCTTCTTCTAAGATTGGTGCATAATTACGACGAGCCAAAGCGCGAAGCCTTGCAAGCAGCTCGTCAATTTCAAATGGCTTAATAACGTAATCATCCGCTCCCGCATCTAAGCCTTGTATACGATCTTGAACCGCATCTTTTGCTGTTAACATAAGAATAGCTCCGGCGTATCCTTCTTTTCTTAGACGTTTACATACATCGATTCCGTCTCCATTGGGCATCATCCAGTCAAGAATTAACACATCATAATGCGCTTCAGATGCATAATCATATGCATCATTCCCTTCCGTCACCCATTCGACGTTATATCCTCCTTTTTTCTTCAGCATATAACTAACTAATTCACCTAGCTGCAAATCATCTTCTGCTAGCAGTACGTTCATTCTGCGTAACTCCTTCCTTCATTTGATACATTTCCCTGCATCCTTTTGTTTACTTTATTATACAAAAAGAATCAGCAGAAACAAGCTGCCTCTACTGATCACTTTTCATTTTGATTTTCCCTACCTGTATTAAGAATGGGCGCCAACTGCTGTTCAGCAGTTCGCGTCTTTTGTACTTTTATGAATGACTAACGATTTGGTTTGAATATGAAGGATTTGATCCATTAACAGTTTCTGTGACCTTTACAACACGCCGGCATATTTCAGCTCGTACACCTCTGTGCTTCAATTGTTCGACGATTTTTTCTAATTTGCTATAAGACGCTGTTTGTTTCATATCCATCCCCTCATTTCGTTAAGGTATTATTTATGAATCAAGTTTGTTTGTAATATCATACTTTTTCTTTAGCTTTTGTAACCATGTTGGATACTCTGTTTGGTATTTTTGATCAAGCAGCGTTTGCTTAATTTTTGCTTTGCTGTTTTCATATGTTGCTTTTTGCGCTTCTTTTTTGCCTGTTACTTTAATAATGTGATAACCGTATTCTGTTTTAACAGGATCACTTACTTCATTTACCTTCATAGAAAATGCTTTGTTGGCAAAAGCTTCGACCATATCACCTTTTTTGAAGTATCCAAGGTCTCCGCCATTCGATTTAGAAGCTGTATCTGTTGAATATTCTTTTGCTAGCTTCGCAAAACCTTCTCCTTTATCAAGCTTTGCCTTTACTTCTTTTGCTGTTTTTTCATCTGCTACTAAGATGTGGCTAGCTTTCACCTGTGCTTCTGTAGCTAATGAATCTTTATTTTGATTAAAGTACGATTTCATTTCACTATCTTTAATATTAATAGTCGACTCGACCATTTTTTTTGCTTCAATATTCGTCTTTAAATCTTTTTTCAGCTCTGACAATTTTACACCGCTAGATGCTAATGCTTGATTTAGTGCATCTTCTCCACCGTACTGACTTTTAAGGTTTTCTAATTCAGCATTAATTTCTTTATCGGTTACTTTAATATTTTGTTTAGCTGCTTCTTTTGAAATGACTTTTTGTTCGATTAGTGAATCAAGGACGCTTGATCCTCCTTGAGCAAGAAGAGCATCGTACAGCTGATCTTTTGTGATTTTTTCATCACCAACGGTAGCAACTACCTTTGATTTATTCATTGCTACGGCACCAATAGCTACTGCAGCAATAATGACAACGGCTGCAATAATCATAATTATTTTGTTTTTAGACATCGTTAAACTCCTTTTCCATTTCTCATTACTTACCTAAACTTAAACTTTTGCGCCTTGGTAACGGTTTAAGTTCAATTAAAGGTCTTGCAATAGTAGATACGTATTTACTCGACAACAACCACGCCACTCCACAAGCTCCAATTAGAAGGATACTGTATCCTTGTACACTTTCTATCCAGTCTCCAAAAGAAGATAGGCGAATATATTTAATCAGAAACCCATGTAGCAAATATACATAAAAGGTTTGAGCACCTCGAGATGTAAAGGACATCGTTTGTGTAGGGATCAAAGCTAGAAAGGAAATAGTCATTGCTAAGCTGATGCTATAAAATAGCGCACGAATGGTCATTCCCTCTAATTGATTTACACCTAAAGAGGCATAAGATTTTGAACCAAATAGCCACTCTTTCTCAAAATCCGGTACTATATACTGGATCCATAGAGCAATAATCAGCAAAGTGCCTCCAGCTACTTTCTTACAAGAAACAGACGTCAACTTTTTAAAATGTTCTTTTTTCATATAAAACCCTGCTAAGAAGAAGGGAAAGAACACAAAGGTTCTAGAAAGGCTTAACGTTGTTTCCAGCGGTTCACATAAGCCAATCATAATTCCTAAAACTGCCGCCACGGCTAAAGGATATTTGATTTTTGTAAAAATGAACAACATGGCGTTCCAACAAAATAAACTCAACAAAAACCATAGTGACCAAGCTGGCTGAAACACTGAAACTTCGAATGACGATTCATCATACAGCTTATAATCATATACCGCATAGATAAGTTGAAAAATAATATAAGGAAGTAATACTTTCTTCGCCATCTTCCACATGTATCCTTTTTTTCGGTATCCCTTTGCAAAATAGCCGCTTATTAAAATAAACGCTGGCATATGAAAGGTGTAAATAAATATGTATAACGTTCGTAGCCACTGTTCATCATTGATGAAGGGAGTTAACAAATGGCCAAACACTACTAATACAATTAAGATAAACTTTACGTTATCAAAATACGCATCCCGCTTAGCCATTTTACCTCCTCCTTTCTTTCGCGTTCTACGAATCTGTACGACGTGCTGCTGCGAATATCTTTTCTTTACATTCCTTACTATACATAGTAAAAATGAAAAAACAGTGAAAACCTTGCTTATTTCTATTTTTAAATAAGGCGCGGCTAAATAAGTTTGACAAATGGCTCCTCTTTCTCTACTATATAGATACGCACCCTATCCAATTCAATTTCGCTTGTTGCGGGACACTTAACCAGTACGGATGGATAGGGTGTTTTTTGTATGCAAAAAAAGCAGAAGACCTAGGTCTTCTGCTTTTTATTTTGCTATAGGCTGATTTTCGTTTTTTCCGTTTGCTTTTTTACTTTTTAAATAATAAAACAAGTAACAAAAAAGGACAAACGGGATACCGCAGTATAATGCAATGCGCTGACTCTTATCAAAAGCCAGTCCTACACAAGCAGCAAAACATAACACGAATGCTAAAATAGGAACGAGAGGATATAAAGGTGCTTTGTAAACAAGCTTTGATACATCATTTCCTTCTTTAATATAGCGTTTTCTGAACATAAAATGAGAAGCTGCAATAGCCATCCATACAGCTACCACCGCAAATCCAGAAATAGAAACTAATACTAAGTAAACAGTTGTTGGTGCAACTACGCTTGACAGCAAGGACAGACATGCCACTCCCATGCTGATAAGTAACGAATTAAATGGAACTCCTTTAGACGTTACTTTCCCTAACCAAGTGCTGACCATTTTTTGATCAGATAATGACCATAGCATTCTCGAACATGCATATAATCCTGCATTAGCATTTGATAATAAAGCTGTTAAAATAACCAAGTTCATAATATCTGCTGCGTAAGGAATACCTATTTGATCAAATACCGTCACAAAAGGACTTTCTAACACTCCTGCTTGTTTCCATGAAATCAACCCAGATAGTACAAACATGGCGCCAATAAAGAAGAAGAACGTACGCCAAATAATATTTTTAATTGCTCGAGGTATGTTCTTTTCCGGATCCTCTGTTTCTCCTGCTGTAATACCAATTAATTCTGTTCCCGAAAAAGCAAAGCTAACGGAAACCATTGTAATTAATACAGGCATAAGTCCATTTGGAAATAAACCGCCCTCTCCAGTAAAATGAGAAAGCTTCGGCGCTTTTTCATGACCGCCAAGAGGAATGAATCCAAACATCGCTGCTGCGCCTAAAATAATAAATACAATAATCGTTAATACTTTAATACTTGAAAACCAAAATTCTGTTTCGCCGAAAAAACGTACAGATGTTGCATTTAAACCAAATAATAAAAGAGCAAACAGCGCGCTCCATATCCAAACCGAAACGTCAGGAAACCATCTTTGCATAAGCAATCCAGACGCTGTAAACTCCGAACCTACAGATACCACCCAAGTCAGCCAGTAGAGCCAACCAACCGCAAAACCAGTTCCCGGCCCGATAAACTTTGTAGCGTATACTTGAAATGATCCTGACACAGGCATTGCTACGCTTAGTTCCCCTAGACATATCATGACTAAATACATAATTAATCCACCGATTAAATAAGCAAGGAGTGTTCCCCCAGGACCTGCTGCATTAATTGTATAGCCTGAATTAAGAAACAGCCCCGTACCGATCACACCGCCAAGGGAAATCATAAATAAATGACGGCTTTTCATTTTTCTTTGTAACTGATTCATAGATGTTGTATTCTCACCCATTATGTACCTCCTTTTTATAGTAAACTCATCTAAAAACTTGGTTTTTTTACATATTCTCTATAGTCTCTTCTCTACAGGAGTAGGCTCTATTTCTTTGATATGTACGAATTTTGTATATTGTATACAATATACACTTCTTAAATCTTTTTACGATTATATCATTTTTCAGATTTTTTACAACAATGAATAGTAAAAAATATTTCAATAATTCTATTTTTTATATTCTAACTAAGATTAGACGAAGTGATATGATATGATTATTTTTACACCTGTACGTTCTTTCTTGCTATTTTTATACTCTTTCATCACCATGACATGAAGAGAAAGAACGGCTGATGCGATATTTATTTTAGGGGGAAACAATGAACAAGGGGCCTATGATTTATCATTCATTAAAAGATCATGTATATAACTACATAGCAAGTCAAATTCAAGACGGTACACTGCTGCCTAACGACAAAATAAATGAAGCCAGCATTTGTTCTCAGCTGAATGTCAGCCGAACGCCTGTAAGAGAAGCGCTTATTAAATTGGCTTCAGACAACCTATTAGAATACAGACCGCGCAGAGGGTTTACTGTAAAGAAAATTGATACACAAAAAAAACTAGAAGTATTTGAAATCGTCGGTGCTTTAGATGGTTTGGCAGCTGCCCTGTCGATTGATCACTTAACGGAAGAAGATTTTGCGAAGATGGATGAGCTTATTAAAAAAATCGATGTTTCGATTGAATTAGAAAATTATCAGGATTATCAAAAATATCAAACGTATTTTCATCGAGTCTATTTGAACCGATGCGGTAATGTGACCTTAAAAGAACAGCTTATATCTTTACAAGACGGATTCATCAGACAAACGTACTTTAGCGATGACAATAAAGAGCTATACGCCATTTTACATGTAATGAATGAACATCACCGACATATTCTGAAACTTCTGCAGCAGAAAAAAAAGGCGGATGTTCAGCTTTACCTTCAAAATGTCCACTGGAAAATCGAATATCCGGAAATGATTTGATCAAAAAAAAGCTCGAGACATAACTAAATCAATTTAATAAACAGCTAGAAGCACCGAAATACATCAAACCTACGTTTATCATACCAATGAAAAAATCCGAACGAAGTTGATTCTTCATTAAGAATCTCAATTCATCGTTCGGATTTTTCTTTAACTAAAACACTTTTGTCCCAACCTCTTTTATTTTGCTATAGCAGAACGCTGCTTTTCTTCTTTTACGTACCAAATGAATTTCCCTGTATATCCGTAAATAATCGCCAAAATAATAGAGACAAAACTGAGCCACATAAACGGCAGATAAGCGAATGTAGAAATCCCAAGCGTTGTAGCCAGAAATACACCATTGTCCGTCCACGGAACCATTCCAGAAGTTAAGGTTCCTCCTACTTCTGAGTTACGGGCAAGCACCAGACGCTGTATTCTTAACTTATCATAACTTTTCTCCATAATTTTCGGTGTTAAAATTAATGAAACATACATCGCACACCCAAATATATTCCCTAATAACCCAACGAAAATAGTAGAAGCCGTAACGTTTCCTGAATTGACAAGAATTTTTTCAAATTTAGATAGCAGGACTTCTAAGACGCCGAGCTCATCTAATAACCCGCCAAATCCTAGTCCAAAAATAATGACAATAATAGAACCGACCATGCTTAAAATTCCGCCACGATTTAAAAGCTCACTTAAAAATGTGTTGTCTGTATTAATTTTAAACCCTTCATAAGCCGTATTAAATGCGCCAGCCACATCCATATGTTGAAAGACAACTGCCCATATAATTCCTAATAATGAACCAATCGCAATTGCTGGAAGAGAAGGTTTCTTTAATGCTAAAAGGACAATGACAGCCAAAGCCGGAATTAGCATCCACCCGCTGATATGGAATGTATCCAACAGCGAAGATTTTAATTCTTCTACCCGTCCAGCATCAAAATCTTTTCCTCCATACATAAACCCTGTTACCGTAAATAATACTGCCGTAATGAGGTAAGCAGGAATATCCAACACTAACATTGCTTTTACGTGATCAATAACATTCACTCGAGCCATTGACGCAGATAAAATGGTACTGTCAGAAAGAGGAGAAAGCTTGTCTCCAAAATAAGCTCCTGAAATCACAGCTCCCGCTACTAAAGGAAGCGGCATACCTAAGCCTTGTCCGATTCCCATCATCGCGATTCCGGCTGTACCAACCGTTCCCCAAGATGTTCCTGTTGAAATCGAAGTAATAGAGCAAATGATAAGTGTAGCAAGTAAAAAGAATGTTGGATTAATAAACTCTAATCCAAAATAAATAAGAGAAGGAACAACTCCTCCGGCAATCCATGTTCCAATTAACGTACCGACGGCTAATAAAATTAAAATAGCTTCTAAGCCGTTTGATATTCCTCTTGTAATGGCCCCTTGCAGGTGATTATACGTATACCCAAGTCGTACTCCTAGCGCCATAACAATAAACCATGAAATAAATAAAGCGAGCTGAATAGGTAAATCAAAAACAGTTGCAAATGAAATAACAACAGCTAAAAATAAAGCAAGCACAATCATTATTTCCCACATAGATGGTAAACGGGTTGTGTTCAAACTAGCTCCTCCTAAACTGGTATGTAGATTCTGGAATGTGGTATCGTTTAAGAGCAAAACGTCCTTATTTTTTAATTGTTCCTCTTACTGCTCCAACGTATGTATTTCTATGAGTGCTTAAACAATAAACTGCATCTTTTTAAGAACATAAAATAAGGATACTCGCATAAACAATAAGCCATTTTTCTTTTATCCAGTGGTCATAATACCATAAGAGTGTGCTTTCTTACAAGGCTCATTATAAAGCGCTTTCTGTTTGTTTATACATTTTAATATATAAATATATTTTCATTTATTTTATTCAACGAAAAGAGGAAAGTAAGATGAAAGAATATGCAACGTTTGCGGGAGGATGCTTTTGGTGCATGGTCGCTCCTTTTGATCAGCTTACAGGAATCCTCAGTATCCGCTCGGGCTACGCTAGAGATGAACAAATCAGTTCTGAAGCTTCTGCTCTTGTAAAAAAGGAAAACGAGTACGTAGAGGCCGTGCAAATTGTATGGGATCCCTCTCACATTACGTTTGAAGAGCTGCTTACCCTGTATTGGCAGCAAATTGACCCTACGGATTCCGCGGGACAGTTTTCAGACCGTGGACCGTCGTATCGAGCCATTATTTTTTATCATAACGAAAAGCAAAAAGAAGCGGCTCTCGATTCTAAAAGAAAGCTCGCCCAAAGCGAACGTTTTAAGAACCCTATCGTCACACCTATTTTACCTTTTTCTTCTTTTTACGAAGCACAAGAGCAGCAGCAGGATTATTATCGAAAAAATGCATTTCACTATAAATTATACAAAGAAGGCTCGGGGCGAACTGATTTTCTGACGCAGCATTGGCCCAAGGACCGCTCTTACCTTAAAAAGATTCTAACGCCTATGCAATATTTTGTTACGCAGGAAAACGGAACCGAACCACCTTTTACGAATTTATATTGGAATAACAAAAAACAAGGAATTTACGTTGACCTTCTAACTGGAGAAGCACTGTTCAAAACGTCAGATCAGCTTCCTTCTCATACAGGCTGGCCCATTTTTAAGCGACCTATCTTGTACGGAAACATAAAAAGAGTGCCGGCGCAGCATTCAACAGCGCTAAAAAGCAAAGAAGGAAATAACTATCTGGGTTTACTTTTAACAGAAGAAAACAGTGAATACTATCAAGTAAATTCCGCGGCTCTGCGCTTTATTCCAAAAGAGAAGCTTAAAGAAGAAGGGTATGAAGACTTTTTAATTTTGTTTTGATACTTATACTTTTTTAAAAGGATAAAAATAAGCCGTGACTTGATTGGCATAGTGCACAATTAAATCGCGATTGTCCGCCGGACGTAAAAAAGGCTGAGTAATAGAATCATCTCTTATTTCACACTCCCCTTTTTGCAGCTCCCAAGGATCATGATAAAGGTCTCCTCTGTAGACATTTCCTTGATGAGTGGTAAATAAGCAGTAGCGCTCTGTAAGCCAATGAGCTAGTTCTCCTTTTTTACTGTGATAGGAGGGAGAAGTACCTCTATATGTAAGCTTTACTCGCTCTTTTTTTGAGTCTTTGTGCGTTCGAACTGACTGAAAAGAAATATAGTTCTGAGTCTTGCTGAATGTCATAGCAGCGTGGTAATAAGGCAAGTGAAAAAAGTGACGAGCAACCCATACTCCTAGTGGGTTGCTTGCGTCTAAGCTAAAAAAATAAACGCCTTTTTCCCCTTTATATGTAACGTATGTACGCACATTTAGCTCATATAACCTTGAAAAGACGGGCACGGCGGGCGTCCCTTTAAATCGAATGTCTGTCATCGTAAAAGGCACAAGGGCAATCCACGCTTGACCATTATAGGTGTCAGGCTCTAACTGATTCGGCAATAAAGAAGCCAGAAACGCTGGATCTACAGGCCAATGAATAAACAGTAAATCTTTCCACGTTTGCTTCATTATCCAATTGTTTTTCACTTCTTGTTCTCTCCTTTTTCTAGATGTTCTTTTCCATCAATTCAGCGGCTGCCGATTTCCCTGACAAATATGCGCTCTCTAACCGTGAGTGATTCGTCTTATCTTCCCTTCTTAAAAAAGCATCTCCTGCCACCAGTAGCGACGGCATAATTTCGGTAAAGGGCTGATGAAGAACTTGTTCAACCTCTGCATAGCGCCATTTTTTTAACTGAATGCTTTTAATATAATTTGCACCTACCGATTCTTTTATTTCATTTTTTATCGCTCGCAGCAACTCATGTTCAGGTTCATCAAAATGTTTTTCTGACCAGTCTTTATTCATATATACGCTAAGAACAGGCGTCTTTGATATTCCTTTTTGCTCATGATTAACGATTCTTTGGATTGTGCCAGATGGATTCGTGAGTTGACCATGATCACCATACAGCATCTCAGTGTAAAGCTCCACGATAGCAACCAAGCAGGGACTGAATTTCAGTGTGTTAAGGATAGATCGGTCCGCCTGTAACCTACTGTCATTAAGCACCTCAATAACCTGAGGAGACGGAGGTGTAAGAATGATATCAGTCGCTTCGAAAATCTCATTTTCTTCTGTATAAAGCTGATACCTCCCGTTTTGAAAATCAATGGTTTGAACTTTTCGATTCATATATACACATAGATCTTTTGCTAAATATTTAGCTAACGCATTCATGCCATTAATACTTTGATAACGAGGGTGATGGTCACCAAACCACTTCTTAACTTCTCTATCTCCTATCCATTTATTTACGGCTTGCTGAAATTCATCGGATCTCACTGTAAAAAATTGAGCTCCGTGATCTGCTTTTCCATCCCCTACTCTTCGGGTAGCCATTCGTCCCCCTACACTTTTACTCTTATCAAGAAGAAAGACCTCTATTCCTGCTTTTTGTAATTCAGCCGCTGCTGTAAGGCCCGCCATTCCAGCACCTACTACTCCTACTCGTCTCATTTTTTCCTCCTTATTTAACGCATTTACTTACAGTATAAAAAAAGCGGAATGATTGAGCTAATTTAAACTGTCTTTTTCATTTACCTTCGCTCCTGCTTGTCTCAAAAAAGTAGTCTACGATTCCTTTCAGCTGAGTATACTTGTTGTATACAAATATATCTTTACCTGCTAGCACGTCTATAGATAGGAGGACTGTCATATGATGCTCTATGATATTAAGCACAAAGTATATTACGAAGTATTTAATACAGCTCGCCCTAAAATGAAGGACTCTCACCAAGGCCGAAGCTGGGGATATGTTTATAAGAATCTCAATGGACAACCTACAAAGTTTTGGATTGACTTTACGCACGGTCGTTTTATGTACTTTCAAGTTGAAAACAAGTGGTATCGGGTGCAATATTTGCAGTCCAATGATAAGAAAAAAACAGCGGATGTCTTTAAAGGGGCTCTCATTGACTTGATTTTAGATGGAATGGATCTCAAGTTAGTACGAGGAAACTTTGAAAAGAGAAGACTCTTAGCTTTATAACACATAGAAAAACAGCCGTAAAAGCAGGACTGCTTTTACGGCTGTTTAATTGTACGAGGAGTAATCAATATTTCAACCCTTCTATTTTTCGCTTGCCCCTCTGCTGTATTGTTAGATGTCACCGGTTTGAACTCTCCAAATCCTTTTGCACTGAACATGCTTGGATTAAGCTTATCGTTTTTTAAGATAACTTTCATAAAGTTAACTGCTCTCATCACGCTTAACTCCCAGTTGGATTCAAAACCAGCGTTGCGTATAGGTACGTTATCGGTGTGACCGCTAATAATAATATTACGAGGAGGATCAATCACCAAAAGCTCTGAAATATCATTTGCAATTTTTGTATCTTCACTTCGAACTTGTGCTCTTCCCGAATCAAACAATACATTGTCTCGAATGGAAATTAAGAGACCTTCCTCGGTTAGCGAAGTCTGTAATTGATTTGTTAAGTTTTTCTTTTGAATATACGCATTAATTTTAGATTGAATTTGCTGAAGCTCTTCTTGATCAGCTTCTCGTATGGTTTGCTCCTTTTGTTCGCTCGTTAAAGATTGTGAAGAAGCAGGAGACTGATTAGGAGCTGTCTCCACTTCATTTGTTTTTTCCGTACTTTTAGCTGCAGGGGTGTTTGAAGGCTGAATCGCTTCTTCAGATTCCTCCAGAGATTGAAATTCCATCACGCCCGTTCCTCCAACAAACGCTTCATTAAACGCGCGAGAAAGGTTCTTAAATTTTTGCGCATCCACTGAGCTCATTGCAAACAATACAATGAATAAAGCAAGTAAAAGTGTAAGCAAATCTGAGTAAGGAAGCAGCCAGCTTTCGTCAACATGGTCCTCTTCATGCTTTCGTTTTCTCCGTCTACTCATTTATGCCCACTTCACTTTCTTGAAGAAGCTTTTTACGTTCCGCTGTTGGCAAATAAGAAGCCAGCTTTTGCTCAATTACTTTTGGTGTTTCTCCTTCTAGGAGTGAAAGCACTCCTTCGATCATCATATACTTTACCTTTACTTCATGTTTCGATTTATGCTTTAGTTTATTTGCAAACGGATGCCATAGTACATACCCAGTAAAAATACCAAGAAGCGTAGCAACAAACGCCGCGCTGATCGCATGTCCTAGCGTATCTGTATCTTCCATGTTCCCAAGCGCAGCAATTAACCCTATAACAGCTCCAAGTACACCCAGAGTTGGAGCATATGTACCAGCTAAAGCGAAAATACTTGCACCTGTTTGATGTCTTTCTTCCATAGCATCAATTTCTTCAGACAACACGTCTCGTATATAATCCGCACTTTGACCATCAATAGCTAAATTCAAACCATTTTTTAAGAAAGGGTCATCTACATCAATAATTTGGGCTTCAAGTGATAGTAACCCTTCTTTTCGAACAACTTGTCCCCACTCAGAAAACATGGATACTAAATCAACGGGCTGCAGCATTTTTTGTTCTTTAAACAGGACACCAAACAGTTTTGGGACTCTCTTGATTTCATTTGAAGGAAATGCAATCACTACTGCTCCGACGGTTCCGACAATAATAATTAAAATAGCAGCCGGATTTCCTAACACGGATGGATTAACCCCTTTGAAAAACATGCCTACAATAAGAGAGGCTATTCCTAAAATCAGTCCAATAAAAGATGTTTTATCCATATGTAATTCTCCTATCCTTAACTTCCTGTTCTTTCTTTTTGTGTATTTTATCCTCATCTTTTATTTCGACTATTTCATAAAATTTTTAAGCTTTTTATGAATCATATTTACAATTACAGCTTTTCTCTATTATAAAAACACTTTTTTCAACTTTTCATACAGAATATCTGAAGGTCCAGCTATAATCGCTACAATTTGATTTTCCACATAAATAGCAGCCGTCATCTTATTGTCTATATCAGCTAAAATGGCAAACCCGACGTTAATGTTCAAGTTTATTCACCCCTGTAACGTTCTTGTTTATTCAACATATAAAAAGAACAATCTTACCATTTATTTTTCAGTGTTTTATTGACATTTGTAAATTTTATATTAAGATTATGTAAATGAGTTGACAAAATGAAGGTGATATTATGCTACTAGAAAAATACTGTAAAGACACTGATTTCATGATTATCCAGTTTACAATCGAACTAACAAAAGACATTCACGCTAAAATCTCCGCACGTACTTTATTTTATGAAGAACAGGTGATACGTTATGCTGAAAAAAGAATTCGTTCTTTCTTACACCCTCTTTCCCTTAAACATACGCTAAAATTTGTCTATCAATCTGAAATACTACAAACTGTTCTATTCAAATTAAAACCAACTTTTGAGCAGCAGCATGTACTGCGCTGTATTTCATCTTAAAAAGGAGTTTCCTTTAGCGGAAACTCCTTTTTGATTTGATTCTACGATATAGACGATATGCTTTTCTGATAACGTTTAAAAGCGGATATGGCAAGCGGATATGGTACTTATCAATAAACGGATAAAAGGTGTAATAAGCTTTTACAAGGTCTGTCCATTTTTTATCAATACCTTCCTTATAAAAGTCAGAAATATCCACCACATACCCTCTTCCATCTTTCATCATGACATTTTTGCCATGCACATCATAAGGGTTTAACCCCTGGCTTCTTGCATAGTCCAAAGCTTTGTTCACATCTTTTATGACTTGTTCTGGAATCTTTATTCCCCGCTGTACGGCATCATACAAGGTAACGCCTGTAAGTCTTTTTAAAATCAAGTACGTCTTTCCCTCATGGAAAAGTTGAGAATAAGCTGGGTGAACGCCCAGCTTTCTATACACTTGCGCTTCTTTTTTTACACCATAAACGTCTCTTCCGTATACTTTTACGACAAATTCAGGATAATTCTCGTGCGTAAACACACCGGCATAGTTTCCTTTACCAATAAGTACCCACTCTTTTGTTTTGTTCGTAACTTCAACTGGATCGTAGTCACTTTCACTTTGAATCATAACTTGCGTTAGTAATGATGTTTCAACTAGCGACACTAACTGTTTAATTGTTTTATCCATAGTCCCCTCTAAAAATCCTTCAGTAATCTCTATCAAATATTACCCTATGATAAATCTCAATGCAGGATGTGTCAATAAATTGACAGCCTGATATAAAGAGGGAAAGTATTCCCGTTCATTCAAGACTGCGTGTGAACTTTGTGGACATTCACATTCAGTTCTTCTTTCATATTCAACATCACGCCCGCCATCGGAGCAATAGACTCGGCCTTAGTCAGTTGAAATAAAAAGCGCTTTGTCATTTCTGACAGAAAAATAGTTACTATTTCAGTGATATAGTCCATGCCTCTTTCCGCTTGATGCTCAATCCCAAGCGGCATATACATATAGCTTGGGACATCAATGGACCCTCCTTTTTCAAAACGGTCAGGTAAAAATTCACTTGGCTCTAAAAAATAATCTTCATGGCGATGCATCATATAAGGGCTAATTAACATAATCTCCCCTTTTTTAATGCTGTAACCATCTATTTGTATATCTTCACGTGCTTGACGCCCAAATAGCCAAAGAGGCGGATACAGCCTCATGCTTTCAGCAATTATTTTGCGCATATAGGTCAGATTTTTGGTTGAAAGTGATTCACCGCTAGCATAGGCTTGAATTTCTTTATGCAGCTGAAGGTGCTCCCTAGTATTTTGAGACAGTAAATGAATAGACCAGCTGCATACGTGCGTAATCATTTCATACATCGAAAGGAATATAGCGTTTAGCTGTTCATATATTTCTCTTTCATCGATGTCTTCCCCGTGAGAATTTAATACATACTGCAGTAAATCATTTCCTTCGGTTTTGTTTTGAACACGCATTTGAACGCGTTCAAAAAGGAGTTGTTCTAGCTGCTCATCTGAGTCAGGCTGGTGCAAAGGTAGACGAATATAAATTTTTCCTAACTTTTCTTTTTTTCTCATAAGCGCTTGAACATAGTGAATTTTGTCTTTATCCTCAATCGAAATGCCAAATACAAGTTGAAGGAGTACAGCTACGACTATCTGTCTGATGTCTTTTACTATCATTCGAAGCTGCCCTTCCTCCCACGTTTCCATATGCTTTTCAATTATTTTTGCGATTGCTTCCTTATTATAAGTTAGATGTTGTTTAAGTTGTGAGGGCTGAATGGGGCTCATGTATAATGCTTCATCTGTCCATAACATTTCTTCACCTAGCAGCGTTTTAAACATATGCGTTAGTTTAATTTTTTGAAATGCCTTGCTGTTTGTAATGACTACATCTTTAATAAGTTGAGGGTCTCTCGTTACATAAAAGCGTTTGTGCGCAACTCTAAATGTTGCAATTTCTCCATACTGAGTCAAGTTTTCCAAAAAACCCAGTGGGTTCTCTCTAAACTTTTGCAGGTGACCGGTAAGCTTATACGACGAGGGGCCCTGTATAACCGGCAATGTTATCACTCCTTTTCTAAAAATGCGGGACTTAAACAAATAAAAGAGTAGTCCACTAAAGACTACTCTTTTTCACACAAAGATATGCTATTGATTTTCACAAAAAATCTTACTTCTTATTCCATATTGATCCATACACTTTTAACTTCAGTGTAATTATCAAGCGCATAGCTTCCCATTTCACGACCAATTCCCGACTGTTTATAACCTCCAAACGGGCTTGCTGCATCAAATACGTTGTAACAGTTCACCCAAACTGTACCCGCTTTAATACCATGAGCAATATAGTGTGCTTTCTTTAAATCCTGTGTCCAGACGCCTGCTGCTAGACCATATGCTGTATCATTTGCTTTGGCAATCAAATCATCAAGATCGTCAAATGGCATAGCAGCTACAACCGGACCGAAGATTTCTTCACGAGCAATCGTCATCGAATGATCAACATCTGCAAAGATAGTCGGTTCTACGAAATAGCCTTGATCAAACGGTATGTTTCCTCCTGCGAGTACTTCCGCTCCTTCTTCAATTCCTTTATCAATATAGGTTTTCACTCGTTTTTGCTGCTGCGCAGATACAAGCGGACCCATTGTTGTCTCATCAGCTAATCCATTTCCTTGTTTAATAGATTTCGTTTGAGAAACTAAATCAGCTACGACATTATCATATAAGCTTTTTTGGACATACAGACGACTTCCAGCACAACATACTTGTCCCTGGTTAAACATAATACCTGAAAGCGCACCAGGAACAGCTTTTGTTAAGTCTGCATCCGGGAGGATAATGTTTGGTGATTTTCCTCCAAGCTCTAACGTCACACGCTTTAAGGAGTCGCTAGCTTGTTTCATAATTGCTTTTCCGACAGCAGTAGATCCCGTAAAAGCAATTTTATCGACAAGATCATGATGAACAAGCGGTTCACCTGCTGTTTTCCCGTAGCCTGGCACAATGTTTAGCACGCCTTTTGGGAACCCTGCTTCATCGGCTAGTCGAGCTAAGTAAAGTGCAGAAAGCGGCGTTTGCTCGGCTGGCTTGAGCACAATTGTACATCCAGTTGCCAAAGCGGCTCCGAGCTTCCAAGCTGCCATTAAAAGCGGGAAGTTCCACGGAATAATTTGGCCAACAACTCCTACTGGTTCATATCTCGTATAGTTAAAATACGCTCCTTGCACAGGAATAGTTTGTCCAACCATTTTAGTCGACCACCCGGCAAAGTAGCGGAAATGTTCAATTGCTAATGGAATGTCTGCATTTGACGTTTCACGAATTGGTTTTCCGTTATCAAGCGTTTCAAGCTGCGCAAGTTCCAATTGATGTGTTTCCATTAAATCAGCTAATTTATAAATGAGTCGACTTCTTTCAGCTGCTGACATCTTTGTCCAAGGTCCATGATCAAAAGCTTCTCTAGCCGCTCTGACGGCACGATCAATATCCTCTGGATTTGCTTCAGCTACATCTGCCAACTTTTCACCCGTTGCTGGATTTACTGTTTCAAACGTTTTTCCTGAAACAGAGTCTACCCATTCGCCGTTAATGTATAGCTGTTTAACTCCTTTTAAAAACTCCACTACTTTCGGACTCATTTCAACTTTTTTCGCTCCAAGATTTTGCATCAAATACATACCTCCCCACGAATTTTGAAAACGCTAACAATGAATATTTTACCATGTTATCTAGTAAAATCAACAATTTTACATACAATATTCTGAATTTTTCTACATGTATTCTAGCTATCTAAAACTTATCTTACTAGTACAAATGTCGAAAGAGGCGAAACGTTTACTGTATTTCCTTTCACCGTACGGAGCGTTTTTGTTCCTGCCTGCTCGCCGTCAACAAGTAATCTCCACGTTCTGTTAGAAGGCAAATGAACCGTTTGAGCTTGTTTATTTGCATTATGAATCACCATTATTTCGTTTGCTTTATCTTTGTTGGCTTTAGCATTTAACGTATAGCCTACTACGTTTGCTGGTGCATCAACAAAGCGTAAATTTTGATGAATAGCCTGTGCACTCGTCATTCTAAATGACGAATATTGCTTTCGAAGCGCAATAAGTCCTTTCATGTAATCTACTTCTTGGCTGAAAGCTGCTCGGCGTTTCCAATCTAGCTGATTGACAGAATCGGGTGACTGATAGCTGTTATGGTCTCCGCCTTTTGTTCTCATAAACTCTTGACCTGCATGTATAAAGTTCATTCCTTGAGATGTTAAAATAATAGAAGAAGCAAGCTTGTGCATTTGCTTTTTCGTTTGCTCGGTGTCAGCAGGGTTCGTCAGCTGAAGTTTATCCCATAACGTATGATTATCGTGCGCTTCTACATACGTAACAACTTGATCTGGATCTTCATACGTGGCAGTTGAACGATCATAATCAATTCCAGCTGCTATACTTTGCTGTATGAGCTTTTCTTGTCCCTGTTTTCCATTGACAAATCCGGTGTCACGATCAAAAAATACGCTGCCTTTAAGACCATCTCGCATACCGTCATTAAAGTGAGCGATGCGCTTCATGTCCTGAGCGTTTTTCTGGTTAGCTTTGAGCTTAGCGTCAAGCTCGGTTCCTAGATCCCAGCCCTCTCCTAAGACGATAATGGAAGGATCAATTTCATCTAACTTCTTTCTCACTTCATTCATTGTCTTGGTATCGTGAATCCCCATTAAATCAAAACGAAACCCGTCAATATGGTACTCTTTTGCCCAATAAGCAACAGAATCTACAATAAACTTCCGAACCATCTTCCGTTCAGAAGCCGTGTCGTTTCCAACACCTGTTCCGTTGGATAGAGTTCCATCTTCTTTATAACGGAAGTAGTAGCCTGGAACTAGTTTATCAAAGCTATGCTCACTCACTGCATACACATGATTATAGACAACGTCCATTACCATACGAAGCTGCTTGTCATGAAGCGTTTGAATCATTTGTTTAAGCTCAATGATTCTCGTCTTAGGATTATATGGGTTTGTGGAATAGGAACCTTCTGGGACGTTATAATTTTTTGGATCGTACCCCCAGTTAAACTGCGGCTCATTTAATTTCGTTTCATCCACCGTGCGATAATCGTAAATAGGCAGGAACTGAACGTGCGTCACACCTAAATCTTTAATATGACTGAGTCCTGTTTTTACTCCATTTGGTCCTTTCGTATTCCACTCCGCTACGCCTAAATATTTTCCTTTATTTTTGATACCGCTCTCTTTTTGAGACGATAAATCTCGTACGTGCAGTTCATAGATAATCGCATCTTCTGGATTTTTAAATTTCGGCTTATTTGCACTCCACTTTCTCGGATTTGTCTTAGCCAAATCTACGACAACTCCGCGATCTCCATTCACCGTTGTTGCTCGTACATATGGATCAACCGCTTCGTTCCAGCTGTTCCCAATTTTTACTTTGTACGTATAAATTAGTTCATCATGATTTCCTTTTAACTCCGCTTTCCACGTTCCTTTTTCACTTTTATTCATAGAAATTTCTTTTACAGCTTTGGAGTTCCATGACGAATAAGTCACTAGCTTGGCTGCGCTTGCGGTTGGAGCCCATACGCGAAAATTTGTTTGTTTCTTAGAATACGTGTTTCCTAAATCGTTTCCGCTATATGCATACTTTTCGTCAAATTCTTTCGTGCGAACGACATTTCCATTGACTACATCAGCTGAGCCGTAGCCTTTTTGCTTCACTTTATACGTTTTTGTAACGTCCAAAGGCTGTTTTGTTATGATTTTAACTTTAGTAGTAGTAGCGTCTTCTCTCTCTTTATAAGGTATCACTTTCTCAATTTGAGCTCCGTCAATTTCAATGTCTCCTAAACTCTTAGAAGAGTCAAACGGCACGTTTGTTTCTAAGGTAATTTGGTTAAATGTATCCATCGTCGCTTTCGTGATTTTCCGAGTGATATCTACTCCAGCTCTATCATAATAAATTTGATTTTGTCCTTGAACAATCCATACTTCTACATTCCCACCTTTATCAACCTTGGTAATAAAGCGGTCTCCTCCGTCTTTATTTTCCCAATCGCTGTCACTAGTAGAATGGCGTACAATAAAACCAATTTTGTCAAATAAATTACCACTTCCACTGTTAATGGCGTAGGTCGCCCTCTTCCCAAAATTCGTGTCTTCCGTAAATTCGATTTGCTTGCCTTCTTTTTCATCACCTGGCCATGTCCAAATGTTCCACCCGCTGTAATCTCCGTCGTACCGATGATAATTTAAGGTAACGTTTACTTTATCGAACTTCGGTAAATCTCGGTATTCACCGTCAGGAGGAGACGTATATGTATGTTCATCTCCACTTTTCACCCATACTTCTCCTTCACCGTTCTCCACCGAAACGAAGCGGTCTCCTCCATCTTTTTCCCACGACTCTGTTCGAACAATAAAACCTACTTTGTCATAAGTACCGGGTAATTCAACTTCCGCTACTTTTCCAAATTGATCTTCCCCTGTAAATACGTAAGGCTTCCCTTCTCCTCCTTCAGGAAAAACCCATAATCCCCATTCCTTTGTATCATTTGGAGCAGGCTGATAGTGAATCGTGATTTTAGTTGAGTCTGCTGCAGATGCAAACGATTGCATAAATGGGCTAAAAAAAGAGCTTACTAGTAAGAGTAAAGCCATCAGTACCATTGTATATTTAGTCCAACTACGTTTCAATGAAAACCCTCCCGTAAAATAAAGTACGTACACATTTTTCACTATAACCTTTTTTGGAAGCGTTATCATAAGTATTTTTTCCTATTTTATGCGGTTGAAGAAAAAAAATCCATAGTTAACAATGTTAACTATGGATGCCTTATCTCGTTTACACTTCTGCTGTTTCAGGCGAGATGGTTTGATCGTTGTATACGTTTGTATCTAGCTCTTTTGTCAGTTTACTAGTTACGACTCCGGCTGTCATGCTTCCACTTACATTAAGTGCCGTACGTCCCATATCAATCAATGGTTCTACTGAAATTAATAACCCGGCTAGCGCTACGGGCAAATTCATAGAAGATAATACAAGTAAAGCGGCAAATGTCGCTCCTCCGCCAACCCCTGCTACGCCAAACGAACTAATTGCTACAATGGCAATCAACGTGAAAATAAATGAAGGTGTTAAAGGATTAATACCTACCGTTGGTGCAATCATAACAGCTAACATAGCTGGATATATTCCAGCGCATCCGTTTTGACCAATTGTAAGACCAAATGAACCTGCAAAATTCGCAATTCCTTCTGGAACCCCTAACTGTCTTGTTTGTGTGTTAACATTCAAAGGTAATGCTCCAGCACTTGTACGGGAAGTAAAGGCAAACGCCAATACAGGAAATACTTTCTTAACATATGTGATCGGATTTACACCGATGATTGTTAGAATAACTAAGTGAACAATAAACATAGCTGCCAATGCGACATATGATGCTACAACAAATTTTCCAAGTTTAACAATTGCATCAATATCACTCGTTGCTACTGTTTTGGTCATAATTGCAAGTACCCCATAAGGAGTTAAACGAAGAATTAGCGTCACTACACGCATGACAATTGCATAAAGCATATCAATAATTTTTGAAAATAACGCCGCTTCCTCAGCCTTTTTACGCTTCACGCCTAAATACGCAATTCCAACAAATGCCGCAAAGATGACAACGCCAATCGTGGAAGTTGAACGTGCGCCTGTTAAATCAAGAAACGGGTTAGCAGGTAATAATTCTACTACTTGCTGCGGGATTGTTTTTGCTTCTAAACTAGATAAATTGCTTTCTAAGTCCTCTCCGCGCTGAAGTTCCGCTTCCCCTTTTGTGATTTGGACAGATTCTAAATTAAAGCTCGTTGTTGTAAAAATACCAATTGCAGCTGCTATCGCTGTTGTAACAAGCAAAATCCCAATAATTAAACTACTAATCTTTCCAATATTGCTCGTCAATTTTAAGCGAGTGAATGCCGCTACAATCGATACAAATACAAGCGGCATGACAATCATTTGAAGAAACTTCACATATCCGCTTCCTACAATGCTAAACCAATCGGCGGTCGTTATCGTTACTTCATGAGTCGGACCATACACCCACTGAAGAGCAAAGCCAAAAATAATCCCTAGTCCAAGCGCTGTAAACACACGCTTTGAAAATGATACATGTTTTTTCTGCATCATAAACAGCCCCGCAAGCAATGCCAGCATAATAAGGATGTTTAGAATGACTAATAAGTTATTCATAGATGTTCCCCCCGTAATTTTTTCCATAAATTATGTCTCTATTACTTATAATATAACAATACCAATAAGTCAACTAGGTTTTATACTTTTCCTGAAGACAGTTTTTTTGAATAATTTCGACAAAACAAAAAAGCTAAGGATTTTCCTTAGCTTTCTATTTTACGCTTGTATGTACTTCAGTGGTCTTTTGCTCCGTTACCAGAGATGGCCTTTCTTTCATTAGACCGGATGTACTACAATTCATATATAGGATTACATTTCATATAATTCATTTAGCCATTTTACAAACAAATGTCTAGGTAATTCTAGTTCGTGAAGCTCGACATATTGAATATCAGATAGCGTCGTTCCTCTAGCCATATAAAAGTACCACTGCCAGCCAATATCTTTAGCAATGGCATAGGATTTAGCTAGATCTTGCCTATTATCTGTCTGCTGCATATCATTCATCCACTGCGTTTCATCCGCTTCATACTCATAATAATGGAGAGTATATTTATCACACCAATACGTAAGGTCTTGATGGGAAAACGGATTTTCTCCGTCACATACTTGAAGCAATAGCATTCTTAAATTTTCCGGTGTATACGGTAATATAATTTTTTGATCTGCACGTCTCATTTTGCTACCTTCCTGACATGTTCGTTTCTTTTATTACATCATGTACGGCTGCGTTTAGCAATAAGAAATGGATGACGTTTTCATTACTTTTCGTTTACAACATTTCAATTGCTTGCAAAAACCGCCGTATCTTCGACATACAGAGGCAGTCGGATTTTAACAATCGTCCCTTTGTTCTGCTCACTCTCAATCTGCAGGGTACCGTGATGATCATGAATAATTTTGGAGCTGATTGTTAACCCAAGCCCCATTCCTTTTTCTTTTAAAGTAAAAAACGGTTCTCCTATATGTTCTAGACGGTCTTTAGAAATTCCTACTCCCTCATCTCTAACTTCTATAAAAATATGATTATCCTGCGCTGTTTTGATTGTAATGTAAATATTCCCAGGCTTATCCATTGCCTCAATTGCGTTTTTAAAAACATTAAGTAATACTTGAATAAGGTGATTCTTATTTCCATACACACTAGCGTTATTTGTTTGTTCATCGTATAAGAAGTCAATGTTTTTCAATAAAGCTTCATGGGAAGTTAAACTCATTACATACTTAACCGCTTCTGTAAGAGAAAACACGCGAAAATGCTCACTTTCAGGTTTTGACAAAAGGAGCATTTCACTAACAATACCATTAATTCGTTCCAGCTCATCAAGCATGATGTTAGCATACCCTACCGCGGATCGGTCTGTTTCTTTCATGAGCTGAACAAACCCTTTAATACTCGTAAGCGGATTTCTAATTTCATGGGCAATTCCAGCAGCTAATTCGCCTACTACAGAAAGCTTTTCCTTTTTTATCAGAAGCGCTTCTGCAAGCTTTTGCTGAGTGATATCTCGTCCAATCGTGATAAGAGCTTTTCTTGAGCCATCATCAAAAAACACAGGTACTTTAATAACATCAAATGTTTTGACCTCGCCGTTTGGTATTTCAAACGCTTCTTCCGTACGTACCTTTTCCTTTTTCCTCCAAGCTTCTTCATCCGATGAAATACAGTGTAAGAAAGCGGCTTGAAAGAAAGGCACAAGCTCCCCAAGTTCTGCATCGGTTTTACCCCAGTAATCAATACCCTTTAAATGATAAAGTTCTCTTCCAAAATCATTGACAGCCACCCATTTGCCAGTCCCATCTTTAAAACAAATAAAATCTGGCATTGAATTTATTAATGTAGCAAGCTGATATTGTTCATCAGACACCTGGGTATGAACCGAACGCATGTGAAGTAAATAAAACGTGCCAGCTGTTACGCCCACTAGTAAGCTATCTTTTATCAAGCTGCTAAGAGCATATGCTCCTTTAAAAAATGCCATTGTTTGAAAGACGATGTACACCCCTACAAGCAGAAGACCCGCTACGGCCGCTGCTTTTCGTACACCCTCCCTATTTTTTATCAATATTTCCCACCAGCCTTTGTTTTTTACGTGAATACTCTCTATGTTTCATCAATTAAGTTCTGAATATTCTTCTTACTTTTAAACTAGTTTACCTTATTTTTTTATTCTTATCTAATACCTTTTTTTATTACTTTTGACACAGTTTCTTTTATCTTCTTTATTTGTTTCCGCATTTTCCTTTTATTTGAATTATTTTCTCTATTAAAATAGGAATTTAGATACGGAATATCCTGGAACATTTAGGTAATAATACTCTTTTTTGTATTTTCTTAATATTGTAAATTCGAATAGTACCAACTACATCGATAAATTTAGGGGGATTTTAATGAAAAAAACCGTGATTTCTTTGGCTGTAGCAACAAGTTTGACTTTATCTTTTACAAGTGTACAAGCTTCTACTTCTGCAAATGCTTCTCACCATCAAAGTTCTGAACAAAAAGTATTAAAAAAAATCAATGCTGAGAAAATTTATCAAGACATTGCGTATCTCTCAAAAAAACCTCGTGTGGCAGGCACTGAATCTGAACGCGAAGCTGCTACATTTGTTCAAAAGCGTTTGTCTAAACTAGGCTATGAGAGCGCAG
>ENA-ORXC01000086-ORXC01000086.1-marine-metagenome-genome-assembly--contig:-NODE-86-length-114971-cov-18.801295_pt1 | contig 114971 bp, 117 predicted proteins | sample MGYA00237865_ERZ511478 | MGnify/ENA metagenome assembly ERZ511478
ATCAACTGGAAACCCATGTATTTCTGACTCGCCAATAGCCAGTCACATACAAAATGAGTTTCTCAACAAGCTGAAAAGAGCAGCGTGCACATGCACGCTGCTCTTTTATTTATTTCTCGACAGGTCCTTCGAGAACAATTTTCCCGATGGTCTTGCCAGACATCAGTTTTCCGTAAGCTTCTTTCAAGTTTGCCGGGTTCATTGGCGCCATTGTTTCATTGAGCGTCGACTGGACTTTGCCGCTGTCTGCCCATTCCGACAGTTCATTCAACAACTGATGCTGCTCGATCATGTCTTCTGTCTGGAACATCGAACGCGTGTACATCAATTCATAAACGAAGGTCACGCTTTTTCCGAACAAGGCCGGGGCGAGCGGTTCGAACGCTGGTAAGATTGAACAAATCTTGCCTTGTGGCCGAATTGCGTCCGCCATGCCCGCCATGTGGTCATCGGTATTGGTCAGGCAGAAAATATAGTCCACGCCGTCAATATCCAGTTCCTTCAATTGAGGCAGCAATTCCTGGTGATGGTTGATCGTGTGGTGGGCGCCATGATTTTTGGCCCATTCGACCGTTTCCTGCCTTGACGCGGTTCCGATCACGGAGAGCCCTGCCAAATTGGCAATCTGTGTGGCGATCGAACCGACACCGCCTGCAGCACCGATGATCAGGATGTTCTTGCCTTCATTGTCCTGCGGGTTTTTCGAGATGCCCAAACGCACAAACAGGGCTTCCATTGCCGTCAATCCCGTCAATGGCAAAGCGGCTGCATGCGCAAAATCAAAGTTTTTCGGCTTGTGACCGACAATGCGCTCGTCGACCAAATGAAGTTCGCTATGTCCGCCTGCCCGAACATTGGTGCCGGCATAAAACACTTCGTCGCCTTCTTTAAACAATGAACATTCACTGCCAACGGAAACGACCACTCCGGCAACATCTCTGCCCACAATCGTCAAGGAGTCGTCGTCCGGTTTTTTCGAATCACGCGTTTTGTAATCGGTCGGATTGACTGATACCGCCTTTACCTCCACGAGTAAATCGTGTCCTGTTGGTTCGGGTTTATCCACTTCTACCGCTTCGAATTCGGGCGGTTGTTCCGTATTTCCTGGTTGGTAAAATCCTAATGCTATCATTTTTGAATTCAATCCATTTCGCCTTCCTTTCATCTATTCAATTACCTGTAGCCGTTTCTTCTATAATACAGACGAGTTGTCATCCACGTATGCATCGATGACGACCGGCTGTTTGCTTGCTTTCGCTTTTGATAAGGCGTCCTGCAATTCAGCACGTGTTTTTACCGTATAGCCTTCACCGCCGCAAGCAATAGCGAACGCCGCAAAGTCGATATTGGCAAGCTCGACATGGGCCGGTTTATTGCCTGCCATTTTCTGTTCATCCTCAATCAATTGGAGCTTCTGGTTATTGAAAACCACGACAACCATCGGCAGCTCATATTTAACTGCGGTGACAAAGTCCTGCATGCCCATAGAAAATCCGCCGTCCCCAACGATGGCAACCACTTGTCTTTCAGGATATGCGAGTTTTGCCGCTATCGCCCCAGGCAAACCGCAGCCCATCGTCCCGAGCCATGAAGATAAGACCAATTTTTGCCCAGTCAGCTGCAAGTATTTCGCTGTCCAAATGGTGATACTCCCGACATCGAGTGAAACAACAGCGTCCCGTTCCATGATGTGCTGAATTTCACCAAGTACTTGCTGGGGTTGTAGCATATCGGTTTGCTTATCGATATCAGCATGCAGCTTGTCATGCCAATCACGTCGTTTCTCCTGAAATTGATTCAAGAATCCGGCATCTTTTTCACCAAGCTTGCTTGTCAACCATGCTAACGCTGGCCCGAGTTCCCCGACTACACCTACTGTTGCCGGATAATATTTTCCGATTACTCGCGGTTCGAGATCAATTTGGATTGCCGGCGCTTTGTCCGGCAAATATTCGCGGTACGGGTAAGCTGTACCGGCGAGAATGACCAAGTCGGCTTGTTTCATCGCCTGTTCAGAAGGCTCCGTCCCGAGCTGCCCGAGCTGCCCTAGGTTATTCGGGTAATCATCAGGAATCAAGCCTTTTGCCGGAAGTGAGGCAATGATTGGCGCTTTCAGCTTTTCCGAAAATGCCAATACTTCGCCGGATGCGTTCTGTGCGCCTTTGCCGGCCAGGATGACTGGTTTTTTCGCAGACTCCAACAATTTCAACGCTTCCTGCAAATCTTCTTCCGCTGCCCGGATATGCGGCACGGAATACTCAGGCGAGGTCATCTCCTGCTCCCGTTTGATTTTTGTGCTGAATAAATCGTCCGACACAACGAGCACAGCCGGGCCTTTTTCAGCATATGCCGCACGCACCGCCTGATTCAGCATATCCGGCAATTGCTCAGCATTTTGCACGCGGCGGTTATAGACCGAAACGTCTTCGAACATCGATTCCAATTTTAGCTCCTGGAAAGTATCTGTCCCAACAGCACTGCTGGTCACTTGCCCGACGATCGCGAGTACGGGTGTTTTGTCTTTTTTTGCATCATACAGGCCGTTTTGCAGATGGATTGCCCCTGGGCCTGCAATTGACAGGCACACCCCGATGTGCCCGGTTAATTTCGAATAGGCCGAAGCAGCAAGAGCGCCTGTTTCTTCATGGCGAATCTGAATAAAACGGATATCTTCTTTGCGCAGTTCTTCCATCAATTCATTGATGGAATCTCCTGGCATTCCGTAAATATGTCCTACATCCCATTGCTTCAATAGCTCGACAACGTGGCTTCCTGCTGTGCGTTCAAACATATACATTCCTTCTTTCCTTATTTCTGTTGTTTCAACTCTTTATCCCTCCAGCTCATCTCTAAACCTTTTTCGGCAAACAAGCAAAAAAGCAGCAAGCTATTTACTCAGCCTACTGCTTTTTTACGAACGTTCTTTTAGCCATTTCTTCAGCGATCAATCGGAACGTCGTTAACTTATCATTGAAATCATAGGCCACGGACACGATCATCACTTCATCGGCACCATATTCCTCGCCAAGCGCTTCCAATTGATCTACCACATTCACAGGATCGCCGACGACCATGCGCCGGCGGTTATCCGCGACAAGGAGCTTTTCGAATTTCGAGTATTCATAAGCGGCTGCCTGTTCCGGAGGCGGCGTGCCGTCAGACGGCATGCCCTGCGCTCCCATCGCAAGTGACAGGTCGAGTGAAGACGCGACATATTCCGCCTGTTCACGAGTTTCTTGGCAAACGGCGAAAATCGCAAATCCGCTATACGGTTCATTGCCTTTATGGGGAATGAAATTTTTTCTGTAGTTGGCTGCAAATTCCTGCCCGCCTTCGCCGTTGATAAAATGGGCGAACATATAAAGCAAGCCTTTTTCTGCAGCCAGTTGCGAAGACCCCTCGCCTGAACCAAGCATCCAGATCGGCGGCGCTTGCGGCGGCACCGGGGTTGCGTTCATTCCATAATAATCATGACTTTCCGGAATGCTGTTTTCCAAATACATGCGCAGCTCATCCAGTTGTTCAGGAAAGCGCCCCGCATCCCGCAAGCGGCCATTCGATAAAGCAAATGATGCTCTCGGCATGCCGCCTGGCGCACGGCCAACACCCGCATCGATGCGTCCAGGATAGAGGTTCTCCAATAAATTGAAGTTTTCGGCCACTTTAAACGCCGAATAATGCGGCAACATGACGCCCCCGGACCCCAAACGGATCGATGAAGTCCTGGCGCCGATATGACTGATCAGGATCTCCGGAGAAGAGCCCGCCAAAGTTTTGGCATCGTGATGTTCCGATACCCAAAAGCGCGTATAGCCCCATTGTTCTGCGTGTTGCGCCAACTGGACCGTATCGGCTAAAGCTTCGCTGGCTGTCTGGCCTTGTGAGATCGGGGATTGGTCTAATATACTGAAGCGAAGTGGCATCTTGATCTTTCCTTTCTATTCATTTAATACAGAGGCTGATCATGAAGTGTTATTGGCTGCGGCGACTTTTCTCGGATTCCGCTGCCGATTCGGCAAAGCGTAGCGCCGACCGGAAAATTTCGTCCCGTTCCGGTTCCTGCAGCAGGTCGTGGTAGCAAAATGGCCATTCCTTGAAATGAAATTCATTGACCGCTTGCTTAGATAGCCAGTTACGCCCCGCTGCCGTCCGCGTAATCAAATCTCGCTGCCCTACATGGAGCATGATTGGAATATCCTGAAGCTGCATTTGTGCTGCTTGTTCCAAATAGCTTTGCAATTCCTTCCACCAGGTCGGTGAACTGAGTGATAAGATTGCTCGATCGGCTCCCGCCGGTTCGTCCTGGAACTTGCGTTTCGTCAAATGGCGCAATTCGATGCCATGGTCGATTTTCCCTTTTCCGGTAAGCTTGCTGATGCCCGACAAAGCAAGTGTTGGCTTGCTCGGCACTTTTTGCAATTCAAACCATGGCGACGTGACAATAAGCGCTGCTATCGGATGGCGGTTTTCAGCAAGGGAATGGATGGCAATCGCTGCTCCAAGCCCATGTCCCGCGAGTACAATCGGCAAGTCATTTCCCGCTGCCAATCGCAGCAGCTCAGCGGCTGTTTTATCGTACTCGAAAAATGGTTCGCGGTGCACAGAATCCTCTGCTGCTTGTGTCCCATGTCCCGGCAGATCGCCCATATAGACGTGGAACCCGCTCCTGCGCCATTTCTCGATTTGCCATGCATAGCGCTTATGCTCCTCGTATGCACTGTGGATCAACACGATAACGCCTTTTGCATCGCCTTCCGCTTGCCATTTCCACATAATCCGCGCCTCCCCTATACAGCTTGATCGATTGACCTTTTCCGTTGTTTTGATACGATTAGAACTAATTACATCTTATCAATGATAAAGGAGCTTTGCCATGATCTATCCATATAAAGACAAATCACCAAAGATTGACAAATCCGCATTCATTGCCAATTATGCGACCGTCACCGGCGATGTGACGATCGGCGAGAACTCCTCTGTATGGTTCAACACAGTCATCCGCGGCGACGTTGCACCGACTATCATCGGGAAAAACACCAATATCCAAGATCTGTCGATGCTCCACCAAAGCCCGGACAATCCGCTCATCTTAGAAGACGATGTCACCATCGGCCACCAAGTGACGCTTCACAGCTGCAAAATTAGAAAAGGCGCTCTCGTCGGCATGGGCTCGATCATTTTGGATGGTGCAGAAATTGGCGAAGGAGCATTTATCGGCGCAGGAAGCCTTGTCGCACAAGGAAAGAAAATCCCGCCGGGCACATTGGCATTCGGCCGTCCCGCAAAAGTAGTGCGTGAACTGAACGAAGCAGACAAACAGGATATGGAACGCATCGTCCGGGAGTACGCAGAAAAAGCAGCTTATTATAAATCACTTCAATAGAAAAAGCAGGCGGATATTCTTCCGCCTGCTTTTTATTATGCGTTAGCCTGTTGTTTCAAAGCATCCGCTTTGTCTGTGCGTTCCCACGGAAGGTCGACATCCGTGCGGCCGAAATGGCCATAAGCTGCTGTCTGTTTGTAGATCGGGCGGCGCAGGTCGAGCATCTTGATGATGCCGGCTGGGCGCAAATCGAAGTTCGCACGTACGAGTTCGATGAATTTGTCTTCGCTGACTTTCCCAGTGCCGAACGTATCGACAGCAATCGATACCGGATGAGCCACGCCGATTGCATAAGCGAGCTGCACTTCACATTTGTCGGCAAGTCCTGAAGCAACGATATTCTTCGCCACATAGCGTGCTGCATAGGCACCGGAACGGTCGACTTTCGTCGCGTCTTTACCGGAGAATGCCCCACCGCCGTGTCGTGCATAACCACCGTACGTATCGACGATGATCTTACGGCCAGTAAGCCCTGCATCACCTTGAGGCCCGCCGATGACGAAGCGTCCTGTCGGGTTGATGAAGTATTTCGTTTCAGCGTCAAGCAATTCAGCCGGCACGACTTCATTGATGACGTATTCTTTCAAGTTGCGCTGGATTTGCTCTAGGCTGACTTCTGGATGGTGCTGCGTCGAAATGACAATCGTATCGACACGCACCGGTTTATTGTTTTCATCGTATTCAATCGTTACTTGCGTTTTGCCATCAGGGCGCAAATACGGCAAGATTTCTTCTTTGCGCACTTCTGCCAAGCGGCGTGCGAGTTTGTGCGCCAGGCTGATCGGCAATGGCATCAATTCTTCTGTTTCGTTTGACGCATACCCGAACATCAAGCCTTGGTCGCCTGCTCCGATCTCATCCAATTCCTTATCGGTCATCTGGCCTTCACGTGCTTCAAGGGCTACGTTGACGCCTGCAGCGATGTCTGCCGACTGCTCATCGATTGCTGTCAACACTGCGCTCGTCTCGGAATCGAAGCCGTATTTCGCGCGTGTGTAGCCGATTTCTTTCACTGTCTGGCGAACGACTTTTGGAATGTCTACGTATGTAGAAGTCGTGATTTCGCCGGCAACAAGGACGAGCCCTGTCGTTACGGTCGTTTCGCATGCGACACGCGCATTCGGGTCTTCTGTTAGGATCGCATCCAGGATTGCGTCTGAAATTTGGTCGCAAATTTTATCCGGATGGCCCTCTGTTACTGATTCTGATGTGAATAATCGACGGTTTGTCAAAAAAAGTTCCTCCTTATATCCTGCGAGATTGCTCTCGAAATTGATACGGTACTCGTTTTCCCATGTCAAGTCCGTTTCCGTTTATAGGAATTGAACTTCCAGCTTTTTCAGCCTGCACACGAGGATTAAGGGCATTCCATAAAAAAATCCCTTCACTCATCCATTAGTAATGAGGAAAGGAATAATCATCATAAGCACCTTTCACTCTTATCGTCCAAGGCATTCGCCTTGCTTCAGGTTGGGCACCATCGCTGCAATTGCAGCAGGTTGCCGGGTTTCATTGGGCCTGCACCCTCCACCAGCTCGGAATAAGAGTATCCGTTCAATTTCCCATCATACGGAATGCAGCAAGCACTGTCAACGTTTTTACCGGAAACGATTGTCAGACTTTTAAGCATGCATCTTTTTCTACTATTGAAACAGCACAAATCGTTAACATTGACAGATTTCTAGTTATTAGTATAGACTAATCGCGTCAATGTGTTATACTAATGTTCGAATATACATCTTCCCCATTCATTTGGGAATAAACGAAAAGGAAGGTACATATATATGACTTCAGTGAACCTAGCAAATGATTTGAAAGAGCTTTTGAACGGCTCGAATATCAATATGCAATTGTCCGTTCCACAATTGGTGGAAGCTGCAACATCCCATGGGGAGGCAGTATTGACGCGTGAAGGCGCGGTCAAAGCGGAAACCGGCAAATACACTGGCCGTTCGCCTAAAGACAAGTATATGGTAGAAGAGGCGATTTCGAAAGATAAAATTGATTGGGGCAGCGTCAACCGCCCGATCTCCGCTGAAATCTTTGAAAACCTATATGCTAAAGTCCTCAATCATTTGAAAGAAAAAGACGCTTTGTATGTCTTCAAAGGCTTTGCTGGCGCAGATCCTGAGTCGCGCCTAGCGATTCAGACGATCAACGAATACGCTTGGCATAACCTGTTTGCCCATCAATTGTTCATCCGCCCGACTGCGGAAGAACTGAAGGCGCATGAAGCTGAATTCACTGTCGTTTACGCCCCGACTTTCCATGCAGACCCTGCGGTGGACGGAACGGATTCCGAAACCTTCATCATCGTTTCGATGGAAAAGAAAATTATCTTGATCGGCGGTACGGAATACGCAGGCGAAATGAAGAAATCCATCTTCTCAATCATGAACTACATCCTTCCTGAAAAAGGCATCCTGCCGATGCACTGCTCAGCGAACGTCGGCAAAAACGATGACGTTGCTTTGTTCTTCGGCCTTTCCGGCACAGGCAAAACGACTTTGTCAGCTGACGAAGACCGCAAATTGATCGGCGACGATGAGCATGGCTGGTCTGATAACGGCGTCTTCAACATCGAAGGCGGCTGCTATGCGAAAACAATCAACTTGTCACGTGAAAACGAACCACAGATTTTCGATGCCATCCGTTTCGGCTCTGTCCTTGAAAACGTCGTCGTTGACAAAGACACACGCATCCCGGATTATGACGACGGATCGTTGACCGAAAACACGCGTGCAGCATACCCAATTGATGCTATCGATAATATCGTCATTCCTTCTGTTGCAGGACACCCGAAAACGATCGTCTTTTTGACTGCGGACGCATTCGGCGTATTGCCTCCAATCAGCAAACTGACGAAAGAACAAGCGATGTACCACTTCCTTAGCGGCTACACATCAAAACTGGCCGGCACAGAACGCGGCGTCACTTCACCGGAAGCGACATTCTCAACATGCTTCGGCTCACCATTCCTTCCGCTTCACGCGACAGTTTACGCTGAAATGCTCGGCGACAAAATCGATGAGCACGGCGCAGACGTCTACCTGGTAAACACAGGATGGACTGGCGGAGTATACGGCGTCGGAAGCCGCATGAAATTATCTTACACCCGCACAATGGTTCGTGCAGCGATCCGCGGCGACTTGAACGGCGTGGACATGGAACATGAATCGGTCTTCGGCTTGAACATGCCTAAAGAAATCCCTGGCGTTCCGACTGAAGTATTGAACCCGCGCAATGCATGGGCAGATAAAGAAGCCTATGACCAGAAGGCACAGGAATTGGCAAAGAAATTCAAAGACAACTTTGAAAAATTCGGCACTGTGGATGCTGGCATCAGCCAAAAAGGCGGCCCTACCCATAATTAATTTCATCATAAAAGGACGGAGAGAAATGAATCATTTCTCACCGTCCTTTTATGTTTTATTCACAAATACCGCGTTAAGCTTCTTCATTATTGCGGACAGCTTCGGTTAAATCTTCTTTGCGCTTCTCCTGCTCTTTCATCCATACCGTCAGCGCCTTCGCGGTCTTGCGATTCGCCGTAGGAGGGAAAAAATGCGTGTATTCCGGAAAATACCACGTTTCACATGGCTGATGATTGAGCTGCAACGCTTCTTCCAACAAGAAGGCTTGCTGAGGCGAAACATTGTCGTCTTTCAAGCCATGGATAATCAAGTAAGCAGCGTCGCTTTCCCCGATGCGCATCAAAGGATTGCGCTCTTCAAATGCCGGAAGCGCGGTATTCGGCGTGCCGCCGTAAAGACGCTTCATCATGCGGCGCATATCCAGCCGCTCTTTATACGTCAGCACCGTATCCGTGACGCCTGCCCATGTGACGACGGAGCAAATATCGCTTCTCAGCACAGCAGTCCACAGTGCCATAATGCCGCCTCTTGAAAATGCCAGCAAATGCACAGGCCCTGCACTGAATTTTTTCAGCACTTCTACGGCATTCACGGCATCATAGCGGTCTTCACCGGCAAACTCATCTTTCCCTTCGCCGCCACGATTGCCACGGTAATAAGGCGCAAAAACGGTAAATCCCATTCCCGCAAATTGCGCGATCCGTGCCGGCCGGACCATGCCAATGGACTGGATGCCACCGCGCAGATACAAGATGGCGCTCTCTGATTTACTTGTTTTTGGAAGCGCCAATAAGCCTTTAATACGTAAGCCTTCAGACCAATACGTCACTTCCCGCAAGCGCACGTTTGGATTCGGCGAAGGATACCATCTCATCGATTCAATATCACCATTTTTCAACAGTCTTCACCTTCTCTATAATCGCTTCCATGCCCGAGTCACGCATGAGGAAGCTGTAATTTTCATCGATCACAAGTTCAGGCACTAACACTGGGCCGTCAGTTTCCATCCACGCCATTTTCTTCATGTTCCCGAAAGTGCCCGTAAATACCGTTTTACTAAAAGGTTTATCTGTGTAAACCGTATATTCCGCTAACCAGTTTAACTCATTCACGTTGGCTCCAGTTTCTTCGAATACTTCACGCTTCGCTGCCTGCTCCAGCGATTCACCCGATTCGGCTTTGCCCCCAGGAAACTCAAGTCCGCGTACGGAATGCTTCGTCAACAGCCAGCTGCCATTATACTTGCCTATCACCAGTACATGCCGGCTTTCGATCTGTGACTGCCCTTTTTCAAAAAATAAACGGCAAGTACAGCCGTTCAAGTCCTTATATTCCATCAAACTTCCTCCCGGCTTCAGAAAAAGCGTACAACCGGCTAACGGTCGTACGCCCATTTCTTCTATTCTACTTCTTTTCGCCAAGAAATGCAGACAGCATCCACGAATGCTTCTCTAAGTTTTGATGGATGGCATTGAACATATCCTCTGTCATGTCATCGCCGTCTCCAGCAGCAAGTTCCATGCCTTTTTTCAAGGATTTCATGATCTTGTCGTAATCGGAAACGATGGTATCGACCATCTGCTCCGCGCTCTCGCTGCTTGTCGCTTCATCTACGACCGACAATTCCAGCTGCTCTTTCATTGTCGCTACCGGCTTGCCGCCGAGTGCCAGCAGGCGTTCCGCAATTTCATCCATATGGAGCGTCGCTTCGTTATACAGCTCCTCAAACTTTACATGCAAGGTAAAGAAAGATGGCCCTTTGACATACCAGTGGAAATTATGTAGTTTCGTATAGACCACTGACCATGTAGCGACTTGTACGTTTAATTCTTCATTTAATGCTGTTGACACAATTCATCACTCTCCATTTTTTATAAGCTCTTGTACTTTATAAATACCTCTAAAAGCCCTACAATAAACATCAACGAACCGTAACTAAACAAGAAAAGAGTGGAATTAAGATGAAAACTGCATTAGTGAAGCTGTTCCGTTTCTATCAACGCTTCATCTCTCCACTGTCGCCGCCGAGCTGCAGATTCTATCCAACGTGCTCCCATTATGGGATTGAAGCGGTAGAAAAACACGGTGCATTAAAAGGCGGCTATCTCGCAATCCGCCGCATATTGAGCTGCCACCCGTTCCATAAAGGCGGAGTGGATTTTGTTCCGGAAGAATGGCCCCCTAAAAAATAGGCGGGTTTTTTTCTTGTGTTCAAGAAGATTCTATTGTATGATTCTAAGAGTCAACAAAACGTAACGATTACATTTTATGAACATGTATTATAATTTGGAGGGACATTTCGTGAAGAAACTAGCATTATTTGCAGGAATTGCACTCATTTTATTATTGGCTGCGTGCGGCAGCAACACAGAAACCGACAGCGGGGCTGAAGGCGATGCAACCGAAGGGAAACTTGATGTATACGCAACGGTTTATCCGCTCGTCTATTTTGCAGAACGCATCGGCGGCGAGCGTGTCGACGTAAAATCCGTTTACCCGGCTGGCGCCAACGAGCATAGCTTTGAACCAACCCAAAAAGACATGATCAATATGGCGGACGCCGATCTGCTCTTTTACGTCGGTTTAGGGCTTGAAGGCTTTATCGACAGCGCACAGGAAACGCTTCAAAATGAAGACCTCGAATTTGTTGCTACTGCTGACGGCATCACCGATGAACAACTTGAAGCAGCAGCTGGTGAGCAAGCCCAGGCGCATAGTAAAGATGAACATGGGCATGAAGAAGATGAACACGCTCATGAAGAAGATGGACATAGCGACGAGGAGAGCCATGAAGAAGAAGGCCACGAAGGCCATGACCATGGCTCCACTGATCCACATGTCTGGATCTCACCTGTCTTAAGCCAGGATCTCGCCGCTTCTGTCCGTGATGCTTTAACGGAAAAAGACCCGGAAGGCGCAGAGGAATTCGATAAGAATTATGAAGAACTCGTCGCTGAACTAGAAGCCCTTGATGAATCCTTCCAAAACTTGAACGAAAAAGTCGAACGCGACACCTTCTTTGTATCCCACTCAGCATTCGGCTATATTGCAGCACCTTACGGATTTGAACAAGTCGCTGTCGCAGGATTGAACAGCCAAGATGAACCGTCCCAGAAAGAATTGACGGAAATCGTCGACATGGCGCGTGAAAAAGACATTCAATACATCGTCTTCGAACAAAACGTCTCGTCGAATTTGACGGAAGTCATCCAAAACGAAGTCGGCGCCGAAGCGATCGAGATGCATAATCTCGGAGTGCTGACACAAGAGAACATCGACAACGATGAAACGTATTTCACCTTGATGGAAAAAAATCTGCAAGCACTCGAAACAGTCTTGAAATAGCAAAAACTCGCCGACTTATTGTTCGGCGAGTTTTTTTATATGTTCAGCTTATATCCGATTCCCGGGCTTTCGCTTAATTTGATTTCCCCGTACTCCACACGGATTTCCGGAGAGACGATATCTGTTTGCCAAAAATGGCCTGAATCTGAAAAATCCCCGATCAGTTTCACTTCCGGCAGCGAGGCAAGCGCCAGATTATGTGCTTTCGATACGCCAAACTCGATCATGCCGCCTACCCACATTCCGATCTGTTCCTTTCTGCAGAACTTGACGATCTTCAAGGTTTCTGTCCAACCACCGAGACGCCCCATCTTCAAGACGATGATATCCCCAGCTTGCTGTTCCGCCATGCGTTTTACATCTTCGAGGCTACGAATACTTTCATCCAGACAGATTGGCGTCGTCATTTTTGAATGTGCAATCCGGTGTGCCTCCCACTCATGTTCTCCATATGGCTGCTCGATCAACGCAAAACCGGCCTGATCGAATGCCAGCAGCTCTTCCAATGCCCGCCCTGAAAAACTGCCATTGGCATCGGCATAGAACGAAATCTCTGGATTGGCCGCAACCAAGCTTTTCAATAAAGCCGCATCGGTATCAGGTGAGATTTTCAGTTTGACGCGCCGATAACCACTGTCGATCGCCAACCTTACATTCTCCGACAATTCATTGCTCTTTCCTGCAACGACCACGCCTGCTGGAATCGAGGCAGAGATTCCACCGACAAATTCATACAACGGTACTACTTGTCGCTTGGCGAATAAATCCCATACAGCCATTTCCACAGCCGCTTTCGCCATATGATTGCCTTTCACTGTTGAAAATAAACGCGTCGTCTCAGCCGGATGCTCCAAACGTTCATTCAGCAATAGCGGAGCCAGCACCTGCTCCATCACAAAGCGGCTGCTGGTCACGGTCTCTTCGGTATACCAAGGCGTATCAAAAGCGACACATTCACCGTAGCCCTCTCGTCCTTCAGCGTCCCGGACAATCACCACCGTCACTTCCCGCTTCTCGACTTTCTGCAATACGGTAATGAAAAGCTGGTTCAACGGCTGCCTCACTTTGTGGAATTCAATGCCGGCAATTACAACCATGTCTTCAATTCCCTTCTGAGCAATTTATTCGATGCATTCCGCGGCAGTTCATCCACCACACGGAACAGTTTTGGCACTTTATAGCCGGCCAGCTGACCGCGGCAAAATTCCGCCAGCTCATCCAACACTTCAGGTTCATCTAGCACGACAAACGCCGCCGGCACTTCTCCCCACGTGCTGTCTGCCATTGCGCAAACCCCGGCTTCCCGGACGGATGGATGTGCCATCAAAACCTTCTCGATTTCTGCCGGATAAACGTTCTCCCCGCCAGAAACGAGCAGATCCGAGCGCCTGTCGACGACGAATAAAAATCCTTCTGCATCCAAATAACCGATATCACCTGTTGCAAGCCAGCCATCTTTTTGCACGGCCCGGTCTTTGAACTTGCCGATATAGCCAGGGGTCACTTGAGGCCCCTTGATGAGAATCTCTCCCGCTTCCCCTGTCTTTGCCCCATCGATTTTTACTTGGTATAGAAATAGCGGCTTGCCGGCAGAACCGATTTTCGTTTTCGCATCAGCCGGCTGCAAGGTCGTTGTCTGCGAAGACGTTTCTGTCATGCCATAGGTTTGGAGCACTTGAATGCCATGCGCTTCCGCCCTTTGCAAATAAGACACCGGAACCGGCCCGCCCCCCGCCAAGATCTGTTTGAAGCGAGGCGAAACGCGCAGTTCACGCTGCTCGATCTCGCGCAGTACTTGGTCAAGTGTGACAGCGACCATCGAACTGTGTGTCACTTGCCCTTTGCATAGTTCATCCGCACACACCGCAGCGTCGAATTTTTCGTAAAGCCGGACGCTCATTCCATAGACGAGCGAACGCATCAAAATCGAGAATCCGCTGATATGGAATAAAGGCACTGTGCATAGCCACACATCGTCAGGAGACACGCCCAAATTCAGCGCAGAAGACACCGCGCTCGAAAAATGGTTTTCAGCTGTCTGCCTGACCCCTTTCGGATTGCCCGTCGTACCCGAAGTATACATGATCGATACAGTCCGGTCTTTCGCCCATTCCGAGTTTATTTTAAAGTCCGCAGATGGCGCCTGTCTCAATTGTTTAAAAGAAACCGGCTGCGCTGCCGCAACTTTCTCGTAAAGTTCACTATCTACAAACACCTGATCCACCTTTGCATCTTCAATTTGATAAGCAAGCTCCGCTCCCGCCAGCCGTTCATTCAGCATGACCATTTCACAGCCGATATGCATGCAGCCGTATATGACAAATACAGCTTCGGCATTCGATTTAGCGAGCAAGGCCACACGCGAATTTTCCGTGATGCCAAAATGCGCCAGCTTCCCGGCACAATCGAGCGCGAGCTTGTTCACTTGTTTAAATGTCCATTCATCCTCGCCGAACGATAAGGCCAATTGATTTCCCGTCAGGTAAGCGCGCTGCGACAGCCAATTCGGATACGTCATTTTCAAAATCCTTTCTTCAAGCAAGTTCATTTATTAGCCATTGATTGAAAAAAAGCTGCCTCCGAAGAAGACAGCTCAATTCATTCATATAATCAAGGGAAACGCGGGAATTGGCCGAAGTCCGGTTTGCGTTTTTCTTTAAACGCATCGCGGCCTTCTTTCGCTTCATCCGTTGTGTAATAAAGCAAAGTCGCGTCGCCAGCCATTTGCTGAAGTCCAGCAAGGCCGTCCGTATCCGCATTCATCGCCGCTTTGACGAAACGCAATGCAGTCGGGCTCATTTCGAGCATTTCCTCGCACCATTTCACGGTTTCGTCTTCCAATTGCTCGTAAGGCACAACTGTGTTGACAAGGCCCATATCAAGCGCTTCCTGTGCATCGTATTGACGGCACAAGTACCAGATTTCGCGTGCTTTCTTATGTCCGATGATGCGTGCCAAATAGCCGGAGCCATAGCCTGCATCAAATGAACCGACGCGCGGACCCGTTTGGCCGAAGCGTGCGTTGTCTGCAGCAATCGTCAAATCGCAAACGACGTGTAAGACGTGTCCGCCGCCGATTGCGAATCCAGCAACCATTGCGACAACCGGTTTCGGAATAACGCGGATCAATCGCTGCAAGTCCAGGACGTTAAGGCGTGGAATCTCATCTTCCCCAACGTAGCCGCCATGTCCGCGGACGGATTGGTCTCCGCCTGAACAGAATGCTTTTTCGCCTTCGCCTGTCAAGACGATGACGCCGACATCCGAGTTGTCGCGCGCGCGTGAAAACGCGTCGATCAATTCATGAACCGTTTTGGGGCGGAATGCATTGCGCACTTCTGGACGGTTAATGGTGATTTTTGCAATCCCATTATATGTTTCGTATTTAATGTCTTCATATGTAAGTTCTGTAACCCATTGACGTGTTGACATACTAGTCCTCCTCATTAATTCCATTTAATCGTTCCATAACCATTGTAGCAAATTCAGCCGGTTTTTCCACATGAATCGCATGTCCTGCTGAAATGATGCGGTGTTCCGCGTTTGGCAATAATTCCTCCATCTCACGCGCGATGGCACAAAACTTCGGATCTAGCTCTCCTGTTAAAAGCAAAACCGGCATCTCCAATTCCGGCAAACAGTCCCAATAAGATCGCTGTGAACCTGTTCCCATGCCTTTCAAGCTATTCGCCAAACCTAGTGCAGTTTGTGCCAGCCGTTCTTGTTTTACTTGCTGTTGCAGGTGTTCCGGCAAGGATTTCTGGCTGTCGAACAACGGGATATTCTCCCATTTCTCAACGAATTGCTCTAGTCCACCATCAAGAATAGTAGTGGCTAGCTGAGCATCCCGTTCTCGGCGCTCTTCTCTTGCAGCTTCTGATTTCAAGCCAGGCGAAGCACTTTCCAAAATAAGCTGGTCAATGCAATCCGGAAATTCACAAGCATATGCCAGCGCCGTACGCCCACCCATCGAATAGCCGAGCAATGTGAATTTCTCCAACTTCATTTCCTTAAAAATAAAATCAAGGTCATCCAGTTGCCGCTCCATCGCATAACGGCTTTCGTCTACCGGGCTTTCTGTCTGGCCATGCCCAATCAAATCGATCGCCACAGTCCGATAGTCTCTCCAGTTTTCAATGGCCGTTTTCCATGTAGCAGTGCTACCCGTAAAGCCGTGAAGCAAAACCAGGACAGGATGGGCTCTATCTCCCACTACCTCAATATGGTAGCGAACACCATTCGCTATCAATTTCATGTATTTAGCACCTCATCTAGCCGGCTCCACAATTTCCGGTGAACCGTTACGTTATTCGCACGGTCCGTCGCCACTTCAATGATGCGTACCGGCTTTTCTTTCGGCGTTCTAAGCGCCGACTGCAATTGCTCTACAGTCTCCGCAGAGAAATATTCTGCATCGTACATTTCAGCTGCCGCTTTAAATTGGATTCCGGTCGGCGTACCAAAAAGTTCCTCATAATAGCGCTCTTCTTTCGACTGCGGCAAATAAGAGAATATCCCGCCGCCATCATTATTCATCACGACAATCGTCATATCGGCAGCTTGCAGTTTCGAAGCAAGCAAACCGTTCATATCATGCAGCAAAGCCAAATCGCCGATCAACAGGTAACCAGGCCGTTTATTCGCTGCCTGGATTCCAAAAGCGGTCGATACCACTCCATCTATGCCATTGGCGCCACGGTTGGCATAAATCCGGACATCTCGCTGCGTCGCCTGGAAATACGTATCCGCATCCCTGATCGGCATACTGCTGCTGACGGTCAAATCACAATCGTCGAGCTCATCAAACAAGACTTTTGCCAACACGCCTTCATCCAATTCTTGCTGGCAATGTACGGACATGGTCTGCCGCACCAATTCTCCTGCTTTTATCCATTCTTCTAGATACGGATTTGTCGATTTCGCTTCCAAACTCAACTGCCATACTGCAGAAGCATGCTGTTGGATTTGATGCGTGACAACTGATTGAGGATCTCTGAGCATCGGGCTTTCATCGATGACGACATAGCGCGCGGGCTTGGTTTTCGCCAAAAACTGGCTAAGCGGCTTGGATACAGGCTGAGGCCCGATTCTTACCACTATGTCCGGCGCTACACTGTCAGCAAATTTCTCATTCTTCAGCAAGGCATCATACGAATCAACGATTACATCCATAAGACCATCAGGTACATTCGAGCGCAGATTCGACAACGGATCGGCAAGCACTGGCCATCCGAGATGGCGTATAAACTCCCATTGCTCTGTTGAAATCTTTCCAGTGTTTTCTCCCGCAATCAATAGGCCACGAGACTGTCTGAACACTTCCTTTAAAAAACTCGCTGCTTCATCAGTCATCTGTTGGCTGCTTTCAAAACGATATAGTTCTCCTTCACTTTCATATGGCTGGTTAAAGTCAATTCCGAGCGGTTCACGGAACGGTACATTCAAATGAACCGGTCCCTTCGGCGCGGTTTCAGCCATGGCTGCAGCACGCCCCAAATGGCGCTTCAGAAAGTCCAAACGGTTGCCTTGCTCCGGCAATGGCAGATCAGCTGACCATTTGACATGGGAGCCGAATAAATTGATCTGATTAATCGCTTGTGGGGCCCCGACTTCACGAAGCTCATGCGGGCGGTCTGCCGTCACTACGAGAAGTGGCACACGCGCATAATAAGCTTCGACAATCGCAGGAAAATAATTGGCTGCCGCAGTCCCTGATGTACAAACCAAAACAACTGGGCTGTTCGAAGCTTTTGCTAAGCCAAGTGCGTAAAACCCAGCCGACCGTTCATCTATTTGCCGATACGTCTCTATCCCTTCCTGTTTCATGAAAGCATAAGCAATAGGCGTTGAACGCGAGCCCGGGCTGATAACCGCTTTTTTTACCCCGGCGTGGAGTAAGGAATGCGTAAACGCCGAAACATATTCAGTCAAAAACTCACGATTCGTCATGCAAATTTCCTCCCAGTACACGAAGCATCGGGCGGAACTTCACCCATGTCTCATCATATTCAGCTTCTGGCGTGGAGTCTGCCACAATGCCGCCGCCCGCGAATAAATAAGCTTTATCTCCATCCAGCAAAGCAGAACGGATCGCTACAGCGAATTCACCATCGCCTTTTGCATCGATCCAGCCGATAGGCGCTGCATAATACCCTCTATTCAAGGGTTCATATGAACGGATTAAGCTCAATGCCTGCTGTTTCGGCTCCCCCCCAAGCGCTGGTGTCGGATGGAGCGCTTCGACTAGATCCAATAGCGAACTGCCATTTTTCAGCTCGCCTTCCACAGGCGTATACAAATGCTGTATATCCCGAATTTTCATCAATTTTGGATTTAGCGGAATGCGCGGCTCCAAACAATGCTCTTTGAATACATCCCCGATCATTTGGACAACATACTGATGCTCGGAACGATTTTTCGAATCATTTAATAAGGCTTGCCCCAACGCTTCATCCTGTTCAACGGATTGACCGCGGGGTGTAGAACCTGCCAAACAGGTAGACAAGGCTTTTTGCTGTTCCACTTTAACGAGGCGCTCTGGAGTTGCCCCGAAAAAGAATTGTTCGCCAGCTTCTAGCCCGAACAAAAAGCTTTCAGGCTGTTCATTCGCTGCCTGATAAAGGGCCGATGCGGGCGCTAAAGCTTCTTTAAAATGAAGTTCCAGCGCTCTGGCGATAACTACCTTATCCACTTCGCCTGCACGGATTACGTCTGTCACTTTTTCGATGGACCGCATATATTCTTCTTTCTTCAGTTCCTTCTTTTCTGAAACTTTGGGTTTTTTATATGCTTTTGGCTCTGAAACTTGCGCGCCGTGAATCAGCCGGTCACGTTCTTTCCGCAGCGCTTCAAAATCCGTAAAGCTGTTGGACTGCTTAGTGATTAAATGGACGCTGACATATGCCTGCTCCCCCTTGATAATAAGCTGAAATGTCGGCACAGCGAAATAAGCCTGCGGGAAATTTCGCCACTCGCTCGGATGATCGTTCAGAGGGTCAAATGAAAAACCGCCGAACAACACGGGTTGTACTGCTGTCTCCTCATTTACCAATTGGGCACTCAAGGCCTTCCAATCCCTCTGAATGTTGCTGAAACGCCCTTTATAGTCATCAGCCGTCAGCACATAAGCATGTCCAAGGCCGACCATCGTAAAGGACTTTTCACGATTCTGCCAAAACATGCGCTTGCCTTCATATTGGGCCTGCCCTGCTTCAAAAAATGCTAGAGCGGACATGGTAGATACTTCAATAGTTTCTGTATAAAAGCGATAGCCGTCAAAACGATTCGCTTTCATCTGTTCAGTTGATGAATACGATTGTGAATTCACCGGATTACCTCCGTTTACTGCAGTTTCAATTCACTGCGATACATTTTAATCTCTATCTTCTATCATACCCCTTTCTCCGAAATTCAGCACAACATATGCTGTAAATCTCTGCGTTTTGAAGTACAATATAGGTTGGAAAGAAATGAATAGGAGAGATAGAAATGACACATTCGATACAAGCTGACAGCGGATGGCGCGTCTGGTGGCAGCTCACCCGGCCTCATACTTTAACGGCATCTTTTGCCCCAGTATTTCTTGGGACCATGATCGCGATCCATTATACTGCTTTAAATTGGACGCTGTTTTTAGCCATGCTTATCGCCAGCTTACTGATTCAAGCAGCAACTAATATGTTCAATGAATACTATGATTATGCGAGAGGGCTCGATACTGAAGAATCCATTGGCATTGGTGGCGCTATCGTCCGGAATGGCGTTTCACCTAAAACCGTTTTGGGCCTAGCATTCCTGCTTTACGCGATCTCTGCGGTCTTAGGACTTTATATTGCGGCTTCTACCAGTTGGTGGTTATTGGCAGTCGGAGGTATTGGTATGCTTGTTGGTTACTTCTACACGGGGGGACCATACCCGATTGCTTACACGCCATTAGGTGAACTGTTCTCAGGATTGTTCATGGGTTTCCTCATCGTGATCGTCGCTTTCTATATTCAAACAGAAGCGATCACCTCAACCGCTGTTATGCTGGCTGTACCCAGCACATTGCTCGTAGCAGCAATAATGATGGCCAATAACATCCGTGATATGGTTGGAGACAAAAAAAGCGGGCGTCGCACCTTAGCAATCCTAGCCGGTCGACCGGCTGCAGTAACAATTTTCATGTGGTTTTTTATTTTGTCTTATGCTTGGATTATTTTATTGGTGTTGCTCGGCATCGTGACGCCCTGGGCTTTATTGGTACTATTAAGTGTCATTAAACCACTGAAAGTAATCATGACATTTAAGCGGTACACTGAACCAATGCAAGTAATGCCAGCTATGAAAGATACAGGAATCACCAATACTTTATTCAACTTCCTCCTGGCAATTGGTTTATTAGTAGATTACTTTTTATCTTAACCCCTTAAAGCTGATGGCAATAAGCCCATCAGCTTTTTATTGTAGAAATAGCTAAAAAGAAGGTTTCTCCATAAATAGCGGTGGTGAAACCATCCTTATTGCGATATATTGTATCTAATATATATAAAAGGGGGTATTCCATGAAACCAATTATATTGGGCCTAGCTGGAGCAATGTTTTTTGCAGTCACTTTTGTTATTAATGCTTTAATGGAAGCACAAGGAGGCCATTGGGTATGGAGCGCGTCCCTGCGCTATCTATTTATGATCCCCTTTCTTTTATTAATTGTAATTCTCAGAGGTAATTTACGCCCACTCCTCCAGGAAATGAGAAAATATAAAGTAAAATGGTTGTTGTGGAGTTTCGTAGGATTCGGCCTTTTTTATGCCCCTTTATGTTTTGCAGCGGCTCACTCTCCGGGATGGCTAATCGCCGGAACTTGGCAATTCACAATTATCGCTGGCACTTTACTCGCTCCTCTTTTTTTCATTAAAATTCATATATCCGGCCACACCGTAATACATAGACAACGTATACCAATAAAAGGGTTATTGTTTTCAACTATTATCTTAGCTGGAATAATTCTTCTTCAACTTAATCATCTAACTAATGTTACTACTTCCACGTTGTTGCTGGGGCTAGTGCCCGTCTTAATTGCAGCTTTCGCTTACCCACTTGGAAATCGGAAAATGATGGGGGTTTGCGAAGGTCGCTTAGACGCATATCAACGCGTACTTGGAATGACAATTGCTAGTCTACCCCTTTGGTTAATTCTCTCTATTTATGGCTTCTCGACAACTGGATTACCTTCTAATTCTCAAATTTATCAATCTTTGATAGTTGCAATCAGTTCAGGAGTAGTAGCGACAGTTCTATTCTTTATGGCTACCGATATGGTCAGAAACAACATGTCAAAGCTTGCCGCAGTTGAAGCCACACAGTCTATGGAAGTTATATTTGCATTGATAGGTGAATTTTTTCTTTTAAGCATTGCATTTCCATCTCCCCTAGCATCGATTGGCTTAACAATGGTAATACTAGGAATGGCAGTGCACAGCTTTGCTTCCCGTCATGAACAAAATTCAGAAAATGAAAAAAGCGTTATGCATATGAATGCATAACGCTTTTTAGTATGACCCCTACGGGATTCGAACCCGTGTTACCGCCGTGAAAGGGCGGTGTCTTAACCGCTTGACCAAGGGGCCAAATACTGGCGGAGAAGGAGGGATTTGAACCCTCGCGCCGGTGTTACCGACCTACACCCTTAGCAGGGGCGCCTCTTCAGCCACTTGAGTACTTCCCCAGTATGGCTCCGAAGGTAGGACTCGAACCTACGACCATCGCATTAACAGTGCGGTGCTCTACCACTGAGCTACTTCGGAATAATGTTTAAGTACTTGTCGACTTTTTCTATTATAAAGAGCCTAACAGGAATCGTCAATACTTTTTATTCATCATTTTATATTTAATTTGAGTTCAGTATTTTGTTTCGCAATTCATCTCAAATTGCCTAAGCCTATAGAGCATTTAGTTGGCCCATACGACTCTTAGGTTAATAGATTATAAACGGTCGACAATCATATGCATGATTGTTTAGAATGCACGGTCGATGGTTCCTTTGGACTTTTATAGATCTATTCATACTCTTCTATTGAATACGGATCGCCAGCACTTTCTTTCTCACATCTCCAGCGAAACTTTGCTGCAAGTTGCTAGACATAAAGAAAGAGCCGCTTCGTCAGCGGCTCTTTCTTTATAAACTCTTTTCCCTTTTCATCTGCAACTTTCCGCTGCAGCGCCCGCATCTATACTTGGCGGTATTCATGCGGATCTTTCTCGGAAATTCTGTTTTGCAGGATATGCATTCATATAGATGAAAGCCATTTGTTTTCCGGCGTTTTTCTGCGAGGAGAGAACAGAACCGTGGAGATCCTGTCTTTTGCAACAGCTCTCGGAAATCCTTGTCTCGATGTTTATATCCTTTTCCTTCGAGGTGAAGATGGTAATGACACAACTCATGTTTAATGATGCCTGTCAGTTCATTACCCCCGAACTTCTCATAAGAAGCCGGGTTGATTTCAATATTATGCGAGCCTAGCATGTAACGGCCTCCTGTGGTACGGAGGCGTTTGTTGAATACACCTTGATGGAGGAATGGCTTCCCGAATATGTCACGGGAAATCTTTGCAATCATCTTGGTCAATTCTTCGTTCGTCATTTTATCTCTCCTGAAGATCCGGCTGTTGTTCTTTCGGCGGCAGCATCGTCAAGGCGATTCGGCCTTTTTGTTTTTCGACCTGGTCAACCCAAACGGTGACAATGTCTCCGACTGCCACAACATCGAGCGGGTGTTTTACAAATCCTTTTTTCAATTTAGAGATGTGAACCAACCCGTCCTGTTTCACGCCAATATCGACGAAGGCTCCGAAGTCGACGACATTGCGCACCGTTCCTTGGACTTCCATTCCAGGCGTTAAGTCTTCCATTTTTAAGACATCGCTCTTTAGCAATGGCTGAGGGAACTCATCTCGCGGGTCGCGGAATGGTTTCTTCAATGCATCCACAATGTCTTTAAGTGTCACTTTGCCGACTTCCCACTCCTGGCTTAATGCCTCCAGGTCCAAGCTTTCTAGCTTCGCGATAATCTCTGGGCGGCCAATCATTTTTTTGTCCGCATCGATTAATTTAAGGATTCTCTCGGCAGCTTCATAACTTTCTGGGTGAATGCCGGTAGCGTCTAGTGGATTCTTCCCTTCTGTTATGCGCAAGAAGCCAACAGCTTGTTCATAAGTCTTGGCGCCGAGGCGAGGGATTTTCTTTAATTGGACACGGGAAGTGAATCGACCGTTCTCATCGCGCACTTTAATGATGTTCTCGGCGACGGTCTTACTGAGTCCAGCAACGTATTGAAGAAGAGAGGCTGAAGCAGAGTTAACGTTCACGCCGACTTGGTTGACCGCCGTCTCAACAACGAAGGTTAACTGGTCTGCCAGCTTTTTCTGTGAGACATCGTGCTGGTATTGCCCAACGCCTACTGCTTTCGGGTCAATCTTTACGAGTTCGGAAAGCGGATCTTGAAGTCGTCGGGCGATGGAAGCTGCGCTGCGTTCTTCGACTTGCAAGTCCGGAAACTCTGCACGGGCTACATCGGATGCCGAGTATACACTAGCACCTGCTTCATTGACAATGACATATGATGCTTTTTTCGCAGTTTCGCCGAGGAAATCGGCAACGAATTGTTCGGTTTCACGTGACGCGGTGCCATTTCCGATTGCCATGATTTCAATTGGGTAGCTGTCCGTTAGACGCTGTAAGATTTTCTTTGCGCCTTGTTGATCGGATTTTGGGGGATGCGGATAAATGACCGCCACTTCCAACAGTTTCCCTGTCGCATCTATCACTGCCAATTTGCAGCCTGTGCGGTACGCCGGGTCAATACCGAGCACCATTTTATCTTTCATCGGAGGCTGCAATAACAGATTGCGAAGGTTTTCCGAAAAAATGTGTATGGCCTGCGTTTCCCCTTTTTCACTTAGTTCCGTACGGATTTCGCGTTCAATGGATGGCTGGATCAGGCGTTTGTAGCTGTCTTCTATGGCTGCTTCGACTTCTTTCGCGGCAGGGCTTCCTGTTTTCATCCATTTATCTTTCATTAAACGAATGATCCGGTCGACTGGAGGTGTGACCGTTACTCTCAATACCCCCTCTTTTTCCCCGCGGTTGATGGCGAGTATACGGTGCGGGACAATCTTTTTGATCGCTTCGCTGTATTCATAATACATTTGAAAGACTTGTTTCTCGTCTTCGTGGCCTTTTTTGGCCGCTGTCTCCAGCAGTCCAGCATCACGAGTCATCCGACGGGATTTTTCACGGATATCCGGATCATCTGCAAAAAGCTCAGCTAAAATATCCTGTGCTCCCGCAATCGCGTCTTCCACAGTTTCAACACCTTTTTCGGTACTGATGTATTGTCCCACCAGTGTTTTCAACTGTTCTTTTCCAGGTTTCAAAAGCCAATCTGCCAGTCCCTGCAGCCCTTTTTCTTTTGCGATGGTCGCTTTTGTGCGGCGTTTTTGTTTATAAGGGCGGTACAAATCTTCTACTCTTTGAAGGACTGTAGCTCCTTTGATGGCTTTTTCAAGCTCCGGAGTCAATTGTTCTTGTTCTTCAATTGAACGGATTACGTCTGTTTTTCTTTGTTCCAAATTCTGGATGTATGTATAGCGATCTTCTACCGCTTTGATTTGGACTTCATCCAATGAGCCTGTCGCTTCTTTTCGGTAACGGGCGATAAAAGGCACCGTGTTTCCGTCTTCAAGCAGCTCAATGACTTGCTTTGCCTGGTTTGGTTTGACACCGGCTTCTTTGGCGATTAATGCGTGCAATTGCTGAGTATCCATTCTATGCACTTCCTTTCTGCCTCTCTATTTTAACATGTCTGTTGATAATGAGAGAAAAAAGCCTCCCTCATTACTTGTCCATAAAAAAGAAGCCTCTCCTTAATGGAGAAGGCTTCCTGAAATTAATGTGGCATCGTCGCCTGTTTGAATGGATGCAAGAATGTCTTCGTACAGCCGTCTAGGCGCTCCCGCTTTTCTCATCATCGCTTTTGGATTGCGTAAATCCACACCATCTGAGTGAATCAAAAATAAGTCGTTTTCCAAATACGTGTAAAGCTGGGTTTTCAGCTTTTGAGGTCTTCCCGATAGGTACCCCATGACAGGTAGTGGATAGATCACTTCGTCGGTTTCTCTTCTATAGAGATAGAAACGAATGTTGCCTACACAACTGTATTCCAAGGTGCGCTTCTTGAAATCCACTTTAAAAATTGCGACCGCGGCTCCACGTTTTTGCAACATCAAGCCATTGAAGCGATTCATCAATTGATCGATTGTCTCATGATGGTATTCTTTCAAAATTTGTGGGATGACCTGTGACGATTCACGCGCTACAGGCCCACTTCCCAAACCATCGGCTACGGAGCAAATAAAATACTCGTCTGTCAGTACAGTGAAATAACTGTCGCCAGATTCATAATTCCCTTTTTTTGCTGCGTTGTAGGCATAGGCTTCCACATTTTCATGGCGAATTTCTTCCACTAGGAAACCCCGCCGGCAGCCAAAATAGCTTCCTGAAGCTTTTTGATGGCTTTCCGTTGAAGACGTGAAACGTGCATCTGGGAAATACCCAGCCGGTCGCCCGCTTCCTTCTGGCTCAGCTGCTCTATGTAGGTGTATTGGATGATCTGCTTTTCCCGATCGGAAAGGACATTCATCGCTTCCGCCACGAGCATGCGCTGATCCGCTTTTTCATATCCATCGTCTTCCTGGCCGACTACATCAAACAAGGTAACCGTACTGCCGTCCGAATCCGCCTCGAGTGAATGGTCCATGGAAAGTGCTTGATAGCTTTTACCCATCTCCATCGCTTCCAAGACGTCGTCTTCATCAACATCGAGATATTCAGCGATTTCCCAAACTTGCGGAGAACGCTGAAGCTCTGTCGTCAGCACTTCAACAGTCGCTTTGATGCGCGGCCCCAGCTCTTTTATGCGGCGGGGTACATGAATTGCCCATGTTTTGTCACGCAAAAAGCGCTTGATTTCGCCGATAATGGTCGGCACAGCGAAGGCTTCAAAGCTTCGGCCATAGGATGGGTCGTAGCGACGGATTGCACCGAGCAAGCCAAGCATGCCTACTTGTGCAATGTCTTCGTGGTAGGATTTTCCGTTTGAATACTTGCGGGCGATCGATTCCACGAGACGCCGGTAATTAAGGACAAGGTTTGTCTGTGCTTCCTCGTCCTCCGTTTTTTGATAAGCTTCAATCCATTCCAGTACCTGTTCTTTCGTTGGCTGATTAGGATGAGATTGTTTCGACATCCTCTTCCACCCGCTCTCCTTCAACATGCTTGGTCATAAAGACAGTAACGCCTTCCTGATGATGCACTTTCACTTCATCCATCAGCGTTTCGATCAAATACAGGCCGAGACCTCCTTCGCGCAGGAACGCTCCCTCTTCCTGGTCGTGGTAAGGCCCGACTTTTGCCTTGGTTTCTTCGAAATTGAAACTTTGTCCGTGATCGGCTACCATGATTTCGATTTTATCTTCATACAATGCGCAACCGATGACCACTTCGCCTTCTTCACCTTCTGAATAAGCGTGCTGGACAGCGTTTGTCACTGCTTCACTTGAAGCAATCTTCAAATCTTCAATATCATCGAACGAAAACCCAATGCGGCTTGCCAGCCCTGAAATCGTCAGACGGGCAACACCTACGTACTGGGATTTGGCCGGGACGCGCATCTCTACATAATCGAAAGGACGCATGATTAGTTCCCACCCTTCCCGACTGCTGCTTCAATATCCATAATATCCCCTAGGCCCGTAATATCGAAGAGGCGCTTCAAGCGGCTTGAAAGCCCAGTCAGTTTCAAATGACCGCCTTTTGCGTTGATAGATTTATAGAACGCGACAAAAACGCCCAAGCCTGTACTATCCATATAATCCACACCGGATAAGTCCAATTCGGCATTCAAGCCTTCTTGTGCCTGATACGCTTCTAGTTTTTCGCGGAGCACCGGCGCTGTATGCGCATCAATCTCTCCATGAATTTCGCCCTTTAATTTATTGTCATTTTCTGTCAAATTAACTTGAATATTCATCTCTATATGACACCCCGTTTTGTATGATTCAATTCGGCTGAAGAAAAGCCATTCTACGCTTTCATACCCGCTATCTAACGCTTTTAAACATTGAATTAAACCTTCTTGTAAACCACTAAAGTGAAATCATCCTGTAGTTCTGCATTTTGCATTCGTTCAAGCTCATCGTAAACGTGTTGGACAATTGCCTGAGCCGGTTGGCTTTTCTTTTGCTCAATCAATTTGTAAATGACTTCGCGTTCGATAAAGCCTTCCTCTGTCCGGCCCTCTGTCACTCCATCCGTCATCATGATGATCATATCGCCTTTGTCTAAAGTAACGGAATGCTCTTCATAAACTGCAGCTGGCGAAACACCGAGCAATAAGCCTTTTGCTTCGAGTTCATCAAATTCCCCCGTGTCCGCACGATAGAGAATGGCAGGTTCATGCCCAGCCGACCCGTAAGTGAGCCTGGCTGCCCCGGCATCGTAATTCGCGTAGAACATCGACACAAACATTGAGTCATCGACACTTTTTTCAACGATCCGGTTAATGACGCCGAGCACGTCTTTCGGCAAGGCGTGCGAGCTGTTCAAGCTGTCCATGCCGAATTTGATCATGGACATGCAAAGAGCCGCCGGCAGGCCTTTACCGATTACATCGGCAACAGCTACGCCAGCGTATCCATCATAATCACTGACAAAATAAATATAATCTCCGTTCATCTTTTTGGCCGGAATCGACAATAAGCCGATATCCAGCCCTTCAAGGGACGGTAATTTTGTCTTGAGCAAGGTTTCTTGCACATTGGCTGCTAAGTCCATTTCCACTTTCAGCTCTTCCTGTCGCTTCAGCAAACTTTGGCGTTCCTGCAATGCCAATCCGTAATTAATCATCATTTCAATAAGGAAGTCAAATGAATGCCAAACAACATCCGGGAGATCGCTATAGAGCTCCCGGATGGCTGCTTTGTGCATGCTGATCACTTCTTCCGGAGAAATATTCTCCAGAATCAATTGCCTGCTGAAATTTTGGCCGACGTACAAATTTTGCTCCGTCTGCTTTTTTACATATTCGTTCAGAATTTCCTGGTATTGTGCTTCAATGTGTTGAGGCATTTAGCGTTCCCCCTAGCGGAGCCACTTCGTAGCCCGTATATCTGTCCCTTCGCCTTGGATCGTTTCAATCTTGAAATCGTCCATCAAGCGCTTGACACCCGGCAGTCCTGCACCTAATCCTCCTGATGTCGTAAAACCGTCTTCCATTACTTTTCTGACATCCGGAATCCCTGGCCCGCTATCGGCGGCGATAATCAAGATTCCCTTCATGCCGTTTTCGGTCAGCTGCTGGATCTCAATCCTGCCCTGACCGGCGTATAAATAAATATTGCGGGCAAGCTCGCTGATGGCCGTCGTGATCCGCGCTTGGTCCACGGTGCCGAAGCCGAGCTCTTTGGCGACGTTGCGTCCGAGCTGCCGTGCCGCTACAATATCCCATTCCGTTAAGATTTCCACTGAGGATTGGTCGCTCATCTTCAAGCCTCCAATTCCAGTTGAAGTTTCTCCAAGCCGTTCTCTAGGTCAAGTGCCGTCATAACATCTTCAAGTCGAATTCCGAGCTCGATCAAAGTGATGGCAACTGCCGGCTGGATACCGGTAATAACCACTCTTGCCCCCATAAGGCTGGACATGCTGATGACATCTCCGAGCACTTTGGCAATGAATGAATCAATAAAGTCGATAGAGGTCAAATCGATGACCACCCCGCGGGCGCTGGTTTCATGCAATTTAGTCAAAAGATCTTCCTGGAACTGCAAGGCCGTCTGGTCATCCAGCTCCCATTGGATCGAAACGATTAATGTATCTTTCAGTTTTAGAATTGGGATTCTCACATTCATACTTCTTCAACCTCCACAATTTTTCGGTTTGTCCACGCCAGCGCCTGTTCTACGCCGCGCTGCAGTGTGCTCGTTGTCGTAAAGTCGTTCAAATTGATGCCGAGCGTTACGATTGTTTGGGCAATTTCCGGGCGAATCCCGACGAGCATGCATTTCGCCCCGACCAAACGCACTGCATCTGCTGCTTGGATAATATGATGGGCCACCATCGTATCGACGACCGGCACGCCCGTAATATCCAGCAACACCACTTCAGCACGATGTTTAACAACACCGTCAAGCAAGTTCTCCATGATCAATTTCGCTCGTTCCGTGTCAATCGTTCCGACGAGCGGCATGACAGAAACTTTATCGAACACCGGGATCAGGGAAGCGGATAGTTCCTGCAATGCAATCTTTTGCAGGCTAACTGTGCGCTCCCAGGTTTTTGAGTATGTGTCGATCATGCTGTTGCGGATAGGCGTTGCCCAATTCGCAAATTCGTGGACAAATCCATCCATATTGTCGGGATGGATCGTACCGGCTTTGCGCATTCCTTCGTAGACGATTTCAGCGAAGTGGTCGATCGCTTTTGTCATGAACGTGATGGACCAGCCAAGGCGCACGACTTTTTCGGCAAAGTCCTTTAAGCGGTTTTCATAGACCTGATGGCTTTCAAGAAGACTCGAAGTCATCAGTCCTGCAAATTCACGGCTCGTCTGGTTCACCATCTCTTCCGACATTACCTGAAATGAGGGTTCGTCTTTCTCATCTCTCATCATTTGCTGCCAGTTGGCAATGATGCCGGTCATGTTTTCTTGTATATATGTAGCCATTTGTTTGTTCATCTTGTCGTAAAACCCTCCCGGTGACCCTAGCAGCCACAATTTCATACTTGTCTATCCATTGTATCGGAAAACGGAGCATTTCACATCTTTTTTGATGAACCGTCCCGATTATGATGATTTTCTATACGAAAACACCCCGAGAAAAGCCATCTCGGGGTATTTCCATGGAGTATGTATGCTAAAACTTTACAAGTCCGACACTGATTTCCAAAGCTTCGTCCACCTTTTCCATCAACGCATCGTCCAGCTGTGTAATCTTATCGGTCAAACGCGATTTATCAATCGTCCGCAATTGTTCAAGCAAAATAACAGAATCACGCTCAAAGCCGTATTTCTTGGCATTGATTTCCACGTGGGTCGGCAATTTGGCTTTCTGGATCTGGGCGGTGATCGCCGCAATGATCACTGTTGGGCTAAATCGGTTCCCGATATCGTTTTGTATCACCAAGACTGGGCGGGTCCCACCTTGCTCAGACCCGACGACCGGTGATAATTCTGCGAAAAAAACATCCCCGCGTTTTACAATCAAGTTGTCACCCTCCGCTTACGAGTTGCACTGTCGTGTGCTCCGCTTCGTACTCAGCGTGCGAACATTCGCAGGCAATCGACAGGTTGATCTGCGACATTTCCACGTAGCCCTTGATCATCGCTTCCCGAATATGATATGAATCGTAGACATTTTTCGTTACCCGTTGAGTAGATACGTAAATGAATTCACCGTTCTCCTCAATGCGTTCATCTGAATGGGCAGTAAGCTCCGACATGAATTGCTTCGGCAACTTGACTACCACTTCTTTCGTCTTTGACTTCTCGTACACAGCCGACACCTCCGAAAATCCCGATCTCTGTCTAGTTTACCTTTTCATCTTACCATTGAATCGTTCGACTGAAAAGGCAATCCGGTATTTTTGGTGCCATTCACATAGACGCGCGGAACCCGCTTTGTCAAAATACAAGGGATCTCATAGGGGATAGTGCCCAGCTTTTCGGCCCATTCGTCGATCAAGACTTCACCGTCCCCTTGGCGGCCAATCAACTGGACCGGTTCTCCGACCGGCAGTTCTTCACTCAGGCGGACCATGCATTGATCCATGCAGATGCGCCCGACAATAGGCGCCCGCTTACCGCGCACCAGCACTTCTTGCCCTTGCAAACCACGTAGCATGCCGTCTGCATAGCCAATCGGAAGTGTGGCGATCCACTCCTCGCCTTCACTCCGGTACGTCGCGCCGTAGCTGATCGTCGCACCTGGCTGCACTTTTTTAATGTGGACAATTTCCGTTTCCAGGCTGAGTGCCGGTTCAAGCGCAATCGGTGAATGTTCGCCGACATAAGGCGACGGGGCGATGCCATAGAGCGAGATGCCGATCCGTACGGCATCACAAGCGACAGACGGATGCATAAGTGACGCCGCACTATTTGACACATGGACCATGACTCCTTCAGGCAATTGCTCCAGCACACCATCCATCCGTTCAACTTGCTGTTCAAAAAGCGACGGATCCCGCTCGTCTGCTGCCGCAAAATGAGTGAAGATGCCATCAAACGAAAATCCACTTGAAGCCAGTTTGGCAAATGCCGCCTGCGCTTCTTCAGGCTGTATCCCAAGGCGCCCCATTCCGGTATCGACTTTCAAATGGATGCGCAACGGCTGCCCTGATACAGCGGCTTTTTCAGCCATCTCGATCCACTCGAGCGACAGGGCGGTAACGATGATATTTTCGCGCTGCGCAACAGGCACGAATGCAGCAGGCACTGCTCCCATTACGAGGATCTCCTGTTCAATTCCCGCACGGCGCAACACCAGCGCTTCGTCTGGCGTCGCGACCGCGAGCGTGCAGACGCCGTGTTCGATGGCAATGCGGGCAATTTCTTCTGCCCCATGTCCATAGCCATCCGCTTTGACGACTGCGATCACTTCAGCATCGCCCGCTTGCTTTTGAAACGCCGCTAGATTATTGCGGATCGCTTCTAAGTTGATGACTGCTTTTGTCGGTCGATACATTTCCATATTCTACACATCCTGTTCATTCGGTTTGCAAAACAACTTGCGCAGCGGCAAATTCTTTTGAATGAGTGATCGAAACAAACCCGCATTCCGCACCGCGGAAAAACATGCCAGGTTTGCCATTCTCATCTTTTCTGATTTCCATGTCCGAAAAAGGGCATGCCGCGCCGATTCCGGTACCGCGGGCTTTGGCGAATGCTTCTTTTGCCGCAAAGCGCCCTGCCAAGAATTCGGTTCTGCGTTTATTATTCAATAGAAGATACTCGGCAAGCTCCGATTCGGTCAGGACACGCTCGCGGAATTTCGAAGATCTTTCATCGAGCTTGCGGATTCTCTCCAGCTCGACAATATCAAGACCGATTCCTGTTATCATAAAGGTTTCTCCTTTCATTCGCAAATGGGTAACGGGTATAATAAAGCTATGAAATTGAGGTGACCTTATTGTTTATCAGAAGAGAAAGTTTTTCACAGTACTTAAGAATGTACCCCGTCGTATCGACCTTGATCGCGTTGAATGTCCTCATTCATTTGCTGACATTTTTGCCGATGCTCGGCGAATACATTTACTATTACGGCGTCGGGTCGAACTTCCACATCGCAAACGGCGAATGGTGGCGTTTTGTAACGCCAATCTTCCTGCACGGTAATCTGATGCATTTGCTATTCAATATGTTCTCGCTGTTCCTGTTCGGGCCAGAGCTTGAGCGTTTGACCGGCAAGGTGCGTTTTATCACGATTTATATGCTGGCTGGCCTTTTCGCATCGGCGGCCACTTACTTCCTGCAGCCGCTCGATTATGTACATGTCGGGGCAAGCGGCGCGATCTTTGGGATCTTCGGCGCGTTCGGTGCCCTCGTCTATTACGGTGGACGTGCATTGCCGCAACTCAAACAAATTATACTCCCGATTATCGTCATTAGTATAGTCATGACATTTGTGACACCGAACATCAACGTCACGGCCCACATCGCCGGCATGATCACTGGCTTTTTGATCGGCCTTAGCTATTTCCACCCAAAACGCATCGTCAGCTGGCGCGCCAAAAACCGCCGCTGATCTTCATGAAAAAACCCTCAGCCGATTTCATTCGGTTGAGGGTTTTTCGTTGGTTTCTGATCGATTGCCTGGCGCTGCCGTGACGGCTCATACCAAGCTAGGATACGTTCGGCATCTTCCCGCGCCAAATTCGGAACAAGCGCAGTGGCTCCGAGCATGCCTGATTTGATTGTTGCATGGACAGAAGCGACATCACGGCGACGCTGGAAAATCGTCCGTGTCACCGCAATCACTTGGATGCGTTTTTTCAGCATGTAAAAGCGATGCAGGCTAATGCCGCGGAATTGCGCAGTCAATTGGCGCCCAGAGATGGCATACCCCGCCGAGCGGTGCTGCCAGAGGCCGGTTGCAATAATGACCGGAACGATTGCAAGTGCCCATAAACCATAAGGATAGAAAAAATAGCCGAGCGCCGCGAACGCCGGGATGAGCCAGCCAATCGATAGCCGGTAAAAGAACGGGCGGCTTCTTTTCGGCAAACGCGTCAATTCCGGAGACCAGTCAAAATCCGGGAACAGTTCTTCCAGGACCGGTTTCATCTTCTCTTGCTTCACGAGCGGGAATAAACGAATTTTTTCATCTTTATCGGCCAAGGTGCCCCCTGCGCTTTCGACTGTAACATTTACATAGCCAAATAATTGGCGCAGCGGATTTTGCGTCATTTTGATGCCTTGCACACGGTTGAACGGCACAGAGACTTTTTTCTTCTCCAGCAAGCCGCGTGTAATGTAAATTCGTTCCTCATCTGCATGGATGGTGAATTGATAATTGGCGACGAGTGTCATGGCCACTGAAATGACCCACGCTAGCAATAGCCCGGCAAATACGGTCAATGCAACGACTAGATAGCCGAAGCGCATGAACAGCATAACTTCCTCATAAATTGCATCGTAAGGAATCAGCTCGGCAAACTGCGACAGAAATAAGGCAACCCCGGAAATGACGACGCCGATCCCCCCCGAAGTCGTCGCGAGCACTAATAATTCTTTCATGCTCATCCGGTACAAAACACGCGCCGGTTCTTCCACAGGCTCTTCGCGCGGCGGCTCCGCTTCGGCCGGCCCGTAGAGCTTTTCACCAGCCGGTTCGGCTTGCTTTGCATAGCCGCGCTTCGCCACATGCATTTCCTGTTCAATACGGTCGGCTTCCGCCCGGTAAATGGCGGTCAGTTCCGCTTCCGCCTGTCCCGCTTTTCCGGAGCCGGCCGTTTCGACTTTCACTTTGACGAGCCCAAACGGACGGTGGAAAATCCCTTCCGTGTAATTCAAGCTTTGAATGCGCTCAAACGGGATATAGCGTTTCTTTTTAACGAACAACCCGTACTCGATTCGCAACTCCCCATCTTCAAACCAATAGACAAAGCGTTTCCATTTGATGATGCCGGCAATCAGCATGAACAATAGCACAACGCCGCCAATTAGCAACGGCAATAAGCCTTGCCAGCCCTGGTTGAACATGCCGGAAATTCCGTCTTCACGGAACAAGTTCGCGCCGAAAATGATGACGAAAGGCAAGATCAATTCTTTTAAGCCTTTTAAGAAATTAATGAGTGCTGAAATCGGATGCAGTTTATAACGCGTCTCAGACATCATCTTCCGCCACCCTTGCGAGCACGGAAATACGGGAGCGCAATTCGTCCGCTTCTTCCGTAATCAATGCTGGAATGGTATGGGTTGTCGCAGCAGTCGAAATGGAGATCTCCGATAGATCGTATTTACGGAGAATGGGCCCTTGTTCCGTGTCGACATGCTGGACGCGAACCATTGGCACAAGCGTCCGTTTGACGATGAACAAGCCGTGCTGCAATTCGATTTCCTGGTCGCGTACTTCGTAGCGCCATCTTTCCCAGCGAATTTTCGGGAATAGATAGACAAATAGGAAAGCGAACAGCACCAAGGCGCCCCCTGCTGCGGCATAAATCCAATTTGGCCAATCGAAAAAGTATGTAAGAGTGCCTACACCGGCCAATAACAAAGCGACGACCACTGTCTCGATCATTCCGTAAAGGCGCCAGACAGTCAGCCCTTTCCGGGAGATCCGGTTTTTCGGTTGATGGTTCATTATGTCATCTCCAATCAAGAGTACTCTCTTCATCTATACGTTTCATGAACCGTAACGTTTCATTTCATTGTACCTTATTCCGAGACGACAAAAAAGACGGAGAATCGGCAGTTGCTGCCGGTTCTCCGTCTTGTTATCTTATAGAATGGATTTTAGGATTCGTGACGGCGAGTGCGTCCCGGACGCCCTCCGCCTGAAGGACGGCTTGAGCTTGATGACTCACGACGGCCTTTATAGCCACCGCCAGACGAGCGTCCGCCGCCTTTGCCTTTGTATCCGCCGCCGGATGAACGTCCGCCGCCGCCTTTACCTTTGTAGCCGCCACCGCCACGTGATGGCAATGGGCGCTCTTCAGTAATTTGGACTGGCGCATCTTCCGGATCTTTCGTCAGCGTTTTAAGTGCTGCTGCAATCAAATCAACTGCATCGTGTTTTTCCAACATTTCTGTTGCAAGCTCACGGTAGCTGCCGAGGTTGTTTTTCTCAGTCATTGTTTCCAATTGCTCTACTGCAACACGCTGAAGTCCGATAACCGCTTCGTCAGCAGTTGGAGGGATTAAAGCTTCCATTTTTTTCTTCGTTGTTCTTTCAACGATTGACAAGTAACCCATTTCGCGTGGTGTAACGAAAGTGACGGCTACGCCTTTTTTACCGGCACGGCCAGTACGGCCGATACGGTGGACATAGCTTTCAGGGTCTTGCGGGATATCGAAGTTGTATACGTGAGATACGCCTGAGATATCAAGTCCACGCGCTGCTACGTCAGTTGCAACCAAGATGTCGATTTTGTTTGCTTTGAATTGCTTCAAAACAGACATGCGTTTCGCTTGGCTAAGGTCGCCGTGAATTCCTTCAGCCAAATAGCCGCGGAGATTCAATGCGTGCGCCAATTCGTCAACGCGGCGCTTCGTACGTCCAAAGACGATCGCAAGCTCCGGCTGTTGAACGTTCAACAAACGGGAAAGGATGTCGAATTTTTCGCGTTCTACAGATTTCACGAAGAACTGCTCGATGTTTTCGACAGTCATTTCTTTCGACTTGATTTTGACGATTTCAGGTGTCTTCATGAATTTTTCTGCGATGCGGCGGATTGGATCCGGCATTGTTGCAGAGAAAAGAAGCGTCTGACGGGTTTCAGGAACATTCGACATGATTGACTGAATGTCTTCGATGAATCCCATGTTCAGCATTTCATCAGCTTCATCCAACACGAGCGTATTGACGTTTTCAAGCTTCAGCGTGCGGCGGTTGATATGGTCAAGCAAACGACCAGGTGTGCCGACGATGATTTGAGGGCGGTTTTTCAAAGCGCGGATTTGACGGCCGATTTCCTGGCCACCAAATACGGACAAGATGCGCACGTTTTTGTCTTTACCTAGGTTGTAAAGTTCTTCAGAAACTTGGATTGCCAATTCGCGTGTCGGTGCAATGACCAAACCTTGCACGTTTCCGTCGCGTGTGTCGATTTTCTCGATCAACGGAATACCGAAAGCGGTTGTTTTACCAGTACCTGTTTGTGCTTGCCCGATAATGTCTTTGCCTTCCATGCCCAGGCGGATTGTGCCTTCCTGGATAGGTGTCGCTTCCTCAAAGCCCATACGTCTTACGGATTTCAATGTTGTTTCGCTGATGTTTAATTCTGTAAATTTAACCAAATTTTTTCAATCTCCTTTTGTCTTCATCTTATTTACAAATGGTACACATTTTAGATGAATTTATGACAAGGTCGAGCCTTTATTAAGAACTTTCACGTCGAAAATCATGCTCTGGAGTTTTAAGTCAGAGGGGATGTGTGAACAGGAAAAGCTCGGTCGTTGCCGAGCGGTCTGCACAGCGGGGGTTGTCTTCCCCATCAAGTAGAACAAACCGTTTATGCTCAAAAAAAACCTCTTCACGGAGGAAGAGTGTCTCAAAAATGTATCCATTGCTCTAAACAGAGTAACATGCTTTAGCTGCACATGCAATTGATATGCAAAGGTTCCAATTATCAGTTTACTGTCCCAGGCGCATGAATTGCAGGGCTTTCGGAAACCATTCAGCAGCATCGTCACTATAGCAGATCAAATGCTTGCCGGTCGCCGAGTGATAAAGCTGCTTTTCTTTTGAACCGAGGTGGTCATATATATGCTTAGCTGCAGACGGCGGGACGACGCTGTCCTTTTCGCCTTGGACAATGAACACCGGGACGTCAATCAAATGATAATACGGTTCGACCGTTTTGACGACGCGCAGGAACTCGATCGTCGAACGAATTGGGGTATTGCGGAATTTATATTCATATAGATGGTACAGCGCATTTTGGTTGATGCGCCTGCCGAGCACATCACGCATCGCCTCCCGCACTTCTTCACGGATCTGCACTGGGCTGATGTATTTCACAGCCGCACTCAATAACACGAGCCGGTCGATTTTATAGCGCATCGATAAGTACAGCGCGATCAACCCACCCATCGAGAAACCGACGATGATGACGCGGTCGGCTTTCGCTTTGAGGCGTTTTAATGCAAGCTCCGCTTCCATCATCCATACTTCCGCGCTTTGTTCCCCGAGTTCGAGCTTTTCGCCATGTCCTGGCAATGTCGGAATCTCAATGACCCAATCTGTCTGCTCGCTCAAGTAATCGGCAAACGGCTCGACTTCAAACGGCCCTCCGGTAAACCCATGGATGCACAAGACGCCGGTTTTCATTGGCCTGTGAATGGTTCGATGACTTTTTCAAGCGCCATGCCACGCGAACCTTTGACGAGGACAGCTGTGTCTTTTTTGACGTTTTTTTTCAAAAGATCGACAATCGGGCCGTAATCGTCTTCACTCCACAATAATTTCCCTTCGTAAGAAGTAGCTAATTTGTCGTAAAGCCATTTCATGCGCGGACCGTAAAGACAGACCCCTTCAAGTTCCGGGCCAATCGAACTTGCCAGCTCTTCATGGAAATGCTGTTCATTTTCGCCAAGTTCCAGCATATCGCCAAGCACTGCCCATTTCGTTTCTTTCATCGTCGTCTCGCGGATAAAGTTCAGTGCCGCTTTCACGGAAGTCGGTGCCGCGTTGTACGCATCATTAATGAACACTGCCCCGTTATCAGCAGGCACCAATTGCATGCGCATATCGGTCAGCGCTGCATTTTTCAACGAGCGGCGGATTTCTTCTTCCGTCAATCCTGCTTCAAGGGCGATCAAAATAGCCGGCAAAGTGTTTTTCACCTGATGTTCGCCAAGTACCGGGATGGAGAACTTCGCGTCGATGATGCCATTGACCAAGAAGCTGCTGCCATCTTCAGTCGCTTTGATATCAGTCACGCTCAATTCATTATCCGGGCCAAAGCCGAACGATACCGCTTGCGTGAAATCTTCAACAAACGGCAACAGCAAAGGCTCATCCCCGTCGTAGAAAAGCTTGCCATGCTGCTCGAGTCCGGCGACGATTTCGAACTTCGCCTCGGCGATGCCTTCTCTCGACCCAAGGTCCTGCATATGCGCTTCGCCGATATTGGTGATGACCGCATAGTCCGGGCGTGCAAGCTCAGACAAGAATTGAATTTGTCCGAAGCCGCTCATGCCCATTTCGAGCACCACGTATTTGGTGTCTTCATCCAAAGACAGGATCGTCAGCGGCAGCCCGAGTTCATTATTGAAATTGCCTTGCGTTTTCTGGACTTTATAGTATGGCTTCAAGACGCTCGCGACCAAATCTTTTGTCGAAGTTTTGCCGTTGGATCCGGTAATGCCGATCACGGTCGCCTTGAGTTCATTGCGGTAAGCGCGCGCCATTTCCTGCAATGCCTTTTCGCAATCGTCAACGATCAACAAAGGCAAATCGGACGGCGGCTCCGGTTCGTCGCTCTGCCATAATGCAGCGGCAGCTCCCGCTTCGATCGCATAGCGGACATATTTATGCCCATTGGCATTTTCGCCGCGGAACGGAATGAACAAATCGCCCGGCTTCAGCGTCCGCGTATTGATCGACACGCCAGTCACTTCAATCCCTTTTAAATTCGTCTTGATGTCCAGCCAATTGGCTATCTGTTCAATCGTTTTTTTCATAGGTTCTCCCCACTCAATCCATTTTAAATTGCAATAATTGTTTTTCTTCAAAACGTTCAATAGCAAGTGCGATAAGTTTCTCAATCAAATCAGGATACTCAAGGCCGGTATGCTGCCACAACAGCGGGAACATGCTGTACGGCGTAAAGCCTGGCAAGGTATTGACTTCGTTGATGATGATCTCGTGGCCGTCTGTCACGAAAAAGTCTGCGCGTACGAGTCCTGAACAATCGAGGATCTTGAACGCTTTTTTTGCGGACTCAACAAGTTGTGCATAAACCACTTCCGGCAGTTCTGCCGGGATGATCATCGCCGTGTTGCCGTCTTTGTATTTTGCCTGGTAATCATAGAAAGCTTTCAATGGTTTGATTTCACCTGCCACCGAGCATTCGGGTTCATCGTTGCCAAGCACGCCCACTTCGATTTCACGGCCGACGACACCTTGTTCGATGACGATTTTCCGGTCGAATTTAAGTGCTTCCTCCACCGCGGCGATCAGTTCTTCGCGCGATTCGGCTTTGCTGATTCCGACACTTGACCCGAGATTTGCCGGCTTGACGAATACTGGCCACGTCAATTCCTGCTCGACTTTGTCCAACCACAGATCCTGGCCGTTTTTCCAATCACGGCGCAAGAAATAGACATAAGGCGTTTGGTTCAATCCGGCTTGTTCGAACAATTGCTTCATGACTACTTTGTCCATGCCCGCTGATGAGGCAAGAACGCCATTGCCGACATACGGCAAATTCATCACTTCGAGCAAACCTTGTACAGTGCCGTCTTCCCCGTTCGGCCCGTGGAGCAATGGAATGATCACATCAAGTGCTTGCTCTTGAACATTTGGAAGGAAACTGGAAATGTCGTTATTGCGCTCCACATCCCCTGCCAGTTGAAGTTCTTCTATAGAAGAAACAGCCCCAACTAAAGGAGTGCCTTTTCGCCATTCGCCTTCTTGTGTGATATAGATCGGGTAAACTTCGTATTTATCAAAATCAAGCGCTTTCGAAAATGCGCTGGCTGTTGTCAACGATACTTCGTGTTCAGCGGATTTGCCGCCGTATAAAAGCCCAATTCGTTTTTTCATCAATGACCCTCATTTCGTTTTGCATATTGCCTAGTTTATCACGAACGCTGTCAGCCGAAAAATCTTTTTGTCAGCGGCTGTAAAATCGCACTGAATTAAGTTAGATTGTAGAATTAGATAGCGTAAAAGAAAGTAGTAAAATCGCTCCAGGCGGACGCTTTCGGGCCCACAGGATGTGGGTCATGCAGCTGGTGCGACAGGACGTCGCGCTTCCAGCTGCCAGGGCATGGACTCAGCCTCTTTTTTCGCTAATGGTTCACTTTAAAACTCAGCTATTCCCTCAGCTGCTCTCACATTTGCGAGCAAATGCGTCGCAAATGAACAAGCTCAAGTACCTTTCGCTTATTCATTAGTCGCCGCCTTCCACTCTTTCATCTGACCTATTTGAATAGGCATATCACGAATCCTTTTAACTTTGGCAAATAAAAATGATACCCGCGTCTTACCAGGTATCATTTCCAGCCTTTTTGTTTTCGGTCGTAGACAATCCGTCCCGATAGCGGCTTGCGGATCGTTTCCCCAATATCTTCCCAGAACTCGTCCATAAAATCGATTTCGCCGACGGTCCGGACGTGGAGTTCAATCGTATTTTTCGTTTTTTCAGGGTCAGCCAGTGATAGCAGTACCCCTTCGCCCATGTCCATTCGCAGTTTATGGAATTGCTCTTTCGGCAGCTCGGGAATCAAGTCCCTCATCCGGCGGCGAAAAAAATGCTGGCCGTTCGTTTCCTTACGGATGATTTGCGTGAAATGATTGGCGATCAATGCACCGAGTTTTTCCATGCGCCGGAAATAGATCTTGGTCCATTCCTTTTCCTCGCCTGCCAAATACACATAGTCGTTTTGCAGCGTGGTGAAGAATGGGCTTTTTACCGGTTCCTTTTTATGTCCCAGGTAAAGAAGTTCCGCCTGCTCTTGGGCCGTCAGTGAATTCAATTGCTTTTCACTGCGGAAATCCACCCAACAGAATTCACTTCTTCGATTGGAGCGCGCCCTTTTTAATTGGCTGTATTCTTCCCTCGTCGCGAAGTCCAGATGGGTGTGCATATTAAAAGAAGCTTCCTCATACGGATGCTTCAAAAGCAAAAGATTCTCCGGCATGTCGACCGCTTCGAGAAAATGCCCGAAGCCGAAACCGCTGAAAAGCGCCATCCGGTCCGCTTCGCTCACATAGATATATAAATGCTGTATGTAAAAATCCGTCTTCAACGGTCTTTTCTCCATGTGCCCCACTCCATTTCCTTTCTCATTATACGGCTTGGGGGCCGGTTAGGAAACATTCCTGTTTTCAAATCGTCATTACTTTTTGCATGCGCACAACTTTGGCGTATGCTGTATAATGATGGGCGTTATAGATTAAGAAAAGTATAGGTGAATTGATATGCAAACTAACAAGAGCTTTTCCGATCGCTTCGATTGGTCGCTCACCTTTATATTGTTCCTGTTTTTCATCGTTAGCTTGGTCGCAATCTCTTCTGCCCAGACTTCGGGGCAGTACTTAACCAATTTCGTCCCACGCCAGGCGCTGTTCTACATCGTGTCAGCCGGGATGATCGCGGTATTGATGTACTTCGATACCGATCAATACAAAAAAATGGCGTATTATTTATACGGAGCAGGCATTTTGCTCTTACTCGCCCTAATGATTGCGCCGGACGGGCAAGGCCAGATCGCACAGCCGATCAATGGCGCAAAAGCCTGGTTCCATACGCCATTCGTCAATATCCAGCCAGCCGAGTTCATGAAAACCTTCTATATTCTAGCGCTTGCGAAAATGATTTCTTCGCATCATGAACATCATGTGCTGAGAACCATCAAAACCGATTTGCTGCTGCTTGGGAAAATCGCCTTCAAGCTCGCGGTACCACTCGGCTTCATCCTGCTCCAGCCTGACCTCGGAACGGCACTGGTGTTCATCGCCATTACTTTGGCCATCGTGGTCGTCTCCGGAATCTCCTGGAAAATCATCTTGCCAAGCTTCGGCGGTGTCGCGCTCATTGGCGTTACCTTATTATGGATGACGCTCAATATGCAGGATTTGCTGGGGCGCTTCGGCTTGAAGCCCTATATGTTCGAGCGCATCTACACATGGCTTGATCCATATTCCTATGCAGAGTCAGGCGGCTATAACCTGATCGCCGCCTTGAATGCAATCGGTTCCGGGGAAGTGTTCGGCAAAGGCTACCAAGGCCGCCAAGTATACGTTCCGGAAAACCATACCGATTTCATCTTTACCGTCATCTCGGAAGATTTCGGCTTTATCGGAGCAAGCGCCGTCATTATTTTGTTCTTCATGCTCATTTATCATTTGACGAAAATCACGCTTCAATTCAAGGATACCTTCAGTACCTATGTGTGTGCCGGCATCATTGCAATGATCACATTCCACGTCTTCCAGAATATCGGCATGACCATCCAATTGCTGCCGATTACCGGGATCCCGCTCCCTTTCATCAGCTACGGGGGCAGCTCCTTGATCGGCAATATGCTCGCGCTCGGCGTCGTCTTCAGCATGCGATTCCATCACAAGAATTATATGTTCGACCGCTCTAGCCAAAATTCATAAGTACAATAAAAAACTCCGGCGCAATGGGCGTCGGAGTTTTTTTATGAAGAATGCGATGAGGCTTGCGTAGGTTGCGGCAATGCCAGGGTTTTGCTGAGCTCAACACGGGATTTTGTTATCGTCGCTTGGACGCCAAGTTTTGCCAGATTCGATACAATGTTGCGGATCTCTCCATTTTTAATCATCCATGATCACCTCTTTATAGAGTAGTTGTTGCTATTTGGACGTGTGCAGATCTCGCTGATGTGACTGTTCCGTTCGAAATAGTTGACTTTTCCTTATCTACGTATATAATACCATCATTTCAGGGTTTCAAACGTATCAATTTGATGACAAATGCAAAGTCTGAGTTAATCTCTTGAATCGCATACCCCCTTAAGGTATACTCGGGGTGTAATCAAAACTATTCATTTGTCGATTGGATAAAGTCGGCGAACGATTCGCTAGCCGAAAAATTGGAGGGGATTTGAATGAGTGAAGCAATCGAAGAAATACCAGCCCCTGATGCCTGCAGAAAAAGCCACCATCCCCCTTCGGTCAAGCGGGATTTGACGAACCGGCTGAATCGCATCGAAGGGCAAGTGCGCGGCATCAAAGGCATGGTGGACCGGGATGTCTATTGCGATGACATCATCACGCAATTGGCAGCTACCCAGTCCGCATTGAACAGCGTGACAAAAGTGCTGCTCGACGGCCATTTGAAAGGCTGTGTCAAAGACCGCCTGGCTTCAGGCGATGAAGAGATTCTGGATGAATTGCTCGTCACGTTCCAAAAGTTGATGAGAAAATAATAATATAGAAATCAAGGAGGAATTTTTCATGAAAGAACAAGTCCATTTGCAAGTAAGCGGCATGAGCTGCCAACATTGTGTCAAATCCGTAGAAGAAAGCGTCGGTGCACTTTCTGGCGTCGAAAAAGTGGACGTTTCACTTGAGCAAGGCGCAGTGGATGTTACCTATGACAGCGCGAATGTTGATGTGGCGCAAATCGCCTCAGCTATCGAAGATCAAGGCTATGATGTAGCAGCATTAAGCGAATAACTGCGGAAACGCAGTTATTTTTTTCAAAACAATATACCCCTATATGGTATGAAGGTGGGATTCCCAATGGCAATAAAGCAAACGGAATTGCCGATCACCGGCATGACCTGTGCCGCGTGTGCGAACCGGGTCGAGAAAGGCTTGCAGAAGCTTCCCGGCGTGTCCGAGGCGACGGTCAATTTCGCAACTGAAAAAGCATCGGTCAATTTCGATGACGAACAATCCAATTTGAACAATTTGCATCAAAAAGTCGAACAGCTCGGCTATGGCATTCAGCAAGAAGAAGTCGATTTCTCGATCCAGGGCATGACATGCGCAAACTGTTCAGCCCGGATCGAAAAGGCGCTGAACCGAATGGACGGTGTCGAAAACGCGACAATCAATTTGGCGCTAGAAAGCGGCCATGTGGTTTACAGCCCAGGCACTTTGACTCCTGAAGCTTTCGTCCAAAAAATCCAATCGCTCGGCTATGACGCCGTGCTCGAGCAGGACCAGCAGGAAGCGACCGATTACAAAGAACAGGAAATCAAGAAAAAGACTCGCCTTTTCTGGATATCTGCCGCTTTCTCACTGCCGCTCCTATGGACAATGTTCAGCCATTTCACATTTACGTCCTGGATGTATGTCCCTGAGTTCCTGATGAACCCGTTTGTGCAATGGGCGCTTGCGACGCCGGTGCAATTCTGGGTCGGCGCGACCTTCTATAAAGGCGCCTATTTTGCATTAAAAAACAAAAGCGCCAATATGGATGTATTGGTTGCACTCGGTACATCGGCCGCCTATTTCTACAGCGTCTATCTGGTCCTTGCAAACTTAGGGATGGGCCATAATATGGGCTTATATTTCGAAACGAGCGCTGTCTTGATCACCTTGATCGTTCTCGGCAAAGTATTTGAAGCCCGCGCGAAAGGCCGCTCGTCCGACGCCATCAAGAAACTGATGAAGTTGCAGCCGCAGCATGCGCTGGTTGAACGCGGCGAAGAATTCGTCAGTGTGTCGATCGCAGATGTCAAAGAAGGCGATATGCTGTTGATCAAACCGGGCGCTTCGATTCCTGTCGATGCGGCGGTTGTTTCCGGCAGTTCCGCTGTTGACGAGTCGATGTTGACAGGTGAAAGCCTGCCGGTCGATAAGTCGGCAGGCGATGCGGTATTCGCCGCGACCGTCAATGCCAATGGTTCATTGAAAGTGCGCGCCGATAAGATCGGCAAAGACACGGTGCTATCGAATATCATCCGCGTTGTCGAACAGGCGCAAGGATCGAAAGCGCCGATTCAACGGCTCGCCGACCAAATCTCGGGGATTTTCGTGCCGATTGTCGTCGGCATTGCAATCGTGACGTTCTTGATCTGGTACTTCCTCGTCGCCCCTGGAGATTTTGGGGCGGCGTTGACCAGCACGATCGCCGTTCTCGTCATCGCCTGCCCGTGCGCGCTGGGGCTTGCTACCCCGACGTCGATCATGGCCGGTTCCGGACGCGCCGCTGAACAAGGCGTGTTGTTTAAGACTGCCGAATCGCTGGAAACGACGAAACATATCGATACGATTGTGCTCGATAAAACCGGCACCATCACCAACGGCAAACCGGTCGTCACTGACTTTATCTCAGTGCCGGATATCGATGCCGAACAAGTCAAACGGCTTGTTGCCAGCGCGGATAGCGAATCCGAGCACCCCGTTGCACAGGCAATTGCAGACTTCGGTGCTGCTGGGCTTGCGGTCAGCAGATTTGAAGCAGTTCCTGGACACGGCATCAAAGCGTATGTCGATGGCCGGGACGTTTGGGTCGGCAACCGCCGCTTGCTTGACGGCATCGCAGTCGACGAACAAGCGGCCGAACAATTGGAACAAGACGGCAAGACCGCGATGTTCATTGCCATCGACGGAAAATACGCTGGCCTTATCGCTGTCGCAGACACGATAAAGGATTCCGCAAAAGCCGCCGTCGAAGAAATGAAACGCATGGGGCTGCGCGTCGTCATGCTGACCGGCGACCAGCAGCGCACCGCCGATGCCATCGCCAGACAAGTCGGCATCGATGAAGTCGTAGCCGGCGTACTGCCTGCTGAAAAAGCCGGACATGTGGCGAAGTTGCAAGAACAAGGACGCAAAGTTGCGATGGCTGGAGACGGCTTAAACGATGCACCGGCACTTGCCACTGCCGATATCGGCATGGCCATGGGCACTGGCACTGCCATCGCCATGGAAGCGGCCGACATCACTTTGATGCAAGGCGATTTGATGCGCGTCGCGGATGCCGTTCGCATGAGCCGACTGACCGTCCGCAACATCAAGCAAAACCTGTTCTGGGCACTCGCCTATAACTCGGTCGGCATTCCGATTGCCGCTGCCGGCTTCCTAGCGCCTTGGCTCGCAGGCGCAGCGATGGCGTTCAGTTCCGTTTCCGTCGTCATGAACGCATTACGTTTGCAGCGCGTAAAATTGAATAAATAAACAAATCCCAAAGCTCCCGGCTGCTATCAAGCAAGCGGGAGCTTTTTCGGTGCTTATCTTTTTTCTGCTGCCGTTGTTCTGAGTGGCAAACAAGAGTAAAATGAAAACACCAGTCTTTGCAGAAAGCAGGAATTCCTTTATGAAGAAAACTATTTTATTGCTCATGTCGGTCCAGTTTTTCGTCTATCTTGGCTTCGGCTTGATCATCCCGATACTCCCAGAAGTAATCGTCCAACAAGGCTATGCGGACATCCACGTCGGGGGCTTGATTACGATATATGCGCTCTCGTCCTTTTTTACCGCGCCATTATGGGGCAGATTATCTGACCGTACCGGCCGCAAAAAACTGATCTTGGTCGGGCTTGCCGGATTTGCAGCAAGTTTCTTCCTGTTTTCGCTGTTTCTCGATAATCTTATCCTGCTATACATGTCGCGCGTTATCGGCGGCTTGTTCTCGGGTGCGCTTTATACGGCGGTTACGGGATATGTCGCAGACATCACGACAGATGAAGAACGCAATAAATACATGGGCCTTCTCGGCATGTCAATCGGGCTCGGCTTTATTTTCGGGCCGGCGATCGGCGGTTTGCTCGGCGCGGTCTCCTTGTCCTTGCCGTTTACCGCTTCAGCTGTCCTCGTGCTGTTATTGATGGTCTATGCAAGCATCGTCTTGAAAGAACCGGTGCGCAAAGGAGAAGCGGTCAAACGCAAGCTAGTGCCAAAAGGCGCCAGTACGCTTTGGCATTACCGCATCCGTTATTTGTTCGTATTCTCTTTCATGGTGACGTTCCTTCTCGCAGGTTTGGAATCAACGTTCCAATTGTTCCAGATTGACCAAATCGAAATCACCCCGCTCCAGCTCGGCTATTTGTTCATGGCCTCAGGCTTTGTGGATGCCGCGATTCAAGGCGGTGTTGTCCGCCGCGTGAAAAACGGGACGGAGACGCAGTGGATCATCGGCGCACAAATTGTCACCGCTTTAGGCTTGGTGCTGTTGCCGTTTACGACCAGTTTGGTGTTTGCTGGTGTCGCACTCAGCATCTTCACTGCAGGCAACGCCTTGGCGCGCACTGTACTCGTCTCGCTCACTTCGAAAGAAGCGGGCGGCAAATACGGGACAGCGGCCGGGATGACCTATTCGATGGACAATCTCGGGCGCATTATCGGCCCGCTGTTTTTCACTTGGCTTTTGACGATGCAATCCGGCGCCATCTATTACCTTTCCGGCGGGCTCGCCATTTTCAGTATTCTATTGATCGTTCTCTTCAAAGCTTCCAAAAAATCGTTGCGCTATACAGGGCGAGAAGCCGGCCAAACAACGGCATAGAAAATCCCCGGACAGCTTGGCTGTCCGGGGGTTTTCTATAGATATAACAAAACGATCCACATGATGTGGAGCGATAATATGCTGATATATATAAAATTGGTTGCCAAGAGAAAATAGCGCCAGATCCGCGACTCAAGCTGCACAAGCGGGGTAAAGAGGAACGCGGCAAGACAAGCGGATAACAACACCTTAAGTGTAAAGATCGCAAACGGCGGCAACCCGCTAAGCAAGGGATTCGCTTCTTCGATCGCTCCTGCCAATAGCCCCCAATAAGTCAAGAAACCATCCGCTAAATTCAATACTATCAATGTCCAGATCGGTTTTTTAAGCGGCGTTGTCAATTGCTCAGACATGGCACGCACCTCTCTTCCCTGTAAATTAATTTATTTATGGATAAAAAAGGCATTCAATCAGTTAAACTGATTGAATGCCTGAAAATCCTTAATATGGCGTGCCTCCGTTTATATGAAGGACTTGACCGGTAACGTAGGATGAATCGTCGGAAGCCAAGTATACATACCCTGGCGCCAGTTCATCGGGTTGCCCGGGCCGCCCGAGCGGCGTGCCGCTTCCGAAGCTTTCGACATCCTCCGCTGGGAAGGAAGCCGGAATGAGCGGCGTCCAAATCGGTCCGGGTGCCACGCCATTGACCCGGATGCCTTCTTTTGCAAGCGATCCGGATAAAGCACGGGTGAACGCCAGAATCGCGCCTTTGGTGGACGAATAATCGATGAGGCTTGGCTCGCCGCGGAAAGCGGTAATCGATGTGGTATTGATAATCGATGCGCCAGGCTTCAAATGGTCCAGAGCAGCTTTTGTCAGATGGAACATGCTGAAGATATTAGTGCGGAAGGTTTTTTCCAGCTGCTCTGCCGTGATATCCCTTAGCGATTCCTGTACATGCTGCTCTGCGGCATTGTTGACCAGCACATCGAGTTTCCCGAATTCCTCGATTACTTGCGCAATAACTTGCTGGCAAAACGCTTCATCGCCGATGTCTCCCGCGATAACCAGGCATTTGCGCCCTTCCTTTTCGACGAGTTGTTTTGTTTCTTTTGCGTCTTCGTGTTCATCCAGATAGGCAATCGCGACGTCTGCCCCTTCTTTTGCAAAAGCGACGGCGATGGCTCGGCCGATTCCGCTATCGCCTCCAGTTATAAGAGCGGCTTTGCCAGGCAAACGCTGCGAGGCCCCCGCCAGATTGCCCACGAAATCCGGGCGCGGTTCCATTTCATTCTCAAATCCAGGCTGGCGCTCTTGATGCTGTGCCGGCACTTTTTCCACTTTGTCTTTCATCGTGCATCTCCACCTTTCTCGAGTTTTATATCTCCTCCGCTTTTCCCTTTCTACGTTCTCCTAAAACATGGAACTTCCGGAACGCAAAAAACAGCCGCCTGCTGGAAACAAGGCGGCTGTTGCAGATTCAGGACAATACGTTATCAAATGGCTTTTCCGCAAGCTCGGGATAAGCTTCGCGAATGATAGCCGGGCGCATGCTGTAAGCTGTCAAGATCAAGAGGCACAGGCTGCAAGCCCATAACACGTATTGCGCCGGCACCAGGTCATAGAGCAAGCCGAACAGCAAGTATCCGAGCGGCATCATGGCCATCGCCATCGATTCCAGGATGCCGAAGACGCGGCCGCGGTATTCTTCGTCGACATCTTTTTGCATCATGACCCCGATCGGCGTGTTGACGAAGACATTGGAGATGCCGAACGCCAGCATCAGGAAGAGCAGGTAGATGACATTGCCCCAATAGGACAAGCCAGCGACCAGTGGCAGTGAGACCGCCGCAAGCAACAGCGACATGATCATGATGGCACGTTTGGAAAATTGCAGCGGGAATTTGACTTCCTTGCGCACCGAGAAATAAATCGATGCCAGCAGCATGCCGAGCGCAATCATCGCTTCAATGAAGCCAAAATGCGTCGCTTCCACTTTTAATTGCTGGACGGCGATGAACGGCAAGCCGATCATCAAGGCGGAGAAGAAGAAATTCAATCCGACAGCCGTTGTGACGATGACGGTAATGACGCGGTTTTTTCGCAGATAGGCAGCGCCTTCTTTCATGCCCTGCCATACGCCTTGTTTGTCTTCCGCAGACTCCGTTTCGGCGCGTCTTGTATAGAGCCGGAAGTTCATCGTCGCTTCGAGTGCCGCAGCAAGCGCATAGGCGATCACTTGGATCAGCAGGAAAACGTTCATCGACACAAAGCCGAACAGCATGCCGCCGATGACCGGCCCGCCAATCGTGGCGATGGCTAGCGCCGATTGGTTATAGCCCATCGCTTTTTGGATGCGGTCCGGGTCGATCAAATTGGCGATGGAAGATGAAAAGGCGACGCTGGTAAACATGGAACTGACGGAAATCAATGCAGTCGCTGTATAGATTGCCGCAAGCGACAGGCCGTTTGACAAGCTGTAGAGCAAAAGCCCTCCGACGGATAAGACGCTCGCTGCCTGAGACAGCAGCACCACGGCTTTTTTCGGGTAATTATCCGCGACGTAGCCGGCAAAAGGCGCAAACAAAGTCCGGGGCAGGATGCTGCAGATTAAGTTGATTGCGAAACTGGCGGCGGAACCGGTCAAAGCCAGGACGTAGAGGCTGATGCCGAATGCGTATACCGAACTGCCAAATGTGGAAATCAATTTGCTGATGGTGAACGTATACAGATGGTACGTAGCCTGTTTGATTTTACCCGCTTCGTTCATGTTTATCGCTCCCTTTTCAAAAGTTTAATTTAATTAAACAAAATATATCACGCATTTATTCGCAATGCAAGAGAAAGTTTAATATAATTAAACAAATAACCATTATTATTTTCTAGATAAGCGACATTGATGGTTGTACTCATTTACAATGGAAATAAAAATACTCTAAAGAACAGCATCAAGACGATACATTATAGAAAAAGCAGGTGAGTTTATGGCAACTTTGGGGGAACGCATTAAACAAATACGAAAAGAGCAAGGCCTGACTTTGCAGGCGCTTGCCGGAGATGAGCTGTCGAAGGGCATGCTCAGTTTGATCGAGAACAACAAAGCGAATCCGTCGATGGAGAGCCTTTCCTACATTGCGGAGCGGCTTGGGATCGATCGAACTGAATTGCTTCAGGAGATGCCGACCGCAGAGCTTCGCGCTTTGCTCGATGAAATTGAAGACAAGCGCCGGAACGTTTCGGGCACTAGCGAAGAAATGGTGGCAGGCTATGAGGAAATTGCAGATCGTATCCATCCTTATGTAGAGAAATTACCGTTTCGCTACGAATCGGCGCGGCTGCTTGAAATCTATAGCCGCTGTTGCTATCACTCGAAACGTTACGATTGGAAACCGGCGTTCGATCGTGCTGAAGCGATATATGAACAATTGCATTTGATTAATTCCATCGCTGACCTTCATATGTTTCGTGCGCTGATGAAATTCACTGAACATCATTACGCAGAAGCCTTATCCACATTGCAGGAATCTCGCAAATTAATCCAAGAACAAACTGGCAGCCTTGATCCATTGAAAAAACTGGATTTCGATTATTATGAGTCTATCCTGTATTCCGCTACTGGAGATAAGGAAAATGCCCGCCGGATGATGGAAGAAGCTATCTCCTATTCCAAGAAACAGCAGATTTTCTATCAGATTAATGCGCTCTACAGGTTAGCAGGCTTTGAAGCGCTTCTTGCTGGCGATATAGAGCGCAAGGATTATTACGTCGGCAAGCTTAAACTTTTTGCCGAGTTTTCAGAGGATCCTGAAATTGGAGCCTATGCCACTGCCATCGAAATCCATTATTTGAATTCGTTCACCCATGAATACGAAAAAGCAGACCAGTTGCTCGAAAAAATGCGCCACTTACTAGATGAAGAAGATTTTTACTTCTTGGAAAAAGGCAAGGCACTTTTCGGCAGGGGGCGGATCCAGGAAGCACTAGACTGTTTCAAACAACACCGCATGAACCTTTTCATCCACCACCCTTATGATTTATCGATGCATTACGAAAAAGAAGCCTATATGGCCTTGATCTACGAACAATTAGGCGATTATGAGCAAGCGAAAACATACGCCCAGAAGGCCAAGGAGTTAATCGAACCGATGCCGGACCTCCCTTATAAACAATTCATCTTGGAAACGCACCGGAAAATCTTTGGCAAAACGGACTGACAGTCAAGGTCCACACAAAAACGGCAGGAAAGATAAGATCGAACTACGTGAGAGCTTATCTTTGCGACGCAATGCTCTGCATTGTTAAGCAAAAGCAATCACGAGCAAACGCTTCTTCAACTATTGAGACAGGGCTTTGATTCGTGAATACAGAAAAGGCAGGAGACCCGGGTCTCCTGCCTTTTCTTATTTAATTTCTTCGAAAGCTTCTTCAATATCATATAAGCTGATGTCGAGATACGGGGTTTCGCCAATGGCGAGTTTCACGAGCTGCATGCCGAGATACGGTCCCGCCGTAAGCCCTGATGCACCGAGTGCGTTAGCGGCGAAAAGCTGCGCTTGCCCCGGTACTTGGCCGATGAACGGCAAGGCGCTGAGTGTCGCCGGGCGGAACCCAGTGGCTGCGCCCGTGAATTCGGCTGCGGCAAGCCCTGGCGCGACGTCCAAAGTTTTCTCCAGAATATGAAAAATGCCGCCGGCGGTCAGTTTAGCGTCAAACCCGGCATTGTTCTCGTGGGTGGCACCCGCAACGATGCGCCCATCTTCAAATGGCACGATGTATTGGCCGAAAGGCACCATCGCAACCGGCCAGTCACCTGTCCCCGACTCGCTAGACTGCAGATGCAAAATTTGCGCCTTTTGCGGAACGACTTTCAATTGAAGCCCGAGCGGTTTGAACAGTTCCGCCGCCCACGCGCCGCCCGCTGAGATGATCCGCTCTGCCCTCAAACTTTCACCGTTTACTGCTACGCCTGTTGCCTGCCCTGCTTCAATAAGCAGTTTAGCGTCACCTTGAATGACCGTCACTCCCAATCGGTTGGCGGAACGGATGAGTGCATCACGGATAGCGCTGCCGTCGACACGCGCCGCCCCACTGACATACAAAGAGCCGTAACGGTCGCCGGCATACGGAAACCTGGCTTTTGTCTCTTCCGGGGTCAATCGTTCGAGTTCGCCCATCTCAGGTGATCCCGCTTGGCGTTCGCGCGCTTTTTGTTCCATTTTGTCGAGTTTCGATTCTTCGTGGATGCTGACGATGCCCACTTGCTTGTAGCCGGTCTCTTTTTCGCCGAGCGCTTCGAGTTCCTTGATGAGAACCGGGTAATAGGCGGCGCCGTTTGAGGCAAGACGGTACCAAGCCTGGTTGCGTCTTTGGGAGATCCACGGACAGACGATGCCTGCTGCCGCGCCTGTCGCCTGGCCGCGGTCTGCCCGGTCGATCAATGTGACCTTGTGTCCTGTTTTCGCTGCGTAATACGCTGCGCTTGCCCCGACGATGCCGGAGCCGATAATGATGATCGATTTCATTTTTCTGCACCTTGCTTCCTTGACAATCTTCTACCCATTCTACCGAATCCCAGCAGGAGACTCAAATTGTGCTGGGATGGATTGGAAATCTTCATTTCGGGTAAAGCAGTCATATAAAGAAAATCCAACGGACGAACCTTAAGGAGGAATCAATGTTTATGGAACGCAGCACTGAAACTGAGGCACTCATGCCGATGACATCGATCCGCAGCGGCTCGGGCATCGAAATCGCTCCGGATACGTATTGCTACACGACGAAAATCTCCAATGTTTTCTTGATCGGCAACCCTTCCATCAGCCCGCGCTGGGTGTTGGTGGACGCTGGCATGCCCCACTCTGCTGAAAAGATTTTAAAGGAAGCCGAAAAACGTTTCGGCCCGGATCAGCAATTGCAGTCAATCTTACTGACGCACGGCCATTTCGACCATGTCGGCGCACTCATCGATATTCTCGAAAAGCATCCGGTCCCTGTCTATGCACATCCTGAAGAATTTCCGTACTTGACCGGAAAAGAAGATTACCCAGAGCCCGACTCCACTGTAGAAGGCGGAATGGTCGCGAAAATGTCCAAAACGTTCCCGGTAAAAGCCATCGATATTTCGGAGCATTTGGTCGAGTTTCCGGCAGACGGCAGCATCCCAGATTTGCCGAATTGGCGCTGGCTTCATACACCTGGCCACACAAAAGGCCATGTCTCATTCTTTAAAGACGTTGGCCGCGTATTGATCGCAGGCGATGCGTTTGTCACGGTCAAGCAGGATTCACTTTACAAAGTGATGCGCCAGAAAAAAGAAGTGCATGGCCCGCCGGTGTATTTAACAACCGATTGGCGCGCCGCTTGGGAATCGGTATCCAAGCTTGCGGACTTGAAACCTTCTTTCGCTGCCACCGGGCACGGCAAACCGATGCGAGGTGCGGTCTTGGCGAAAGGTTTGGTTGAACTAGCGGATCATTTCCCGGATGTCGCCGTTCCATCTTACGGCAAGTTTGTCCATACGAAATGAAAAGTTAAAAGAGCGCTTTTATATGCGTTCTTTTTTACGCCAATAAAAGTTTTGGAACTTTTCAGAAATCCTGTTTAGCATTACCTAAATATGGGTATATATAATATGCACTCCCACCTTTTTTGGGGAGGAACTAACGAACGGAGATGAACGACAATGACCAAACAAGTGCTTTTTGTATCAGACCATGGCGACCCTTTGGCAAAGCTCGGCGGAAAACAAGCAGGCGGCCAAAACAATTACGTCAAGCAACTGGCACTCGCTCTTGAAAATAGAGGGTGGCAGGTGGATGTCGTTACCCATTGGTGCGATGAAAATGCCCCTCAAGTTGAACATTTCGGCGAACGCTGCCGTGTGATCCGCGTAGAAGCCGGCTTCAAAGGATTCGTTTCAAAAAATGAAATGTACTCCATGCTTCCGGCATTTTATACAGAAATGAAACGGCTATTGCCGCTATCGAATTATGATATCGTCCATACCCATTATTGGCTTTCTGGATTGATCGGCAAAAAGCTTAAAGAAGAATTCGGATTGCCTTATATCCATACATCTCACTCGCTTGGATGGGCAAAAGAAGAAGCGACCGGCACGCATGATGCACGGCGCGAAAAAGCAGAAGAAACCGTACTTGCCCACAGCGACCATATTTTGGCGACGACAAATACAGAAAAACAAGTGATTAAAGAGAACGTTACCGCGGCTTCTCCCATCTCAGTAATCCCCATCGGAGTCGACGAAGCGTTCCGCGTCCGCGGCAGCCGACACCATATCCGGAAAAAATTCGGCTACGAGGACCCCCTCTTCGTTTTCGCAGGACGTCTGGAAGCAACGAAAGGCATCTTCACATTATTGAAAGCCTTCAAGCTTCTTGCAGAAAAAAGCGCCGGCCGTTACACGCCTGAATTGGTGATTGCCGGCGGTGAACCTGATGCCATCGACACGGAAACAGGCTTGCCGAAAGACCCGGAGCTGCGCAAAGCAGTGCGCGGCATTGAACAGCGCGTCCGCTTTGTCGGACCGAAAAACCAAGAACAATTGGCCCTGCTGTTCAATTCAGCTACCGCCACCATCGTCCCGAGTTTCTACGAATCGTTCGGCATGGTTGCAGCTGAAGCGCAAGCTTGCGGCAGCCCAGTCATCGCTTCGAAAGTCGGCGGCTTGAAAAATGTCGTCGAAGACGGCGTCAGCGGCTTGCTCGTCGAATCACAGAACGAAATCGACCTGGCGATTGCCATGGAAGTACTTTCCGTCAACTCGCTACTGGTCGAACGCCTGAGCCGCCAAGCGGTTCGCATCGCCCGCAAAGATTTCAATTGGGTTAGCATTTCAAAAAGAATAAATACATTGTATGAGGTGATTATCCGTGAACGGAGCAACACACTTGCTAGCGACCGACCTGGACGGAACCTTAGTCGGTGATCGAGCTGGGCTGAAGGAATTGCTGGATTTTTATGAACAGCAGCCTTATGACGTCGGTTTGATCTATATTACCGGCCGCCATCTCGCTTCTGCACGCCAGCTGATTGCAGATGAAGGGCTCCCGATTCCACAAGCGCTTGTCACCGATGTCGGGACCGAAATCTATACGGGAACCAATTTTTTAAAAGATGAAAATTGGGAAGCCCATTTGATGGACGATTGGGCGCCCGAGCAAGTCGAAACGCTAGCGAAGACAATCGACGGCTTGACCCCACAGGATTTGCCTGTGACAAGCCGGCGCTCCTACCATGTCACGGATGCACAAGCGGTCGAACAATTACGTAACCTCTTGGAAGCCAAAAAAGTGCCCCATAAGCTGATCTTCAGCGGCGGCAAAGACTTGGACATCCTGCCATCGAATAGCGGGAAAGGCCAGGCACTCCGCTACCTGTTGGAACGCCACGGAATTTCCGATGCTAAACTGCTGGTCGCGGGTGATTCCGGAAACGACTTGGAAATGCTGACGCTCGGTTTTCCTTCCGTCATCGTCGGCAACGCTCAACCGGAACTCAAAACCCACGAAGACCACCCACTCATTTTCCGTGCGAATCGCCATTGCGCCGGCGGAATTTACGAGGCGTGGAACCATTTTCATGTAGACTGAACCCTTTGGAGAACGCGTTTCTTCCAAAGGGTTTTCTTGTGCCGCTATGGGTAATCATTTGTTTTTTCAGCCATTTCGTTTATATTTAGAAGGAAGACATTTTACGAATCAAGTGGGCCGCGCCCATACATAAACATGCTGAAAATCTATATAAAGGAGGACTGAAGATGAGCAAAGTCGCCAATCTGCAAAAAGAATCACTCGCGATGCTGAAACAAACGAGCCGGACCTTTTTCATTCCGATCAGCTTTTTGGATCCTGTCCTGAAAAAAACCGTCGGCTCCGCCTATTTGTGCATGCGCGCAATTGATGAAATTGAAGATCATCCCGAGCTTCCTGCTGAAGTGAAAGCGTCTCTTCTGCGCTCCATCCAACATATGCTCGAAACGGATATGGACGAAACGGAATATGCGGCGCTTGTCGCCCCTTACGCGGATTATTTGCCATCCGTAACAATGCGGCTTCCGGATTGGATCGAAGTATGCCCGTCCGAAATTCGCGGAAAAGTTCTCGAATCGACAGCCATCATGGCTGGCGGCATGGCCAAATGGGTCGAAAAAGACTGGGTCATCCATACGCGCGAAGACTTGGATGATTACACTTATTATGTCGCAGGGCTCGTCGGTGTCATGCTTTCTGATCTTTGGAGGTGGCATGACGGCACCGAAACCGATACGGAACTCGCCATCGGATTTGGCCGCGGTTTGCAGGCTGTCAATATGCTGCGCAATTACGATGAAGATTACGAACGCGGCGTCACGTTCGTCCCGGACGGCTGGACGCGCGACGATATGTTCAGCTACGCACGCGAAAATCTATCGCAAGCTGACCAATATGTAAAATCCATCAAAAATAAACGCATCCTCATGTTCTGCAAAGTACCGCTCGCACTTGCCCACAGCACCTTAAAAGCGCTGAAATCCGGCAAGGAAAAGATGAGCCGCCAAGAAGTCGAAGGCATTGTTGAACAATTGAAAGAAGAAGAACGCCTCAGTTAAATAAAACTGCACTCTCATCCGCAGAGTGCAGTTTTTTTGTAGTCAATAAAGTTGAGAGGCAGTTAATTACAATAAAAGTTATAATAAGGAAATAACATCCACTTAGCTCTCTCTTTCTTTCAATTACACAACTAGTCTATACTAGAGGCAATAAACAATTATCCACAAAGGAGAATGGCCATGACCGTCACCATTATCAGTGTGTTGACTGCTGCAATCTTCATCTTGAATATTTTCCTTGCAGCGGCGCTGGTGTTTCTGGAACGCCGGGATGCTTCCTCCACTTGGGCATGGCTATTGGTGCTCTTCTTCATTCCGATTGCCGGATTCTTCATCTACCTGTTGCTCGGCCGCAAGCTTCGTCAAAAAAAGCTTTTTAAATGGGAAGAAGGCCGTAAACGGATCGGAATCGAAAGCCTAATCGCCCATCAAATGAATGAAATCCATGACGGCACTTTCCCTTTTCAGGATGTCAGCACAAAGGATTACAGCAATTTGATTTACCTGCATTTGCGCAATAACGGAGCTTTGTTGACTCAAAACAATCATGTGAAAATCTTCAACGACGGCCGGGAAAAATTCGATGCCCTGATTCGGGATATCGAACAAGCACAGGATCATATCCACATCCAATATTATATCTTCCGGCTGGACCAGCTCGGCAATCGCATCATGGAGGCTTTGCTCGCCAAGGCGAAAGAAGGCGTAAAAGTACGCCTGCTGTATGATGACATGGGCTCTCGCAGTTTGAGCAAGCGCCATTTCAAGGAATTTTCAGCAGCCGGTGGCGAAGTGGAAACCTTCTTCCCTTCCATTATGCCGATCATCAACCCCCGGCTGAACTACCGGAACCACCGTAAAATCGTCGTCATTGACGGAAAAGTCGGCTATATCGGCGGCTTTAACGTGGGAGAGGAATACCTCGGTCTCAACCGCCGCTTCGGCTATTGGCGCGATACGCATCTCCGGCTGGAAGGAAATGCCCTTTACCCGCTCCAGACGCGCTTTATCCTCGACTGGAACCAGGCTTCCGCGCGGCGTGACATCGTGTATGATGAAGCGTATTTCCCTCCACAGCCTGAAGATGGATCGACTTCGATGCAGATCGTCTCCAGCGGCCCGGATGAAGAATGGGAACAGATTAAAGACGGTTATTTAAAGCTGATCCATTTGGCGCGCGAATATATTTACATCCAGACGCCGTATTTCATTCCGGATGCGAGTTTCTATGACGCCCTCCGGATTGCGGCGCTGTCCGGAATCGATGTGCGTATCATGATCCCAAACAAGCCAGACCATCCATTTGTCTACTGGGCGACGTATTCCTACGCCGGGCAGATGTTACGAGCCGGGGCTCGTGTGTTCATTTACGATAACGGCTTCCTGCATACGAAAATGATTGTGATTGACGACGAAGCGTCGACGGTCGGCACAGCGAATATCGATGTCCGCAGCTTCAAGTTGAACTTCGAAGTGAATGCCTTCATTTACGATGAGAAGGTGTCGATGGAATTGGCCGACCTGTTCAGGCAGGATACAGAATTATCGTCAGAACTGACTTATGAGATGTATATGGCAAGAACCCGCATGATCAAATCGAAGGAATCCATCGCCCGCCTATTGGCGCCGATTCTTTAATCAAACCAGTAACGCCCTTTCCATATGGAAGGGCGTTTTTTCGTTTGGTGAGTTGTATGTGTGATGAATTTTTGAAATCAGAAAATGATAGTAGAAATGTATGGTGGTGGAGATTACGCTGCAAGGGGCACGCTTGCCGAGGGGCGGGTGTTGAGCCAATGTGCCGCAAAGAGCGCGGCACATTTGTCTCGCCAGCCCGCGCGGTCCCTCCGGCGTCGGCCCCTTTCCGCTCCATCTCTATTTTTAGAGAGGAAATGAAACTCATCACACATTGAAGTAAGTGTGATGAGTTTTGTTTAGCTTCGTAAATCCAAATTAAATAGCCATAGCAGTTTCATAACTATCAAGTCTAAATAAGCGTTCCCACAAGTTGATGAAGAAAATCAACAGTGACACGTCTTCGCACTTAACATCCAATGAAATCTTAAAGCCGAACCGCGCACACGGGTGAGCCGGAGCCATAAGACAAGTGCTCTTCTTGGCTTATGGTGGGAGGCATGCCCAAAGCGGGAGGCGACTATCTCACGATAAAATACTCAACGAACGTTTCACCTCACTATCAAGTCTAACTAAGCGTGCCCGTCAGTGGATGAAATTAACTAACTGTGAAACGTCTTCGCACGCAACATTCAATGAAATCTAAAAGCCGAACCGCGAATACGGGCTAGCCGGAGCAATAAGACAAGTGTTCTTCTTGGCTTATTGCGGGAGGCATGCCCCAAGCGGGAGGCGGCTATCTCGCGATGAAACCCGCAATGAATAACAAATCTCGCTATCATACCCAACTAGGCTTTCTCTAAAATAAAAAACCGGCCGCTTCCCTTTTCTGGAAAACGGCCGGTTCTATTTATTCGTTGCTTAAATTCCCAAATATTCTTCCAAGGTGATGTTCTGGTTGTAGATCGCGGTGGCGGCTTCTTTTCCGACATAGCGGAAATGCCAGGATTCGTGCATATAGCCGGTGATCTGTTCTTTTCCTTGCGGGTAGCGCAAGATGAAGCCGTAATTATGGGCGTTTTCTTTTACCCATTTGCCTCCTGCCGTATCGCCGAAGGAAGCGGATGCCCAGTGCTGTTCCTGGCCAGCTTCACCGATATCAAAGGCGAGGCCTGTCTGGTGTTCGGAGAAGCCAGGGCGTGCACTGTAGCGGTCGGCTGCTTCCTGGCCGTCTTTGGACACATAACCTTCGTATAATTGTTTTTGGCGGTCAAACCCGCGGTATGTGCTGAAGGCGACCAATTGCAGGCCGTCTTTTGCCGCTGCTTGTGCCATCGAGTCAAATGCCGCGCGGGCCTCCGCATTTTCGCCCGGTGCATAACTTGCAGGCAGCGGGTGTTGTTTATTCGCCAGCAGGATGCCGTTCACGATTGTAGGTTCTGATGGCAATTGATCAATCTCCGGATAGACAGTGGCGTCTTTCGGTGCCGGTGCAGGCGTTTCTTCTGTAGGCTGCTCTTCCGGTTGTGTTTCAGGCTGTTCAGTTTCTTCTGTCGCTGTTTGCTCTTCTTTCACTGCCGGTTCCTCCTCTGCAGGGGCTTGCTGTTCGGTTTCTGCCGGTTGTTCGGTAAAGGCCTGTGCCAATGCTTTCATGCTTTCTTCTGTATCCCAATTATGCATAGAGAGCCATACTGCGGCAATTGCTGCCCAGATTGCTGTCATTGCGATCACCATCCATTTTATATAAAATTTCTTGTCGAAGTCGTTTTTCTTTTTTGAGGGTTTCATGGGCTGGCCAACTTTCCTGTCAATTCCTTTTCCATTCTATCATTTTCTTCCCGAAAATTCCCCTGGCGCGAAAATATTTCGGTATACTTTAATCAGACTTCTGGAAAAGAGTGGAGATTTATTTATGCACAATCAAAAATGGCTTTCGTTGAACTTTTTTGCGTTTTTCTTTACATGGGGCGTCTTTTTGCCTTATTGGACCGGCTGGCTAACAAATGAGAAGGGGCTAAGCGTATCGGCTGCCAGCGTCATCATGGGGACCGGCATGGTCGCACGGTCACTATCGACTTTGTTTTTCTTCCCGCTCCTGACGCGGCTTTTCTCACTTGGGCGCTTGATGCAGATCCTTGCCATCGCTTCGTTTATCGTAATGGCGTTATACATCCCGGCCAATTCCTATACCTTGCTGTTCATCATCACATTTGCCTTCAGCTTTATTTACCCGAATTTATTGCCTGCGATGGAAAGCGGCGCGACCGTCTTGATGCAGACCGACCGCATTCATTACGGCAAAAGCCGCTCCTATGGTTCGCTTGGCTATACGATCGCTTTATTGATTGTCGGGGCGGCTACCGCTGTCTGGCAGGAAAATGCGATTTTATGGATCATGCTTTTGGGTTTGCTGTTCATGGCGGTCACTCAATCGCTCGCTTCTCCTGTGCCGCTGCAGTCGAGGCCGGCACCGCGAACGAAGAAAGGGCCAAGCGCCACAGCGGAACTACTGAAATCCAAAGGGTTTTTAACCGTCCTCGTCGTGTCCATCCTGTTGCAGGGAGCGCATGCGGCTTATTATAATTACGGCTTCATCTACCTTCAGGATATCGGCGTCAACAGCTTTTACATCGGCCTGATCCTGAATGTGGCAGTGATTTTTGAAATCGTCTTTTTCGTCAAAGCCGATACACTGTTCGAGAAATGGTCGGTGTCGTCGATGTTCCTTTTGGCAGGCATCGGTTCGACCGTTCGCTGGGTCTTGATTTTCCTGTTCCCATCGGTTTGGGTATTCATTTTGGCGCAGACGCTTCACGCTTTGTCTTTCGGTGTCGCGCATTTTGCTTTTATCCGCTATATCTTCAAAAAGCTCGACCCGGTCAATATCCCAGCGGCGCAAGGCATGTACGCTGCACTCGGCATGAGCTTGAGTGTCGCACTTTTGACTTTCGCCGGCGGCTATCTATACGAAATCGCCCCAGGCTATTCATTCCTCGGGATGGCGGCGTCTTCGTTCCCGGCCGTGGTGCTCGTGCTCTTGACACGCAAACGCTTTGCTTATTAAAAATATTTAAAAATAATGTTCCGACCCCCTTAACGGCCGCCACTGCACCGAATAATTTGGCATAACTGTTAAGGGAGCTGGGAATTTTGAAAGAGATATCAAAGCATGACCTGCTGACCCTCATGAGTCAGTTGGACTTTCTTCTGGAAGAACGCAAAAAAGATAAACACCATCATACAGAAACAGCACAGGCTAATTAGCCTGTGCTGTTTTTTTAGATAAAGATCGTGCCGAAGACGACAAAAAACAAAATGCCGAAGATGATCGCCATGCCTTTCATCCATTTCGCTTCCCGGTCCATACCGCGCTCTTTCATTTGTCTGTAGCGGAACGTGTTCGTCAAGACAAAAAGCAGCGTCATGAACAATACGGCGATTTCCATGCTGCCCATGAACAAAAAGACGATCGCCAGTATGCTGAGTAATAAAATCAAAATACCTTGTAAAATTTTCGGGTTCATCAATGATCTCTCCTGAAAAAAAAGCCGGCAATTGCGCCGGCTTTTTGTTTATTTGTTCTTGTCAGCTGTTTCAGTTTCTTCCACCGCTTCTAACGCTTTTTCCGGATGTTCCGAATAGAACTTCCGGCCGATGAACGTTTGGATGATCAACAAGATCCCGCCGACTGCCCAGTACACAGGCAATGCAGCCATCGATGTGAACGAGATGAACATGATCATGATCGGAGACAGGTAGATGAAGAATTTCATCTGCTTTTGCTGCTGTTCCGGCATGGTCCATAGCGATACTTTCGCCTGGAAGAAGTACACCGCACCCGCAATCAAGGTCATAGCAATATCCGGCGAACCGAGGTTAAACCATAGGAATTCGTGTGAGCGCACATCCGGCGAATAGAGAATGGCAAAATATAAGCCCATGATGATCGGCATTTGGATGACGACCGGCAAGCAGCCCATATTGAGCGGATTGACGTCATGCTTCTTGTAAAGCCCCATCATTTCCTGCTGGAGCTTCATTTGCTCTTCTTTATCCTTCGTTTCTTTCAAGCGCTTCTGGATATCTTCCATTTCTGGACGCATCTTATCCATCTTCACTTTCATGCCTTGCTGGCGTTTATATGTGCGCAGCATGAACGGCATCAAGACGAGGCGGATGATGATCGTGATGACCACAATCGCCAGCCCGTAGCTTCCTCCGAAGAGGTTCCCTAAATAATCGAGCGAAAAATCAAATGGCGCTACAAATATCGAGTAGAAAAATCCTTCTTTGTTTTCAACTGCTGAACAGCCGCTCAAGAAAGCAATCGTTGCCGCAAGCATGAGCAGTAATGTAAGTTTCTTTTTCACGTTTGTCACCTTCACCTTTTTGGACTATTAAGAAGTATAACGATATGGACGCAAAAATTCAATGCACGGTCCGTGGACTGGCTGCTTTTTTCATTTCTTGTGACAAAAATTTGGCATAAGAAAAAAGGAGAATTGCTTCTCCTTTACTTGGCATTCGGCAAAGTATAGCGGAAATAAGGAATATGCTGGCTGTCGCGGAATTGCTTCGGCGTCACCGAGGTATATTTTTTGAAGATCCGCGTAAAATAGCTCTGGTTGCAGAAGTGGAATTGCTTGGAGATTTCCGAAATTCCTTTATTGGAATGGCGCAAATAATATTGCGATTCTTCCACGCGGCGCACGTTCAAATATTCCACCAGCGTAATTCCTGCATGCTCGCGGAAAATGCGTGACAAGTGGCTGGTCGAAATATTAAAGTGTTTGGCAATCTCCTCCACCGACAAATCACGCTCGACTTCATCGTTGATGAAAATGACCACTTTGTTGACAGTCTGGTGGCCGAATGACGGCTGTTTGCGTTCCGAGATGATCGATGTGAAAAACTCGATCAGTTCATCGGCCACATACATAAATTCCGAATCGTTCATATGCTTATCGACCAATTCGACACAAGCCGCATTGAAAGCAAACGCTTTTTTCGGCGGTACGCGCATTTCATACAATTTACGTGCCATGACGGACGATAAAATGATGTAATAATTGCGGACGGTCCGAATGATGTCTTTTCCTGCGTGAAGGGCGAGCATGTCGATCAATTCACGCAAAGTTTCTTTAGCACGGTCTTTCTCCAGGTTGTGGATTTCGTGCATTAATTGTGTCTCGACTTCAAAAAAACGTTCCAGCCCCTCCAGCTGCGCGACGTTTTCTGTTTCGTTCATAAAGATTCTGGAAATGGTTTCCTGAATGGATGGCGTTTCAAGTATATTCATCTTCTCCCCGGCTTTCTATGTAAAAAATTTAACGAACTTATTCATTTAATGAACTGCTTGAATAAATAATAATAATAGCGTTTTACAGATAAATTTACAAGTTTTTAAGTAAATTGAGCTAATTTATATTTCAAACATATGACATCAGTAACAGTTAAAACCAATTATACACTTAACTGTACGTTTCAGCGACGAAAAAGTTCCAATTTCCAATGTTTTTACAAAAAATTCAAAACAGGCCGTCGCTAATTCACGGCCTGTCCTGTGCTGTATCTATATCCGGCCAGCTGTCCAGCAGCCTTTATTAGTCGGTTTCCCCAGGAACGACCGCACGGATATGGCGCGGCATGATTTCAATATCAAATGGCGTGGTGCTGCCTTCGTCGCCGTCGATATTACAAGACAGCGGTTCGCTTGTGCGGATCGAAACCCGCGTCGTGTGGATGGCTTCCACCGACCGGTCTTCCTCAAATTTGCCCCGTACCAAAGCAGTCGCCATGCGAACAAATGCCGGAAGCGCAGCGTTTTCGACTATATACAAATGAAGCAACCCGTCATCGGTCAATGCTTCCGGCGCAAGCTTCTCGAACCCGCCCACCGAATTGGTCAATGCCACGAGGACGAGTTTGGCCTCGCCTTCCCAAGTGCCATGGTCATGCTCGATGACAAATGTCGTGACTTCATCCGAAGTGGCTGCTTTGACGCCTTCCACAAAATAAGCGAAAGCCCCGAGCTTGGTCTTCTGTTCAGGCTCGACTTCATAAGTCGACTCAGCGATTTCACCGATCGCCAGGATATTCATGAAGTATTGATCGCCGACTTTTCCGATATCTACGCGTTTTTCACGCCCTGTCTTCAAGCCTTCAATCGCTTCTTCCGGATCCAGCGAGATGCCGAGCGCACGCGCAAAGTCATTGACGGTGCCGAGCGGAACCAATCCGAAAAGCGGTTCGTGTTCTTTTTCTGCCAAACCCGATACTGCTTCGTTTATTGTGCCGTCGCCACCCATCGCCACCACAAGGTCATAGTGTTTTTCGCATGCTTCCTCAGCAAAATGTGTGGCGTCTCCAGGCCCTGTCGTTTCACGCATATCGGCCTCGTAGCCCATTTCCGTTAAGGTCTTTTCCGCAAAGTCTTTATAATCTGCCGCTTGTTCCTTCCCTGAGGAAGGGTTCCAAATGAACATCGCTTTTTTCATCTTTTTCCCTCCGGTGCTATAATAAGGTCATGTGTTTCAATACCCTAAACCACGCGGAATATAATCCACCTTGCCGCATTTATTTCTTTTCACCCAGGCGCCGGCCTATTGACAAATGCGTCGCTCAAGTTGGAAGTGCCGCGCATCACTACATCTTAAAGGAAGTTGGGGACCCCCTTGCGCTTTTTCATTTATCTTATCATCTTCTTCGCGTTTTTTGATTTATTTGCCCAATTGCCAATCATCAGCCCGTTTGCCGTATCGCTCGGTGCCGGGCCATTTTTGGCAGGCCTTGCTGTCGGCATGTATTCATTATCGAATACATTCGGCAATATCATATCAGGCATCTTCTCCGACCGCAAAGGACCTTTTGCCATCTTATTGACCGGGCTTGCTTCGACAAGTGCTGCGCTGTTCATCTACGGCTTGGCAGAAGGACCTTACAGCCTTCTCGCCATCCGCTTTTTACATGGCTTAGCGGCTGGGTTGACGGTACCGGCCGCGTTCACTTATTTAGCGAACCGTACCGACCATAGCCGCCGCGGTAAAAATGCAGCAATTTCCGGCGCCTTCGTGGGGCTTGCGGCAATCATCGGCCCTGCTTACGGGGCGATTTATACAAGCCGCGGCAGCGTCCCAGAGACCATGGCCGTCACCGGCACCTTGATCGGCTTGCTCGCGATTGCTGCGTTCTTTCTGTTGCGGAGGCATCAAGTGAATAAGCCAGTGGATATTTCGTCTGCTAAACGCCAAGCTTTTCAATGGAACGCAGGGCTTTGGCGCTCGTTTTCAGGCGCATTCTTTTTGATGTTCTCACAAGGCGTGCTTGCTTATATGCTGCCGTTGAAAGTGGAGGCGCTCGGGCTTCCCACTCAACTGAGCGGCTTATTGCTAAGCGCATTCGGCCTGTCTGCCATCCTGGTCTTCCTGTTGCCAATCAATCGGCTGTTCGATGCCGTGCGCCCGATCATCACTCTAATCATCGGCTTTGCCGTCATGGGCACTTCGCTGTTCGCACTCGCAAATATCTCGACAGAACCGTTGCTGTATGCGGCGATGTGTACGTACGGATTCGGTTTCGCCCTGTTGTTCCCTTCGATCAATTCCTTGTTGATCGATGCCACAGAACCCGCATCAAGAGGGCGTGCCTACGGATATTTTTATGCCTTTTTCTCCATCGGCGTTGTCGCAGGTTCCGGAGTCACCGGGGCTTTGGCACTCACTGCAGATGGCGGTTTCCTGTTCAGCGGCTCGCTATTGCTGTCGATCGCTTTGGCCAACTGGCTGACTCTCGAACGCTGATTTTCTTGGCAACGTAAAAGACCGCCTCGGCACATGTGCCAAGGCGGTCTTTTTGAAGTTTACAGCTTGTCGGTATTCAAACGCGGCTCGGATGAAACCGAATCGGTGTTTTCCGATTTTTCTTTGCTGTCGTCGTTTGAAGAAAGTTTTGCATCGTCATTGTCTTCTTTCTTTTCTTTCTGCTCTTTTTCATTGTAATACTGGACAGTTGCTTGTGTACCGCCTTCAGCCGTCATCTTGTTTTCCTGCAGGTCGGTCTTATCCAAGCCTTCGCCTTTTTGGTCTTGCTGGTCTTTGTTCTGGTCCAAGTTTTGGGATTCCATATACTCATTCACCTTCGCTTTCACATCATTAAATGCAACAGTTGCTTTCTCGCGGTTTTCCGGTTTTTTGAAATATGCATATGCACCGGCTGCCAGTCCTGCTAAAAGCAGGCCTCTTCCGCCACCTTTTTTCCTAGCCATTTGCAGCACTCCTTTTTCTTTTCTTGTTATGCCTTGTTTACCCTAATCAGCCAAAGCTAATCATGAATCACTCAGCTGTTTCTGCTGCATATCGCTTCATGTCGATATGCGGAATGCCGTCCTCATTGTAAATCTCTGAAATCGCTTCGAATCCGAATGAACCATAAAACTCTTTCAGATACACTTGTCCTTGCAATTGGATCTCGGGTTCTTTCCATTGTTCGTCAATATAGCGGATCGAGCGCTCGAGAAGTTCTTTTGCGAGTCCACGTCCGCGCGCCTCTTTGCGGACGATGACGCGGCCGATCGATGGCGCATCGTATTTCTTCCCTGCCGGCACCAACCGGGCATAGGCAAGCACCTCGCCGTCTTCTTCATATACCATATGGGTTGAAACTTCATCCAACCCGTCCAATTCCGGGTATGGGCAATTCTGTTCCACCACAAATACTTCGACACGAAGCTTTAATATATTGTATAATGCTTGTGCTGTGAAGTCGTCAAATTGATAACTTTTCCACGCCATAATCCATCGCCTCCTATGATTTCATTATTCCACATCAATGGCTATTCAGGCTAGAGTTTGATATGATAGCAAAAATAATTCCAGAGGTGATCGCATGATTCGCACAGGTACACCGGCAGATATCGAATCTGTACGGGAAATCGCTCACATCAGCTGGAATGATACGTACGAAGGGATCATTCCATCTCCCATACAACTGAAGTTTTTGGAGCAATCCTACTCGACCCCAATGCTCGAAATGCGCATGGAGCGGACGATCCTCCTGCTTGCCGAACAAGACGGGCAAGCTGTGGGCTTCGCGAACTTCACGAAAGTCGATGAAGACGGCGATGCCGAATTGATCGCCATGTACATGAAGCCCGAGCACCAGCGTTCAGGCTTCGGCAAGAAACTGCTGTCGGATGGCTTGTCGCGCTTAAAAGGCGGGCAGCAATTATTCGTCTATGTCGAAAGTGAAAACCAAAAAGGCCGCAATTTCTACGAAGCGAACGGCTTCCTGTTGCTCGAAGAATTTGAGGAATTGTTCGAAGGGCATCCCCTTCAGACAGCCAAGTACGTTTTCGACCTTTCAGGCCAAGCGCAATAAATCTAGAACTGCACAAAACCCCCTCGAATTCGCTTCGAGGGGGTTTTCTTTGCTTGAATTTAAGAGTTAACGATTCTTCTTTTCTTACAAGGGGCGGTACGGCGTGTCGTCTTCACGCGTTACCGTATCATTTCTTGTAGCCGGTTCATTGTCTCTGCCCATCAATTCGTCTTCACGGAGCGGCGGCTTGCGCACGAAGCACATAATCGCAGCGATGTAGAAGAGGATCGATGTCAGCGATAAAATCCCGGCGAAGATACCGCCTAGGATGAAGAAAATACCTGCAGTGTTCGCTTTCTCAAATGATTTCAATTTCGTGATGGCCAAAACGGCGAAGACCGTACTGATCGCAAGCAAAATGACCAATACCCAGCCAATGACGTCAAATCCTGCCACGATGGCATCAAATGTATCTACTGCCATTTGGGCATCTTCCGGACTTGATAAAGTCGGATCATTGCGCAGTTCTTCCTGCATCTCCATTTGCATCTGACTGCCTTCAAAACCACTTAAGCTGGTGATGACAACGATGGTTAAAATGATGCCGATTACATTGAAAATGGAACCGATGATGCCAAGAGCTTTTTCTCCTGTCCTTTTGATGGTTCCGTAATTCTCCGGTGCCTGATTCATTAAAAAACCTCCCATTTCTGTCTCCGGGCTGCACGGCGTATTTGAACGCTTCCGGCGTGCCCTTCTTTCCTTATTATGTTTCTTCTCTCATCTATACGCTTTCGCGCCATTTTGGTTTCGTATTACTTTCATTCCCGCTGAAATATTATTAAAACTTGTTTAAATTTTATCAAGCTGGGTATTTTATTACTATCAGCAAGACAAATACAAAATATAAAAGGGGTTCTAAAAAATGGAAAATAAACTAATTTTTAACCAAGCGGATTTCATGTACGGAGTAGGCGGCGCATCTATCCTTACAGCCATCGTGTTCTTCATGACAAGCCTGTAAGAAGGAGTGAGCCTATGAGCCAAACATTCATCAATACATAGAAAAGCAATCCACCTCATGAGGAAATGGATTGCTTTTTTTGCGTCTTGTATGCGAATTGCAATTCAGGCTTTGACGTCGTTGTATTCATCCGAACGCTCGAACACTTCCGCTACATATGAACAAACCGGCTGCATCTTGAATTGGTTTTCACGCGCATAAGCTGCTGCGTGGTCGACAAGTTCTTTTGCAAGCCCTTGATTGCGCAGGCTTTCTTCGACATAGGTGTATTCCACGACCATCAAGTCAGCCATTTGCGTCCACGTGATTTCAGCTTTCACTGTCTCGCCGTTTGTTTCGCGAAAAGCGAATTCATCATGCCCAAGTTCTGTAAATTTCAATTCCATCGATCCAATTCCTCCTTATGTTCCACTTTATCTGTGCAAATAAATCGAAATTCCCCGTTGCTTCAGGTTTTACCGCCAGCTAGCGGTTGATCTTCAACGGACGGAGAGAGTCTTCGATTTCCTTGCGTCTCGGCTCAAGAAATGGTGGCAAGGCCAAGCCTTCGCCAAGTTCGTCTGCATTTTCATCAGTCGCAAAGCCGGGCTCATCTGTCGATAACTCAAACAGGATCCCGTTCGGCTCACGGAAGTAAATCGCTTTAAAATAATAACGGTCCACTTCACCGGACGTTTGGAAACCGTTGGCACGCAAATATTCGTTCCATTGATGATACTCTTCATAAGTTTTCACACGGAACGCTACGTGATGGACGCTTCCTCGGCCGGGACGCTCCGGCGGAAGGTCTGAGCGCTCCTCTAAATGTATTTCGCCGCCAGGGCCGCCTTCTCCTGTCGTAAAGACGATTATTTCAGGCTGGCCTTCCACTTCCGGCGCATAAGCACCGGCTTTTGAAAACCCGAGAATATCTGTCAGCACTTTGGCTGTACGCTCCGCTTTCCGTACCGTCAGCCTCACTGGACCGAGCCCGCGAATCGCGAACGCTTCCGGAACGCTCGCTTTTGTCCAAGGCTCGCCGAATGGAATGCCTTCTCCATCATCGACGACAAGCATTAAGCGTGAGCCTTCAAAATCCTGAAATTCCACGGTATCCCGGCCAAAGCGCTGTGTTTTTTCGCCGTGCGGGACGCCGAACTCACGGAACCGCTCCAACCAATAATCAAGTGCTTCGCTTGATGCGAGGCGGAAGCCTGTATTGCTGATGGAAGTGACGCCGGGGTAGGTCCTGCCAGCCATCGGAATATCAAAATAAGTCATATCGGTTCCCGGTGTGCCTACTGCGTCTGCATAAAACAAATGATAAGAAGACGGGTTATCCTGGTTGACGCTTTTTTTGACGAGGCGCATCCCCAGAATGCGCGTAAAGAAGTCATGGTTTTTATCTGCGTTGGCTGTAATCGCCGAAACGTGATGAATGCCTGCAACTTGCATGAAAAGCACCCTTTCTTTATCTCGAATTCGAGATTGTTATCTTTAGTTTAGCATTCAGCAGGGTTTTTCTGCAAGACAGCTGTTTCTATTAACACGCCCAGGCGAGTGAAAAGCAAAAAAAAGTCCCGGAAATCATCTTTATGATTTTCCAGGACAGCACAGCTTGCTATTCGTTTTTTTCTACACCTGTATTGGATGGCTTAATTGAACCAGCCGCGAACGGTATTGGCCAAATCACGGAAAAATTGTTTCACACTTTCCCAGAAACCCTCGTCATTGACAACGGTACCGATTTTATCACTGATCGTCTTGCTCAAGTCTTCCAATTCAGTCGACCATTTCGAGAAATCGATATCGAGCTGGCGGATGCGGTCCATCAAATCGACCAGCAATTGGCGATCTTCAGGGCTCAATTCAATTTGCAGGCGGCTCAATTGCTCTTCAACGATCTGTTCGACATCTTCACGTGTTGCCGGATTCTGTTCAGCGATCTGCTTTTTGATTTCTGTCAATAATTCGCTGACTTTTTCTTGGTCGACGCCGCCTTCAGACAATTCTGTCGCCACGGATAATTCGTCATTGGCAACATCTGTCCGTTCAGGATCGAGCTGCTCCCCGTTGACTTCATAGGCTTTGTAGATCCCCACAAGTGCAGAATGCCCAGTTACCGCTTTCGGTGCAGCCACTTCAACGGTGGCATTTTCAATGCCGGCCGTCAGCATGGCGTTGGCGTACATATCCGTTGTCACTTGGGTGATATTATCCGGCGTGGCGATTTCAATGACCAGCCCTTCGCCTTCTTCCGTGCGGGTGATTTTGGCAGAAGAATACATGCGTGCCCGCGCGTCCCCATCCGTAATGTATGTGACTAGGTCCTGCCCGGTTACTTCAATTTCTTCCACTTCCGCTTCTCCAGCAACGTCCAGGCTTTCAGCAACTTGCGCCTTTTCATCTGCGGATAAATCGCCTCCGTAAACGACGATTGGCAAGCCGAATTTCTCATTTATCCCGACATTTGCGGATGCCGCACCGGCAAAAGCCAATGCGAAAGTCATCATTAATGTGGCAAGTATCATTATTTTTTTCATGTTTTTTTGCCCCTTTCTTCAAATATTAGTACGCATTTGAGGCAGAAAGGTTCCTTAGCCAAGCAATTTTGTCCAACCGTCTTCTTGCACGATGCGGCGTTCTTTGTAAAGCCTGCCGAGTGCACGCTTGAATGCGGCTTTGCTCATGCCGAACATTTCCATGATTTCATCGGGCGACGATTTATCGGTAAACGGCATTTGGCCGCCTGCATTTTCCAGGTAGCGCAAAATTTCTTCCGCATCGTCCGATAGGCGTTCCTGTTTGCGCGGCAAAAGAGACCCGTTGAGCGTTCCGTCGTCTTTGACATCGATGATGCGCACCGTTTTTTCTTCGCCGAGGCGCGGTTCTGCTTCACGCTCTGATTCATGGACGAAGACTCGGTAGTTTTCTGGCACCGACAACATGAATGAGCCGACCGGCAGCAAGCGGTAAGCGCGTGCTTTCAAATCTTTGTTATAAACTTCAGCAGGCGCCCGCTCGTAAAGTTCCAGCACCTTTTCTTCTGTCGCCAGGCGCCCGTAAAGATCACCATAGCGGTCTGTCCGGAGCGTCATGAAAATATGGTCGCCCTGGGCTGGCCATAATTCCTGCACCGGCGGCAAATCAGCCGGCAGGACGTAAACTTCACGTGTCGTGCCGATATCGACGACTGCGCCTTCTCGCGGAGAAATCTTCAATACTTTCGCCCAACCGTATTCACTCGGCAAAATATGCGGAATCATTGGCGTGGCGGAGATGCCGCCTTGGCGGTTTCGGTACAAGAAGACTTCAATCTCCTCGCCGACCTCTTGCCCTTCTTCTATTTCCGATGCGTTCATCGTCACTTCATCACCGGAGCCATCCGATAAGATCCACTGGGATGTGGAACGGTCTTTAATGTGCAATAATGCTTTCAATCCTGGATGCAAAGCCATGCTGCATACCTCCTCTATTTGGGTTAGCTGTTTTTTTGCTCATTGCTTAACTTCTTCAATTTTTCCGCTACGCCTTTATCTTCTTCAAGCAACTGGACCAGATCAGCGATGCGGTCGATGGAATTCCAGCTCAAATGATGCTCGATTCCTTCTACATCGCCATAGATTTTATCCTCATCCACACCGATCAGCCGCAAAAATTGCTCAAGCAAGTCGTGGCGCTGCAGCAAGCGCTTGCCGAGTTTTTGCCCTTTAGGCGTCAGCATCAGCCCCCGGTAGCGTTCGTAGATCAAGTAGCCGTCCTTATCGAGTTTTTGCACCATCTTCGTCACCGATGACGGCAACACCGATAGCGCCTCGGCGATATCCGAGACGCGTGCGTACCCTTTTTGCTCTATTAATGAATAAATGATTTCAATATGGTCTTCCATACTTGGAGTAGGCAAATTCCGTTCCTCCCTCGCGTCGCTATGTTCAGTTTACTATACTGCCGCCTTGTGAACAACTGAGCATAGGCGCTTGCTGTATGCTTTCCCAAGCGCCGAATAAAGGCAATTTTCCAACATTCATAAAAACAGCATTGAACGCAGGGCGATAGGTTTAGCGCATTTTCGCTAAGGGTAATGATAGATATAACACAAAAGATAGATGAAATTGAAAGGTAGGTGGAGAACATGGGACGTATTCTTTGGATTATTTTGGTAGTAATTCTTGCGGTATGGGTGATCGGATTCTTATTAGACGTAGCAGGCGGACTTATTCACATTCTTTTGATCATCGCGGCAATCGTCTTGATCGTTAACTTAGTGACAGGCAGGAAAGGTGTTTAGATAAACACCGGACCCTAAAAATCCCAGGAAAGCAGAGCGATCTGCCTTCCCGGGATTTTTTTATGCTCTCACTTTCGCATAGACGCATGTATCGCGGATCTTGCCGTCATGTCTCGACAGGCTGTCCTTGCGCATGATGCCTTCGAGTTCAAAGCCAAGTCGCTCCGCTACTGCGCGGCTCCGGACATTGTCCGGGTCGCAGCGGATTTCGACGCGGTTCGCTTGCAACTCTTCGAACGCAAAACGCGTGATGCGCTCTACAGCTTCTGTTACATAGCCTTTTCCTTCAAAACGGCTGTCCACCCAATAGCCGATTTCGAATTTGCGCACTTCCCAGTCGATGCGGTGCAAGCCGCTCGAACCGATGAACTGCCCGCTGTTCTTATCGAAGAAATGCAGCCGCAGGTCTTTGCGCAACATGAAATCTGTTTCTGCTTGAATCAAATTCGCCGTCATTTCCGCGAGATTCGGCTCGTGTTGCGCAAACGGCATCCACGGGCGCAATGCCTCCAATGAGTGGCGCACCGCTTCAAAACTAAGCACGGCATCTTCTCTTTTTGGCGCACGGATCACTAAACGTTCTGATTCAAATGTCTCTGGAAACTCCAGTAACAACGGATTGAAAGGAGGATCTGCCGGCGCTTTGACTGCGTCATCCCACATGACTGGCGTCGTTACGCCCGCTTCCCAGTCTTCGCGGGTCATACCGTAAGTTACCGCGTCGTGATAACGGTTTTGTTTCGGCGAAAACCACGCTTGGCGTAAATGCGCTTCCTTCACGAAACCAGTTCGTTCGAATGCTTTGCGCATCGCAAAATTATCGTGGCGCGTATGGCCTTCCAGGCGGATTTTCTTCTCCGGCAAGGAAAAGACGAAGTCAGCGATCATGCGCAGCGCTTTCGGGCCATAGCCCTGCCCGCGGTAGGAATCGGCGATCCGCAAATCGAACAGCGGAATCTCATCCTGCAGGTCAAAGATTTTCACCAAGCCCACTTGTTCGCCTTCGTCGTTTTCAATCCAAAAGGTCTTGACCTGATCCGATTTATAGCCGCCTTCTACGATCGTCTTTTCGATCAAGGCGCGCACCGGGTGTTCGTGGCCATGATAAGGCCATGAGTTGGTCGTCATAAACTCGATCAATTTCTCGTGCTCTTCCATGGTCCATTCTGTTAACTTCAAATCGCAACCTCCAAACGCCTCTTACTTCTGGACTTTCACCAAGCGCAATGCATTCAAGATGACCAATAGCGTAGCTCCCATATCCGCAAAGATTGCGATCCATAACGTGAGCCAGCCTGGAATGATCAAGAGCAGAGCCAAGATTTTCAGTGCCAGTGCAAAGATGATATTTTCCTTTATTATACGCAAAGTTTTTCTGCTTAGTCGAATAGTATATGGAAGTTTCTCCAAATCATCCGCCATCAAGGCGATATCCGCTGTCTCGAGCGCCGCGTCCGTTCCGGCTCCGCCCATGGCTATGCCGATATCGGACGCCGCGAGTGCCGGTGCGTCGTTGATGCCGTCGCCGACCATCGCCACGCGGCCATATTTTGACTGCAGCTCTTTAACGGCCGCTAACTTGTCTTCCGGCATCAAGCCAGCGCGAATATCCGTCACACCGATTTCCCCGGCGATGGCTTTAGCTGTTGCCGGGTGGTCGCCCGTCAGCATGATCGTATGATCGACACCGATTTCCTTCAAGCGCTCGATAATCGCCGGGCTTTCTTCCCGAATGGCGTCCGCAACGCCGATTACCCCGAATAGATGCTTGCTGGAAAATACCGCCATCGCAGATTTTCCGCTTTCCTGCAGGCGATAGGCAGCTGCCGGTGCATGGAACCCGTGCTCCTCTGCCCATTTCAAGCTGCCGACACGGATGCGTGTGCCACCGATTTCTGCGTGCACCCCTTTGCCGGTCAAGGATTGAAAGCGTTCGGATGGGTATAGTTCTGGCGCTTGTTTCGTGATGGCACGGGCGAGCGGATGCTGTGATAAGACTTCGACAGACGCCGCGATCTTGACCACTTCCTCAGGCGTATAGCCTTCTTCCGGCAACACATCGGTCATTTCCGGATAACCTTTCGTCAAGGTGCCGGTTTTGTCGAATGCGATAGCCTGTAGGCGCCCTGTTTCTTCTAAATGGATGCCGCCTTTAATAAGTACACCCTGTCTTGCCGCATTGCCAATTGCCGTGACAATCGCGACAGGCGTCGATACAACAAGCGCGCATGGGCAGCCGACAACGAGCACGGCCAGGCCTTGGTACACCCACAGCTCCCAATTTCCCGTAACAAACCCTGGAACGAGCGCAACCAAAAATGCGACAGCAATAATTGCCGGCGTGTAATATTTTGCGAAACGGTCGACGAATTGCTGCGAGGGCGCTTTTTCTGCCTGCGCTTCTTCCACTAAATGAATAATTTTCGCGATGGTCGTGTCTTCCACACGTTTTGTGACCGTCACTTCCAACGCGCCTTCTTCGTTCATTGTGCCGGCAAACACTTCATCTCCCGGCTGTTTGGTGGCAGGGATCGATTCACCGGTGATCGCCGCCTGGTTGACAGCCGATTCACCGCGCAACACTGTGCCATCCATGGCGATTTTTTGCCCGGGCTTGACGATCAATACATCACCGATGCGGATGTCTTCCGTTTCCAGTTCAATCAGTTCGCCATCGCGTTGGATCAATGCCCGTGATGGAGCAAGGTCCATGAGCGAACGGATCGATTGGCGGGCTTTGTTCATCGAGAACGATTCCAGCGCTTCACTGATGGCAAATAAGAATACGACAACTGCGCCTTCCCGCCACTCGCCAATGATGACCGCGCCGATAATCGCGATGGTCATCAATGTTTTCATATCAAACTCCAAGCGACTGAGATTTTTCGCTCCAGTGGAAAACATTCGATAGCCGCCGATCAGCATCGATGCGCCGAACAAGCCGATTGACCACGGATGCGCCTCGCCAAGCTGGAAGGAAGCGATGATGCCGGCGATGAGAAAGACGAACGAAATGGCCGTTTCTACTGTCTGGCGCCGTTTGTAAAACGGCACGTGGGCTACGCGTTGTTTTTCCGGATAGACGCGAATATGGTCGAAGGCGCCCGCTTTTTCCAATTCTTCGATCGACACATTGCCATCGACACGCAGTTTGGATGCGCCGAAGTTCAGTTCAACGTGTTTCGCTTCCGGCAGATTGCGGATATTCTGTTCGAATTTCGCCGCACAGCTTGTACACGATAAATTTTCAAGACGATAAGTTTTGCTCAACTGAAACACCTTCTTTCGCATGTTCATTCGCGATGGTCACAAGCTGGCGCACATGGTCATCCGCCAAGGAATAATAAATCTGCTTGCCTTTGCGTTCGGATTTCGCCAAATCCCGTTCGCGTAAATACCGCAAATGGTGGGATGCTGTCGCTGTCGATGAGCCGATCACTGCGGCAATGTCGCAGACGCACATTTCTGGCTCGATCGTCAGCGCATAAGCGATCTTCAAGCGCGTTTCATCTGCCAGCGCTTTGAACAAAGCCGAAACGCCATCAAGCTCCACCATATGCTGCTGCACCCGATCGACCGCTTCGGGATGGACTTTTGTAATATCGCACATCTCTTTCACCCTGTTCACACCCTTCATTCAAACCTTCATTTGATTGATTTCAGTATACGTTGATTGACCCTAACAGTCAAACGGTTGTTTGAATGAAAAGTGCAGCCTCTCGTTCGTAATTCAGTAAATGCTATACTAGTAAAAACAACGACACCATAGAACAGGAGAGACGAATTATGTACCAACACGTATTGGTTGCCATCGATGGATCCGATCATTCAAAACGCGCCGCACAACATGCGATTCAACTCGTTGAAGGAACGCCTTCGGCACAAGTAACAATTATTTGTGCGGTCGATTATGGAAAATCCGAAAGAGAAAGTAATCGCGGGCTCACAAGCGAGCAAATAGCTACAGCTGCCCGCGAATATATGGCACCGTTCGAAGACATTTTCCGCCAAGCAGGGGTACGCGTAAAAAGCGTTATTGTCCACGGGGCACCTGGTCCAGCTATCGTCTCCCACGCCAACGAACACCCATACGATATCGTCATCATCGGCAGCCGCGGCTTGAATCCCGTTCAGGAATTCGTGCTCGGCAGCGTTAGCCATAAAGTAGCCAAGCGCGTTAAAGCGCCGGTGTTGGTTATCAAATAAAGAAGAACTGCAATCAGCAGCGCTGTTCAACCCCACCCATTTTGACAAGCTCGGGGCAAGTATCTGTTGTCATGCAGAAAAACAGAAATGGGGATCATGATGCATAAAGGAAAACGCAATTCCATCGCCGATGTCCCAGGCGTCAAAGTCGGCCATATCACACTCGACGAAAAGATCAATGATGAAGAGTCAGTCTGCACCGGCGTCACGGCGATCCTGCCGCATGCCGGCAACTGGTTCGAACAAAAAACGCCTGCTGCCTCGTTTGTATTGAATGGCTTCGGCAAAACCGCCGGACTCATCCAAGTCGATGAACTTGGCGTGATCGAATCCCCGATCATGCTGACGAATACTTTCAGCGTGGCAGCGGTGCTGCAAGGAACGATGGACTATATGCTTGCGGAAAATCCTGCCATCGGCGATTCGACCAGCTCGTTGAATGTGGTTGTCGGCGAATGCAATGACAGCTATTTGAATTCGATGCGGCGGATGGCGGTCGAACCTCTTCATGCCGCCGAGGCGATTCGCACAGCTTCCGCTGACTTTGCGCAAGGGGCTGTCGGTGCCGGAAAAGGGATGATTTGCTATGGCGTCAAAGGGGGCATCGGCTCTTCTTCACGCACTGTGGAATACGGGGATGAACAGTTCACGGCCGGCGCATTCGTTTTGACCAATTTCGGGCGCAAAGAAGAAATCGCCATCGCCAATTGGCTGCCGGAAGATGCTCCGGAACAGCGCCCGGACGGATCTGTCATCATCGTCATCGCCACCGATGCACCGCTCGATAGCCGCCAGCTGAAACGGCTCGCCAAACGTGCGGCGATCGGGCTCGGCCGAACTGGCACGCATGTACATAACGGCTCAGGAGACATCATCATCGCCTTCTCCACCGCCTATACCATTCCCCACCAGCAGCAATCGCCTTTTAGCGATTTGCGGGTATTGCGCGATGACCACGACGTGATGGCTTCGCTGTTCCAAGGCGTGATCGAATCAACGGAAGAAGCGGTCTATCAATCGCTGTTCCATGCCGAGACCACTGCCGGGCGCATGGGACGCGTCGTTGAAAAAGGCCTGTTCGAATAAAAACACACGCAAAAAACCGTTCCGCTATTTCAGCGGAACGGTTTTTTTACGTAGAAGCAATTGAATAGCCGACAGCAAACAGCACTAGGCCGGAAACAAGTGTCGCGGAAATATAAAAGATGCCCCGCTTCCAATGGCCGTCTTCAAAATCCTTCACACTGTCGAGCGCCATCGTCGAAAATGTCGTGAACGCTCCGAGAAAACCGAAGATTCCGGAAGCTGCCGGCACACCCGCCCCGAGGCATGCACCGATGATGAGCGAGCCGAGACTGTTGACGAACCAAGTCGCAAGCTTCGGCTGGCGTGCATGATTCTCCACCGCCATATAACAGAGATAGCGGGCAATGGCACCGAGAAAGCCGAATACAGCGATGCTGATCATTCGACCGCCCCCTTGCGCCCCGCCAATAGCCCTAAAGCCGCTGCAGTAATCGATGCGGCCGTCATGCCAAGCGCATACATGATGCCTGTTAATAAGGACGATTCAAGCAAGTGGAACCAATCCGCTGAAAAGGCCGAAAAACTTGTGAACGAACCAATCAGCCCGGTCGAGACGAACAGCCGCGTTCCCGCCGAACGCTTCACTAATCGGGCCGCCGCGATACCGATGATGAAGCTTCCGATAATGTTCACAAGCCATAAGCCCAGCCCCGCCCCGGCGAATTGAAACACAGCCGTGCGGAGAAGCGATCCGGCCATGCCGCCGAACCCTACAGCCAATATGTTTTTCATAAAATCCCCCGAATAGTTTTCTTCAGTATACCTTATTCAGGAGTAAGCGTTAATTCGGCTCCTTCCACATCGCCTTCAATTTGGGTTTCATGAAACTCGCCTTGCGCCCATTTGTCGACTTGGTTATGGAAAAAGTCGGACTTCACGTGGCCGCTCAGCCCTGGCCCGACAATGTGATAGGCTTTCGACAAATCGGCAAGGTCAGCCACAAAACGCCAAGATGCCCCGTGATCGACATCGCCATCATCATTGAAGGCCGCTGCCTGAACGGTAATATTCGAGCCGCCCACTGGCACCTTGTCCGGATTCAAGAACTGTTCGAGAATCGGTGAGGCCCCCGCGACAGGATGCGGGAAGGTCAACTGATGGTATTCGCCCCATTCCCAGTCTTGCGGATCGCTGCCTTGCGCTGTTTCGATATCATCGAGAGCAAGATCGAGCGAATCAGCGAGCCATTTCCCTGTGCCGCCATATTCACGGACCCATGCGCCCTCGTCTCCTTCAAAAGCTTGGCGCAACATAGCGTCAGTGATATGGTTTTTGCCTGACAGCATATCGTAGACATCTTCAGGAAATTGTTCTTCGAATAAGGTGTCCGGCAATTGGCGCATCCATGTATGGAAGACGAAAGGCGCTGCTTGTCCTGCACTGTCGACTTGGTCCCATTCCCGCAGCATTTTGAACAATTCTTCGTGTTCATCCGTCGTTTTTTCGACTTCCGCCATCATCCCCTCAAGAAATTCTGCAGCGTACAGATTTTTCTGGTCCATCTGCAAAGCCATCATGTCTTCCGCAGTCAGTTTATCGTTCCCTTCGAGCACTTCCGCGATGCGCTCATAGCGATAAGGCTGTGCCCAGAAATCCGTGATATGGTACGGATAGCTATCATCTATGACTTGGTTATTGGCGGTCGCGATAAAGCCGGATTGCGGATTGACCGAGCGCGGCAATTCATCGAACGGCACATAGCCATCCCAGCCATATTCAGCAGAATCACCCGGCACCGGCAATTGCCCGTCGCCTTGCTTGCGGATTGGAATACGCCCGTTCGCTTTGTATGCAATGGTGCCGTCAGTCGATGCGAATACGAAATTCTGTGCAGGCGCCTGGAAATCTTCCAAAGCTGTTTCGAATTGTTCCCAGTTCTCCGCTTTATTGAAATTCAGCACGGCCTGCAGCTCAAGCGTCGGCTCAAGGGCTGTCCACTGCATGGAAAAGACGGCGGAAGGCTCTTCTTCTTCATACAAGACCGGCGATACGATAGGCCCGTGGCGCGTGACGAGCACTTCGAAATCAACTGTCTCCCCATCCTTTACCTTTATCGGCTCTTCTAGCACCTCCGCTTGTTCCCATTGCCCTTCATAACGGAACTGTGTCGGATCGTCAGGGTTCGGCGTTTCGATATACAGATCCTGGACATCCGGCCCGACATTCGTCACACCCCATGCGATCTGTTCGTTATGCCCGAGAATGATTCCCGGAATACCTGCGAAAATGACGCCGCTGACATTTTGCTCCGGCGACTCCAAATGCATCTGGTACCAAATGGATGGTGTGCTGAGCCCGAGATGCGGATCGTCTGCTAGTAGCGGCAGCCCGCTTGCCGTCTTATCGCCTGAAACGACCCAGTTATTACTGCCGTTGAATTCTGGCGGAATGACTGACGGATCGAAAGCACCTGCGACTGCGACCGGCTGTTTTTTGTTCGCTGCCAAAATCGCCGGCGCCTCTTCCGGATAGCGTATGAACAATTCGCGCGCTTTATCTTCCGGGAATTCATTCAACGCCCAATGCCGGACAGCGAGTGAATTCCAATGGCCGCCAAGATCATAGGCCATGAATTTGCCGATTGCTAAAGAATCGACCGGCGTCCACGGTTCGGGTTCATAGCCGAGCAGCGCGAACTCATAGCTCAGGCGCCCTTCTTCATTGGCTTCTTCGATATACGCGTTGACGCCTTCCGCATACCATTCGAGCACTTGCTTCGCTTCGTCCCCGTAGCCAGCCCAAGATGCTTCTCCGGCACGACGCAAGCTGAAGGTGCGGAAATATTTATCGGTATCAACGGCTGCTTCGCCGATTACTTCAGCCAAACGTCCGCTCGCTTGCCGCCTCGATAAATCCATTTGGAACAAGCGGTCCTGCGCCTGCACATAGCCCTGCGCCCGGTACAGGTCTGCATCACTTTGTGCTTGGATATGCGGCACGCCGATATCGTCCCTGACGACCGTCACGCGCTCTTCCAGCACAGCTACAGCCACCTCGCCTTCAATAACCGGTTTCGACTTTGATATGTAAACGTTTGCAAAAATAATTGCAACGGCTGCCAAGACGAGCAGCGACCCGAATGCAATCAATAGCCATTTCCCCCATTTTTTCTTTTTCATCATTAGATCCCCCTTTTTGCTTTTCATTCGACTGGCGCCGTGGAAAATCCTTCCTCAGCATCAAAAAAAGCCTGCCGCAGAGGCAAGCTTAGTTGACGAAATCTTCTTCTCCAAGCACCAGTTTCACTTTCGGCACTTGTTTCTTTTCAGTAAGGACATACAGCACATCCCCTTTTCTGAGACGCGTCGTTCCAGTTGGCATGACGAGCTTGCCGGAACGGATAATAGCACTGATCAAGGTTTGGTTCGGAAGGCCGATCGTCTGTACCAACTGGCCAGCGAAAGGCGATTTCTCCGATAATTCGACTTCAAGCATTTCTGCATTGGCACGGTCCATCGACACCAATTCCAGGGAATGGATGCGCTTTGGAACCGGACGGCCATTCAACCCAAGTTTCTCGGCAAAAAACGAGATGGTCGAACCTTGCAGCAACGCAGACGTCAGCACGATGAACGAAACGATATTGAAAAACAGGATACTGTTTTCCATGCCGGCGAGCATCGGGAACGTCGCCAGAACGATTGGCACCGCTCCCCGCAACCCTGCCCAGGACATGAACAGCTTTTCTTTCACATCATAATCGAAGAATGCCGTACTGATGAAGACGGCGATTGGGCGCGCTACGAAAATCAACACAAACGATAGCACAAGCCCTTTCCAAATAAGATCCCAATCAGCCAATTGGCTTGGGAAAACGAGCAGTCCCAGAATGACGAACATGACAATTTGCATAAGCCAAGCGAAACCTTCATGGAAGGACACGATCGAATAGCTATGCGTCAAATCACGTGTCCCGATCACGAGCGCTGCCAAGTAAACCGCAAGCAGACCACTGCCGCCAAGGACAGCTGTAAAGCTATAGATGAAAATCGCAAAACCAGCGGCAAGCACCGCGTAAAGTCCAGATGCATCCAATCGGATCCGGTTGATGGTCCATGACGCGAAAAATCCAAGTGCCAATCCCAGGACCAAGCCAAGCCCCATTTGAAGCAGGAAGCTGCCGAGCATTGTCCAGACCGATGAATCTGGGATCATGATCAATTGCACGAAAGCGATGGTCAAAAACATCGCCATCGGGTCGTTCGTTCCTGACTCCGCTTCGAGCGTTGAGGAGATTTTGGCTTTGATGTTTTGGCCTGCGAGAACGGAAAATACCGCTGCGGCATCCGTCGAACCGACGATGGAACCAAGCAGCAAAGCCTGCAGCCAAGTCAAATCAAAAACATAATACGCTGCGACAGCCACAATGCCTGTCGTGATCAAAACCCCAAGCGTCGCCAGGACGATCGAACCGCCAAGAACCGGGCGGATATGCTTCCATTGGGTTTGCAAACCGCCTTCGAAGAGGATAATAATGAGGGCAACAATTCCGACCATCTGGGCAATTTCTGCGTTGGAGAAGTAGATGAGGCCTGAAACATCACTGCCTAACACCATGCCGAGGAACATAAACAAAACGAGCGAGGGAACGCCGGCGCGAGCAGATACTTTCGTCATCAAAACGCCAGCAAGGAGGAAGATCCCGCCGATCAAGATTATACCGTCTACACTAAAGCTCTGTATATTGACCACCCACTCCGCAAATTACTTTGAATTCATTATACCATAATAATGGCCCTACTTAAAAAAGCGGCACTCCGTCTAAGGGAGTGCCGCTAGTTTAAATCAAGCCATTTCTTCGCCGACGATTTTTACTTCAAGCTCCAAATCGATGCCGAATTTTTCGAACACCGCTTTTTTCACCATTTCAATCGTTTGAATGTAGTCATTGGCGGTCGCGTTGTTTTTATTGACGATAAATCCGGCATGTTTTGTCGAAACTTCCGCACCGCCGAATCCCTTGCCCTGCAATCCGCTTTCCTGGATCAACTTGCCGGCAAAATTGCCTGGCGGGCGTTTGAAGACACTTCCTGCAGAAGGGAATTCAAGCGGCTGCTTGCTTTCACGCTGGAAAGTCAAATCAGACATTTTCGCATCAATGACCCGCTGCTCGCCTATTTCGAGGCCAAACTCGGAAGCCAGGACATAAAAGCCTTTCTTCGTGATGATGCTTTTCCGGTAGCCGAGTTCCAACTCGTCTTTCGTCAAGACCAGCTTTTCCCCTTCTTTCGTCAAGACCGTCGCCTGGACGATGACGTCTTGAATCTCGCCGCCATATGCGCCGGCGTTCATTGCCATTGCGCCGCCGATTGAACCCGGGATGCCGCAGGCAAATTCCAATCCTGTCAGCTGTCGGTCAGCTGCCGCTCGCGATACGGTTTTAATGTCTGCGCCGCCTTGGGCAATGACCGTCGTTCCATTGATCATGATGCCGTCCAGCTTTTTGAACGTCAGCACGATTCCACGGACGCCACCGTCGCGGACGACCATATTGGAGCCATTCCCAAGCATCAATAGCGGGATATCATTGTCATATGCATATTTTACAGTGTAAGCTACTTCATCTTCAGTTGTTGGTGCTACAAATATATCGGCCGGCCCGCCCATTTTCGTCAATGTATGCAAATGCAAAGGCTCGTCCATTTTGACGTGATCTTCTGCCACAAAACGGCGTAAATCCGCCAACCAAGTTTCTTTCATCATTCCAAGCAAATCCCTTCTAAACTTTTCGCTCTTAATAGTATCCATTTTTCATCATGTTTTGACAAGCAATATTGCCTTGTTAAGGACTAAAGTCCAAATAAATTTTATCTCTAATTAAAACTATTTTAATTAAAACCTATTGACTTCGAGATATTAATTGATTATAGTAAGGCTAACACATACGAAATTGGAGGAATTACTCATGAAAAAATGGACAGTAGACCAAGCGCATTCAGAAATCGGATTTTCCGTGAAACACATGATGATCTCAAAAGTGAAAGGCTCTTTCGCTTCTTATGAAGCACAGGTGGAAGCAGATGAAAATAACTTGGAAAATGCATTGATCGATTTCAAAATCGATGTGACAAGCATCGATACCAATAACGAAGACCGCGACAACCATTTGCGCTCTGCAGATTTCTTTGACGCTGAACAGCATCCTTACATTACGTTCAACGCAACCGATATCCGCAAAAAAGACGATGACGAATACGAACTTGAAGGCGACTTAACGATCAAAGGCGTGACCCGCCCAGCGAAGTTCGAAGCGGAATACGGCGGCAAAGCTACTAACCCATGGGGCGTTGAAGTCGTTGCATACAACGTCAACGGCAAAATCAACCGCAAAGATTTCGGTTTGACATGGAACCAAGCGCTTGAAACAGGCGGCGTGCTTGTCGGCGAAGACATCAAATTGAACTTGGAAATCCAAGCGAACCCAGCATAAGCATAAAAAAAGAAGCAGCCGCCGCTGCTTCTTTTTTTCTACGTTTTATATGCCGCCTTCCAATTTCTTCAGCGGTTTCACGGCAGGCCCTTCCAATACTTCCCCGGTATGCGAGAAGCGGGAACCGTGACACGGGCAATCCCATGAAGTTTCGGCATCGTTCCATGCCACGTCACAGCCCATATGCGTACAGGTCGGTTTGACGAGATGCACTTGGCCGTATTCATCGCGGTAGCCGCCCGCTTTTTTGCCGTCCACTTTGACAAGGCCGCCCTGCCCTTTTTCCAGGTCGTCGATTGTCTTGGAGGCTTTTTTCAGTTTGCCGCTGACCAGTTCTTTCGCCACCGATGCATTGTCCTTCAAGAAACTTGCCGCATCGGCCGTTTTCACTTTCGGCCGCGTCGGATCGAATAGCGCAGCGTATGGGTTGTCGCGCCCGACGATTTGGTCGGTCAAAATCCGCCCGGCAATGGCGCCGTTCGCCATCCCCCATTTATGGAATCCGGTCGCGACGAGAATATTTTCATATCCAGCGGTGATCGTACCGACATAAGGGATTTTATCCAAAGTCGTCATATCCTGGGATGACCAGCGATACGGAATTTCCTCTGCAGCAAAATAATCTTCACCGAACTTCGCCAAATTCTCGTAATGCTCCATCGTCTCGACTGAACTCTGGCCTGTGGCATGGCCATCGCCGCCAAGCAACAAGAGTTTCTCTCCGTCTTCTCCCGGCGTAAAGCGGATAGAGCGGGATGGGCTGTCGGCACTGATGTACATGCCTTCAGGAATCTTGCCTTCGGTCCGGACAGCAATGGCATAAGAGCGGTTGACAGACAGTCTCGAGAAATACATGCCGTCAAAATCGTTGAACGGATAATGCGTGGCGACCACTACTTTGTCGCAGGACAAATGAGATAAGTTTTCCGTTTGGATCACTGGGTCTTTTTTGCTTAGGATTTTCATGGCGCGGCTTTGTTCATGAATGTCCACACCCATTTTCTCCAGTTCTTTTACGAGGCCAGTCAGGAATTTCACCGGATGGAATTGGGCCTGGTTGCGCATGACGAGCGCCTCCGTCACAGGAAATGGCAGTTCCGACTCCTCGCGCGCAAGTCCGCCATCGATGCCAAGCTGCTGGTACGCTTCCGCTTCTTTCTCCAATAACTTCACCGTGGAATCTTTTGTCGAATAGATAAATGCATCCTGATGCGAGAAATCGCAATCGATGTTCAACTCTTTTGCTGTTTCTTCAATGAATTTCAATCCGTCCATATTGGCTTCGTAATAGAGCTTCGCTTGTTTTTCTCCAACGAGCTTGATCAGCGGCGCATAATACAGGCCGTGCTGAGCTGAAATTTTCGCAGTTGTATAGCCCGTGACGCCATCAATCAATTTACCGGCATCAAGAAGTGTCACTTTCTTTCCTTCCTTCGCCAATAGATACGCGGTGATGACACCGGCGATGCCAGCCCCTACTACTGCAACTTCCGTGGACTTATTGCCGGTAAATGCCGGGTAATCCGGCAATTCCTTGTACGCTCTCCAAAAAGACTCCTTCGATTCGGGAATACGGCTTTGCTGTTCACTTTGAGACATGCTGCCCCTCCTTTATTGAATGTTTTGCTTATTGACTGTCTACCCCTATGTGGAAATCATTAACCAACGAATGCACGAGGCATGCCTCGGACATTCGTTTGCGAAGCTTGAGCATAGCGAAAGTTGAGCAAATAAATGTTATAGAGGGCAGCTGAGTTCATTTATTTGCGACGCATCTGCCTCGCAGATGTGGGAGCAAACTAGCGAGGCATGCCTCGGACATTCGTTTGCGAAGCTTGAGCACAGCGAAAGTTGAGCAAATAAATGCATAAAAAAGCTGAATCGATCCATTTGATTGGAAAAGCTCAGTCCCGGCAATTTTAAGCAAAAAAAAAGACGGAGCCGCCGAAGCGTTTCCGTCTTTATCATTCATTATGCGTTTACTTTAGAAAGTGTATTAGCTGTTTCTTTTACGCGTTCCATGCCGTCTGCGATGATTTGCTCAGCACGGTCAGGATACATATTGTGTCCTTCAATGATGACTTCCTCGATATCTGTGATGCCGAAGAAGTTCATGATGGCACGGATGTAGTTAACGCTCATCTCACTAGGTGCCATTTCCGGTGTCGAGTAGACGCCGCCTCGTGCGTTCAAGATGATGACTTTCTTCTCTGGAACCAACCCAACCGGGCCTTCTTCTGTGTACTTGAAGGTCATGCCTGCACGGTAGACATAGTCGATGAATGTTTGCAAGGCTGCAGGAATTGTTTTATTCCACAATGGGAATGCGAAAACGACTACATCAGCGTCCATGAATGCGTCCATCGCTTTGTTGGCCGCCGTCAAGATGCGCTGCTCTAGGTCAGTCAATTCTTCCGCTTGTGCGGATTTTTGCATGGCATCGAAGAAATCCTGCCCGAAATACGGCATGTCTTCTGCGAATACGTCAAATGTATTGACCTCTGCATCTGTCTTTAAGTTCTCCATGAATACTTCGTGCATTTTACTTGAAACGCCCTCAGAAGCCGGACGGTTATTGGCTTTTACGACTAAAATGTTTTCCACTTGTAAAACTCCTTTATACTATTAATATTATTCTTTAATTCAAGACTTTTTAATTATAAGTAATTCGAGATACAAAGTCAACGCGCTTGCTTGGCTTATTCGCCGTCGCAGGAATCTCCTGTGCAAAAGCTTGTTTTCGCTTTTCCAATCGGCTTCAATGCCGGGCGCAAACCTTCTTCTTCAGCGATTTGTTCTAATGCCTCAATGAACGCTTCAAGCGGCTGCGCCCCAGAAATCGCATACTTTCGGTTAACCACGAAAAACGGGACGCCTTGTACACCGATTTGCCCGGCTTCTTGGATGTCGCGCTCGACCTCGCCCTGGAATTGATCCGAATCGAGAACTTCCGCTGCCTGTTCGCGGTCAAGCCCTGCTTTTTCAACAATCGACAGCAAGGTCTCCGCATTGCTGATATTATGCGCTTTTTCGAAGTAATGGTGCATCAATAGCTCGGTCAGTTGATGTTCCTCGCCTTGTGTGGCAGCCCATTTGACGAGTCGGTGCGCAGAAAAGGTATTAGCGTGGGGCATGTTCTCCACATCATAATGCAAATCAAACGCTTTTGCCTGTTGTGCAACCCCCGCTGTCATTTCTTTTGCCCGTTCGAGGCTTTGCCCCATCTTTTCCGCCAAGTGTTCGTAGGCGAATCTGCTGGAGTCCACTGGCGCTTGTGGATCCAATTCGTATGCTTTAAATGTGATCTCCGCTTGGCTCTCATAGCCTGAGCGTACGAGTGCTTGTTCCAATGTGCGCTTTCCTATATAACAGAATGGGCAAACGTAATCTGACCAAACTTCAATTTTCATAACTACTCACCTCGCCACTTACTATAGCAATGACATAGATACGCCACAATTTTTTTGCTTGAAAATAATTCCCAGCACAAAAAAACTGACTCCCATAGGGAATCAGCTTAAAGCTTCGGTAATGACCGGAACGATTTGTTTTTTTCTTGAGACAACGCCCGGCAAAATCACGCGGTTGTTGACGACGCTTGACTGAAAGGCAGATTCGATGATGTCTGCGCGGCGTCCGAGGACGATTGCTTCCGAGTTATTGTTCAGGATATCCGTAACGGCGAAGACAAAAAGGTCCAAGCCTTTAGCCGCGACTGTATTGCTGATCAGCACTTCCAATTCCGCCTGGCGCTCTAGGACTTCCGCTACATCGATGGCGTTGACTTGCGCCACTTCAAAGCGGTGGTCACCTGCTTCGAATTCCTTGGAATCGAGTGAAATCAAATCTTCCAGTGTTTTATTGCTTAAATCGGCGCCGGCTTTCAACAAGGCAAGACCGTACTCTTGTGAATCGACACCGGCGATCTCTGCCAGTTCTTTCGCTGCTTGAATGTCCTGATCGGTGCAGGTCGGGGATTTGAATAGCAATGAATCCGAAATGATGGCTGATAGCATCAACCCGGCAATGTCAGCCGGCACTTCGACTGCATGTTCTTTATAAAGCTTCAATAAAATCGTCGCTGTGCATCCCACAGGTTCTGCGCGGAAATAAAGCGGATCGGTTGTTTCGAAATTAGCGATCCGGTGATGGTCAATTACTTCGATCACTTGGACTTCATCGATATCGTCGATGCTTTGCTGGCGTTCGTTGTGATCGACAAGAATGACTTGCTTCACTTCGTCTGAAGCGCGTTTCACCAAACGGGGATTCGAGGCTTTGAAATGGTCGAGCGCAAAAAGCGTCTCATTGTTCGGTTCACCGAGGCGAATGGCTTCAGCGTCCATTCCGAGCTCTTTTTTCAGATGGGCATAAGCGATTGCCGAACAGATCGAATCGGTGTCCGGGTTTTTATGACCTAATACAAAAACATTTGACATGAATAATGGCCTCCTGGCTTGTGTAGTTTCTGAGATTATTCTATCACAAATTGCCTCTCCATAAAAAATCTGCGACTGAAAACCTAGTGTTACCCAGCATTTCACCAACTAAATACGGAAATAATTTTAGAATTATCAGTATTCTTAAAGTTTAGTGTGTACTTTAGCACGTTTGAATGGTATTATATTACTAACTAATCCTATGTTTTTGGAAGGAAGAGGTGCCAGTGACTATATTATTGGAAAAGAAATACATTCCCTTGTCCCATTATTTTCAATCCGCGACGAATTCCAACATCCGTTTGACCTTTTCGGAAATCGAGCAGATCATGGGCCAGAACTTGCCCAACGCCGCCTACTTGAACAAAAGCTGGTGGAAAAAGTCGAAGCCCCCTGCAAAACATTTCCACGCCTGGATGGATTCCGGTTACCGCGTTGCGGAAGTCGAACCCGACCGTTATGTCGTCTTCGAAAAAGCGGATGCCAAGAACACAGCAGCCAATAAAGAGGCCGAAGACAAAGATATTTTGTTGATCCGCACCGCTGAACACGGGGATGCCCGGTCGCTGGCCTTGCTCCAAAAAGCCGTGGAGGCGGAATCCGATTTCATGCTTTACGGCAAGGACGAGCGCTCGCTTTCCACGCAGCGTGTCCGCAAGCAAATCATCGAGTGGAAGCAAAGTGGCCATTCCGCTATTATCATCGCCATCTTGAATGGCCAGCACGTCGGCTATTTGATGGTCATCGGCAATGAAGCGAAGCGGGCGCAACACCGGGGAGCATTAGTCCTTGGCCTTCTGAAGGAAGCACAAGGCAAAGGCATCGCCAAATCGCTCCTCGAAAAAGCGGAAGACTGGGCCAAGCAAAAAGGCATCTCCCGCCTGGAATTGACGGTCCTCGAAGCTAACGAGCGCGCCCGCAAGCTCTATGAAAAAGCCGGGTTCGAAGCTGAAGGCATACGCCGCCGCTCGCTCATCATCGACGCCAAAGAACACGACGAAATCTACTTGGCCAAGTTTTTGGATTAAGCCAAAATTTAAAAATGCCCGCCATTCACTTTTGAATGGCGGGCATTTTTTATAGCGTTGATTAATTCAACACCGTTAACCATAAATACAGCCCGGTCAAGGTGATGAACAGGGTCGGGACAGTGAGGATGATGCCGACTTTGAAGTAATATCCCCAGCTGATTTCGACTCCTTTCGTCTTCAATACATGAAGCCATAAAAGTGTCGCAAGCGAACCGATCGGCGTGATTTTCGGGCCGAGGTCGGATCCGATGACATTGGCATAAATCAAGGCATCGCGCATGACGCCGTTCGTGTTCGTCTCGGCGATGGCCAAGGCATTGATCATGACCGTCGGCATATTGTTCATGCCGGACGACAGGATTGCTGCGATAAAGCCCATGCCGATCGTGGCCGCATACAGGCCGTGCCCCGCTGTCCATTCAATCGCCTGGGCGAGAACCGAAGTCAAGCCGACATTGCGCAATCCGTAAACAACGACGTACATGCCGATCGAGAAGAAGACAATCGCCCATGGTGCGCCTTTTAGCACCGTCATTGTTTCGACGTGCTTGCTATTGCGCGCAATCGCCAGGAAAATAATTGCGATGGAGCCGGCGATTAAGGAAACCGGGATCTCAAGCGATTCGCTCATGAAGTAGCCGATCAGCAAGACCCCAAGAACCACCCAAGACAGGCGGAAAATGCGGATATCTTTGATCGCAGTATCCGGTTTTTTCAAAACCCCAGGGTCAAAACGGCCCGGGATGTCTTTTTTAAAGAATAAGTACAGCACAAGCATGCTTGCCAGTATACTGAATAAGTTCGGAACCACCATATGCAGCGCGTATTCCGTAAAGCCGATGCCAAAGAAATCAGCCGACACGATATTGACCAAGTTGCTGATGACAAACGGCAAGGAGGCCGTATCAGCAATAAAGCCGGATGCCATGATAAACGGCAAAATCATGGTATCGCGGAATTTTAACGCCCTTACCATCGCAAGGACGATCGGCGTCAGAATTAGCGCCGCGCCATCATTGGCAAAAAGCGCCGCTACGACCGCCCCAAGAAGCGTGACGAGGAAAAACATGCGCAAGCCGCTGCCTTTGGCGAAACGCGCCATATGTAATGCCGCCCATTCAAAAAATCCGATCTCATCCAAAATCAAGGAAATGATGATCAAAGCGACAAAAGTTAATGTCGCATTCCATACGATCCCCGTTACGTCCCACACGTCGCCGAAGTCAACGACGCCGAATATCAAGGCGACAACTGCCCCCGCAATGGCCGACCAGCCGATCGACAAACCACGCGGCTGCCAGATGACAAATAGTAATGTCACCAGAAAAATAATAATCGCTAACCAAACATCCATTTCAGTTCCAACCCCTTAATTGCAATTCACTTTCTTGCCTTCCGCAACGAGCGATTCCACTGTCCGTTCAGGTTCCGGCAGCATCGCTAGAAGCGAGGACAGCACCTCATAAAGCCCATGCTTTTCATTGAGCGACCAGATCGTCCAGCGCCCGCGCTTTTCTTCACAGATCCATCCCGCCTGCTTGAGTTTACGCATATGCTGGCTGATGGCCGGCTGCGACATATCGAGCAGCTCCGTGAATTCACAGATGCACAATGCCTCTTTCGACAAGTATTTCAAAATCAGCATGCGATTTTCGTCGCTTGCCGCTTTCAAGCTCTGTTCCATTTGTTTATAGTCCATTTCAGTCACCTCTTTTTGGCAATGGGTTTATTATATAAGCAATTACTTATGTATGCAAGAGGGCATTTCGATTTCCGAACAATTTCTGACACGAAAAAACCGCTCCCCGGTAAAGGGAGCGGTTTGGATAGTTCCTTATTTGTTTTCAAGCAATTTCAGTGACTCGCGGTTGAACGCCGGGATATCGTCCGGCTGGCGGCTTGTTACCAATTGGTCTTGGCATACAGCCACTTCTTCGTCCACAACAGTTGCGCCGGCATATTCCATATCGACTTGGATCGATTTGAAGCCTGTCGCTTTGCGGCCTTCCAAAGCTTTCGCCGTAATCAATAGCTGTGGCCCGTGACAGATCGCAAAGACCGGTTTTTTAGCATCCATGAATGCTTTCGTGAAGGTCACGAAACGATCATCTCCGCGCAATTGGTCCGGCGAAAATCCGCCAGGCAATAGCAGTGCATCGAATTCGTCCGGGTTCACGTCGTCAATGCCTTTATCGATCGTGACAACGGCTTCGCCCTGCTTGCCGGTCACTTTCTTGCCTGCTTCCTTTTCGATATTGATCAGTTCATGGCCCGCTTCGTTAAACGCTTTTGCCGGTCCTGTATACTCCACATCTTCGAACATATCTGTAATTAACGTTGCAATTTTTGCCACTTTCCTTCACTCCTTCTGTTTATGTGCTCCCTTTCAGTATTCCACGAATTGGAAAGCTTAAACATCTGGATTACGGACGGAATTTCGAGACAAACGGGTTTTCCGTTTCCCAGAAGCGGTACGGATAATGGACCGCTTCCTGTGAATTCCCGATGCCGACGCGAGGCCCTGCCGACACCGCATGCACCGCATCGCCCTCAGCAATATAAAGCGGGCGTTCAGTGAAATGATGGCCATTATAGTCCATTGTGATGCCCATCGCCTTCGTCAGCTTGCCGGGACCACTTGTCCATTGCTTCATCGGCATATGCGGCCCTCGGCGCTCAGCCATGAATTCGACACCTTCGACTGGCTCTACCGCGCGGATCAAGATGGCGCGCGGCGTTTCTTCCGGCCCGCTGACGACATTCAACAATGTATGGGTGTGCATTTGATACGTATACACAAGGCCGGACCTGCCAAACATCACTTCCGTGCGTTTGGTGCGGCGATTGCCGAAACTATGCGCCGCCCGGTCTTCCGCCCCCATATAGGCTTCGGTCTCGACGATCCTCCCAGCGACAATTCCGCCGGGCAGTTCGTGGACCAGGATCTTTCCTAATAGGTCGCGTGACAAATCAAGTGTCGGCGCTTCAAAATAATTCGCATCCAATGGCTCAAACATGTTAATCCCTCCTAACGGCATTATACCGAATGAGGGGCAGTCACTGCATCGATCAAGGGTTCGATATCTTCAATGCGGCCTTCATGGAATGCCTGGACAATTGCGCTGCCGACAATAAAGCCATCGACATCATCACGCAGCCTATCGACATGGCTTTCTTTCGAGATACCGAATCCTGCATAAACGGGGACAGGGCTCAATTCCCGCACTTTTCGCGTGAAGGCGCCGACTTCTTCCGCCAACTCATCACGGCTTCCGGTAATGCCGGTCACGGTTACCGCATAAACGAACCCTTCCGCCTGCTTGAGGATTTCTTCTAGGCGGCTCTCGATGGTCGTCAAGGTGACGAGCTGAATCAGCACAAGTTCCTGCTGTTTCGCGAACGGTTCAATCAATTGGCGATGCTCGAAAGGCAAGTCCGGAATGATGACGCCGGATGCCCCCGCTTTTTTCGCTTCCTGTGTAAAACGCTCCGCACCGAAGCGAATGACCGGATTTAAATACGTCATGATGATGAGTGGCACTTTTACTTCGAAATCAAAGCGCTGCATCTCATCGAGCACTTTTTCCAGTGTGATGCCTTCAGCAAGCGCACGGTTCCCCGCCGCTTCGATCGTCGGGCCATCAGCGACCGGATCCGAGAACGGAATGCCGACTTCAATCGCCGTCACCCCGCGCTCTTGCAGATACTGGATCTGCTCACCGAGTTTTTCAATTCCGCCGTCGCCTGCCATGATATAGGCGACAAAGGCTTTATGTCCTGCTTGTTTCAGTTCTGCTAATCGTTTCATGACAGCCCCTCCAATTTTTCGGCGTATGTCGCCATATCCTTATCGCCTCTGCCGGATACGCAAATGACGAGCACTTCATCCGCTGTCATCGACTGCGCTTGTTTTTTCGCTTCCGCTATCGCATGGGCAGATTCCAAGGCCGGAATGATGCCTTCAAGACGCGACATTTCAATGACCGATGCGAGCGCTTCGTCATCGGTGATCGCTTCGTACGTCACCCGCCCGTTGTCCGCAAGATGAGCGTGTTCCGGGCCGATGCCCGGGTAATCGAGCCCCGCAGAAATTGAATGGGCTTCTTGCACTTGCCCAGCGTCGTCTTGCAAGATCTTCATCATCGCCCCGTGCAGCACGCCTTCCGATCCTTTAGTCAAAGTAGCCGCATGGCGTTCAGTATCCACGCCGTCTCCAGCCGCTTCTGCGCCGATCAAGCGGACCGATGCATCTTCGATAAACGGGTGGAACATGCCGATAGCATTGGATCCGCCCCCGACACATGCCACAATCGCATCCGGCAAGCGCCCTTCTTTCTCAAGGATCTGCCGCTTCGTCTCCTTGCCGATGACGCTTTGGAAATCGCGCACCATCGTCGGGAATGGATGCGGCCCAAGAGCTGAGCCGATCAAGTAATGAGTGTCTTCAACATTGGTGACCCAATAGCGCAGCGCTTCATTCACCGCATCTTTAAGCGTTCCGCTGCCTTTTGTGACACTTTCGACGCGCGCACCCAATAATTTCATACGAAACACATTGAGCTGCTGGCGCTTGATGTCTTCTTCTCCCATGAATACGACGCAATCTAAATCAAACAACGCACAAATGGTAGCCGTCGCTACACCATGCTGGCCAGCTCCTGTTTCAGCGACGATTTTGCGTTTGCCCATACGCTGTGCGAGCAGCGCTTGGCCAATGGCATTGTTCACTTTATGGGCGCCGGTATGGTTCAAATCCTCGCGCTTCAAATAAATTTTCGGTCCGCCCCACGCTTCGGTCATGCGCGCCGCAAAGGTCAACGGCTGTTCACGCCCGACATATTCTTTTAGATAATGGTGATACTCCTTTTGGAACTCATCGTCGTTTTTGGCATCTTCATAAGCCGCTTCCAACTCTTTGACTGCTTTCATCAAAGTTTCCGGTACAAATTGACCGCCGTAGCGCCCGAAAAAACCTACTGGATCTATCGTCTTCTCCTGTGTTCTCTCCATCGAATCACCCTTTGCCTGTAGTATGAATTGCTGGATTTTCACTTTATCTTTTCGGCCATCCGTTTCTACGCCGCTCGACACATCGACCATGAACGGAGCAGTTTGGCTGATAGCCGCTTGCACGTTCTCTTTATTCAATCCACCTGCTAAAATAAGGCGGCTATGATCCAAGTCCACATTTTCCAGGAGGCTCCAATCAAACACATGCCCGCTGCCTCCTCGGTAGTCGGTGCCTGGCGCATCGACCAATATATAATCCGCAATCGAGTTGTTCAATTTCTCTACATCATCCGGTGTGCGGATCGAGAAGGCTTGAATGACTGGCACTTCGATGCGCTGTATCAATTCGTCTGGTTCATCGCCGTGCAATTGCACCATCGTCAACGGTACCGTTTTGACGGCGTTTTCGATCTCTTCGTATGAAGCGTTGACGAAGACGCCGATCCGCTGCATGCCATTGTTTGCGAGACGCGATAACTCTTGCGCCCGTTCGACCGATACACGCCGTTTGCTTGGGGCAAAGACAAATCCGATTGCATCCGCTTGTGATGCGGCTTTAACGTGTTGCTCTTCCATCAATCCACAGATTTTAACACGTGTCATTGCGCTGCCTCCTGTCCTGTTGCCTGGCGAATCCAGCTTGCCGGATCTTCCGAACGCATCAACGCTTCCCCGACCAGCACGCCTTGTGCGCCGAGTTCATATGCTTTGTGCGCATCCGCCGTATCGTTCATGCCACTCTCGCTGATTAGCACCGAACCGCTGCCGAATGTAAATTTCTCAGCCAATTCCGCCGTCCGTTCCAGTGACACTTCAAAAGTTTTCAAATTGCGGTTATTGACGCCGATCAATTGTGCTCCGATCGCGACGGCTTTTTCCAACTCTGCCGCATCGTGCACTTCCACGAGGATTTCCAAGCCGAGCGAATCCGCATAGCGGAATAACCGTTCGAGCTCCTCGTCTTTAAGCGCTGCCACGATCAATAAGATGATCGTTGCTCCAGCCGCTTTCGCCCGTTCAATCTGGATTTCGCTGACCATAAAATCTTTGCACAACACCGGCACCGAAACCACTCGTGCCACTTTCTTCAAATCTTCGATGGAGCCTTTAAAATACTGCTCATCCGTCAAAACGGAAATGGCGGCTGCACCAGCCCCTTCGTATTGGCGGGCCTGTTCAACGACGTCCACTTCCATGCGGATGGCGCCTTTTGAGGGCGATGCGCGTTTGATCTCCGAAATGACTCCACGGCTTTTTCGCAAGCTGTCGATGAGTTTCGGTTTGTCCGGATACTGCTCGGTTTTAGGATAACTATTTTTATAGGCAGTGATTTCCTGCCGTTTGGTTTCCATGATTTTGTCCAATATGGTCATACGAGCACCCCCGATGCTAGGCGGTGCAATTCATACACACGCGCCGTTTCGCCTGAAATGATTGATTTTCTTGCCTGATGCACACCTTCCGCAATGCTTGCCGCACGGCCGCTCACATAAAGCACCGTTCCCGCATTCAGCGCTACCGTATCCAAATAAGCGCTCGGCGTCCCGTCGATCACTTGCATGAAAATCTCTGCATTACGCTTGGAATCGCCGCCACGAATCGCCTCGATCGGCGCTGTTTCAAGCCCGACTTCATGAGGATGGACCGTCATGCTGCGCTTGCCTTGTTCATCAAAGACAATCAATTGGTTGGTTCCGGCAAGAGATAATTCATCCAACCCGCCTGCTCCGTGGACAATCGCCCCGCGTTTTCTGCCGAGGCGCACCAAGGCATCGGCCATCGGTTCCATCATGTCCGGGCGGTAGACGCCGCTCATTTGGATGGCGATCGGCAAAGGATTCGCCAGCGGACCGACCATGTTGAAGATGGTCGGCGTGCCGATTTCCTTACGCACTTCGCGCAAGCCACCGAGTGCCGGATGGATCGCTGGCGCGAACAAAAAGGCGATGCCTGTCTGTTCGACTAGTGCCGGCAGTTCCTCTACAGCCAATTGAGTGGAAATCCCGATCTCTTCCAATAAATCAGAGCTGCCCGTTTTGCTGGAGACGCTTCGGTTGCCGTGCTTTGCGACGCTCATGCCGCAGCCTGCCAAGACGAAAGCCGTTAATGTGCTGATATTGAAGCTAAAGGATTTGTCGCCGCCGGTTCCGCAAACATCCACCAGCTCGCCTGCCATTTCCGGAAGCTTCACTGCTTTCTCTCGCATCGCCAGGACCATGCCGACCAATTCATCAGCCGTCTCGCCTTTTTCGTGCAATTCATTCAAGAAATTTTTCATCTGCTGGCGGTCCATGCGCCCTTCCAATAATTCCAATGCTCGCTGTTTCATTGTATGTTCATTCATATTCTCTGCTCTGCTCATCTCAATCTCTCCTCGTCTCGTTTTTAAATGCAAAAATCCCCGCAACCGGGATCTATTCCGGTTGCGGGGACGGTTTTAACCGCGGTACCACCACGCATTAATGCATTTTGCACTCACTCAAACAGGCTTCTTAAGCCTTCCCCTTTAACGCAGGGATACGTCCGCCATACTCGCTTCCGCTTTCCGGCTGGCTCTCATAAGTCCATTCGCACAGCGCTTCTAATCAGCTTCCACCACCCGCTGACTCTCTAAATAGACGCCACTGCCTACTCGTCTCAATCCTCGATTTAAACTCTTCTGTTCTCATCTCTGCTAACTCTTCTCTCGAATAGACTTGCCGCTACCAACAAGTTGTCCTTCATACTAAAAGGTTTTGTATATTCTGTCAAGTGACAAACTCTAACTTCTCTTTACACATTGACGGATCGCCGGCGGGAGGATCGATTTTGATGATGACTGGACCGGTTTGCACAAGGCGCGTACAGGCATGTAATACACCCCGTCTAGGATACAGGTGCCCGTCAAGTTCTTTCTATCTAGAGGCCCATCCGTTTAGCGATGATGGTTTTCATGATTTCATTGGAACCCGCATAAATTGCTGCGACTGGAATGTCTCGGTAGCGCCGGGCGATTTTATATTCTTCCATATACCCGTAGCCGCCATGCAATTGCATGCATTCACCCGATATTTTCTTCGCTGTTTCCGTCAGCCAGTATTTAGCCATCGATACTTTCGAGACCACGTCTTTTCCAGCCATATGCTCTTCAATTAAGGATTCCAGAAACGCTTTGCCGAGTTCGATTTCGGTCGCCATTTCCACCAGTTTGAATTGCGTGTTCTGGAATGCGCTGATCGGCTTGCCGAATGCTTTGCGGGATTTTACATAGTCCATCGTCATCTCGAGCATATCTTCCGATGCGATTTGCGCGGCAAGCGCCACGACGAGCCGCTCCTGCTGCAATTTTTCCATCAAATATGTAAAGCCTTTGTTTTCTTCCCCGACTAGGTTGGCGGCCGGCACTTTGCAATCCTCGAAATACAGTTCGGACGTATCCTGCGCATGAAGCCCGACTTTATCGAGCTTGCGCCCTTTCGTAAACCCAGGCGTCCCTTCTTCGACCATCAAGAGCGAAATGCCTTTGTGCTTCGGTTCCGCTTTCAAGTCGGTCTTGACGACCACCAACACATGCGTCGAATTGATGCCGTTGGTGATAAAGGTTTTTTGGCCGTTGACGATGTAATGGTCGCCGTCTTTAACAGCCGTGGCAGAAATATTGGCGAGGTCCGATCCGGCGCCTGGTTCCGTCATTGCAATCGCGGTGATGTACTCGCCGCTAATACAGCCCGGCAGCCAATCCTGTTTCTGCCGCTCTGTTCCGTATGCTTCAATATAAGGAACGGTAATATCATTGTGCAGCCCGACACCCGTCAAACTCGCCCCGACCCGTTCCATTTCCTCGCCGATAATGACCCCGTAGCGGAAATCAAGGCCAAGCCCACCGTACTGCTCTTCTACTTGAGGGCATAAAAAGCCCATATCGCCGAGCTGTCTCCAGAACGACTTCGGGATTAGGCGGTCTTTTTCCCATTGTTCGTACTGCGGCACCGCTTCTTTTTCCAAAAACTTGCGCAAGGATTTGCGGAACATTGTATGCTCTTCTTCTTCAAAGCGGTATCTTGCCATTTCTCCCATTCCCCTTTTCTTACTTTATTTCGGCTGCATGCGAATTGCGCCGTCCAAGCGGATCACTTCGCCGTTTAATAGCGGATTTTCAACAATGCTTTCGACCAATTTTGCGTATTCAGCAGGGTGTCCGAGACACGCTGGAAATGGTACGGTCGCAGAAAGCGAAGCGATGGCGGATTCCGGCAAGCCGTCGAACATCGGCGTTTTCATGAGACCCGGCGCAATGGCCATGACGCGGATGCCGTCACGCGCCAATTCACGCGCAATCGGCAAGGTCATCGAGACGATGCCGCCTTTTGAGGCGCTATAGGCCGCTTGCCCAATCTGCCCTTCAAATGCGGCAACGGATGCGGTCGAGATGATGACACCGCGTTCGCCATTTTCATTCGGCTCGTTCTTTTGCATAGCCGCCGCCACAGCGCGCAAGACGTTGAAACTGCCGACCAAATTGACTTGGATGACTTGTTCGAACCGCTCGAGCGCAAGTGGCTTTCCTTTCGACACGACTTTTCCAGGTGTGCCGATGCCTGCACAATTGACCAGGAGATTGACAGAGCCCAGCTGATCGACTGCCTTTTTTACATTTCCCTCCACTTTCAGTGCGTTTGTCACATCCGTTTCGAAGTAACCGACTTGCCCTTTGGCAAAATCGGCTATCACTTGTTGTGCATGCGCTTCGTTTAAATCAAAGATCACTGCGCGCCCGCCGCTTTCTGCGATATGGCGCACTGTCGCTTCACCAAGACCTGATGCGCCGCCCGTGACGATAGCTGTCACATTAGAAAAATCCATTTCATTCTCCCCTTTGGCTGTATCTTTATCTAGTTAACTGATCCGTTCAATGATCGTTGCATTGGCCATTCCCATGCCTTCGCAAATCGCCAGCAAGCCATAGCGGCTGTCAGAGCGTTCCAGTTCATGCACAAGCGATACCAATAATTTCGTGCCGGTCGCACCTAAAGGATGCCCGAGTGCAATGGCGCCGCCGTTGACGTTGAGCTTATCCGGATCTCCCCCGATATCCGATAACCACGCGAGCGGAACAGGCGCGAATGCTTCATTCACTTCATAGCGGTCCATATCTTCGATTAACAGCCCAGCTTTTTCCAGCACTTTTTTAGTTGCGGCAATTGGCCCCGTCAGCATCAAAGTCGGATCCGAGCCGACCACTGTGCGGGCAATGATGCGCGCTTTCGGTTTCAATCCGAGTTCGTCGGCTTTTTCTTTCGACATCAACAAGACGGCGGACGCCCCGTCGCTCATTTGGCTGGCGTTTCCTGCTGTGATGACGCCTTGTTCATCGAATGCTGGCTTTAAGCCGGCAAGCACTTGTTCAGTCGTTCCAGGCCTTGGCCCTTCATCTGTCGTGACTTTCTGGGAATCGCCTTGTTCATCCGAAACATCAATTGAGACGATTTCCTTGTCGTAAAGCCCCGTATCAATCGCGTTTTGTGCACGTTCGTGGCTCTTTACTGCATAAGCATCCAATTGCTGGCGGCTGAACCCCCATTTTTCAGCAATGCGCTCTGCTGACAAGCCTTGATTGATGATTTCGTATTGATCGGTCAGTTTTTCACTCGGCTTCGCGCCTTGCATATTGGAGAACATCGGGACGCGCGTCATGCTTTCCACACCGCCCGCAATGACAATGTCCATATCACCCGAAAGAATCGCCTGCGAACCAAAGTGAACGGCTTGCTGACTCGATCCGCATTGGCGGTCTATGGTGACGCCCGGCACATAATCCGGAAACCCGGCAATCAATGCCGCCGTTCTGGCGATGTTGCCGCCTTGCTCGCCCGATTGAGAAACGCAGCCAAGAATGACGTCTTCCACCATGCCTTTATCGACTCCTGCGCGGCTCACCAATTCTTCCAGCACGACAGCTGCCAATTCGTCCGGGCGCGTCTCCCGGAATTGCCCTTTGCGCCTGCCAATTGGCGACCTGACACCCTCAACGATAACTACTTCTTTCATTCATAATCACCCCTATTTTGAAATCGCTTACATTATATTAAACTGAATTGAATGACTATTCACTCACCTTCATTTATTGTACAAGAATCCTTTATGGATTACTACACGAAAAACCGCGACCGGAACTTCCGCACAACTAAAAAAACCTCTGCAGCAATATGCCGCAGAGGTTTTCATCATTCTTCGATCAAGCCTTTTTCAATCAAGAAGTCACGCGCTACTTCGTTCGGGATTTCTTGGTCTACATCCACGCGCGAATTCATCGCGAGCATTTCTTCTTCCGTGATTTGCCCGGCGAGCTCATTCAACAAGCCCTCAAGCTCCGGATATTCTTCGAGTGTTTCCATCCGGACGACCGGTACAGCATCATATTTAGGAAAGAACGATTGATCGTCTTCTGTCGTCTCTAAATCGAACAAGGCGATGCGGCTGTCGGTAGTGAAGGCCGGGATGACGTCGACATCACCGTTTTGGACCGCTTCATACATAATGGCCGGGTCGAAGCTTTCAGTCGCTGAAAACTCGAACGGATAAGTCGCGACCATATCATCGTAGCCGTCTCCTTGGCGCTCATAGAATGGATGTGGCGCCCCGAAAGTCATATCTTCCGACTGCGAGATTTCCGCAAGGTCTGAATAGGTTTCCGCATCGTAATCTTTAGCGTAGGCCAAGGTATAGCCATTTTCAAATCCGAGCGGTTCGAGCCATGTAGCATCAAGTTCTTCTTCATAGCCCGCTCGCACTTCTTCCAATACTTCCTCGGAAGACTGCCCTGGAGTCGATTCCCGCTTCAATACATCTTTCAGGCCAGTCCCCGTGTATTCAACATAGAGGTCGATATCTCCTTGCTCGAGCGCAGGCGTCAAGATCGACACTTCCCCGAGCCCTTCTTCGTATTCCACGCTATAATCCGAATTTGCTTCGATATACTGTCCTAGAATATGCGGCAGGATATACTGTTCTGTCCAAGGTTTGCCCCCGATGACGATCGGTTCCGACTCTGCGCCGCCGCTGCAAGCAGCAAGAATCGCAGATGTGCCGAGCAATACGCCAAATGCTGTTTTTTTCATTGTTGTTTCCCCCTTTTCGGCCCGTTTAGAGCCCGTTTCCTCATTCATATTACGGCTTCACTTCACACCACAGGCCCGGAACTTAAGTTTTCAATCCTTTTGGTGTAGCGCGTTTTTCGATCCATTTTAAAATCAAATCAAACCCGATCGCCAACAAAGCAACCGGCAAAGCACCCGCAAGCACCAGGGAATTATTATACGATTGCAGCCCGCGATAGATAATATCGCCAAGCCCACCCGCTCCGACAAAAGTCGCGAGCGTTGCGATGCCGACCGTCAGTACCGTCGCGGTGCGGATGCCAGCCATGATGAACGGCAGCGCCAACGGCAATTCAATTTGACGCAGAATCTGCGTTCTCGTCATGCCCATTCCACGCCCTGCTTCAATCGTGGATCCATCGACTCCGACAATGCCAGCATAAGTATTGCGCAAAATCGGCAATAACGCATAGATGATCAGCGCGATTAAAGCAGTTGGAGAACCAATGCCAAGAACTGGCACTAAAAACCCAAATAAAGCTAGACTTGGTATCGTTTGGAAGATGGCAGTGATTCCGATGATCGGTTCGGCAAAGCGTCGGTAGCGGGCAATCATAACACCCGTAGGCAAAGCGATTGCGATGCCGATGGCTACAGCGACAAAGGATAAATAGATATGTTCGATAAAGGCATCTTGAATCATGTCCTGGCGGCTTACCAGTGTATCGAAAAATGCATTCATGCAGTCGCCTCCTTTTCAACATGGAGGGCAGCTCTCAACAATTCACGCTCTCCGGCAAAGCCGACTAGTGTTCCTTCATCGACTACAGCAAGGCGCGATTTGCCGCTTTGCTCCAATAACTGATACGCGTCGCTGACAGACAATTTAGCATCTGCCCGCTCCGCTTCCCCCGCCCAGTCCTCATCGAAGAGAAACGCGAATTCCTTCAGACGCCGGTCTCCAAATGAACGTTTTTGGTTGATGCGCTCAGTGCCGATAAAATTCCGCACAAATTCATTGGCGGGCTCATCGATTAATTGCTGCGGCGTCCCGACCTGTTCAACTTGCCCATCTTTCATCACCACAATCGTATCGGCGATTTTCAAGGCCTCATCCATATCATGGGTGACGAAAATGATCGTTTTATGGATTTCTTGCTGTAAATGGCGCAGCTCGTCCTGCAATTGTTCACGGCTGATCGGGTCGAGCGCCGAAAACGGCTCATCCATCAGCACGATGTTCGGATCACCCGCAAGTGCCCGAACAACGCCGACACGCTGCTGCTGGCCGCCACTCAATTCCAATGGATAGCGATCCATGAAGACAGCAGGGTCCAACCCGACTAATTGCAGCAGTTCTTTCGAGCGTGCGTCGGTTTTATCAGCGGGCCAATTCAACAGCTTCGGAACTAACGAGACATTGTCGGCGATGGTCATATGCGGAAATAAGCCAATGCGCTGAATGACATAGCCGATCGACCGCCTTAACTTCACCTCGTCCATGCCGGTGATCGGCTCATCGTCTATGTATATGGCGCCCTCCGTCGGATTTTCCAGCTTGTTCACCATTTTCATTAAGGTTGTTTTCCCGCAACCACTGGGGCCAATAATGGCGGTCAGCTGGCGGGCGGGCAAATCGACCGTAACGTCTTTCAACGCTTCCGTACCATCCGGATACCGTTTCGTGACTTTGTCAAAGCGGATCATTCGCTTCGCCCCCTTTCATTTGGTCGTTTTTCTATACCCTTATACACAGGGCTTTACTCCCGTTCCGGCTGCCCAAATTTCAAGTGTACCGGATTGGCGATTTGTTCATAGCCGATTTCCTGGTAAATCTTATTGGAAGTGCCATTTGCCAAGTCTGTATAAAGCATAGCAAAATCATACTCATTCAGCAGCTCTTCCGTAATTTCGGCAACAAGCGTCCGGGCATAGCCTTTTTTTCGCAACTCTTTGGGTGTAAAGACGAATGAAACGGTGATGCCGTGCTTGGATGGCCGCGCTTTTTTCATGCAGGATACCGCACGTCCCCCATCTTCCCAAAGAAATACCTCTTTACGTGAAATGAAGTCGGCGATTTTTTCTTCCGCCTCTTCTTGCGACGGATTGCCGATACCCGTGTCTTCACCGAATAGTTGATACCAATCGACGAGCAACGCGGCATCAAGCCGGTTCGCCACTCGCCAGGTGCCAGGGCTTTTCGGCAATTTCTTCTGCACTGCGTCGATCCGGTACAAACCTTGATCCATTGCGATTTCTACAAGGCCTCCCCACGCTTCTGCAAATCTTTCAGCGCTCTCTTTGTCCCCGATAACCCCGGAAACACCAATTTCCGCATTGCGGAATTCATTCGCCGCCAGCGCCTCCACATTCGCGCCTTCACGACAGACGATCCATTGCAACGGGTGGGGAGGCGTCATCAAAGCCAATGCTGCAATTCCTTGCGCGTCTTCAGCGAGCCCTAAAAAGAAGGTTTCATAACGTTTTTGTTCAATCTGGCCAAGCACACCAAGAAACAAACTGTATAGGTCTTCCCTTTTTTCAAGCAACGGCCGTACTTTTTCCACATATTCGCCAATCTCCTGGTACCATTTCCACTCCATATCTCCACACTCGTTTCCATTAAATTCATTTCTTCATTACTTATTAGCTATTTTTGGCTCATTCCCTTTTTTCACTTTAGAGAAACAGAAAACGCGGACCTTATTCGGCCCGCGTTTAATCATTCCAATTCCATTTGTTTCGTTTCAGTTCCAAGGAAGGCGACCGCCGATGCGCCGATCAAAATCGAAACGCAGAAAATCGCAAAAATCACGTTGATGCCGAAGCCTGCCGTCAGCATCGAACCGACAAGAATCGGGCCGAGAATGCCGCCGATTCGGCCGAACGACGCCGCCATCCCTGTGCCCGTCGCACGGATAACTGTCGGATACTGCTCAGGAGAGTATGCATAGAGCGCTCCCCAAGCGCCGAGGTTGAAGAACGACAGGAATGCACCCGATACCAATAGCGCAGTGACGGTGTCCGCGTTCCCGAAAGCCAATGCGGAAGCAGCTGTCCCGATCAAATAAGTCACCAGCACGAACTTCCGGCCTACACGTTCGATCAGCCAGGCAGCGGAAAAATAACCCGGCAATTGGGCAAGCGTCATGATCAATACATACTGGAAACTTTGGATAAGCGGAAATCCTTTCATCACCATGACACTCGGCAGCCACAGAAACATCCCATAATATGAGAAGACGACGGTAAACCAGACGATCCACAGCATCATCGTTGGACGCCGATAGGTTTTTGACCAAACGTCACGAATATTGGTGGAAACGGAGCGCAGCACATCCTTTTTGGCAGTAAATTGTGGCGAATCCGGCAAATTGAGGCGCAAGTACAAAGCGTAAAATGCAGGCAATGCCGTCAGCAACAGCGCGACCCGCCAGCCATACGCCGGAATGATGAAGTAAGAAATGATGGCAGCCAACAACCAGCCGGCAGCCCAGAAACTCTCCAACAATACTACCACTCGCCCACGGTCTTTTGCCGGGACACTTTCCGATACCAAAGTCGAAGCGACCGGCAATTCTCCCCCAAGCCCCATGCCGACAAAGAAACGCAGAATCAAGAAAGCGGCAAGCGTTGTGGTGAATGCCGAGATGCCGCTAGCTAGTGAGAACAACAATAAGGTAATGATGAAGATTTTCTTGCGCCCAATACGGTCGGCATAAATTCCGAACACGAAGGCACCGACCGCCATGCCGATGGAATTGACGCCGCCGATCCAGCCCATTTGCTGGGAAGTAAGCCCCCAATCTTCATGAAGTGCCGCAATAATGAATGCCAAGATCCCGACATCCATCGCATCGAATAGCCAGCCGAGCCCCGCCACACCCAATAATTTTCGTTGTGATATAGATTTTGTGTTTTTTTCTGTAGCAGTTGTCATTTTCTTTCCCCTTGTCTTGACACTTGTCTGTTATTCTTTACACCCTAACTATACCGTTACAGACTTCAAGTGACAAGGGATGACTGAGAGCTTTGCAATCAGCTTCCCGAATTATTCGAAGAAGCGATTGCCGCGCTCACACCCAGCATCATCGCTGCCTGCTGCGCCTGCATTAGCATTTCCACGGAAGCCGAAAATACCGCCGCTTCACTTTCCCGCAGCTCCACCGATTCTGCCATGGTTAATTGGACCGCTGATGGCAAGACCCATTGCCCATACCAGCGGAATAATTTCGATGCCTCCAGGGCACGGGCCGCCTCCACTACAGCAGCCAGCGCCGCCCCGTCGGCATTTGCGATAGCTAAAAAACCGAGCAATGGATAATGCTCCCCGCGCACTTTGATGCGCTCTGCTTTCAAGAAATCACGGATCGCTACGACACGCCCCGCCACTTCCGGTTGAAACGCCGGCGAGTCAAAGGTCATCACTTGGCTCAGCCATTGCAGATGATTGCCGGCTGAAAACCCTTGCGTCCGCAGTTCTTTATAATAGCGGTTCATCGTTTCCGCGCGTTCCCGGACGTCCCCTTCCCGATTCGAAAGCAAAGCGACATATGGAATATCTTCACTGGATGTGAGGAATGGATGATAGGTTTTCATCGCATTGTACAATTCCCTCGACCGTTCCGCTTGTTCGGGAGATTCCATCATCAAGCCCGCGAGATATGTATAGGCACTCTTCCAGAATTTACTGTCGTTCAGCGCCTGCTGATTGGCATTGAGCTCAGCCAGCCCATTTTCCGCCGGTTTCTCGCCGAGCACCAGATATGCCGTCACAATGTGATGGAGATGCGCACGCAGCGGCGAGGTGAACCCTTCTTTCTTTTTGATGAGCTGAGAAACTTCGCGATGTGCATCCTCATCGAATTCACGCCCGCGGCTCAAATAAATCATTGTTACAGCAAGGGACACTTGCTTATCAACCGTCCAACCGAGCGCTTTTGAGACTTGCCCGTAAGTTTCTTCGATTTTTTTGGCTTCCATTGAAAACGCCTCCTTGACCATTTATACGGTCAAGGAGGCGTGAGGTTTCAAGTTACGCAAGAAGGACGAGGCTGAGAGCCATGACCGCCATTCCGGCAACCAATCCATAAATCGATAAATGGGCTTCGTCATAACGCTTCGCTGCTGGCAATAATTCATCGAGCGAGATGAACACCATGATCCCTGCAACACCCGCGAAGATGATGCCAAACAAAGTATCGCTCAAGAAAGGCATGAGGAACAACCAAGCGGCAATTGCGCCAACCGGTTCGGATACCCCCGAGAGAAAACTGTATTGGAACGCTTTCTTGCGGCTGCCCGTTGCGTAATAAATCGGCACTGACACCGCAATGCCTTCAGGAATATTGTGGATTGCCACGGCAATGGCAATGGCAATGCCGAGCGCAGGGTCTTGGATCGCTGACATGAATGTCGCAATGCCTTCAGGGAAATTGTGGATAGCGATGGCCAGCGCCGTGAAGATCCCCATCTTGCGAAGGCGCGCGTATTCATCATTGGTCGGGCCATCGTCCATATCTTCTACAGTGCGCACTTCATGGGGATTCCCCATCTGGGGCAGGATCCGGTCAAGTACCGCCATGAACACCATGCCGCCGAAAAAGCCGGCGAGCGTTAGCCAGTAGCCTGCCGTCTCTCCTTGGGCAGCCGTCAGCGAATCTTTCGCTTTGAAGAAAATCTCGATCATGGAAACATAAATCATGACCCCGGCCGAGAACCCGAGTGACACCGACAAGAACTTCGTATTGGTGCGCGAAGCAAAAAATGCGATCAAACTGCCGATCCCGGTTGCCAGCCCCGCAAACAGCGTCAAGCCAAGCGCGAATAAAACCGTACTGTCCATAAAGCCAACTTCCTTCCAGTAGTAATGAATAAGGCTATTCTACTCCAGAAGTTTCCTTTGTGCAACTTTTTTTAACACAGAAAGATTTCCCATTATTCATGCACTTCATTGCGCAGCAATCGCCCAAGTTTTTCCCAATCCGCATCTTTATGTTCGCGGACTGCCGGGTTATAAAACACACTAGCTGGATGGAAGGTCGGAAAAATATGATAGCTCTCCTGCGTCTCTAGAAATGAGCCGCTGTCTTCATCCCAATACAGGATTGGCGTTTCCATCAGCGTTCCATGCAATTGCATGATCTTCGCTTCACGCCCAACGAGCCGCTGCAGACCGATATTTCCGAGCGTCACAATCACCGGAGGCTTCACCGCCCGAATTTCTTCATCGAGGATCGGGGCATGGGCGATGATTTCTTTCTTGTTAGGGGCCCGGTTGTACTTGCGCGTCACCACTTCACCGCTCCGGGTGCGTTTTTCACCCCATTTATACGGACGGCTTCTGACAGCGCTGGTAATATAGACATCTTCCCGCTCAAGGCCGATTCCTTCCAACGAAGCCATCAATTCTTTGCCGGCGCGCCCTGTAAACGGAATGCCCGTCTCCACTTCATTCTCTCCTGGCGCTTCTCCAACCAGCATCAACGCCGGCGATTGCGGGCCGCTGCCCCAAACAAAGCCTTCCACAGCAAAATCCGCGATGCGCTTTTTCCCCAATTCAGCCAGTTCTTCTGAAATTCTATACATGCTCATCACCTTTTCCTTTAGATAAGTAAAAAATATAATTTTCTCTTGATTACCGCCATTTGCAATCGTTTTCACGTAATAAAACCTAACATAAATAGAAAATAACACTTGCATTGTCAGAAAACATTGATTAATATGTTAACAAACCTAACACGAAATACACGTTAGAAAACCTAACACGAGGAGGAAGAAGCATGAAAAAGATTGAGACTATCATTCGCCCTTCTGTTTTCGCCGATGTCCGGCAAGCATTAGCTCTCGAAGGAATCGATGGGCTGACCGTAACTGAGATCGCCGGAATCGGCAAACAGGAAGGGCGCGTCGGCTTGTTCCGCGGGAATGCCTACCGAATGGAGTTTTCTCCTAAGCTGAAACTAGAAATGGTCGTCTCGGACGAAAAAGTTGAGGACATCATCCAAGCTTTGCTTGACTATGCGTCGACAGGCGAAGTCGGAGACGGGAAAATTTTTATCCTGCCTGTAGAAGAAGCCATCCGGATCAGAACAAAAGAACGCGGCACTGTCGCGATTGGATAAGGGGAGATCATTATGGAAGCTGTACAAAGCTCAGTTGATATGCTGTGGGTCATGCTCGGCGCCATGCTTGTGTTTTTCATGCACGCCGGGTTCGCCATGGTTGAAACAGGATTCACTCGCTCTAAAAATACCCTTAATATTTTGATGAAAAACATGATCACCATTTCACTTGGCTCCATTCTTTATTTCATTGTCGGCTATGCATTGATGTTCGGGCCGTCATCGTTCGGCTTGATCGGCACAGAAGGATTCGCTTTATCAGGTGTCACGGATATCGGGTTCTTCGTCTTCCAAGCAGTTTTCGCCGCCACCTGTGCCACGATCATCTCGGGCGCCGTCGCGGAACGCATGCACTTGACCGCTTATATCCTGCTGACCGTTGCCATGACAGCCATCATCTATCCGATTGTCGGCCACTGGGTATGGGGAGGCGGCTGGTTGTCTGAAATCGGCTTTATCGACTTCGCCGGTTCCACGGTCGTTCACTTGACAGGTGCCGTCGCAGCTTTTATCGCGGCTTGGAAAATCGGGCCGCGCCTCGGGAAGTATTCCGGCAAAACCGTCAATACGATCCCTGGCCACAGCTTGCCGCTCGGCGCGCTTGGCGTGTTCATCCTATGGCTTGGCTGGTTCGGCTTTAACGGCGGTAGCACGCTCGCGGCAGATCCTGCGCTCGTCCCGCCCGTCATTGCCAACACTTTGCTCGCAGCATCCGCTGGTGTTTTGGCTACAGCCCTTTACACTCGCTTCCGCTACGGCCGCATTGACGGCACATTGACGATGAACGGTGCACTTGCAGGGCTCGTTGGCATCACTGCCGGCGCTGCCAATGTATCCTTCCTCGGTGCGATTTTGATCGGCTTGATCGCCGGCATCATCATGACGGAAGCCGTCCATCTATTGGATACGAAAATTCGCGTGGACGATCCAGTGGGGGCTGTATCGGTTCACGGAATCGCAGGGATTTGGGGAACTCTCGCGATTGGATTCTTCGATGTTAACGGTGGATTGCTTTACGGCGGAGGAGCTGAAATTCTCGGCATCCAGGCAGTCGGCGTACTGGCCGTCATCGCTTGGGCATCCTTGTCTACAGGCGCCGTCCTTCTATTGATCAGCATCGTGACGCCGTTGCGTGTGACAGCCGAAGAGGAAGAAACCGGCTTGGACTTTGCAGAACACGGATCACAAGCCTATTCAATGCAAGACGTCCTGCGCGGTTCATCCGGCAGAGCGGATAATTTTGCAGACCGCCTGAACCAGCTTGGCGATGAACGGCCAGCTTCAGGCAAAGTATAAAACAAAGAGAGAGAAATTCTGGGGGTCCTCTATAGAAAAAACGAACGGAGAAAAAATTCTCCGTTCGTTTTTTATTGCCCAATTTAACGCTTATCTATATCTTCCAGCTCGACAGTGCGCATAACCTTGCGCTTACGGAATTGCCGCTCCCTCATTTCATACCATATAGCTACCAGGACAAATAAGGTGTAGCCGAGAAACAACCCCGCCAATACATCCGACAGGTAATGCGTACCGCTTGCCACTTGCGATAAGGCGGTGAGCACCGCCAGCAGTACAGCGGCAAGCCAAATCAATAGGCGAATCGATTTGGCGCCGGCTCTTTCGCTTAAGAAATAGGCTAGCGTGAATAAATACAACAAGCCGACCATTGCATGATCGGACGGAAAGCTATAGGACGCCACCTCTTCTGGAAATTCCGGCGTCGGCCGGCCGAACCATTGCTGCAGCAATTGATTCAATGCGTTTCCTGCACCGACCGCCAATAAAACGAAAAACATGCCCCGATAATTGTGCCGGAACAGCCATAGAAAGACCAATAACAGAAAACTGACAGCAAAAATCATCCATTGCTCCCCGATAAACGACATGGCCTCCAGCCACCCCACCCCGCCGAACAAAGAAGCTGCCCGTTCGTCCAGTTCCCGGACCGGTTCTTGCCGATAATAATACAGTATTCCGAAAAACCCAAGCAGTGTCGCCATCGCTAATGGATAAAAGATTCGCTTCATACTTGCACCTTCTTCCCTGCCGCATCCATCAGGCATTTTGGAAAATCCCGCAACCAATAAAAAACCCGTATGGAGTACACTTCCACACGGGTTCTGGATTTCCTTGTTTTCACATTCAATAACTTCTGCTATTAGGAATTGAAATACACGCAAATCCGGCAATCATTCATTTGCTGGATCGGAATGTCCATATCGTAGATTTCCTTCAACGCATCCGATTGGATGATTTCTTCCGTCGGTCCGTCTTTGACGACACGGCCGTTTTTCAACGCGACGATGCGGTCGGAATAGACCGAAGCAAAATTGATATCGTGAAGGACGATGATGACCGTTTTACCGAGCTCATCGACTAAGCGGCGCAAAATCTTCATGATCTGCACGGAATGCTTCATATCTAAATTATTAAGCGGTTCATCAAGCAGCACATAATCCGTGTCTTGCGCGATAACCATTGCGATAAACGCACGCTGCCGCTGCCCGCCGGACAATTCATCTAAATACGAATCCTCCATATCCCCAAGGTCCATGTATTCGATTGCCTGATCGACCATCTGCTCATCTTCTGCGTTCAAGCGGCCTTTCGAATACGGGAAGCGGCCGAAGGACACCAATTCGCGGATCGTCAAGCGTACATTCATGAAATTCGATTGCTTCAAAATGGAAACACGTTTCGAGAATTCATTGGACTTCATCTGCTTCGTATTGGTCTTATCGATGAACACTTCCCCGGTATCTGCATCCAAAAGCCGACTGACCATCGACAAGAGCGTCGATTTCCCCGCCCCGTTCGGCCCGATGAAGGAAGTGATCTGCCCTCTCCGAATATCGACCGATACATTTTCCACGACTTGTTTCTTTCCATATAACTTCGTCAGTTCACGGACTTGGATCATTTAGACCGACTCTCCTTTAATAGCAAATAGATGAAATAGACGCCGCCGATGAAATTGATGATGACACTGAGCGTCGTATTGAACGTGAAGACATGTTCGACCACCCATTGCCCGCCGACCAGCGCAACGATACTGATGATGCTCGCACCGGCAATGACAACCGAATGCTTATAGGATCTAAAAAATTGATAGGACAGATTGGCGACGATCAAGCCGAAGAACGTAATCGGCCCAACGAGCGCCGTGGCAATAGCGATCAAGACGGCAGAAAGCACAAGCATCTTCTTGACGAGTGCATCATAACCGACACCGAGGTTCACCGCGGTATCACGCCCCAAAGATAGCACGTCGAGCGATGCATTATGGCGCCAAGCCAAACCGATCAGGACGACAATGAAAAACAGCGAGATCCACACCAAATCGGCATTGACGTTATTGAAGCTCGCGAACATCCGGTCCTGGACGATCTGGAATTCATTCGGGTCGATCAGCACCTGCAGAAATGTCGAGACGCTGCCGAAAAACGTGCCGAGAATGATGCCGATCAATAGGAGAAAGTAAATCGGCTGATTGTCTTTCTTGAACAGCAATTTATAGAACAATAAAGCGAAGATGACCATGACAGCAATCGACAATAAGAAATTCACTTGCTGGTTAATGATCGTGATATGCCCCGAGCCTAAGAAGAAAATCAACACCGTCTGGAGGAGCATATAGAGCGAATCCAGGCCCATGATGCTCGGCGTTAAAATGCGGTTATGGGTGATCGTTTGGAAAATCACCGTCGCATAAGCGATTGCCACACCCGTCAGCACCATCGCGAAGACTTTCACGCCTCTTCTCGGCAGCGCATAATCAAAGCTGCCATTCAAATTATCGAATAAATACAAACCGCAGGCCGCTGCGGCAAGTCCAATTAAAATCCACAGTTTAGGTACATCACGCATACGCCTTCCTCCTAAACAACATGATCAGGAAGATAAAGCTTCCGATGACCCCCACCATCAGGCTGATCGTAATCTCGTACGGATAAATCAAGACACGCCCGAGAATGTCACAGACCAAGAGGAAGATAGCGCCGAGCATCGCGGTATGCGGCAAGGTTTTCTGAAGATGGTCCCCTTTGAAGATGGAGACGATATTCGGGATAATCAAGCCAAGGAACGGGATCATGCCGACCGTCAAGACGACCGTTGCGGTAATGAGCGCGACCAGTGTCAAGCCAATATTGACGACGCTACGATATTTCAGTCCCAAGTTTTTTGAGAAATCCTCCCCCATGCCTGCGACCGTAAAGCGATTGGCATACATATAGGCGATGATGAACACCGGCACGCTTATGTAAAGAAGTTCATAGCTGCCTTTCATGACCATCGAAAAATCGCCCTGCAGCCAAGCCGACATGTTCTGGATGACGTCTGCCCGGTAGGCGAAAAACGTAGTGATTGACGACAGGATATTGCCGAACATCAAACCGATGAGCGGAATGAAGATGGCGTCCTTGAATTTGATGCGGTTAAGAATTTGCATGAATAGAAAAGTGCCGGCGAGCGCGAACAAGAACGCCACTGCCATTTTCTCAATCATTGAGGCGTTCGCAAATAGCAGCATCGAAACGAGGATCCCGAGGCGCGTTGCATCGAGCGTCCCGGCAGTGGTCGGCGAGACGAATTTATTGCGGCTCAATTGCTGCATGATGAGTCCCGCCATACTCATGCCGGCCCCCGCAAGTAAAATTGCGACTAAGCGCGGAAAGCGGCTGACGAGGAAAATCTGTGTTTCTTCTGATTGAAAATCAAGGAGATCCAGCGGACTGATGCTGCTGACTCCGACAAACAGGGAGATGAACGACAGAAGGATCAATATGGGTATTAGAATACGTTTTTTCATGTAATGCCGCTCCCTATCTAGTGCTATTGCCAATTGAGAATGATAATGATTATCAATGACTAACTGTTTTTTAGTATAGCAGTATAAAAAATAGCGTCAAGGGTTAATTGAGAACTATTGTCATTAGGAATATCGGCACTTTGAAATGTTCACTTGTTTTTCAAATTTGGTGACCGACTTTTTGCATCACTTGTGGAGTCGCCGGCCTGCTTTGGGTTGGCCTCTTGCCTCAAGCCAGGAAGAACGCCTGTCTTGATGCTTCGGCTCACCCTTGACGCAGGTCGGCTGAGAGATTTCATTGATTGAAGTGTGTTTAGCTAGATTTACTTCTTTAAGCAGTTCCCGGCTAGTGGGGGAATCGCTTCTTGGGTTGGGAATCAGGGTGTGGCGCGGGATTTGGCATCGCTTTTGAAGTCGCTGCCCTGCTTTGGGTTGGCCTCTTGCCTCAAGCCAGGAAGAACGCCTGTCTTGATGCTTCGGCTCACCCTTGACGCAGGTCGGCTGAGAGATTTCATTG